>Ga0116230_10000479_pt1 | contig 35281 bp, 22 predicted proteins | sample S1TSphfallax_3_FD_88678 | JGI IMG/M metagenome (GOLD analysis project Ga0116230, IMG submission 88678) | Host-associated microbial communities from peat moss isolated from Minnesota, USA - S1T2_Fd - Sphagnum fallax MG | ecosystem: Host-associated > Plants > Peat moss > Unclassified | place... | reverse complement strand
GTAACGGGCCTCCGCGATGATGCGATTGATGCGGGCTTCCGTTGCAGCCTTGTTGAGGTCCTCCAACTGAGTGCCGATAATTTGACCGCGGTTATTATCCAGACCGATGACACCGACACGTTTTTGCAGGTCCATTAGCTGTTCCTGCGAGGTTTCAACCTGCTGCTTGAGGTCGTCGAGCTGGCTGCTGAGCCAGTCTGTAATGCGTTGGGTCGATGCGTAACGCGATTGAAAGCTGCGTGAGATGTAGGTGGTCATCAACTGATTGACAAACTTCTTTGAGAGGTCTGGATCAGGACTTTTATACTTGATGAGAATGAGGTCCGTGTGGAGCACGGAAGAAACTTTGAGGTCAGCGTGGAGCTTATTCAGGACAGATTCACGCACACTTGGGTCCTCAATATCGCGGTGCGGGTGCGGAGTTTTAAAACCATTGAAGGCCAAGTTATTTTGTAGGTCCATAGCGCGCGCGACGTTGATTAATAATGTGTCGCTGGTAAGGATGTTGACCTCAGTCTCAAGCCGACTACTTTGAGAGTTACCAATACCCGAGGCTGTAACTCTAAATTCATTTGAGGAGCCTTCACGGACCTGCAGCCGACCGGTGGCGATGTATATTTTTGGTTGAGTGAGCTGGACGTAATAACCATAGGCCAGACCCAGGATGACGGCAGCGATTAGTACCCATTTGTGTTTTCGCAGCGCCAGAAGAGACTCAGAGAGGGGTGTCTCCGTGAAGGGAGTTGATATGGCGCTATTGTTGATTGTGCTGGGTGGGTTGACCGGGCTGCGGGAATGTGCAGATGGGGTATTGGGGCCGGGCTGCTCTGATTGAGTATCTTGAGGCATGTTCGCTTGGTACGACTCCTATGCTGCGCCCGACAGCGGGATTATTATGGTTAGGATTGAATACGACTCGAGTTAGCAAGAATTATGGGTGTAAGTACTTGCTAAGTATACTTCGCGCGGTAACACGTAATGGAATATTGTTAGTTGAGTTATGTTTGTCAGTATTAAAGGCATACCCCTCATGTGTTCTTTTGTACATTGTGGGTTGGAGGGAGTCTGACTACTTCGATACACTATTGATGCAGTCATAAAACTATCCCTATGAATACAAATACAAAAATTGCAGTTGTTGGATCAGGCTACGTTGGTCTGGTGGCAGCGGTTTGTTTTGCCGAGATTGGTCACCAAGTCATCTGTATAGACAATGATGAAGCCAAGGTGAAGGCGCTCAGCGCGGGTGAGTCGTTGATCCATGAAGAGCACCTGCCGCGACTGCTGGAGAAGCACCGCAACAAGGGGGTGCGATTTACCAGTGATCTGGGAGAAGCGACGCGGCAATCTGATTTGATATTTATTGCTGTGGGCACACCGCAGAGTGAGACGGGAGACGCTGATCTATCGTATGTAGAGTCGGTCGCGTCTGAGATTGCGCGCTCGCTGCAAAGCTATAAAGTGATTGTTGAGAAAAGCACAGTGCCGGTCTACACGAATGAATGGATACGTCGTGTGATTGAGCGGAATGGTGTGACATCGGGGATGTTTGATGTGACATCGAACCCTGAGTTTTTGCGAGAGGGGACAGCGATTGCCGACTTTTTGCATCCTGACCGTATTGTTGTGGGTGCTGACAGTGAGCGGGCATCGGCACTGTTGTCGCAAATTTATTTACCTCTGACTTCGGGTGAGTACTACAAGCAGGCGGACAGTATTGCCGGGCCATGCAGTGCAGAGCAGCCGCCGATATTGCTGGTTACATCGACGAAGAGTGCGGAAATCATCAAACATGCATCGAATGCATTTCTAGCGATGAAGATTTCGTTTATCAATGCGATGGCGAATCTGTGCGAAGCGGTGGATGCCAATGTTGAGCAGGTATCCCGAGGAATTGGGCTGGACAGCAGAATTGGGCCGCGGTTTCTAAGGCCGGGCATTGGGTATGGCGGGTCATGTTTTCCGAAGGACGTTGCGGCATTTCGCAATGTGGCAGACCAGCTTGGCTTGGATTTTAGTTTGCTGGCCGAAGTGGAAAAGATCAATAATCTTCAGCGCAAACGTTTTCTGGCGAAGGTGCGGTCTGCATTGTGGACGCTGCGCGGTAAGCGGCTGGCAGTGCTGGGGTTGGCGTTCAAGGGTGACACCGATGACATTCGGGAGTCTCCAGCGATAGAGATGGTGCGAATGCTGCTGGCGGAGGGCTGTTCAATTTCTGCCTATGATCCTGCTGCAATGGAACGCAGCCGTGGTGTGCTGCCGGAAAGTGCGCAGATGCGATATGCAACGGACTCCTATGATGCTGCGACGGATGCCGATGCATTACTGGTGCTTACTGACTGGCGTGAGTTTACACAACTCAATCTGGACAAGCTGAACCATGCGCTGCGATATCCGATTGTGATTGATGGACGGAATTTATTTGACCCAGCAGTGATGACAGAGCATGGATTCACATATCTGAGTATTGGACGGCCAGCGGCATACCCCATACGGGAACTGGCGATGGACAGCTCCCGTTAGCGGTGAGTGCGAGAAAGAGTGCATTCTGTCCAAAAAAATACATAATAGGCCGGGCAGCTAAGATATTCTCTATTGATAGAAAATATTGTGACGAGCCATTTGCAAACGAAAAGTAAAAAGGCGCTGATAAGCGGTGCGGCTGGGTTCCTCGGTTCTCACCTCTGCGATGCATTGATTGCGGAGGCTTATGCCGTTCATGGTGTGGACAACTTCTGCACTGGCAGTCCAGAAAATATTAAGCATCTAGATAATGAGCCAAGATTTACTTTTTCTGAGCAGGACATTTGTAGCGAGTTCGATTGTGGTCCGGTTGATCTGGTATTGAATTTCGCGTCGCCAGCAAGTCCGAAGGACTATCACGAGCTTGGGGTGGAGACGCTGATGGTGGGTTCCGTTGGAACGCGGAACATGCTTGATTTAGCGAGACGGTATAACGCGCGCTTTCTTCAGGCATCCACATCGGAGTGCTATGGCGATCCTGAGGTGCATCCCCAAGTGGAGACATATTGGGGAAATGTGAATCCTGTAGGCGAGCGCAGTGTTTATGACGAATCGAAGCGGTTTGCTGAGGCGCTGACGGTTGCCTATCACCGGTACTACAAAACGGACACAGGGCTGGTGAGGATATTCAATACCTATGGACCGCGGTTGCAGAGGGGCGATGGTCGAGTCATCTCCAACTTGATGATTCAAGCTTTGCGTGGCGAGGACCTGACTATCTATGGCGATGGATCGCAAACAAGAAGTTTTTGTTATGTGTCGGATTTGATTGATGGCATATTGCGACTGGCTGCATCGGAGGAGCACATGCCGGTGAATATTGGTAATCCTGATGAGTGGACCATTCTTGAATGCGCACAGGAAGTACTGTTGATGACCGGATCGAAGAGCCGTATTGTAAATATGCCGCTGCCATCGGATGATCCAACGCGGCGGAGACCTGACATAACTCGCGCACGAAAACTCCTAGGTTGGGAGCCGAAAGTGAGCTTGCGGCAGGGGCTGGAGTTATCACTTGAATACTTCAAACAATATGCCGAGGCAGTCGTATAGCTTCATTGATTGGTATGAAGCCGGGGAGACCAGGTGACTTGCAGCCTGGTGGTAAGGTCAGAGTGCTGGCCGGCCATCCACCAGGGTGCTTTCCAGGCTTCGTATTGGACTGACCCGTTTAACTCAAGATCCTTACGCAGACGAAGCAATGCGGATGCGATGATTTGGTTTTGCGTTGATCCCTGCGGAAAGAAATCTTTTGCATCTTTGTTGCGGCGATATTGCAACTGGACAAATTCATTTCCAGAGAGATGATAGGTGAGCCATGCCTGACCGCCCTTGCCTTCGCGGCCCATCCAATCACCCAGTAGTTGGCCTTTGTTGGTGTAGCCCTGTCTTTGGATGACCTCCCAGTAGGTTGCGCCACCGCCGTTACTGATGGAGGTGCTCTGGTCGGAGTCGGCAGCCTCGATACGCAGATCAAGCTGAGGTAGAGTGGGCAAATGGGACAGGTACAGCCCGGTGCGGAAGTCGGCACGTCGCGGCGCGCTGATGGGGTTGACGTCGTCATGGGCTTCGCTGTCAACATACCAAGTGAGCCAGTGGGTGAGATAGGGAAGTCGCCACGAGGCATCGAATGCGGAGAAGCGAGCGCCGGGGTCGGATGCGGAGAGTTTCTCTGATGCAAGTACATCGCTAACACTGAAAAAACTTTTCAAGAATGTATGCAATGTTACTGGCTCATGCCCATGACCGCCCCAGATCACAGAGCGTTCAAAGCCTAGCTCCACGTTAGCTGTGGGTTTGAAGCTGACTTTTTCCATGTGGATATATGGCGAGTTGGGGAAGCTGTGGCCTTGCAGACTGCCAACAAAGAATTCATAACGGAATGGACCAGTGAGCCGCGATAAAAGCGGTATATGCAACGGTTCAACGCGGTCAATGCGGAAGGCGTAGATGTTGTCAGCGTTGTTGCTCCATGCCCATGCACCACCGGAAGCGGTGCCGAGCCAGGCGTCATTTTTGCCGAATGAAATTTCATGTCCTAAGACATGGCCAGAGAGGCCTGCCTCAACAATGCGCAGTGGGTTATAAGCAGCGATGGGGCCGATGGGGATGGTGGAGATGGCAAAAGGTTGTGGGAGCGAGATTTCATCTTCATAAGCGAGGGGTGCGGCTTGGGCGGGAGTGTATCCGAAGCTGGCGGGGGCGTGTTGATACTCCATGCGCAGGTAGAAGGAGAAGCGGCCAGATTCACTGAGTGTTGATAAGCCAGTGATGTTATTGAGCCCACGGGCATAAGGGCGGCCATAGTCATTCACTATGCTGCTACCGAGGTGATAGCTGTTGTTTAGGGTGGGGCCGGCAACATCTGTAATGCGGGTGTAGGCCGATTGCAGACCATAGATGAGACCACGAACATAGGTGCCAGCCGGTGGTTCGTCGACCAGTTCATCACGGAGCGCTCCGTAGATGCTGATGGCCTGATCATTATTGCTGTCGAGGACACTGGTGCTGCAACGTTGCAGCATGTGAAGCAGGCTGCGGCGTGTCCAAGGGCGGATGCCAATGAAGACGGAATCGACATAGCCGAGGGAATATAGGCGGAGCACGGCGGGATAGACCCAACTATCCAAGGGGATATATGTGGAGCCATACTCGTCGTCGATATTCATATCGGCGTGGGCGGTCCAGCTTGTGTTCAGTTTTGTAGATTTTTCAGGGGGATTCAGTGGTCTTTGGGATTGAGCGAGGCATGAATTGAAGAAAAGAGTGCAGGCCAGCACTGTTTGTAAGCCACACACCAATGCCTGTTTGCCCACATCCACCCCGAAGATTGCGTAACAAATAACTTGATTGCCATATCTGCGAACGACGTGGCAATGCAATCTATATGGTCTTTAGTGGAGCGGTGAGAGTCTGTATCGGATTGGTCGCTGTTGTTGGAGTGAGGCAGGCAGGGTCATAACTCAGCAGCAGTTAGTTCGCGCTGAAAATCTTGCTGTAACTGGGCAGCCCATTCGTCGCTGAAAAGGCCCTTGGCTTGGAGAAACAGTTTCATGCGAAGGATGGGGTCTTTTGTTTCCCAGAATGCCGCGTCGGTTGGCAATGAGTTATGGTGCCAGCGATACGTGAGGCACTCAATCAGCACGGGGCCGCTGCGGGAACGCGCACGATGCATGGATTCCTGCGCCACCCTGTAGACGGCAACGGCATCGTTTCCATCCACAGTAATGGTGGGTAGTCCAGCGTTCTGGTTATTCGTGGCTGTTGCCACACTGTTGCGGAACAGGTCGCTTTGGTGGACGAAAATCATGGGGAGTCGCAGCTCGCCCGCTGTCTTCATGGCTTGCTGCCAGCCATCAATTTTGGCGGAGTGGTCATCGGCGTAGGCCAGAGCGATTTTTTTGCTCTTCTTTTTTTTGAAGTCCCTCGCTGCCTGAAGAGTGAGCTGCAGGCTTGCATCAAAGTTGGGGGTGGGTGTTTTTATAGCATCCCCTAGGACAGCTTTTATGGCAGCACCCTGGACCAGCTTGCTGACAAATTCAATTTGCGGGCTGAAGATTGCATCGCCTTTGGTAAGCTCCAAAGCGACACCCACCAGGGCGGCTTCATGTCCAATGGCCGCTTTAAAATTTTCTGCGGAGTGTTGCTTGTCGAGAGCGATGCGCGACTTTTCCTCAAACATGCGGCATTTCAACATGGTGGCGTAGATTTGCTTGAGCCGAGCGTTACTGATCAGCGGGCTTTCTGGTGCCTCAGTGGTTGCTACTGGGGCAGATTGCTTCTTTGATGTTTTTTTTGCTTTCGTCTTTGCTCTAGTTTTGGTGGCAGCCATCCAGCCCTCTTCATAAGCAGTGTCACAAGTTATTGAAGTGAAAATCATGTCATAAGATATTCACAGAAGTGTGAATATCCCTGTGTATTTCTGATGAGTTATCCCCCGATTGTATTGTTAAATCGGGATTTAGAGCACTATGCACAAAGTATGATGCGAATTTTCTAATGTGGTATCTATGTGGAGTAATCCGCGTTGATGTGTACATATTCCACAGTAAGGTCGCAGGTGAGGAAGCGGCATTGTGCGTCTCCCTGGCCCAAGTTGATGGTTATTTCAAATTCGCGTTGCTGCATGGTGGCATGGGTGGCGGCCTCATCAAACTTTGGGGAGCGTGCACCGTTTTCACAAACAGCATGGGGCCCGATATGGATACTAATTTTTGCCGGATCGATTGGGACGCCGGAGTATCCAGCAGCGACGATAATACGGCCCCAGTTCGGATCGCCACTTGACCATGCGGTTTTGCAAAGTGGGGAATGCGCGATTGCTTCCGCAACCTGACGCGCCTCAGCGACTGTGCGGGCATGCTGCACCTTCAGGGTGACGACGTGGGTCACGCCTTCGCCGTCATCAACAATTTGATGGGCGAGGGACTGGCAGACATCGGCGAGCGCCGTGGTAAAAGCACCAGACAGTTCAGATGAATACGTAACGCCACTTTTGCCGCTGGCCAGCAGCAGGACCGTGTCATTGGTGGAGGTGTCGCCATCAATGGAGATGCAATTGAAGCTGGTGTCGACTGCGCCAGTCAGCAGGGGTTGCAGCTCTGCGGAGCTGAGGTCGAGGTCAGTAAACAGGTACACGAGCATGGTGGCATGGGGCACCAGTTGGGGATGGATCATGCCAGCGCCTTTGGCAAATCCGACGACGCGGACAGGTTTGCCGTCGACGACAAACTGCGCATGAGCGGCCTTGGGCCGGGTGTCCGTGGTCATGATGGCGCGCGCGAAGGAGGCTGCATGTTCAGCGGAGTCGCCCAGCGCGGCCCTAGCTGCGGGCAATGCTGCGATCAATTTTTCCACCGGCATGGGTACGCCAATGATCCCCGTAGAGGAAGGGAAAATGGCTGTCGGAGCGCAGCCGAATATCTCTGCTGCGGTGGTGCAGCTCTGTTTGCACGCGGCGATGCCAGCTTCGCCCGTGGCACAGTTTGCATTGCCAGAGTTGACCATGACGGCGTGGAAGGCACCGCCAGTGTTGAGGTGTTCGCGGTCCACGATAAGCGGTGCGGCCACGATGCGATTGCTGGTAAACAATGCGGCGGCGGTGGCGCCATCGGGTGCGGTGGCTACTGCGACGTCCGGTTTGCCGCTGGCTTTGATGCCAGCCGAAACGGCGGACCATAGAAACCCAGCAGGAAGAGAATTGGAGGGTAGAGGAAATATAACAGCCATCTTCAACACTGTATCAAGCTCTTGGTTATGCTGGAAGAGATGAGATCTGAAGCGTTCCTCCATTTTGAACATGTGCAAGTAGCGCGTGGCGATAACATTGTGCTGCATGACCTTGCCCTGCACGTTGAGAGCGGCGAACATATTGCCATTCTTGGGCCGAATGGGTGTGGCAAATCCACACTGATAAAAACAATTACCTGTGAATGCTATCCGCTGGTACGGGAGCAGACGGTGAAGCTGATTTATGGGCGGGAGCGCTGGGACGTGAATGCGCTGCGGAAGCACCTTGGCGTGGTGAATGCTGATCTGCCCGGCCGACAGACGCGCAAATGCACGGGGCTGGAGGCGGTGACCAGCGGCTATTTTTCCAGCTCTGCAATTTGGCCCAACCTGCATGCCACGCCGGAGATGAAGAAGCGGGCAGGTGAAGTATTGGAGCAGCTTGAGGCCACGCAACTTGCAGAGAAGCTGGTGGGAGAGATGTCCGCCGGGGAGCAACGGCGCGTGATGATTGGCAGGGCGCTGGTACACGGGCCGGAGATGCTGCTGCTGGATGAGCCATCCAACGCGCTCGATTTGTTTGCACAACATGAGCTGCGCGAGACCCTGCGGCGGTTGGCGTGCAGTGGGATTGGCATTATCATGGTGACGCACCATTTGCCAGACATTATCCCAGAGATTGAGCGGGTGGTAATGCTGCGCGAGGGCGCGATTTTTGCCGATGGAGCGAAGGCCGATTTGCTGACCGCCAGCCGACTGGGGACGCTGTTTGGGGTGGACGTGCAGGTGCACTTGCGCGACGGCTACTACCATGTGGCATGAGGCTTGAATGACGATTGATTCGTTGACGGTCAAACTTTTTCATATGTGGCTAATGCCATTACCTGAGGTCTGAGATGCTGATTGTTTTTGGAGGTCTGCCGGGCACAGGGAAAAGCACTCTCGCCAAAGCTGTAGCGAGGAAATATGCTGCGGTATATCTGAGGATTGACACAATTGAAATTGCAATGGCGAATAACGATATGACGCGGGGGGATATTGGGCCTGCTGGGTATTTGATTGCGTATCGCCTGGCCGAGGAAAACCTTAATTTAGGCCAGACCGTTATTGCAGATTCGGTGAATTCGCTGAGTGTCACACGAAATGCTTGGGTTGCTGTTGCCGGGAATGCGAACGCGAAATTAGTGCAGATCGAAGTTGTTTGTTCCGACCCTATTGAGCACAAACTGCGGGTCGAAGGCCGAACAGTGGATAATAAAGCAGTGCCATTGGTGACTTGGAGCGATGTGCTAAAAAGAGAATATGAAAATTGGCCTGACGCAGACCATGTAATCGACACGGCTGGAAAGTCAATTGATGAATCAGTAAATGATCTGCTGAATTTTCTATCAGTCGAGATTTAGACCATTCCTAAATGGCAGGTGGGGCGTTAATACCCGAACCAAGAAATTTTGGGATGCCAGCCAGATTTGAACAGAGAAAGTTTCTTGCGTTTTGCCTCTAACTCATTGAAAATCGGGAACAAGCAGAAAAAGTAATATTTGTATCCAAGAGAGGGAACTCGGGCGTCAGGAATGCAGAAGTCAGGTCCTGTTACGAGTTATTTGCGTTTAGTGATGCGTCAACTGTGGAGCGGGCTGGCAGTCCTGCTGCTATTGGCAGCTCCGAGCATATTATCTGCGGATGAGGTGGCTGCGGGTACACCGCTTCCCGGCAATGTAGCGAGCATCACGCAACCTGTGGTTGACTTAGGTACGCTGTCGCCCTCCACGCAAATGGGTTTGACGTTGGTGTTGTCCCCAAGCGCCCAGCAGAATGCAGCACTGACGCAATTTCTGGTTGCAGTGCAAACTCCAACATCGCCGCAGTATCACCAATGGCTGACGGTACAGCAGTTTGCCGCGCAGTATGGCCCGGTGCAGCAGGAGGTGCAGCAGGCGCAAGCATGGTTGACCTCCGAAGGCTTTACGGTGACGACAACGTCTGCGGCTGGACTGTGGATCAACTTCACGGGAACGGCTGGTCAGGTGCAGGCTGCTTTCGGGGTATCACTTCATACCTACTCGACCAGCGCTGGCACAGCCTATGCGAATGTGACTGCGCCCATGGTTCCTACAGCGCTTGTGCCATTTGTAACGGGAGTGGTGGGACTGAGCACGCTGACACCAAGTCTGACTGCAAGCCAAATCATCCATGAGGAGTTTGGAACGGGAAGCGGCTGGATGCAGCCTGCACAGTTCAATTCACTTTATGATGTGGGGCCGCTGATCTCGGCTGGGACAAACGGTGCCGGGGTGCAGATTGCGATTGTGGGCAATGAGGGCATTTCATCTGCTGATTTGGCGGCGTATCGAGCGGCTGCGGGCTTGGCTGCGCTGAATGTACAAGAGGTGGGAAGTGTTCCTTCAACACTGGCGACGGGCGTGCCGCTGGCGGAGCTGGAACTGGCTGGTGCGATTGCTCCCGCTGCCCAATTGGATTATTTTGGAGCGCCTACGGAATTGCAGGCGGCGCAGAATGCGGTTGATCAAAATTCGGCTGCGATCTTGTTGCTCAGTCGAAGCGGGTGCGAAGCGGCATATTCAGCTGCGGAAGTAACAGCCTATCAGCAGATTGTGGAGCAGGCGGCAGCGCAGGGAATAACGGTGATTGCTCCAGCGGGTAATGGTGGGCCGACGGCTTGTGATGCGGGAGCGACGGCTGCGACCCAGGGAGCAGCGGTGGCATATCCTGCCAGTCTGCCGGACTTGACAGCAGTTGGTGGGACTGCGTTGGTGGACAATGCTGAATCGGCATGGACAGGTTTGAGAGCTGGGCTGGGGGTGTCGAGCGCATCGGTTTTTGCTGGTGGTGGCGGATCGAGTGGTCTGTTCGGCAAGCCTTCATGGCAGAGCAGTGGATTGGCGGGTGCAACGCGTGATCTGCCGGATGTGAGTTTGGCGGCAAATTTGGCGTATCCCGTGTGCGTTGCGGGTAGTTGTGTTTCAGGATTTGCCGGGGTGGATGGCACGACGGCGGGCTTGCAAGGCACATTGGCGGCGAGTGCCTCCTTTGCCGGAGTGGTGGCGCTGCTGGACCAGAAAAATGGTAGTGCAGGGAGACTGGGCAATCTTGCACCGCAGTTGTATTCGATTGCCGGTCCGCAACCGGCGGTGTTTCATGATGTGACTACGGGAAGCGATGCGGTGCCGTGCTCAGCGAATTGTGGCGGGGTGACTATCGTATCGTCATTGTCAGAAGTGGCATCAGGACTGTCCTCTGGATTGGCGGCAAGATCAGTCTCATCCTCGGGATTAGTCAGTCATTTGGCGGGCACAACGGATTCAACATTGGGATACACCGCAGCAGCAGGATATGACCTGGCGACAGGACTAGGTTCGCTGGATGTGAGTGCGCTCAGCCAAATTCTTCCTCATGGATCAACCGGGACCACAACGACGGTGGATTTTTCAGATACTTATGTTCAGTATGGCAGTAGTAATGTGACAGTTTATGCCAATATAAGTGTGACAGCCACTGGCGACACGGTCATCTTTACAGATAATTCTACGGGCAGTACATTAGGCACGGCAAGCGTGAATGGTGATGTGGCAGAATTGCAACTTTCCAGCACACTGTCAGTGGGTAGCCATGATATTGAGGCGGCGTTTCAGGGTGACACGACCTATGCTGCAAGTAGTGGCTCCGCCACTTTGACTGTAGCGCAGAAGACGACGACCACGACTGTCTCGGCAAGCACAACGAATACAACTTATGGACAGTCAGTAACCTTTACGGCAAATGTGAATTCCACCTCAGCCAGCGGCACCGTCACCTTTACTGATTCACTTTCCGGTGCCACATTGGGGACGGGTAGTCTCTCCGGTGGCGTGGCAACTTACACGGCTACATCGCTGGCCACGGGGTCGCACACCATCACCGCGACTTATGGCGGGGACACGAATGATACGGGAAGCAGCGGCACGGTAGGAGTCACAATCACGAAGTCGACCTCATCGTTGCAGGTGCAGCTTTCTTCCTCATCAATCACGTATGGGACGAACCTTACGATTACGGTGGCACTCACTCCGAACACAGCCACGGGTACGGTCACATTGAGTGATTCCGTTGCCGGGTCGCTGGGTACGATTACAGTAAGCGGCGGAGTCGCCCAGCTGAGCACCACCACTCTGGCAGCAGGCTCCCACACCATCACTGCGACCTACAATGGAGACACCAATGACTCCACCGCAACCGGTACAAACACGCTTTATGTGAATCTAAAGACACCCACTTTGACGGTAACGGCGACACCGAGCACTGTTGCTTATGGAAACACGGTCACTCTTAACGCCTCGTTAAGCTCGACCAGCGCGTCAGGCACTATTACTTTTACGGATTCAGTCAATGGCGCGCTGGCAACAGTGACGGTGTCCAATGGCACGGCATCGCTCACAACCGGCGCCTTGAGTGTGGGTGGCCATACGGTGACGGCCACATACAATGGGGACACGAACGACAACATGGCCACCGGTACGGTTGCGGTGACGGTGACAAAAGGCAATACGGTCACCACGCTGACTTTTTCACCCAGTCCGGCAATCCTGAATAATCCAGTTACGCTGACGGCTGTGATTAGTACTTCAGGTACTGGAACAGGGCCATATACTTTCACCGGCTCGGTCACGTTTTATCAGGGCAGTACGGCGATTGGCACATCGACTGTGTCTGGGAACCAGGCCACGCTTACCTATACTTTTACAACCACGGGGACCTATAGCATCTACGCCGTTTATTCTGGCGATACGAATTGGAACACCAGCACCTCTTCTGTCATATCGCTGGTGGTGCAGGGAATAGCGAGTGCGGTCACGCTGACCAGCACTACAGGAACGATACTGGCTGGCGCAAATGTTATATTTACATCGACGATTAGCGCTACCTCTGCCTACAGCAGTCTGGTTACGACCTATCCCACTGGGCAAGTTACGTACTATGACTCCTACAACGGGAGCTTCACCAACCTTGGGTCATCCAGTCTGTTGCAATCAGGTTTGACCACGGCATCAACCACTTTCCAGGACAAGTTTTTCCTGCCTGGCGACCACGTAATTACTGCGGTTTACAGTGGGAACACGAACTTCACCTCGGCCACGTCCTCAACCTTTACGGTGGTTGTGCAGGACTTCAGCTTGTCTGCGAATCCGGCGACGGGCAGTATAAAGGGCGGAGCATCGGGTTCGGCGGTCATCACTGTTACATCGCTCTATGGATTCAGTGGAAGCGTATCGTTCTCCTGTCTGCCGACAGGGGGGACCTATACCAGTTGCTCGCTGAGTAACAGCACTATCACCGGGGGCAGCGGGTCCACTACGCTGACGTATGCGACCAATGTGGCCTCCAGCGTGAAAGCGCCCACAGGGAGCGAATCCCGCAATGCTCCTGGTCAACAGCCATCAAAGGAGAGGAATGCAGCCGCTGCTTTTGTTGCCCTGGGGCTGCTGGTGGGGACGTTTAGGGCCCGGCAGTGGCGGAATGCCCGGTTGCGGCTGGGTAGATTTGCGTCGGGAATGAATATTGGGTTGGTTATTCTGCTGGCGGCTGCATTGCTGGTGGCCAGCACCTTTGGCATTGCTGGATGCAGCAGTCAAATCTCAAGTGGTGGGAGTGTTACCAGCTCCACTGAAGTGACGCCGCTGGGAACACAGACCTTTACCGTGACGGCGGTGGGCAGCAACGGCCTAACCACGGACAGCCATATTCTCAGCTATCAGGTAGCGGTGGAGTAGCGGTCTTCCCGCGATTATGACTACCATTCATCTCACCGTTTTATCGAAAGATAGCCAACAAAATATATTCAGCAATTCGCGTAACATTTTGCAACCTAAGCAGTCTATAGGGCTAGGCAGGCCTGTGTGGATACCAACAGCTCCTCTGGGGTGGGCAATTCGAGCCAATCCGTCAAGGCCGACTAAAACGTACTTATTCTGATGTAATTGGATATACACATTCTGCCGGTACAAATGTGAAAGGGTCGATACTGCTATCTTCAGATTTTGTGCAGACGGCCACCACCGAAATCGTTACAAAAGAACTAACGAGGCGCGAGAAACTATGAGCACTATTTGCAATATTTCCTCCTTTATTGGCCGTAGGCTGCAATGCTCCACCTTATTGATCTTAATGGCGGCCATTTGTGCGCTGCCCATGACGGCATTTGCCGCCCAAGACCGCTTTACCACTCCGCTGACTTCCAGCCCGCTTACCCAGATTAAGGGCAATGTTTCTGGCCGGGCGCAGGCCAAGTATGACCAAGGCCGACTGGCTTCGGACACAAAAATTTCCGGCATTCGCATCGTCTTCAAGCCCTCGGCTGCGCAGCAGGCAGATTTGGATGCGCTGTTGGCCGCCCAGCACAACCCAACCTCGCCCCAATATCACCAATGGATCACCCCGGAGCAGTATGCCGACCGCTTTGGTCTGACCACAAGTGATGTGCAGAAAGTGACAGACTGGCTGCAATCGCAGGGACTGACGGTGAACGAGGTCTCGCCCTCGCGCAACTCCATTACCGTCAGCGGCACCGCAGTCCAGGTGGAACAGGCATTTCAGACGGAGATGCACAGTTATCTGGTGAATGGCGAGACCCACTTTGCCAACTCCACCAGCCCATCGTTGCCTGCGGCCATAGTTGGCTCCGTGGCTGGCATTCAGGGACTGAACAACTTCTTTCCGCACCCGAAGGCGATCAAGTCGAACCTTACTTCTTTAGACCCAAAATTCACATCTTCTGAATCGGGAAGCCACTTTATTTCTCCGGCAGACTTCGCAACCATCTATAACGTCAAACCGTTATATACAGCTGGATATACAGGAACGGGGCAGAAAATTGCAGTTGTTGGCCAGACAGCCGTATACACAGGCGATATTACTGCATTTCGCACTGCTGCCTCTCTGCCAACCATGACAGTTCCCACCAATTCACCGTCATCATCTCAATGGGTCACTTCTGCAAGCTCCTGTTCGACGGCCAGTACCAGCCTTTGCCTGGTTTGTGTCAGCTCAAACACCGGCTATTGTTCTGTGGTTTCGGAGTCTGACCTGCCAGAGGCGGACCTTGATTTGGAGCTATCTGGCGGCGTTGCCTATAACGCAAACCAGATATTTGTTTATGACCCAGAAGGCGGCGTGTTCAACGCTTACGCGTATGCCGTTAGCCATGACATAGCACCAATTATTTCCGTCAGCTATGGGGAGTGTGAAGACTACGACCAGGGCAATGGCATTATCTATAACCAATCAGAGGCAACTGCCCTGCGTGTGTATACGCAGGAAGGCAATACCCAGGGCCAGACCACGGTCGCTGCCGCTGGTGATGATGGTGCCGCGGATTGCGATACTGGTTCAGGTTCTGTCATCGATAACTCTGCAAGCCAGGGACTGCAAGTGGACATTCCCGCCGATATTCCAGAAGTTACCGCAATGGGTGGCAGTGAATTCTATCCTGATGCTGCGGCCAGCTGCACCAGCGGCGGATGCAGCACCAATGGCAGCAGCAACACGACTCCCAGCGTATTTACTACAACGCAGTATTGGACAGGCACGAACAGCGCTGATGTGCTAAGTTCAGCACTTTCTTATATTCCTGAAGACGTGTGGAATGATAACTCCATCAGCGTTGCAGCAGATGCGGGTTTCTCTGCTGGTGGTGGTGGCATTAGTCAAATATTCAGCAAGCCCACCTGGCAGACAACCCTGACCGTTCCCGCGGATACAGCATCCAGTGTGGTGAAAACTCAGCGTGATGTGCCCGATCTCGCATTGAGTGCCTCTGCTGACCATGATGCCTATTTGGTTTGCACGCAGGTCTTCAATACATCCGGTACTACGGCCGAGGGTAGTAGTTGCAGCAATAGCGGATCGTCGACAACCAGCGGTTTCCGCTATTCCTCCACGCAGGGACTCACCGCGTATGGCGGTACTTCCGTCGCGGCACCCTCCTTTGCAGGTATTTTGGCATTGATGGAGCAGCGCAACAATACCACCTACGGCAATCTAAATACGCTGTTGTATGAGCTGGCGGGCGGCTCGACCACTTATGCCAGTGCTTTCCACGACATTCAGCCTGTAACCAATGGCATACTTTTCGGGGCCAACAATAATAATGATCCCTGCACCTCGGGCACCCAGAACTGCACCACTGGCAGTGAAGGCTATAGCACGCTGGTTGGCTATGACTTGGCAACGGGCCTTGGCTCAGTGAATGCCTATAATCTGGCCACAAACGCTACAACTTATACTCCATCCACCACCACCATTACGTACTCACCAAGCTCGGTGACCACCAGTACCAGTACGGTCACGCTAACTGCCACGGTCGCGTCATCGTCATCATCGGTAACAACTAAGCCAACTGGCACTGTGGTATTCACGGTGAATGGCACCGTGCTTTCAGGCGGCCCGTATACCTTGAATAATGGTGCAGTGAGCGCCACCACCAGCTTCCCCAATGCCGGGGTGCAGACCGTGGTTGCGACCTACTCCGGTGACAGCAACTTCATCGGATCATCAAACACGACGACAATCACGGTGACACCATCCGGTACGGCCACCACCTCAGTCGCAGTAACGCCAACTCCGTCCACGCTGGTGCTGGGCAGTTCGCTGACTTTGAACTCAACGGTCACGTCCACCACCACCGGTAACATCACGGGAACCATCACCTACAAGATCGGTACAGCCACCATCGGCACAGCGACGGTTTCTGCCACCACAGGGACAACTGGTACGGCCGCACCGCTGACAGTGATCGCATCTACCGCGCTTGGGTTCACCGCGAATGCAACCAACACCATTACTGCCAGTTATGCTGGAAATGGCACCTATGCCGCCTCTAGCGGGACGACAACGGTCAGTATCAGTGGCATTCCAACCTATAGCGTCTCGGCCACTCCGATGACGATCAGTTCCACCTCTAATGGATCAGTGGGGACTACTACCATTACGCTGACCCCACAGAATGGCTACTCCGGCACCATCTATACGCCGTGTACAACAGCCACGGAAAACAACATCAGCATCAGCCCGAACACGCTGGACTTGTATTACAACTGTGCCTCTACTATCAGCTCAACGGCCACAGTGAGTCAGGTATCAGTCGGTTCTGGCACTGCGGCAACCTTCCCGCTTACCTTCCAGTTGAATACGGCGGCAGGCGCACAGGGTGGGACAGGGGCGCTCAAGCGTTATCCCACACAGAGCAGTCGTCTGGCCATCTTTGGTGGTGGTGCAGCGGTAGCTGGATTACTCTTCTTCTCCTTTAGCGGAATGCGCCGTCGGAAGATGCCAATCCTGCTTTGTCTGATGTTATTCGGCATGGCGTTTGCTGGTATGGGTTGCGGCGGTAGCAGCGGCAGCAATGTAACTACCAGCCCAACTGGCTCTAACACGGTCAATCAGGCGGGAACCTACACGGTCACAGTGATTATGGAAGATAGCAACAGCCTGACGGAGCAGACCACTTTCACGCTAACCATCCAATAAAGTAGACAACCAACAAAACTCAGGCCATGCCGGTTACCACGACATGGCCTGAATGATTTAAGACTCAATTTAGTTGGCAGCCTTCTTCAATTTGCGCTCCGCTTTTGGCTTGGTCTCTGTGGCGGCAAACAACGGCATGTAGGGCGCGGGAATGTCATCCTGTGTGGCTTTGCCCTCAGCCAGCAACATCAAGAACTCCTGCACATTGAAGTTTTGCATGTCGGTGGGGGCCTGGACGTAAACTCCGTCATGGCGCAGGAAGCGCGACTTGGCCGTGTCCGCCAGATAGGCCGCCAGCACCACGTTATGCAGATATTTGGCAAGCTCAGGGTCGCGAACGGGGAAGACCACTTCGCAGCGCTCGAAGAGATTGCGCGGCATCCAATCGGCGCTGCCGCAGTAAATCTCAGTCTCGCCACCATTGTGGAAGTAGTAGATGCGGCTGTGTTCTAAATAGCGCCCCACGATAGACCGTACACGGATGCGTTCGCTGAGACCGGGAACGCCGGGCTTGAGCGCGCAAATGCCGCGCACAATCAGATCGACTTCGACGCCGGCCTGCGATGCGGTATAGAGTGCATCGATGATGCCGCTGTCGAGCAGGGAATTCATCTTGGCGATGATGTGGGCTGGCTTTCCAGCGCGGGCATGGGCGGTTTCGCGCTCAATCATCACGATGGTGTTGTCATAGAGATTGAGCGGGGCCACCAGCAGCGGGCCATAATTGTCCGACTCCGACTGCGCCGTCAAATAATTGAAGACCGCATGGACGCCCGCAGTAATTTCAGGATTGCTGGTGAGCAGGCTGAGGTCCGTATAAAAGCGCGAGGTGACCGGGTTGTAATTGCCGGTGCCGAGGTGGACGTAGCGCCGCACCACACCATCCGGGTCCCGCCGCACCAGCAGCGACATTTTGCAGTGCGTTTTTAGGCCAAGAATGCCATGGAAAACCTGTCCACCTGCGTCTTCCAGATTGCGCGCCCAGCGGATGTTGGAGGCCTCATCAAAGCGCGCCATCAATTCGACGACCAGGGTGACTTCCTTCGATGGCGCGGCATCGGTGAGTGCGCGGAATATGGGCGAGTCATTGCTGGTGCGATAGAGGGTCTGCTTGACGGAGATGACGTCCGGGTCCTCGGCTGCATTTTCAACGAAGCTGACGACGCTCTCATAACTGTCATAAGGATGATGCAGCAGGATGTCGCGCTGGCGCAGCTCATCGAAAATGTTGTTTGACCCACGACTTAGTTTCAATTCGCGCGGGGTGAAGGAGCGGTATTTCAGATCGCTGCGCTGGACCTCAGAATACAAATTCATCAGCCGATTGAGGTTCACCGGACCATCGGTGCGGAACACCTGCCATTCATCCAGTTCAAAATTGGTGCGGAGGCGCTCGACGACCTCTTCGGCAGCGCGGGACTCAATTTCCAGCCGGACTGCGTCACCTTTGCGGCGGTTGTGCAGCTCGGCGCGAACACTTTCCAGTACGCTGCGCGACTCCTCCTCCTGCAGGTAGAGGTTGGAGTTGCGGGTGACGCGAAAGGCGGCGCGGGAAAGGATTTCGTATCCGCGAAACATGCTGGCGGCGTGGGCCTCAATCAGGTCATGCAGTTGGATGAAGTCATAGCTGCCCTGGGCGGACTTCAAGCGCACCAGCCTGGGTACGGCGCGGGGGACAGTGACGACTCCGAGGGCTTGGCCCAGGGGGCCTTTGCGCTTGCGTTTCAGCAGCAGGGCAAGGCAGAGGGCCTTGTTCAGCACACGGGGGAAGGGGTGGGATGGGTCAATGGTGACCGGGGTCAGCAGCGGGTCCACCTGTGACATGTAGTATTCGCTGGCGGTCTTGCGGGAGTCCTCATCCAGTTCCGCCCAGCTCAGCACGCGGACTTTATGCTCGGCCAGCGCGGGGAGGATTTTCTGGTTCCAGCACTCATACTGCATCTGGACAAATTCATGCATGCGTTCGGCCAGTTCCTGCAGGGTCTGCTCGGGAGTGAGCCCCCCCAGACCGGTATGGTGGTCGCCGTCCTCAATCTGCTGCAAGATACCTGCGACGCGGATTTCGACAAATTCATCCAAATTGCTGGCGGTGATGGCCAGATACTTCACGCGCTCCAGCAGCGGGTTTGTGTCATTTTGCGCCTCTTCCAGCACACGCTGGTTGAAGTCCATCCATGAGCCTTCACGGCCAAAATATAAAGGATTGAGTTCGTTTGAGCTGGTCTTCATGTGGTTGACTTTTGAATCTCCCCCGGGTGAGATTTCATCTTCGGTTAGCCTACCGCATTCAGTGGCACGGTATGATTAAGGATTGAAGAATGCAGCGGCAAGTCATGACCACTATTGCAGGAAAATAAAGAACGCGGGTACAGCAGATTTTCCTCAACATATTCAGGACATGGAATTTATTTTGAAAATTTGTGCACATTTTCGCGAATGTGTTGCATCACATTAGTATCGTAATAGTAGCTGTCGGAGTGAGCAGCAGTCCGGCAGTTGCACCGCAAGCATCAATAGTCCAATAAGTGAAGCTAATTAACAGATGAGAAATAACATAATCCCCTATAAGGTTTCTGGGCCGGTGGCGAACGCTGTGCGTAGAGGCCGTGATTGCGGCAAATACAGTGCACTGCTATTGGTGCTGACTTTTGCTGTGTCATCTGCTCCGCTGGCCTATGGACAGTTTCAAAATCAGACCCAGTCGCAATCCGAGTCGCAACCTCTGGCCTCTGCCAGCACTCAGGCGCAGTCACAGTCATTGACCTCAAACCCACTTGCCGGTAGCGTCGTCGACCAGCCAGCCACTTCAACGCCAATTGATCTTACTTTGGATGATGCCATCCAGCGTGGTCTGAAGCACAACCTGGGCGTAATCCTACAGGCACAGAGTGCGCTTTCAACCCGTGGTACGCAGTTGCAACTTTTGCAGCCGTTGTTGCCTACGATTACTGGATCAGCCCAGGTGAGTGTGACCCAGATCAATCTTGCTGCTGAGGGACTTCGCTTCAATATTGCAGGGTTCCCCAAAGTTGTCGGGCCGTTTGGAGTGACAGATTTTCGTGCCAATCTCACTCAGTCACTCATCAATGTAAGTTCAATTGAGAACTATTTGGCGGCCAGGCACAATTTTCAGGCGGCAAATCTTTCATTGGAAGATGTACGCAATCTGGTTGCCCTGAGTGTGGGCAATGCCTATCTGGTATGCCTTGCGGATGCCGCACATGTGGACAGTGTGACCGCTGAGCTGGCTGCATCCAAACTTTCCCTGGACCAGGCTGTAGATAATCATGACGCTGGCACAGCGCCCAAGCTGGATGTGCTGCGGGCGCAGGTGGACTACCAAAGCACGGAGCAGCAACAAATCTCCGCAATCAACCAGTTGCAAAAAGACCGCATTGCACTGGCGCGTGCCATTGGCCTGTCGCTTGACCAGCCATTCAACCTGACCGACAAGGTGCCGTTTGCCGCGCTGGATAATATTGATCCAGAGACGGCAGTTGCCCAGGCCTTGGCCAATCGCACTGACTTACAGGCCGACGCGGAGCAGGTTAAAGCCGCTGGGCTGCAAAAAAAGGCCGCCATTGCCGAACGACTGCCCACAGCAAGCTTTGCCGGTGATTATGGTGACATTGGTGTGAATCCAAATACATCGCATGGCACTGGCTCGGCCACAGGTACCATCAAAGCACCGCTGTTTGAAGAGGCGAAGCTCCGCGGTGACGCCAAGGCGGCTGACTCCACCCTGGTGCAAAAGCAGGCGCAGCTAAACGATGCGCGCAATCAGGTGGACGCGGACGTGCGAGACAGCCTACTCGACATTGCCTCTGCCGCAAAGCTGGTTGCCGCAGCCGGCAGTAACAAAGAAATGTCCGCAGAGGCGCTGGACGAGGCCCGTGAGCGGTACAAGGCCGGTGTGTCAGACAATCTTGCCGTATCTGAAGCGCTTGCTCAACTGGAACAGGCCAACACGCAATACATAGCCGCGCTGTATCAGCACAATGTGGCAAAGCTTTCTCTGGCGCGCGCCCTGGGGGTTGCAGCCAGCAAATATAAGGACTACATCGGAGGAAAGTAACGTGGCAGAAACAACAACCAATCAAGCCCCAGAGGCAACTGCACCGGCAGGGAACAAACGCGGCATTATTATCGGTATCGTCATTCTGGTCCTTCTGGTGGTGGGTATTCTTTACTGGCGCTCCACCTACACGGAAGACACCGATGATGCGGAGATTGACGGCCACATTGACCAGATCAGCGCTCGTGTCAACGGCCATGTGACTGAGGTCGACGTGCAGGAAAATGAGAGCGTTGTCGCCGGCCAAACTCTAGTGAAGATTGATCCCTCGGATTATCAGGTTGCCGTAGATCAGGCCGAAGCGGCACTCGCCCAGGCAGAGGCCAACTATGAGGCCGCTCAGGTGAATGTTCCTGTCACCAAGACCACGACCTCCAACAACCTCAACTCTGCTGGTGCGGATGTGAGTGGTTCCTCTGCTGGTGTGCAGGAAGCACAGTTACAGCGGGATGCAGCCGCAGCGCGTGTGGATGAAGCCATTGCCAACGCCACCAAGGCACAGTCTGATCTTGACCGCTATACCCCGCTGGTTGCCAAGGACGTCATATCCAAGCAGCAGTATGACGCGGCTGTTGCAGCGGCGGCTTCCGCAAAAGCCGCAGTCCTGGAAGCGAAAGCCAACCTCGTCGCGGCTGAGCAGGGAGTGCGTGTTGCACAGGACCGGCTATCGCAGTCAAAGGCCAATCTAAACACTGCCGGCACTGCAGAGGAGCAGGTGAAAATCCAGCGCGCCAAGGCCGATCAGGCTGCTGCACAAGTGAAACAGGCGCAGGCGCAGTTGGAACAGGCCCAGCTCAACCTTAGCTACACCACGATTACTGCCCCGTCGCTGGCGTTGTGGACAAAAAGAGCGTTGAGGTTGCGCAGAATGTTGGTGTCGGCCAGAACCTGCTCACCATCATCCCGCTTGAACCGAATGACGGTAATCTGTGGGTGACGGCAAACTTCAAGGAAACGCAGTTGAAATCCATGCAGCCCGGTCAGAAGGTTGTAATTGAAGTGGATGCGCTTGGTGGCAAGAAGTTCTCCGGCAAAGTCACGCAGATCGGTGGCGCTACTGGCTCCAAGCTCAGCCTGTTCCCCCCGGAAAATGCCACCGGAAACTACGTCAAGGTGGTCCAGCGCATTCCTGTTCGCATTGACTTTACAGATTTGAAGAATGAAGATGCCGACCGCAAGCTGCGACCGGGCTTCTCTGTTGAGCCAACCGTCACCGTAAAGTAATTTATACGAATTAAAGAACCAACCGTCCCACATCTTGCATCTGAGATGTGGGACATATTTTCATCCCACCGCCTCTACAGGGACTTATATGGCAAGCGTCAGCCAACTATTTATACATTACGGATATGCCCTTCTCTTCGTCTGGGTACTGCTGGAGCAACTGGGCCTGCCTGCGCCCACCGCACCTTTATTGCTGGCTGCGGGTACACTCGGTGCGACCCGTCACTTCAGTCTGGCCCTGTGCCTGCTGGCATGTGTGCTGGCCTGCCTTATCGGCGACTTATTCTGGTTTATGCTGGGCCGCCGCTATGGTGGCAAAGTGCTGCGCCTGTTGTGCCGCATATCATTTGAGGCGTCCACTTGCGTCAGCAAAACGGAAAATTATTTTGCGCGGCGCGGGTCTGCCACACTCCTGTTTGCAAAATTCGTCCCCGGACTCAGTACGGTTGCACCACCCATCGCTGGTCAGTCAGGACTCAGCTACTCAGGTTTTTTTCTGTATGACGGTATCGGCTCCATAATTTGGGCGGGGGCATGGCTGGTGGCCGGTCGCTTCTTTGGGGACGTGATTCGCCGCAGTCAGCCCGTGCTGGTCTTCATCGGCCACTTTGCTGCCGGGTTGGTCATCGCGCTCATCGTTATCAGCTTCATCTATAAGGTCATCCAGCAGCGGCGCTTCCTCAGCCAGGTGCAGAAAATGCGGGTTGACCCGCAGGACGTTTTCTCGCAGATTGAGTCCGCCCGCATTAGTAGAGAAGCGCAGCCCTTTATCATCGACCTGCGCACTGACAATGACTCCACAACCGACCCGCGCGTCCTGCCCGGTGCCGTTCGCCTGATGCTGCATGAGTTGCGCCACAATGTGAAAAACATCCCGCATGACCGCGACATCATCGTTTACTGCACCTGCCCCAATGAGGAGTCAGCCGCTAAGGCTGCACTTCAGTTGCACAAAGCTGGCATCCATCGCGTGCGCCCCTTGCGTGGAGGCTTTGACGGGTGGAAGCAGGCGGGTTACCCGCTGGAAGAATATTCAGGGTTCTCGCTGAATTAATCTCCATTCAATTGTCCAAATGGAAGACGATATTTATCGTCGTCTCTACGCTTACCGGGTCATTGCCTAATTTATAAGGCTCATAGCGCGCCTTCTTCACTGCATCCAAAGCTGCATTCCACAGCAGCGGTGGACCACTGATAACGTGGGCATTCTCTATCATGCCTGTCGCAGAGATGGTCGCCTCCACCACCACGGTGCCCTCACTTCGCGTCGCCAGTGCAATGCGCGGATACTCCGGCGCAATGGGCACAATCAGCCGCCCGGCCATCACACCGCCAGAGACACGCATCGGTCCCCGCACTGATGCACCCTGCACTACAGCCTTGCCAATGCCACTATCGCCAATCTGGATGCCAGTTAAGTTTCCCGGTCCACCCATTGTGCCAATCTCAGTGGTAGGCTCGGCCTCGTTAAGAGGCTCAAAGTGTCCATCAATTATGGGCCGAGTACTGCTCACTAACTCCGTCATCTGTGGTACGGCTGGATTACTGTTGGCTGTATTGCTGCTGGTTTGTACTGGCTGCACCACACGCGGTAATGAGAGTACAGGCACAATCGGCGTATGCGCGGTTACAAACTGCAATACCGCTGGATGCAATAGTGGCAGCACAATCATCACGGCCAGCAACCCACCCTCTACAAGGATGGAGATGACCAGCGTCAAACGTGTTTTGGTCTTTATTTCATTGCGCGATGTTATCAATCCGGCCTCAAACATAACTCACCTCCGAAGAATCAAGGTCCCTCGACTCTCGTGAATTTGTTCAATCTGCCGGCACCGTGCACAATGCCAGTGTTCTAATAGACACCAACATCGCCTACTTGTTCCCGCTAATTTTTTATTTGCAAAAAGTTCGACTGCGAATCTGGCGCATTACTCGGCTTTGTCGGCTGATTCACCATGCGAAACTATAAACCGGCCCTCATAAATTCTTCTCCCTATTTCCGTTACCATTAACCAGGGAGAACACTGTGGCATTCGACGACCTGCGCGACTGGATTAAGAAACTTGATAAAGCTGGTGAACTGCTCCGCATTCGCGAAGAGGTTGACCCCATATTAGAAATGGCGCACATCGCCGACCGCGTCTCCAAATCAGGCCACAAGCACGATAAGAAAAATCCTCCCGGCGGTCCCGCGCTGCTCTTTGAAAATGTAAAAGGCTATCCCGGTGCGCGTGTGCTGATGAACCAGTTCGGCAGCGAACGCCGCATGAAGCTCGCGCTGGACGTTGACTCGCTCGACGAAATTGCCGGACGCATCCGCGAGTTTATGGAGATAAAATCTCCCGAAGGTTTTCTCGATAAGCTGAAAATGCTTCCCATGCTTGCCGAAGCGGGCAAATTTTTCCCGCGTGTCATTGATGCAAAGTCTGCACCCTGCAAGCAGGTCATCCTGAAAGAAAATTTCAGTGTGCTGGATTTTCCCGTGCTGCAATGCTGGCCGCTCGATGGTGGCCGCTACATCACGCTGCCGTGCGTTGTCACGCGCGATCCTAAAACAGGGAAGCGCAACATGGGCATGTACCGTATGCAGGTCTACGACGGACAGACTACCGGCATGCACTGGCAGCGCCAAAAGCAGGCCGCAGAGCAGCTCCGCGAGCGCCTACGTCTCGCCTCAAGCGGTGCTGCAGACCGCGTCGGCCTGATGGCGGAGACTGCTGGAGGCACAACCATTGCCGCCTCGTCGACGCTGAATTCCGCCGCCACCACACTGACCAAAATCACGCATGACCGCATGGAGGTTGCCGTCGTCATCGGCACCGACCCGGCTACCACCTTCAGTGCGATTGTGCCCGCACCACCTGAAGTGGAGGAGTACGTCATCGCTGGTTTTCTGCGTCAGCAGCCCGTTGAACTCGTCCAGTGTGAGACCGTTGACCTCCAAGTCCCGGCACACGCAGAGATTGTCCTCGAAGGCTACGTTGAACTTGGCGAATTGCGCACCGAAGGCCCCTTCGGCGACCACACCGGCTTCTACACCCTGCCCGAGCCGTACCCCGTCTTCCACCTCACCTGCATCACCCACCGCAAGGGCCCCATTTATTCCGCCACCATCGTCGGCAAGCCGCCCATGGAAGATGCCTGGATGGGCAAGGCGGTCGAGCGGATTTTTCTCCCGCTGATGCGCCTGACCCTGCCAGAAATTGTGGATGTAAATCTGCCGCCCGAAGGCGTCTTTCACAACTTGATGGTTCTCTCCATACGCAAAAGCTACCCCGGCCATGCGCGCAAGGTGATGAACGGCATCTGGGCGTTAGGGCAGGCCATGTTCACCAAAATCATCATTGTTGTGGATGAAGATTGCGACGTGCAGGACCTCGCCGAAGTCACGCTTCGCGTCGCCAATAATATTGACCCTGAGCGCGATACGCAGTTCACCCTGGGTCCGCTGGACTCGCTCGACCACGCCTCGCGTCTGCCAAATTTCGGTAGCAAGATGGGTATTGATGCCACCCGCAAATGGCCCGCTGAGGGCTTCAACCGCCCCTGGCCGGAAATGGTCTCCATGTCCGATGAAGTCACCCAGCGCATCAATGCCATCTGGAAAAAGTTGGGTATCGAATAGCACTAGCCATTCGCCTAACTACTTAGATTGCCAAAGGGCGAAATCAGCAGCAGCGTCACCGTATCTTCCGTGCTGCGTTTGTGCGGTGTTCCGCGCGGAATCACGAGCATATCGCCAGGCCCAAGCATCATAGTGGTGTTGCCTTCTGAATCCGGGGCCAGCCACTCGCCCGGCCTGATGTTACGCGCATTGATAGGCTTGCCACCTACTTCGTACTTGGTGGCGCCTTCGGTAATCAGCACAATATGATCGCGGCCCTCATGCCATTCAAATTCTTTCGCACTCTTCTTGCTCTCGCTGGTCAGCACAATGGCGGACGGAAACCCAGCGTTTTGGTCGATCAGGTTTTTATTGCCCGGCGCAGCCAGCAGGGCTGCTTCATCCGCCTTTAGCTCCTTCGCGGTGAACAGCTTGAAGGGGGCGGCATTCGCCGGGCTAGGGACGGCAGCAGGAGCAGTTTGCGCATGAACGGCCTTGTCGGCAAGGGCTACTGTGGCGGCTGCGGCAATTGGCGCAGACCGGAGGAAATTGCGGCGGGTCGTATTCTTCATCATGCTGGACAGTGAATCACATCCACTGCGTTCTTGCCAAGTTTCCTGATGCATCGAAGCTATAAGCAAAAGGGGAAATTATCTGATTTACCTTGCATAAGTATGAATATGAATTCATACTTAAAAATATGAAAATTAGCGAGCGCGGCCAAATCACAATTCCGAAACATTTCAGGGAGCAGTTCGGTCTAACTCCCAACATTGAAGTCGACGTGCGGGTAAAAGCCGGCATGCTCGTTGTAGAACCCCGCAAGGATGCCCAAAAATTCCGGGCTGCCCTTGAAAAATGGCGTGGGCATGGCGCAAAACACTTGAAAGGACTTGGCTTCAAGTCTACCGATGAGTATATGACCGCCTTGCGTGGTCCGAAGCTAAGGCAGCGATGATAACCGCCATTGATACGAACATACTTATCGACTTACTCTCCAATGACTCTCGTTACGTCTACCAGGCCATGGACGCTTTAGAAAGTGCTTATGTCGCTGGCAAAATAGTCCTGTGTGATATTGTCTACGCTGAAATATGCGGTGCATTCAGCAGTCAAAATGATTGCGATAGGTTTCTTGATGAGCGGGGCTTTCAGGTCGAACCCTTACTGCGCACGAGCAGTTTTCTAGCTGCCACTGTTTGGCAAAAATATCTTAAGCGCGGTGGTAAGCGAACAAGAATTCTGCCCGATTTTCTTATCGCCTCACATGCAGAAATACAAGCAGATGTGCTTCTTACTCGAGATCGGGGCTTCTACCGCAGTTATTTCCCCAATCTCAAAGTCATCGGGCCAAAATAAATATTCATGCCCTATTTACTCCGGCTGCATCTGAAGTGATACGTCCCCGAAATGACTTTCCAAACTTCAGCCTGGTCCGTGCCACTCACTCCATTCGCCCGCGCTAACGGTACACCAGACTCAAACACATTCCTCTGAAACGCAGCCGGGAACGTCACTAATGCGCTCGCATTCGGAGGCACAGTCACGTCCCACTCCACCACATTGCCATTCCGCTTCCACTTACTCACAACTGTGCCCAGTACCGTGTCCATCGATGCAGAGGCGCTTGTAGTCGCATTATCGCCACCCTCCGGGACATACGGCCTGATCTCAAGCCGCTCATTTTCCGGGCGACTCATATCAAAATCAATCCCAGCCAGTCCGCGATAAAACCACTCCTCACCATGCCCCAACATAAAGTGGTCCTGAGAGGAGTCAGGGTTCGTGTCCCACGCCTCCGTCAGCGCGGTCGCTCCCTTCGCCAACTGGTACCCATAACTCGGGCTGGTCGTCTGTGACATCATGCGATACAGCACATCCGACCGACCACCATCGGTCAGCGCGCGCACCACATAGTGGAACCCGACATCGCCTGCCGTTACGTGATAGCTATGCGCTGCAATATCGGCCACCAGGTTCTCCATCACTGCCGCGCGTTTGTCTGCTGGCACCATGCCCAGCGCCAGCGGCATCGCATTCGCTGTCTGGCTGCCGCGGTCATACTCATTCGTTGCCGGATGAAACAACGCCGCATTATAGGTATCGCGCACAGCGCTGGCCTGCTGTGCATACATTGCAGCGTCATCATTCTTGCCAAGTAATTTCGCAATTGCAGTCATCGCCTTCAAGTCTTCGTAATACGTTGCCGTTGCAGTTACGGTGGTGCTGCTTAGCTGCGAATAGCCCGGAGGCTTTGGGCCAATGTCATACCAATCACCCAGGCCGTAACTCAGCAGCCCATTCTTTGAGCGCGATTGCAAATAACTCATGTAGTGCTGTAACTCACCATAGTGGTCGCGTAGCGCACTTGGATCACCATAGCTCTGATATGCAGCCCATGCACTCAATACAATTGCCGAACCCCACTCCGGAGAATCGCGGAATGCTGTTGAGTTTCCTTTGTTGTCCACAAATGCGATATATTCGGGAGCAATAGAAGGCACCAGCCCACTAGCCAGTTGCCCATCGCCAATGTCTTCTGCCATCTTTCGATAAAAGGAGGACACATCATAATTACTCATCAGCGACCCGGCGAAAAGGTGCGTCTCCTCCAGCCAGCCCAGTTTCTCGCGGTGCGGGCAGTCCGTAAGAATGCTCATCACATTGCTGCGCACTGCATTCAAAATTAGCTGATGAATGCGATTGAATAAATCATTGGACGATTCAAACTCGCCCGTCACGCGCACATCTGCGCCAGTCCGCTCGCCAATCAGAGACTTGATCTGAACCGCACCGCCTGTGGTCTGTATCTGTAAATAACGAAATCCATAGTAAGAAAATCGCGGATGCCAGCTCTCTTCTCCACCGCCACGCAATGTGTAGCGAAAAAGCACCGGCGATCCCGGCCACGCATTTGCCGAGTGCTGCGTCACCGTGCCATCTGCATTCAACAGCTCACCCGGCAGCATCGTTACCATCGCGCCCGCAGGTCCGCTCACTGTGATCGCTGGCCAACCCGCAAAGTTTTGTCCCAGGTCATACACCGTCAACCCATCATGCGGATGATTCATCTTCACCGGCGCAAATTGCTTCAGCACTCGCACTGGCGGGGTCTGCTCTGCCTCCATCGCTCCTGCCGCCGCTGCATTCGGAGCAGTAGTAATTTTTGCCGTTGACCACGCAGCATCATCAAAACCCGGCGTATCCCAACCATTTTGCACCAGCCGAGCATCATAGTCTTCGCCGCCGTAAGTATTGGAAAAAGTGATCGGCCCGCTGGCAGTCTTCCAACTCGTGTTGCTCACAATCGTCTGTTCACTGCCATCGGCGTATATAACTCGCAACTCCAGCAGCAGCTTCGGAGGCCCATAGCTTTTCGCGTGCTGTGCATACCGCCCCGGCGTATGCAGCGCGTTATACATTCCATTGCCCAGCATCACACCTACCGCATTCTCGCCAGCGCGCAACAACGGCAGCACATCATAGCTGTCATACAGCACATGCTTCTGGTAGTCCGTCCATCCCGGAGTCAGCACATCATCCGTAACATTCTTTCCGTTCAGATGCACTTCATACTGCCCTAGCCCAGAGATAAACAGCAGCGCTTGCGTTGGATGGGAATGCAGTTTGAATTCCCGCCGCAGCAATGGCAGAGGTTTTTGGTCCAGCGCCTCCGATGCATCAATCCACTTAGCAGACCAGTGTTGCAATGCAGTGGTGAATTCAACTGGTGCAGTCCATGGCGAGGCAACCGGCTTCATCCCAGCATTCTTCCCAATAGATAACTTCTGCCAGCTTCGTACCTGCCAATAGACAGCACTCCCATCGGGCAGTGGCTTTCCCGCATACTCAGCATTCATCGCCGCACTGTTGACCACACCGCTGTCCCACAGATCAGCATGGGCCAGTCCAGCCTTGCTTGTGGCTACACGCACTTCATAACTTGTTTGGATAATTCCGCGCGCCTCTGGGGAGGTCGCCCGCAGTTCCCAACTCATGCGCGGTGTTGCGGTCCCAGCACCGCTGGTAGCAAGTTCTATCGGAGTCGCAAGAGGCAGTTGCGCAATAGCAGGAGCAGTCATTACTACTGCCAATAAAAATAGTTTCAACTTCATGAATACTCCTGCACTTATAGAGCAACTACTCCGCAGACTTCAACGTCAAGGCTGTCAGATTTCGCACCCAGCGTGCTGGCCGCTTCTCTTCACTTGATACTAATTTGAACGCGCCATCGGTCGTGATCGGCTTGCCATCCAGCTTGTCCGCCACAATTACATCCCCAGTGTGATTTGAAGGGTCAGTTTCCGCCAGTGAATAGACAACGCTGTACTTGTCCGTCCCCGTCGCCACCACATACAGCAAATACAATTTGCCGCGTACTTTTTCACCCTGTGGTGCGCCCACTTTAGCCAGCAAATTATTCAGCACCACGCCGGAGTAGGTTTCATTCGCCTTGGTGTGTGCGTTGTAGACTGTCAGCGTTTTATGCGGCATCACTACCACCTCGGCAGGTGTTAGCTCGACCGATTTTCCATCCAGGCCAGTCAGCGTTAGCACGGTTGAGGGCACATTAGGAGTATGCTTCATTTCCTGTGAAATGGCCGCCATTCCAATCATCAGCACAGTCGCCAGCAGGGAAGGGATTTTCATATTGCACAGATTCAATCTCATAAAATTATGCTAACTCAAGCGCTCATCGTATACTTGTTTTATGTCGATTGTGAAAAACATCGCCGCCATTGCCAAAGGCATGAGCATCACCTTTGGCGAGATGCTTCAGCCGACCGAAGTCGAAAATTATCCTGATGGCCCCGGCGAACTGCGCGGAGCAAAATTTCAGCCTCGTTTTCGCGGCAAGCATGTCCTCCAGCGTGATGAGAATGGTCTGGAAAAGTGTGTCGCCTGTTTTCTCTGCGCCGCTGCCTGTCCCTCCAATTGCATTTATATTGAGGCCGCCGACAATACCTCTGAAAAGCGCATCTCCTCCGCCGAGCGTTACGCAGAGGTCTACAACATCGACTACAACCGCTGCATTTTCTGCGGATACTGCGTTGAGGCCTGCCCCACCGATGCCATCACGCATGGCCACGGCTTTGAGCTGGCCACGCTGAACGCAACCAATCTTGTCATGCGCAAAGAAGACCTGCTGTTGCCGATCTCAGCCATTCTTCCGGCCCCGCCGCCGGATGCTCAAGCAGCACTCTAAAACCCGTTAGTACATTTCCTGTCATCAACATACGCACTGTGCGCTACGGCACAGGCACTGTATCCTTATACAAATAGACTCGCGCTTATGCGACGGGCCATTGCACCAGCACATCGAATAATCATGAAGAAAGCCGAACAACATCCGCTGGAAAAAATCATCGCCGAACGCATCGCCATCATCGACGGGGCGATGGGCACCACTATTCGCACCTATGGCATGAAGGAGGCGGACATCCGCGGCGAGCGCTTCAAGGACTCGACCAAAGACCTGCTCAATAATGGTGATCTCTTCTCTCTAACGCAGCCAAAAATGATCTGCGATATTCATCGCCGCTTTTTAGAGGCGGGTGCCGACATCATTGAGACCAATACTTTCGGTGCCACCAGCATTACGCAGAGCGAGTTCTTTGTGGATGACCCGCGCGAACATGGCGGTCGCAAGGACCCCGACTTCTACCAGAAAATTATTGAAGATAAATTTCTTGATGATCTGGCCTGGGAAATCAATGAGCAATCAGCACGGCAATGTCGTGAATGGGCGGACCGCATCGCCAATGAAACTGGCCGTCAGCGTTTTGTTGCAGGTGCCATAGGCCCACTTACCGTCTCGCTTTCCAACTCGCCCGACGCCGATGACGCAGGCTTTCGCGTCGTTACCTTCGATCAGGTGAAGACGGCCTATATGCAGCAGGTGCGCGCCCTTATCGCTGGCGGATCAGAATTGATTTTGGTCGAGACCATCTTCGACTCTCTCAATGCCAAGGCCGCGCTCGTCGCCATCCGCGATGTTTTCGATGCCGATGGAATTGAACTCCCCATCATGATCTCAGCCGCAGTGGGTCGCGGTGGTGACACGCTCATCTCCGACCAAACGACTGAGGCTTTTTGGAATGCCGTGCAGCATGTGACGCCGCTCTCTGTCGGACTCAATTGCTCTCTCGGCCCTGACCTCATGTATCCGTTTTTGGAGGAGCTGTCGCAGAAGGCCAACGTCGCTATCTCCTGCTATCCCAACGCTGGCCTGCCCAACCCGCTCTCTGAAACTGGCTTCGATCTGGGCCCGCCTGATATGGCCCGCTTCCTCAGCAACTTCGCTCAGGCCGGACTCGTTAACATCGCTGGCGGCTGCTGCGGCAATACGCCTGAACACATTGCTGCCATCGCCAGGGCCCTTGAAGGCAAAGCGCCGCGAATCTATGGCAACCGCGAGGTTGCAGCTTGAGCACAGCAGAAAACAAACCGCTGCGCCTTTCCGGCTCTCAGCCCTTCACTCAGCAGCCCGGCATCTATATCCTCATCGGCGAGCGCACCAACGTGGCCGGTTCGCCCAAGTTTGCCAAACTCATCAAAGAGGGCAAGTACGAAGAGGCCGTCAGCGTTGCCCGCCAGCAGGTCGAAAACGGGGCCAACATCATCGATATCTGCATGGATGAGGGCATGATTGATGGCGTCGCCGCCATGACCCGCTATCTGCAATTGCTCGCCAGTGAGCCCGAGGTTGCCAAAGTCCCCTTCATGGTCGACTCCTCCAAGTGGGAGGTCATCGAGGCTGGCCTAAAGTGCTTGCAGGGCAAGGGCATCGTCAACTCCATCTCACTAAAAGAGGGTGAAGAAAAGTTCCGCAAGAATGCTGCAACTGTCCTTAAGTATGGTGCTGCCGTTGTTGTGATGGCCTTCGACGAGCAGGGCCAGGCTGCCACCTACGAAGAAAAAATCCGTATCTGCGAACGCGCCTACCGCATACTCGTCGACGAGGTCGGCTTTCCCCCCGAAGACATTATTTTCGATCCCAACATCCTCACCGTTGCCACCGGCATGGAGGAGCACAACAACTACGCACTCGATTTCATCAATGCCACGCGCTGGATAAAAAATAATCTCCCGCACGCCAAAGTCAGCGGTGGTGTTTCAAATATTTCATTCAGCTTTCGCGGTAACAATAAAGTCCGCGAAGCCATGCACTCCGCCTTTCTCTATCACGCCATCGCCGCGGGTATGGACATGGGCATCGTCAACGCTGGAATGCTGGAGGTCTACGAGGAGATCGAACCGGAGCTAAAAGTTCTGGTCGAAGACGTACTCCTCAATCGCCGCCCAGATGCCACTGAGCGGCTGGTTGAGTATGGTGAGACATTGAAAAATGTTGGCACCGTCGTCAGCGAAAAGAAAGCTGAAGAATGGCGCAACGGCACCGTGGAGGAGCGTCTTTCCCACGCGCTGGTGAAGGGAATTGACACTTATATTGAGATTGATGCCGAGGAAGCCCGCGTCAAACTTGGCCGTCCACTCCTGGTCATCGAAGGTCCACTGATGGCGGGCATGAGCGTCGTTGGCGATCTCTTCGGCTCCGGCAAAATGTTTCTACCGCAGGTGGTGAAGTCGGCCCGCGTGATGAAGAAAGCTGTCGCTCATCTCACGCCATACATGGAGGCGGAAAAAGCCGCGATGATTGCTGCCGGCGAAGTCGTCAAAGCGCAGGGAAAAATCCTGCTCGCAACCGTCAAGGGTGATGTGCATGACATTGGCAAGAACATCGTCGGAGTTGTTCTCGCCTGCAATAACTATGACGTGATTGACCTCGGCGTCATGGTCTCCTGCGAAAAAATCCTCGAATGCGCCAGGGCGGAAAATGTAAATATGATCGGCCTCAGCGGTCTTATCACGCCATCGCTGGATGAAATGGTCCACGTCGCCAAAGAGATGGAGCGGCAGGGCTTTGATCTGCCCCTGCTGGTCGGCGGAGCGACCACCAGCCGCGCCCATACAGCCGTAAAAATTGCGCCACATTACAGCGCTCCGGTGGTCCACGTGCTCGACGCCAGCCGTGCCGTGCCCGTCACCACCAGCTTGCTAAGTGACGATGGCAAGGATGAATTTATCGCCCAGCACCGCGCCGAGTATGAGGCCCTTCGCAAGGCCCATGCCGCGCCCAAACAAAAGCTTGTCCCCATCGACGAGGCCCGCCAGCGGCGCACTCCAATCGAATGGCGCGCTGAAGATCTGCCCGTCCCCGAATTTACCGGCGTTCGTGTGCTCGACAATTTTCCCCTCGCCACGCTCCGTGAGTTCATTGATTGGACGCCCTTCTTTCATACTTGGGGACTCAAAGGCATCTACCCGCGCATACTCGATCATGAGGAGCAGGGAACTCAAGCCCGCCAAATCTTCAAAGATGCCAATAAGCTCCTCGACGAAATCATTGCGAATAACTGGATCAAGGCCCGTGGTGTCTATGGCTTCTTCCCAGCCAATGCCGTCGGTGATGATGTCGAACTCTACACCAGCAAATCGCGAAAAAAAGTCCTCACGCGCTTTCATTTTCTTCGTCAGCAGGCCAATCGTGAGGGCAGTGAACCATGCCGCTCGCTCGCTGACTTTATTGCTCCTAAAGATACTGGCCTGGCGGACTACATCGACGGCTTCGCAGTCACCAGTGGCATCTGCCTGAAGGAATTGTGCGAACGCTTCAAGGCCGAGAACGACGACTACAACGCCATCATGGCCGAGGCCATTGCCGACCGTCTTGCCGAAGCTTTCGCCGAGTGCCTCCACAAGCGCGTTCGGGATGAGTGGGGTTATGGTCGCGATGAGGGCCTCAGCAATGAGCAGCTCATTCATGAACAGTATCGCGGCATCCGGCCCGCAGCGGGCTATCCAGCCTGCCCTGACCACACTGAAAAAGGCCCACTCTGGCGTCTGCTGGATGTCCAAGCCAACACCGGCATGATGATTACCGAGTCCTTCGCTATGTGGCCCGGTTCGAGCGTAAGCGGGCTCTACTTCGCGCACCCTGAGTCGCGCTATTTCTCGCTCGGCAAGATCGACCGCGACCAGGTCGCCGACTACGCCCGACGCAAGGGCATGAGCGTGGCCGAAGTGGAGCGCTGGCTAGG
>Ga0116230_10000476_pt1 | contig 35310 bp, 18 predicted proteins | sample S1TSphfallax_3_FD_88678 | JGI IMG/M metagenome (GOLD analysis project Ga0116230, IMG submission 88678) | Host-associated microbial communities from peat moss isolated from Minnesota, USA - S1T2_Fd - Sphagnum fallax MG | ecosystem: Host-associated > Plants > Peat moss > Unclassified | place... | reverse complement strand
AGTTGGATTCCTTGCTTGTTAGATCTTGGCATTATTGGTTTGCAAATTGAAATTAAAAGGATTATTTTTTTGTTGAAAATATTTATTAATTTTAGGAGATGTTTACAATTAAATAATTAAGATTTATTTTTTCTGTGAACAAAAATTGGCCCAATGACCTTAGGATTGGTTATAAACCCTTTTCTAATTTAATGGAATTAATTGAAACTAATACAAATTTAGATGAAAAATTAGAGGAATTTGAAGGAAGATTTGAAAGGATGAGATTTTGGATATATAATTTATAATAGAAAAAATAATGTAACATTTTAGTTATTTTTTAGACAAGGTTGTTTTTAGTTTTAGTTAGTTTTTAATTAATTTGTTTTCTGAAAAAAAATATAAATTTGAAATTTAGATTGTCAAAATTGGATATGAAAACTAATTGTTACCACATTTGTGAAAACCATTTGTCTACTAGCTTGATTAATTTTATTTTTAAAAATGATGCCCTAATTGGTTATCATAAATCTATATTTCTCTAAAAAAAAGAATTAGACTTGGTGGTTCTCATAAAAAGGGAAATAATCACCCAACATTGGTTCTTTTTCATTTAAAAATACAAGGTGGGTTAGGGTCAGGTATATAAACCTTTGATCAATGAATATCAAAAAATTTAAAAATCGGTTTATCAAGTGCCAAAGTTTTCAAAACAATTAAAGAATTGGTCAAAGAACTTAACTAGACCATTTAATTTTTTGTCGATTCTTTTATGAAACCCTAGTTCATTGGCAATTTTAAAAAACTTTCAAATGGAGGTTAGGAATGTAATCGATATAAATGGTCACATTTTATTGGTGGTATAATGCTTTTAATTAGAAAAATGTCAATTTTGGGCTATGCTTAAGTAGGTAGAATTGGATCCAGTTTGGAATTAAAGTTCAAGGAAGTTTTATTTCAAAAACCAAAAATCAAGAATCTTAAAATGTAATGAATTGGGTCCAAAACTAGACCAAAGGTTCACTCAAAACCAAAAAAAACCCTTGAACCAAAATGGGGGACTCTTTCAAATTTAAATAAAAGTTGAAATTAGGACTGGAGTTTTTCTTCAAAAATAAATCAAACCAATGTTGTCTAGTCCTTAGTTTTGATAAGAGCTTTTGGTTTCAGTTCTGATTTTTTTTTTAATGGAGTTGCACATCAAAACCTCTAATGTGCTTTCAAAAAAAGCTATTCAAATTTGTGAAACCTTTAGTTTCAATGTTTTCCACAAAACAGGGAGCATTGGAGCTTAATGCACTCCAACTTAGTACACACAATCCCTGATTTTTGTAATTTTTTTTTTCTTCCACATACATTAAACATACTAGATTATGATAGACTAGTAAATCAACCACTAGTTTTTTTCAATTAATTAAAAGTGACTACAATTTATTCCACCAACTAAAAGTGGCCAGCTAATTGAAATGTGGGGCTTACCTTATCCCTTTCCTAAAATTGGTACATATTAACGTGAAGAACTTATACTTATTTGCAAACTACCTATAAGTAATCAACTTTATATTCTAATTTTAATCCAATTGAAGCAAGAGGCTATCCAATGTTTTTCTTTTTGAGAGAATCATGTTAGATTTCCACCTTAAATCAAGGCTTTCTACCTCTAAGCCTACAAATGGGGGGTTTATTTTGGCAAAATTGCCTAAAGGTGCACACATGCCCTACATTGTTTTTCAAAAGAACCTAGTAAACCCTATTGTCAAATGTTATGAGCTCTCAAAAGCCCTAGTTGCCAATTGGTGCAATAGCATCCTTCAATATGACCACTGCCCTAAATGGCTATTGTTTTATTTGTTAGAATGGTTTTGACATCGACAATGTTTATTGCCACTTCATGTTACCTCTAGAAGGTGGCCTCTCACCATTGCCACCTTTGCCTTTTCTATCGAAATTGTTGATAGTATGTAGTTATGTTATACAAGTTATGTTTAGTAACAAATTTAACTTTGAAACTAATTGTAATCCATTTGTGTCTTAATGTGGTTATATAGTTGAAGAAGTTGATTTGAAGGTGCAAGCTTTGAAATTCAATATGATGAAGATGATATTCTTTACACAAAGTAGGGTTGGCACCATGTTTGTGTGTTTGTCACAATGCAACGAATGCATTTGGACACAAACATAGCCTTGCATCACATTAATATAGGGTCAATTTAGGTCAACTTGGAGTCACCTAGGTCAAAACAAGGTTAAGTTGCCCAAAAAATAGTTAGGGATGACTAAAAATCGCGTCATTCAGTCATCATAAACACTATAACAACTAAAACAAATTTCAAGTGGCAACCAATTTTTTTCAAACAATGACCAAATTGTTTTGGGCAAGAATAAAAAAATTTCAATCACTAAACCAATGGTGGAGATTATACCTTAGTCCATTGGATGGCCAAATGTTTTTGAAAGGTGACTAAATTTTCTTGAAAAAAATTAGTTGCCAATTGTGGCAATCAAAAAATTTCAATCACTGACTATGGCAACCAAAAGTTGGCAATTGAAAAAATTTCGTCATGCAATTCAGTGACTAGAAAATTAAACATTTGGTCACCAATCTTATGGTAACCGAATTCATTTTTGGTCACCATACATAATGGGGGTAGCTCGAGTGTAATGAATTTTTTGTGTGTGTCAGTCCCCCAACATACTAGCATGTTGAGCATTGTGATTACAATCATTGATTCTATGATTTGTTTTTTGTATTTGGGTGTTTGTTTTGAAGCTTTGCAAGGGGGGTTGAAAGTTAAAACCAAGAGATGAGGTCAATTGTCACCAAATTATAAAGCTTGCCCAAGCTTGCAAAGCAACAAACCAAATGCACTACGCAATTGAACTAAATTTTTGTGCTCATTTGGCTTGTTTTTCTTTTCAGTTGTTTGCATTCTATAATTTCTCATATGCTTTGTTTTAAGGTTTCTAGTGAATAGTGTATAATGCACATCATCATTCTCTTTTTCTCCACACCACTTTCTTTTGTTGTTGTGCATTGCTTTCTTTTACTATAATTGTTACACATTGTTTTCTCTTGCTATTACAAGGAACCACTCTTTCTTTCCTTTAATTATGACATAATTAATGATCATGCCACCTTTAGAGCCTCCCTAGAATTTTAAATTTCATTGGTTTTTTTTTTAAAAGTGGGGTTAATGAGTCGCAATGTAACATCTTTTAGCCACCAAACCCCAACCTTGGATTCTCTATTTGATTTTCTTTTTAAAACAAACCTTTGGATTTCTAGCAAAAATAATAAAAGGGATTTAAAAGAATAGAATAACACAAAGTTTTTCAAGATGTCTGGAATGTTAAACTTCCATGGGTTGAATCCATGGTGGGTTTAGATGGAGTTTGCTTCTCCCCTTTATCCATAAAGGTGAGATATAAGATTTTGTACCCCAGATTGAGGGAAAGAAAAGTTGTTGACCCCAAGTTGGACAATCTTTGGAAACATGATGGGGGGAAAAAGGTGATAATTACAATGCCAAAAGTTTGTAGAGTTTGGGAATTCTACTAGGAACAAATTATATGCAATACTTAGGAAGGAATTGTTGTTACTTAAGTTTGCCATGGTGTTGTTTGAGAAAGAAAGAGAAAATTGGTCTAATTTTTTTAATTTTTTCAATATGTTGTCTAAAAGAAGACCTATGATTAATTATGAAAATATGAAAAGCATGTTGCAATTCCTTGAAGTCAAAAAATTCCCAAGAATGCATTAGTGGAGGCCAATTGGTTCAAGGATGACATTTTGCATGCATAAAGAGGTCAACAACTACACTAAAGATTCAATTTAGGCTATCAAATTCATTTTCATTAATGAAATTACCACTTGTGATCAATAGTCATGGGTTTCCATTAAATTAACTTATAATTTCTACCCAACAACAAAAATATTGCACCTTATATTTTTACTAACGTATTTTCCACTTTTTTTACTAGTGTCCCCTTTAGGTTGGGGTGTCACATTATACTATTTTCTAGGGGTGTGCATGTTTGAGTGTATCCCATTTCAAATGTTTGAAAAAAAATCACAATATTTTTACATATTATGTTAGAATATAAACTAGGCAAAATATTAAAAATATACATATTTCATTTCATTTTATAAAGTGAGAGTTTGGAATATATTTGTGGAAACAAATGTACTAGTGTACTTGTGTATTCAAAAACACAAATATATTCCAAAAATATTTAAATGATTTTTTATTTTTATGAAAGTTAAAAGTATATTGAACCATGTCATTTCACATAATCGAGGAATGATTACTTGATTTTTTTTTGTATTAATGAATGAATGATTTTGCGAAAATATTGATGAAGTGATTGATTGATGGGTTGTCGAAACCTTTGGAGTTTCCTTGTTATAAGAGATGGCAACCCTCCCTTTATTTATGTTATGAAGCATAAAGTTCGACTTTTTATTATTATAGTAACCATAGTTATACAACCATAGTTGTAGTAATTTGACTATTTATTAAATGATATAATATTATTTACATGGTTTTTGTTGTAGTTTATCAATCCGATGCTCATACCAATACTTGATCAATCAAAAGGAAATCAAATTTCAATATGAGAATTTTAGCAAGTTTATTGATATTTTTCTTGGATATCCAAATGGTGTGTCTTAATTTTGAACCATGTTTGGGTACCGTGTGATTAATTTGAAAATTTTCATATCAGAAAATGAGTTTTTTCAGCAAAGATGTGATAAAATGTGTGGTAAATTGGAATTTCTATAAGTAATCACATTCACATGGAAAATGACAAGCATAGTTAAATGGGCCATTTTTTTAATTCCATTAAAATTGATTATTATAATGATTAATGAAATTTTAATGTTAATGTAGTCAACATGAAACAATGGCCTTAATATACTAGTGCATACTATAAATATACCCATGGATCCTTCAATATAGATAATGAAACTTATTATTATTATTTAAATAATACTACATAACATTAGTTTTGTGAAAATAATAATTATAGGGCCCAAAAACCAAAATTGATATCCAAAATTAAATGTATTACACTTTTGGAACAATTATACTATATGAATTATAATACTAGACTCAAAAGTGTCCCAAAAGGGGTCATTGTAATGTGTTTTCACCCTAAAGACACCTTGGTTAAACCAAAATTTGGTTAAAGCTTAGCTTAACATTGGTTAAATTAACATTTGACTAAAACTTGGCTAAATTAAAACTTAGTTGAACTTTGGTTAAATTTTGATGAAACGAATACTTAATTAAATATTGTTTAAATAAAAACTTGGATAAACCTTAATTAAACATTGGTTAAACAAGAGCTTGATTAAGCCTTGGCTAAATATTGATTTTAAATTAAAATTTGATTAAATCTTGGTTAAACATTGTTTAAACATTGGCAAAATAAAAGTATGGCACAACAAAATTTGTTTAAACCTTGGCGAAATGAAAAAAATTCAATAATTAGTAATTAATACCTAATTATTTATTATTTATTATTTGTAGATATTAAACATTAGTTATACCTATATATTATTGACTAATTAATTAACTTGTAATTAAAATTTAATAGTAGCTATTATGTATTAAGTATAGTATGTAGTTAATATCTAATAATCTTATTATCTTATGTACCTAAATTGATTATTGATACTAATTAACCTAACTTAATTATTTACTTATATACCTACCTACCTATTCATCTACCTATTTGTTTAACTACTTTTAAAACCTACTTAGCCCACCCACAGTATATGCAAAGTGTATATTTGACATGCCCTAAATACAACATAGTCTATGAATATATTTTAATATATTTCAAAACACTATAATGTACATAAAACATATAGGTACATCACATAGAGGTAACCAAGTTGTGATTATTTTTGCAATTAATTTGATATAAAGGTCTTTTCTTAGATGAAAAGCCCAAAAAAAATCAACATGGAAGGATGGCAAACTTAATAATTGCACCATAGTTGTAATAATAATAATAGATTGAAAAGGATGTTGACTAGTTATAAAAATGATAAAACATAGTAGCAAATGACAATTAATTGCATATAGTCACAAATTGAATGGTTGCATAATACGAGATTTTTTTTAGTATTACAATGTGTTGTTCATGATTAGTGTGCATTGCATGAGCCATTACACAAATCAAATGGTCTAAACTTTTCTAACTTGGCATTGTGAAGAATATTGAAAATATGTTGCAAAGCTTGTATGTGTATTTATTTCACAACCCAAAAAGAATTCAACAATCTGGGAAACTTGTCAACATCATGAAAACAAAGGGTCAATGCATTCTCAAGAACATCAAGGCATAATGGATTTCAACAATGTTCCTTCTTAAGATAATGTTAAATGAATACAAAGCCCTAATATTAAAAATGCATCAAAATTATGGTGTAAATAATCAAGATGTTCATAATTTGGATCCATTTTTTTATTTGGAAGTAATGTTGGGACTTCCTTGCTCCATGCTAATGCTTAAAGGGTTGGATGAATTGATCAAATTTCATCGGAAATTTGATTTAAACAAAAGTTTGGAAAACTTGAACTTTTGAATTTTTAACATTTCCATCATGATGCCTTATCATTGTCTTCAAACAACATTCTATGTGCCTATGATGTGAATCACATTCTAACAAATTGTTGATGATGTTCAAAGGTAATGTTCTAAAACAACATCCAAGGTTAGTGAGGAGCTTGAAAAATAATTTTGATGTGCAAGATGTGATGGATGCTTTAGGTCTAGTTTACCCACAATATTGGTTGAAATCAACATATGAGGAAACTTTCCCTATCCATTTAGCTATCTTGAAAGGGGTTTACTATCAATTTAAGAAGCTTGGATCAAGCTAAACATGGATCCCAACAATAATAGATGATCACATTTTGGAGTTGCAATGGTTTTTTTCAAAATCACCATGTAATCCAATGCTTAGTGGGCTATGGACCACCCCATGGATTTGAATCCCTTGTCCAAGCTTTGAAAAAAGTTTTCCAACAATGCCTTGTTATCTACTTATGCTAATGAGTTCATGAAAGTGATTAAATTGGTGGTAATTCAAATTATGGGATTTGTGGAAGACGAAAGAACTTAATTGACCTTGACTTTCATGAAAAGAAGATTTCAAAATAGGTTGTGTGGGCATTTGGATTTTGCGTTTTTAATGTTTGCACAACCTTTTTACACAATTGATATCGTTTTTTGTATGACAATGCCATCATTGTTTGGATTGATGAGAAAGAGAAGAGGGGTCTTTTGGCTTGAATTAAGACAATTTCAAATAAAGACTCATTGTTGTTCTAGGGTAAATCAAAAGTTGCAATTTTTGTAAACATCTTGATTACACTTATGGTGTAGTCCATGATGAATTTGCACAATCACAAACCTTAATTTACACTGCATTGTAATTTGTAAACGTTGGGCATGCTTAGTTCATCTTTTCAATTTCAAACTTTCCATTTGTCTTTTATTCTATAATTTGATTGTGTATTATAATTTAATATTTGTTAATGTTGAGTTCTAACATTTCAAAATCAACTATGGCTATCTTTTTATGTTGGCTGTGTGGGTGGGGTTATAAGTGACACGTGCAAGTTAAATCTATTCCAAATAACCCCAAATTTCCATGATGTTGGCTAATTTGGCCTTTAGTTAAGGTGAAAGCACACTAAAGTGGCCAAAAATTGTTGTCATAAAAATTATTTTTCAAAATTTTGCAACTTTCAACTTTCACAAAACCAATATTAAAAGAAAATTTCATAAATCATACTCAAAATAAGGTAGTTCAATTGCCAAATAATACAATTGTCATAGGAAACTACATTTTTTTATTAACATTAAATGATTAAAAAACATATTTGCGAAAAAATAAAATTGTAACAATCTATTGCAAAATGCAAACATATTCTAAAAATGATTCAAATAACTTCAAAACTTGATGAAATATTTAGTTATATATTGAATATGATTTGATTGTATTATTTAAATTACAATTGAAAAGTTTGACTCATGTAATTTTACAAAATACATTCGAACAAGTTTTTCATTCAAAAAAACATAAGTGTGTTAAAAAAAAACATTTTGTTGAAAAATTACTTTCATTTGCAAGATTATAAGAATTATGTTCAAGCCTTTGTATCAAAATTTATTCTATATGTTTAGAAAAATGCTAAATGAAGTAAATAAATTTAAAAAAAACTACCCCAACATAATACAAAATGTATTATTAAAAAAAGGACATATTCTTGCCCAAAGCTGCCCCCCCCCCCCTTAGTGTGCTTTCGCCCAATAGATTTATCTTTCCTTGGCCTAGATTTTTTTATAAGTTTGCATCATTAAAACTACCATCAAATGTGTGGATTGGAGGTCAAGATCATGCACTACCACTTGGTGCAATGTCCTCATGACAAGGATTCAACCCCTTCATGTGACTTTTCAACTTGTTTTACAATGATTGTTCAATTTCATGTGGTTTTGATTTTTTGCTCAAATATTAAAAACTTGTAAAAGTTGCTGGTATGTGTAATCAAAGATGTAATTTTGAACTCAAGCAACCCTAGTCAAGATTGCATCTCCAAGTTTTGCCATATGGACACTCTTGCACTCAACCAAAAGGCTTCACATTTTTTCTTGCTATAACCTAAATCTAGCCTAAATAAGTTGGAGAGTTTAAGGACATATAAACTAGTGTTGGGTTTGTATGTTCTTTAGAGAGACCAGCCAATACTACTAGTATAAAAAATAAGACAATGTACTCCCAAACAATATGCATATTGATAGATAAAAATTAGTCTTTTTTCATTTTTAATACAAAGATAACTCCTCATTTCATAGCTTGAATCTTGCACATTTATACAATTGTGAGCTTATGGTGCCGTTCGCAAGATGTGTTTAGATTTCATTTAATAATCTTCAACTTTAATATCTCTTTTTTAGGTTCAAAGTCATTTAATTACTTTTTACCCATCATTTTGTATTCTGACCTATCAAAAGACAGGTAGGACCCTTTGTCCAAAAAAAAAACCTAGGTGTAACTATAGGAATAGTGATGGTGCCACCGGGGATAGCTCCATAGGCACTTCCGGAGGGCAGGGACAACAAACACCTTTTCAGATCTCCCCAAGTCCAAGTAACAAATTGTTATTGATTCTGGCTACTCAGCCTGTCTACCTTATTAGCTTTTGCCTCCATCTCAAGATGGGCTGTTAATGCAGGGGAGGAATCTTCTAGGCTAGGAGCTTCATGGGGTTTACCTTCCCTTTCTGTAGTTGATTTGCTTCATGTGAATGGTGGAGGCTCCGGTTCTTAGTGGCTCCCTTTCCTCCTTGAGGCCCACCTTTGTTGGGCTGTTTGCTTGCCTGGACTTCCGTCCTTGTCCCTTGTTTCCTTTCTCTCCCTTTCTTGGGTTCTTTCTTTCTACAAAGTTTGGCAGGGTTTGTCATCTTGCACATGATTTCAACTGCACCTCTGATCCACCGCATCATGTGACCTACACCATTGCAAAGTTGAAAAACTAAAAGCTCCCAGATCTATATGTTCAGATTCCTTTTGTAGAACATGGACTAAATTTGGTGACCCTCATTCAATCAAGTAGTGGGGAGGGGGGGGGAGAGATCAAAAGGAGTCAGAACTAGATCTCCTATTTCACACATGTGCTAGAAGAAGCCTGCACATGGACTTGTTTTGTTAAAAAGTTGTATGAATGTTGTGAGTCTCAAAAAACATAATATCTCCTTTTCAACACATGTGCTAAAAGAAGCCTGCACATAGACTTGTTTTGGGAAAAAGTTGTATGAATGTTGTGAGCCTCAAAAAACATAATATCTCCTTTTTCATTCCACAAATGGAGCTGCAGGCAACTTGGCAAGTGGGTAATATGTTAAGTTATCATGTGTGCAACCTATACAAGGATTTTGGACAAAGCCCCCCAAAAAGGGAATAACTGGGTAGTCTTATTTTTTGGTTCTGAGCCTTTAGTGCCAGGGGCCCACCCCATTTCAGTCTCCTTTCAAGCACTTCAGGAAACACCACGGACTATTGCAGGCAACTTGCATAGGCTAGTTGTGTCACTTAGTGGACTAAAATGTAATGAATAGTGGTAGCACAAAAAACAAGAGTGAGAAAAACTGGCTAAGTTCCAAGTCCTTGTACCCTGTAGCCAAGTTGCAAGGTTGTTTGTCTCATTGGGTCTAGATCCTGGCATAAAAGATTGAACCCAAAATCATAAGACAAGAATTGTACTCGTTCAACCCCCTTTCCTTATTTTAATCACTTGAGCAACTTCCAACTTCCCCAACATTATCCTTTAGCCAACCTCACATAATAATATCCTAGCCTAGTCCTCACTGGATCTCTCCTCCACCAATAATCTTTTTCAGCCTATCCTTCTGTAAAGCTGGTGTGACAAATGCTTCCTTTTCCTGTTGCTAGGGGAATTGCTTCCTTTAGGAGGTGGGTAAGAGCAGCTCTTCCAGGGCTGTATGTAAATGGTATGTATGCTTGGTTTGAGACCAAATATGGGCTTCGGGGCAATATATGTGAATAAGATTTAGTTCTCTGAGAGCCTCTCTACCCAAAGTAGTAAATTGGCCGCTCCAAATTATTTTAAATAAAGAACAGCCTTCAAATAATGCTAAACTCAATTTGGGCCTGAAGCCATGCCCAGATAGAGTGACGTCCAAGAGGACCAGTAAAAGGAAAAGATTTTTTTAAATTGGTCAGCTGACATGTAAATAGTCTCTCACTGTATGTTGTCAATTTATGGGTGAAGAATTGAGATAGGGGTATAATTAACATCATGTTGAATGTGCTAAACACTCATAGTATAGTGCTAAACATTGAATGTGCATATAATTCCTTGAGTAGACACTGATCTTGTACAAGTATTCAGGTCCCAAGTCAGTTTCACAACACTCAAAGGTGCTTCATCTAAAGTTACCATGTACCAGTAATTTTACTACTCACAGTGGACCTACTTAGAGCACAACTCCACTTGTGCTCAGTATGTGAGACTGCAAATTAAAATTGCATAAAGAAAAGTAAACGTGCCAGTTTGGCTCACCAAAATGGTTTTTCCATAGTTTGCTGAGGCTGGTTAAAGGCACAGCAAAACCTAAACACCTGGACCAGTCACTAAATCACGGACCCATTCTTTATGTGCAATGACGGACTTCCCCATGATGGACACCATGCCTTCCAATGCTTGTGAAAAAGCAAATTGCATTGAGCAACCACAAAAACTGAATCTATTAGGTTTCATCCCTTCATGTTTGTTGAGAAGTATCATCTATACCTTCACATAGTGATGAGCCTAAACATTTCTTGCACAGTCACACCAGTTCCATGAAAAGTTGCTCCAGGTGCACACAGCCTCATCCCACCTATCCAGGGTTCAAGCTGCTGTTGAGTGAGAATGCCCACTTGTGTCTTCTTATGTTTGAAGTCTGGATAACCCACATCTTCCTATGACCAGAGGTCCGAATTCAGCTGATCAGCTAAGAATGCTATTTCATGATGCTTAGCTCGGACCAAGCTATTACAACTCCCTACAAATAACAGTCTACACTTACATGGATGATCAAGGACATCATATTGATTACCTTCTCCAATCCATGATCTTGTCATTAGCCAAATGGAGCTCTGCAACCAACAGGCTTCATCAAGACCCTAGTTTCTTCTGTATCACTCATGCATAAATAGACCATCTCAATTCATGGTCACCTCCAATCCCCCCATCAAGTTTGCAGCTGAAATAAGACCTCCACTTTATGATACAACATAGATGGAGAAGACATTGCTACTAGACATGTTTCTACAGAAAAGATACCAAGCTGCTTGATCTATTTGTCAAATGTCTACGTTTCCATAGAAAGTTCAATGTCTCAAATGTGTCAAATACGTTGGATCTCCATGCAAGCAAAACTATAAGTTGTAAGGCTTTTAATTATGGATTCTCTGGTGGTGGTGAATCTAAAATTAAATCTTCTGCTAAATCCTTTGAAAAAGAAGAAACAACAGACCCATTGATCTATTGATCTACCCTAAAATGGGCTTCCATTTTGGTAAACCACTGAAATCCACAACCCTACATCACTACATCAATACTACTGTTTCAATCCTAATTCAGGTGTTCATTTAATAACAATCTAGCATATAGTCAAATTCAGGAGATCGTAATAAAAAGTAACATCTTGTCGCAAAGATAAAATGAAGCAAACCAGCTTAGTTTTGAGATTGAATTGCCTACAAAGGAGGTTCAAATTGGATCAAAATATTAGAGGATGTGTCCAACATTTCAATCACATTGTAACCTCAATGTGATCAAAATCTTCAAAATTTCTGCTTGCTGTCGACCAACCTTTTTTTTAATACTGAATGTCATTTTTTTGCCCTTTTTCATTCTCCATCTGAGCAATGTTTATGTTTCTCAAAATCTGAGCTTAGACTACATGATCTCAATGTTTTGGCTTTGCCATTCCGTAATATCCACCCTGCCTACCTAGTGGAAAATTCCAAGGCATTTACTTTGTGGATTGCCCCATCAACTATGAGTCCATTCACAAACCCCCACAAGAAGCCTCTTGAGCACTAACTCGATGTTCTCAACTAGTTTGCAACTGCTAGGTTCCTGGTTAGGTCATGCCATTTGGACATCATGCTTTTGTTCAGTGGCAAGTTCATGAGTGCAAAACTGTAGCACAAATCAATTGGTAGAGGACTCCTAGTTCAGGAAGAATGGAGTATTTGTTGGACTCCTATGAAAGCACTTCACTGATTTTCACACACTACAATTTCGCAGTAATGAGTAGAATTAATTATGTTCACATTTTAATGTGAATTTCTTGCAAGTGGAGATGTATATATGTAATCAAAGGAAATGAACTTCTTCCAAGTGTAAATGGAAAAAAGTTTGAGTTAATGTCATTGTTGTTCAACTAACTTTTTTTGTGTTCACAAGATGTTTTTTTTTGCTGGTGTTCATATGACAAATTTCTTACTTCACTTTTTTTTCTTTTCTTGTTTAACATGCAATATACTTTCTTGTTCATGCAACATTTCTATTGTTCACAAAGTGTCTTTTTCTAGACCAATAAAAAGAATACACACAACCAAGTTCAAAGCCAACTACAGCCCGACACCAAACTGCTAGCCGAAAATTGGCTGTTTCTATTCATGTTTCTGCAACTTTATTTTTTGCAAATTCTATTTCTGTTGTACGCTAACATATGTTTTATAGGGAAGTTTTCTGATCCCAATGCTCCAACAAAAAAGTTTGCACATGAACAAAAGAGAACAAAACTGTGCAAAAACTGGACATTTTTTATTGTTCACAAAATGTCTTTTTCTAGACATGTTAATTTTCTAGCAATGTTGTCCACAACAAAGAACCGTGAATAAACAAGGAACAATTTGTACACAAAACCTACTCTTTAATTGCAGAGTGCAAATAGTCCACTAGTGAACCATTTGTGCACAACAAGATTTCTTATTCACACAAAGTTATTTTGTAACAAATTGTTACACTTTTGCACAAGTTAATGCATTGGATATTGAAAAACACATCTATTTGTTCTCTGTTAGGACCATTGTATCTCCATTACAAGATATGGACACTACCTTGGAGCCTAATTATGCCCAAATTGTGTTGGCTAACAAACATATATATTAATTTGTGGAGTTTATTGCAGCAAGTGAGAGCCACACCACCTCAAATGGTATTTTCACACAACGGTGGTGGGGAATTTGTGACCCGACCAATAATTACTTGCTGCTTACTCTGCTGCATCTGCTTGATGGCCTCTGCTCGCCTAAACGCTGCCTACCCACATGATCTCCAAAGGATGTCTTTTACGGATCTATCCATGTAAAGAATTGGAGAACCATGCTAACAGTCTCTACAAGTTGGCAAGAAATTGGTTTTGCTGGAAGGACAGGAGCTCCCAATGCAATCACAAAAGAAAATGGGCCAAAGGTACTAGTTGATTGCAATGTGCTCACAGAACAGAAAGACCCAAAAGACCCTCCATCCTTGTTTAGTAGATCTAGCCACAAGACTCCTTAAGGAGTTTACTCTTTCATATGTTTTATGAAGCACATGAGTTTTTTAAAAGGATATTATTTTTTATGCTATGGAGTAATAGAATATGAAAATAATAGTTCATTACAAATAAGAATATTTTAAATATATTTCATAATTCAATTCTTTGGACTTTATTTCCATTGAACTGAATTATAAATTTTATTTATTTTTATTAAGTTGTACCCTATATTTGAAAAACAATGGAAGAAACCTCTCCCCTTTGAGACTCTCATGTTTTTATATGTGATGCTAGTCAAAGTTAGCAAAATTGATAATATCATCCCAAGTTGAAAGTAGGATTAGGTGATATCATTAAGAATGCCACACCATCATTTTTCTGAACCCATCAAACTTTAAAATTTATAATTAAAAATTAAATTAAATATATATATATCAATTAAGTTGTATAAATTTTGAAACTTTAATGACATAAAATATATTTTGAATTTTGATGTTCCTATCCATTGCATTTTAAAAAGTTTAAAAAATGCAACGATGGTTATTTTCGTTTAACTTTTTGATTAAACATATTTTTGAAACAAGGTAAAGGTTTGGTCTTTATATTTATTTTATTTTTTTCAAAATTATTTTAAATGTTATCTTACTTGATTTTTTAATAAGATAATTGAGAAAAGAAAAATTATGAATTTGCAAAATTCACAAATGTGATTCTTGAAAAAACCATGAAAATTAAGAATATAAATTTATAACAATTCTCATCATTTTTATTCCAATAAAAACTTAAGATCATATATTTTATAATGGAATGAATAAACATTTTTTTAAAAATCTATTATTATAAAAACATATCAAGAAAAAGGTCCAGAAATATTATTTGATCAATTTATTTTTTCAATCACTTTTTTCTTTTTGTTGTTGTTGTTCCTAATGGGTTCACCCAATCATACTTTCACTTTGCCCACACACAACGGTTGTCCCTCTAAGATGATTTTCCTAAACAATTTGTAGTTTTGGGTGGTGGGTCTGCAATGATATATACCTGTTCGAGCTGGAGTTTGGATTGATGACGTTTCAAACTGGCTCCCAAGCTCAACCCTCCCCATGTGTTTTCTGATGTTTTAAGTGTCTTGGGTGCTTTGGAGCCTCTTTGCCAAGGATCCTGCCCAGCAGCAATGGCAGCTGCAGCTGCCTCCTTCTCTTTCTCTAGCTTTGACAGCTTCTTGACTCCTATGTTTGCAAGGCTGGACTGTACCCAACCCAGCTCACCTGCACAAGATGATTCTCATTCTTGCACTCATCACTTAAATCCTTTTTGACAGAATCTCCCTCTGCTCTAGAAAGCTTTGATTGCAACATGTCTGCAGGGGAGGTTGCTTTTTTCTTTTCCAAATGATGTGCAAAAAAACTTAGACTGAAACTTGATATTAATAAATAAATTTTATGATTCATTTCAATGTAAATAGGGCGTCAAGAATTGGATTATCACAATATATTTTAAATATTCTTAATTTTAATAAAATATCCTTTTAATGTTTTATTATTTCATAGCATACAAAAAATAACTCTTTTATCTCACATGCTTCATAAAATATACAAAGAGTAATCTCCCTGAGTCTAAACCTCGGGATCCAATGGATTGTGTTTATGATGTTTTGCAATAGTTGCAAAGATGTGCTCAATGTCAGCACAATTTCTCTCGTATGAATCCATCTTCACCTGAACAGCTCTGCTGACTACAGGTTCATATCCTTTAAAATGGGAAGGATGGATGCAATCCTGCAACTAACTATCTGGGACCATTTTTGTAGATGCTTTTTCTCTCTCTAACTTTGTATTGAAATTCAGGAGGTTAAGTCATGACACCTGCACCTCCTTCAGTTGGATTCAGAATGCTGTTAGTGTCTGGCCTGGACAAAATGCTAGTTTGCACAGTTGCCTTCTCCTTGTGGAAGCGTAATGCATGCTTTTGAATTGCATCATCAAGACCCCCACCCTTGGCATGATACCTAACAATTGGTTTTCCAATATTTGCTTTGAACCCCCTTCTTGCATTGCCTTGCTTGGAGAGTGACTTTTTGCACTCCGAAAATTGAGGTCTTGATGTCTCTTCAGGAGCCACATTATCATTGCCCAGAGAAAATCCAGTGCCCACCCTCTCAGGTTCCACAGCAAACTTCAAGCTCTCCACAAGTTCTTGACTGGCTATCTGTGAATCAACACTACTCTCAGCTGTTGTAAGTTGTGAGTTCATCACTTTCAAAATTTTCTCTGCAGGTAAATTGCCTTTGACACCTTCTGTAACAGCATCTGAAGCTATAGTGGTGTGCTTCCTGTAGCTCATGCTTGCTAGATCTGCTTGCTCTGGCCTAGTCGTCTTTCTTAGGAACACCCCATTAAACCCTGAATTGAAATCCAGAGGATTCAGACACTGTGCTCTCTCAATTACATCTGGTGGCATGGCAAGACTTCTCAAACATCCAGACTATGTTACTCCATTCTGCTGAAGTTTTTTCTCTTGTAACATGGCATTGTGACTGTGTGTGGCAACAATGTTTGCCACTGATGATCGGAGCTCCTTGGGTCATATAGTACCATTGTCCTGTGAGACAGACTTGCTTCCCCAAGAACAATTGGGTGGGTAGCCTTGCATCCTCTGTTGCTTGATCAGATGATCATCTTCAGCTTGCCCTTTGGTATTGGTGACTGCAGGCAGCTGATCTAACATTCTTGTGATGTTGCAAATAGATTGTAGATTTGCAATGCACAATCTGACTAATTGTAGAATCTTGATCCATCAGCTCATGGTTCTTCTTGCCCTAAACATCTTCTAAATTGACAGATAAACCTAGAAGAATCAGCCACTTCACATACTATTTTTTCCTTCAGCCAGAATCTCAGTCTGAAGGTTCTCACTCTACTATTCTCGATGGCCAAACATGAACCACATCTCAAGAGAGATCATCTCCTTGCTTGCTTGCATACATGCCTACAAAGCAAACATGTACAAGATCTGTAATACATAGTTAGCCACAGAAGCGTTTGAAACTGCCTTACGCAAAACAACCAAGAAGCATCATGAATGCATGAACAAAACAAGGATAAAAAGTTGCACACTTGCATGATGATGAGGCAGAGTAAACCAAAACACAGGGTTCAAAGATTGCAAAGGAGATTGCACAAAGCAAATACAAGCTCCATGAGTCACTGTTGCATCCATACCACCACCAGCAATATCCTGAACTCACTCTGTGCACCAATGATGATCTGATCTTCTCCCATCTCAACCTGCAAGATGCAAAAAAAAATTCAAGTCATAAAGCTAAATTTGCTTCTCACATGCACAATGTCCCTCAAATGCAGAAATTTGCTGCAAAGAAGTGATGGATTACCACTGTAGCATTGATCAACAGAAAATGTTCATATGGACATGAGTCAAGGGGCTCTCAAATGACACAATTTCTGAAGCATTCATTCCTAGCACAGCCCACTCCAATTCCTTAGTGTTTGATTCTCTCTCATTTTGCAGCATAGCCACAAGAAGCTTTTTTAGCATTCCCTGTAGGGAAAAGAGTGGAAACCTTTGACGAATGAAAGTTGAATTAACAAAACATATAGGGAATTTAACTCTCCATGGGAATCGTGGGACCAATATGATTTCAATGTTTTGTTCTAATTTTCACATTGTGAAACAGAGAGATTGATCATTGTATTTTCCCTTTGTCAAACAAACGATTTCATGTTTGCATTATAGGGGAAATTCTCAAGTTCTTCTTAAATGGTGCCACGTGAGGGAATGAATCCTACAAAAATTCCTTGTGAGTATGCGTACGCATTGAGATCGCCATGAACTTGTGGAAGGAGAAAGAGTTGGGTAGGATGAATGGCGAAGAACTAGCCCTAGCACATCTTTGTCTTCCTCGCGCAAGGAAAGACGTCGTCGCTTCCAACTGTCCGAGTCCAGAAGGACGCAACTGAATTGGAGATTGGAACCTCCCGGAGTGAGTGAGTATTCAATACCGTGTCCGGATCATCCACAAGAAGACTTAGCAAATTTTGGCTCCAGGTCAGAGAGGACGTTAGAAAATTTTAGGATCAATAATACTGTGCCAGGATCAATCACACCATGCCAGGATCTTCCACAAGAAGACTTCGCAAAATTTGGCTACAGGTGAGAGAGGACATTAGAAAAAATTAGGATCAATAACAATGTGCCAGGAAAATCCACAATAAGACTTAGCAAATTTTGGCTACAGGTCCGAGAGGATATTAGGAACATTTAGGATCAATAATGCTGTGCCAGGATCATCCACAATAAGACTTAGCAAATTTGGCTACAGGTCCGAGAGGATATTAGGAAAATTTAGGATCAATAATACCGTGCCAGGATCTTCCACACAAGAGTCATCAATATTTGGCTTACATGTGAGAGAGAGAGGACAGTAAAAATTTTAGGATTCCTGCTATCTGTTGATGACATACTAGAACTTGTGTCTAGAGATGGCAATTTCAGTTTTTTTTCCCATCAAAATATGGTGACTTTGGGACTTCTTTTCCAAATCTATCCTTTATAGGCTGGCACTACCCCTTTAATTCTGGGTCACCAAGTTGTGAAAATTCGCCCAAAAAAATTCCTTTGTAGGATTGGATTTGATCATCATCCCATTGTTTTTTGCATATTCTTCTCACATTGTCACCCATTTTGTCTTAGCACCAAGGACTAGCTTCAATGGCCTCATCCTATCCATTTCACTCTTTGAATTTTCTTGCAAAGATTTCATAGAAGGTTCCAATTTCAAAATCCTTTGAATTGGAGACTATCAACATGTTGTTGAGAATTTAATAGAGGTATGTTATCTCGACTAAGTCTATTGCTTGATATATAACAATGGAAATGTAATTCTTGTTGTAGAGATTTCATCAAGGTTCAATTTAAATCTTTGCAGCTCTGCTACACTTGATGTTGACAAGTTAGACTTTCAACTATAATGTCAACTATAATGTACATCATGATCTCACCTAAAAGATGATATTATTGAAACTTCAAAGTATAGACGAAAGCACCAAGAAGAATAGCATGTCTAAACAAGAGGGGGAAGAAATGAGTTGCCTAATATCCATTACAAAAACTTTAGAATCTCCAACAACTTCAAAGTTTTTTGCCATTCATACATACTCAATGAAATTGGCAATGCCCCCTTACATTCTTGCACAAGACCATAGATGATGATATCTAAACTTGTGTGTACATTTTCAAAGATGTTTGAGAGTCTTCAATGGTATTCCAAGTATCACCAAGAACAAAATGCACTTCCAAAAAGTCAAAAAAAAAACAACTTTCACCTTTTTCACAATTCATTTTGCCCATGTTGTTTTTCCCCAATTTTCCAATAGTAAATCCAAACAATGAGCAACACAACCTTGAAAATAAAAACTTGAAAAACGATAGATTAGAAGGTTAGCCGCACTTTTCATGTTTGAAGCATTATGTGTACAAATTTGTACAACATTGTTGATTCCAATGGTTTCAATGTATCCACCCAATGCATTACATATGTAATGGGCATCCTTTTGTTCCCTAATTGTGTCAATGAAACCTATGAATACATTGCCACTTGGACAAACAAACATTACATTCAATAATGGATGCCATGCAACATTGTCCCAACCATTAAAACAAATGGTTGCTCCATATTTGTGAATCAAATTTCGTGTCCCCTTAGTTACCTATTTGGACACATCCACCTTGGATTGTTTTAACAAATTTGTGCTCAATCCATGGTATGACGAGGGGTTTGTAATAAGTTCAAAATTCAAAGGGTACTTTCACAACTTCTATGAACATCAAGTGTTGCACAACATTGAAGGGGATGTTTGCTTCATAAAAGAAAGTTGCCCACTTCTTGTCCAAATTTTATTTTTCGGCTGAATTCAATCCCTCGAGTAATGAAACCTATCAAAAGGCTCAAGTGTTGTTATATGTGGATCTTTTAGGACCTTTTATGTTTTTTGTGAGGGGGGTGAAATTTTGAACCCCTTCCATTTGAAATGTCGAAACAAATTTTCCTTCCACTAAAGGATTCGGGATTTCCATGGCCACATCCTTTGTTCACCCATTCGGGATATGGGTTGGTACTTCTACATTGTTTAATGGTGGAAGGACAAGTCCACCGCATCAAGCAAATAATACTTTCACTAGTGGATGTGCCTTTGAACACATTGTAACTCCAATCACCCATTGCCATCATATTGATAACCCAAATGGAAAAGCATTATATCCTTGCGACACAAAATAACATTGTTACAAAACTTGCATTCCACCTTCCCTAATTTATCATATGGCATCAAATACCATGGACTCCACACATTCTACCTTCCTTCCATCAGTAAAACATTATACGTAATAACAATAGGTTGCTTGATTAATATAATTAATGTATTCAACAATAAGATTGAACCCCACCTTTAGGGTTACAATTGAAATTCAGCACCAATTGTAAATGCAATATGACAATTTGAGATTCAAACACTCATAGATGTGTCACCCTTCCCTCCCAAGGTATATGGTAATGGTTGGTGTTAAACAACACAAGGCCCACACACCTCAAAGGAGAAAGTGAAAATTAACATGTAAGGTTTACATTTTATTGTCAAGCATACCAAATTTTGTTGCCAAATTGATGGTGGAGATCAATCCATTGTTAATTAGATGACCCAAATCCACGTATGTGCAACGATCGAAAAAAAATTCAATTGCCACACGATTGGCAACCAAAAAAATTTGGTTGTTAAACTTGTGGTGATTGAAAGCATTCCATCACCAATCATGCAGTGATGGAAAAAAATTTGTCGCCATAGGCTTGGCAACCGAAATAGGCCTAATTTTGGCCACCCATAAACTTGTTTTGAGCAACCCAAGAGTCCTTTTGACCTAGGTTAACCTTATATTAATGTGATGCAGGAATGTGTCTATGTCTAAATGCATACGTTGCGTCATGGTAGATGCATTGACACTATGACAATTTTGCATGACACCAAAAATACAAAATTAATGTTGGTCATGGCCATGAAGATAACTGAAATTACAAGCTATAATGATCCATTAATAAGAATATAAGACAAATGGAAAGACATTTTAAAGGAAATTTAGTTTCACTAGTGATTTATTCTCCATTCATTACAACAAAAGGTATCCATGTACACCAAGTGATTTCACTAGATTTTGAGTGAATTCACTAGTCCTAGTGAATGGGACTTATTGGGGATGCAAGGAATTCATTGGTCTAATGAACAGGGACTAGTGAACCACACCCACATTTTGTAATAATGATTTTTTCCCACATTCCCATTTTCCCATCATCAATACAAGGGCCTACAACTAATTCAAATATTTTAGTTTTTCATTTTAATTTCATTGTCTAAATAAGGCAAAACTTCAATCAAATGGAAAATATTGCTTTGATTAATGGATTTCACTAAAACCTTAATCTAGTTTCAAAATAATACGCAATAAATTATTGATTATTTTCAATCAAGTTCCCAATTGGAGCCAACCAATTTCATGAAAAAAAAATGATAATTTTTTATGTATGAAGTTTTGTTTGTAGTCTTATTATATTTTACAAATATATTATTGCAATAAATTGTATGTCATGTATAGGATTGTCTAATGGCTCCCCATGACTAATTGTACCAAAATTTCAATTCACTTCTCTTATCCAACCATGTGCTAAATCTCCCATGGTAGATTAGATAGTTCCATTATTTTGAAGATCATTTCATTGAACTTGAGTTTTGACATGCCCCAAAACCAATTTGCCTGCATTCAAGAATCAACTATATGTTAGCATATGAAAGTAAATATAACTAGCTTCTTTTACAACTTGTATTTCACAAGACTTGCAAAATCGGACATTATCCATAAGAATGAATGATTGCTTATCACAATCAATAATCATTTGTCTTTGAAAAAATTCTACAAATTTATCAACATTGAATGCACCAAGTGTGACATAATATGTAATTATTCCCTTGTGACCAACTACAACTACTGTACACATATTTTACTTTTTGGAGTGGGACAAACTTAATAACATCTTCTCCCTCTAAAAGGTTTTCCAAAACAATGCATCAAATGAAGGTTGAAACCAAATAAAAGCCCAATTCATCAATATACATTGCATCCATCAATCATATTTTCATGTCACCTTTAAAATCTTTGACACCATTACAAATGTTCAATAAGATTTTCATCAAAATTGTAATCTTTTAACACATAACACATCACATTCAGTGTATATTCAACTCAACTTTTAACAATTCAAAATACAACTACATAAACATGATTGAAACATCAATGAAGATTTTCAATTATTTCATTTGGATCAACATCATGTTGCTTTCATAGCCATTAGAAATGTTCTTCCCCAAGAATTGTAAACAATTTCCTCCTTTTGCCTTCGGGGTTTGGTGACCATCTTCCTCAAAAGCCTTTGCAATGCCATGAACTATCTCATAAGGAAAACCATAACATCTATTACTAATGTCTAGATTACTATATCCTTCATTGAATATCACACGTATGATTTTAGTATGAAAAGTTGCATCTATGTGGTAATATATACAAGGACAAAGCATTGTGGATGACATACGATCCTTATGCAAATTAAGTTGCTTGTAAAACAAAGAATTAGTGAAATTGTTGGTTTCTTAAAGAAAAATCAGATAAGAAGATTCAAGAAATAGCTAGAAGTAGTGAAAATCATTGGCATAAATTAAACTTGATTGAGATGGATTTAGAAATTGATAAGAAATATTATGAAATTGGTCTAAACTTCTACTAGAATCCACTTGTCAAAGGAGTAGTTGAATTAACATGAAAAATGGTAAATTTTACCAATGACTTAAGAGGCCTTTAAATGTCCTTGAATGCCCCAAGGACTTAAAAACCTTTCGTATGTCATGGACATCTAGCCTAAATTATAAAAAGAGGAGTGAAACAAAATTGGCTTCCTCCTTTAATTTTGTGACATTTAGATGTTAAAGGGATTCAACCTTTTTCTCACTATCAAAATATTGTCAAAAGGTGAAATAAAAGTTTTTGCTAGGAAAAGAAAAGGCTAGTAAAATGGGAAAATGAAGTGATTTTTGGGGGTCTCAATCTCTTGAAGTAAATAAGAAAATATTAATAGTCACTAGTTTTTAATATTTGGTTCCAAGAAGCCAAAAATTTTAAATGTAGATTAAACTTTTGTACTTTCATATCTAGCCAGATTTGGCTAAATTTTCCTTTGGATGATCATCAGTTTGGTTGAATCCTCATATGGATGATTGCCATATTGGCTACATTGCAAAATTCTACATAAACCACAGGAAGGATTATTCATTAACACAACCATGGTAGGGAAGACTTAAGATTGGAATATATTATTGGAATTCAATTCCACTAAAATGATTAATTGTTAATCGGAACTATTATATACAATATATAAACACAATTGAATATGTCCACTTTTGGAGTTGATGTAATCCCATAAAACGCTTCCAGGAACTATTATATACAATATGTAAACACAATTGAATATGTTCGCTTTCAGAGTTGATGTAATTCTATAAAAAGGCTTCCAAGAATCTAATTGAAGAGTTTGAATATGGATGTTTAATGAAAGAGAGTGAAAATGCTCTTTGACCTACCCAATTGCACATGGTTGCAATGAGGTGAGGAGATCCAATTCTCATGAATTCCAGAGCTAGCTGATCTGCTTGCTGGTAGGTATGTTTTGTGTATTCATGTATCCTCATCACATTTTTTGCACTTTGGTGACATTCATTTCAATCATAGAATGTGAGAACTATGCTTCACAGCTTTTTCTGACCTATGAATGAAGTGCAAGGTACTTAATACCCATCTGAAGATTTCGGTTGTTCAGCACTCTCAAGAGTTGCTTAATTTCTAGAAAACTACCACCAAAAGTGTTGTAACAACAGGGCACAAGGTGTTGACATTTGGGTCACAAGTGGCTTTCTTGAGTTTTCAATGTGAGCGCAAGGGTACCATCATAGTGATTTTCTTGAATTTTCACTCCAAGCAAAGAGCATACCAGCAAAGTGTTTTTCTCATATTTTCAATGCAAGCGAGAGGGTTTATCTAAGCATTTTGTTCTTGGGATTTTAATGCAATGTTTCTCTGCAATCTCTCAGATGTGCTATTCGTGGAATCTACAGGTGGTTTCTAATTAGGGTTGCAGAGATTAGGTCTCTTGCCAGTTGAAAGATGTCTCATGTACCCCATATTTGCAAGGGTCGTGTAACTGAACCCCTCAGTTTCTACACCTTAGTCATCAGTGTAAATCTAGCTACAACGGGGAACAACTTAGTGAACTGGTCAGCAATGGTTGGAATTCTGCAGCCTTTCTAGTATTTGTCTTCAGAGCTTTGAAACCAAAGTGTCCAGTTCAAGAATTTTAAATTACTCAAAGCAAACACCCAAATGTTCCATCTTTGGGAGGAAAAAAAAAGGGTTCAAAATTTGTCCAAACAAATGTTGTGACCAGAATCTAAAACCTGGTAGAATAACAAATGACATGAAAGCAGCAGCAAAAACTATTTAGATTAGGTTTTTGGTTCAAATCCTGTGACCTAGAAATCATATTTTCCAGTGAGCTAAAAAATTCTACTAAACAAAATTCTCCATGCAAAATTTCATCATTGCAACACATAAATTTCTTGTAGCTGTTTTGCAAGACTCATGGAGAGCTGCAACTTGGCTCTGGATCTTGTCCAATTTCTTGAAGATCTGAAATCATGTTCCAAGAAGCAAGGAAGAAATCACAGGTGGTGAACATTCATTGCATGCTTGCAGAGAGTCCAGAGGAACAAAACACAAAACTGCTATCTATGTACACAAAATTGGAGCAGCTGACCTGTGTTCTCTCTCTCACTGATGTGCTAACAGATGGGTGGTAATTTATGCTATCACATCAGCTTCCATGATGTCTCTTCATGGATGACTTGTGGATGGCAGCCCCAGTATAGCTATTTGAGGGCTAAGGTGAATTGGATCTGAGAACTGTGGCACATTCATTAGCAGGGCGAGATATGGCTTCTATGCCTGCAATTTGTTCAGGACACAGAGATTGTGGAGGTGGCAGCATGCAGTTATACTGCACACAGAAAGCCACATTGCTGGGAAGAACAGAACTTGACAGGGAACCAAAGTCAGTGAGGTAATTGTGTTGCAGGTACAGGGATTGAAGAGTTGCAGCTTCCATGTGGCTTACAAAGTCCTGCAATGCAACCCATCCATCCCCAATTGAAAAAAAACATGTAAATGGACATAACACAATCTGAGCACCACCACAAAAAAAACAAAAATACTTCAAAAAGAAAGAAAGCAAGCAAGCAATCTTGAAAGCATTGATGTAGGAGCAACTCCATCAGTATGTGCTCAGTATGTGACCCTGCAAATTAAAGTCGAATGAAGTAAAGTTACAACATGCTGGTTTGGCTCAGCAAAATGGTTTGAGCCCAGCATTTTTGCACAGTTTGCTGAGGCTGGTAAAAGGCACATCAAAGCCTAACACCTGCCAAAGAAGAGTGTGCTAAATATGATCTGATTGCTGCTCCCTGCTTCTTTCTAATTGGCCAGTCATAATGATTGGTATAGGTGCTTTGCTATTAGTAGTCTCCCACCTATTTGCAGTCCCAGTTTTTTAGTTTTATGGGTGAGCTTGGAAAAGAACTAAATAACTAAAACTTAGATGTGAGAAATATTTTTGCAGGGTCACATGCTGAGCACCAATGTCCACAGATGCTCTAACTGTCATTGATTGATGGATGCCACAAGCAATCAAATCAAGCTCTCAGAAGTTCTAAGCTGAACAAAATTGGGGGAACTCAGAACTGCACTCCTGACTCACTCACCTGAGAGATGGCACCCACAAAGAAGTTGTTATTCAGGAACAAGCTTTGTGCGGTTGAAAGGAAGGAGGGAATGGGTCCTTGAAGATGATTGTAGCTGAGATCCACCACTGATCCTGTGCTGATGGGTGCAGTGAGGCTCAGTCCCTCTGTGAACTGGTTGTGATTCAGTAGCAGGAAGGTGAGTGGGAATGTGAAGAGCACACTAGGAATCGCACCTGTGAACTGATTGTAGCTCAAATCCAAGTAACTCAAGCTGTTGCTCAGACTACTACTCATAAGCCCCCCGCTGCCCAACCATCCTGTGAGACAATTTTTCTTGAGAGAAAGGTATTGCAGAGAGGAAGGAAGGGTCATGGGAAGGCCGCCAGAGAAGAAGTTGTTCCTAAGCTCCAGGTGCACAAGCGGCACATTAGCGGAAAACAAAGGAATGGGTCCAGAAAGCTTGTTGTCAGACAAAACCAACACTTTGAGAGAAGGTAGTTGTCCAAGCTCCCAAGGAACCGATCCATCCAAGGAGTTCATCCCCAGCTGCAGAATCTGCAAACTCTTGAGATTCACAAAGCTGCTGGGAATGCTTCCGGAGAGACGATTCTCCGAACATGAAAACATTTGCAAGCTCAGCAAATTCCCCAAGGACTCCGGGATTGTTCCTCGAACAGAACCCGAGGAGATTGTGAGCTCGGACAAGAAATTCAAGCTACCCAAAAGAGGGCTCAGACTGCCTGACAGGCCTGGAGATCCGGCTGTCTGTGGACCCAGCCACAGACTGCTCACTCTGTTGAAACCATCCACATTCACGCATTGTACTCCACTGAATGACACACAAGGATTATCATCTGTTGTGGAGTTGGAGAAGTTGAACTGCCATGAGCTGAAGAAGGTGCCTCCAGGAAGATCCCACATGCTCTCCTTCACTGCTTGCAACACTCCCAAATCAACTGGATGGAGCTGCAGCTGCTGAGCTTGCACACTGTAGTAGCCGGGACTCGTAGACATTGTTATCAGCAACGATGTTGTCATCACCACTACTGTCATGGACATGTACAAAACTCCATCTTGTTGTGGCCATTCTCCTCCTCTCCTCCTCACAGAGCTTCCAAATCTCTTCCCCATGGAATTGATCAACTCCCTGCTAGTCTTTCTTCCTCTTCTCCAAATCTCTTCTAACAGCAGCTCAAAAAACATCAAACTCAAGTCTCTCACTCACTGTACAAAAACTTATAATGCACACAAAAAATTTCCTAAATCTCCCTTTCCTTGCACTTGATCAATCCCCAAATCAAACACCCACATTAAAAAAAATTCAAAACAAATTCTTTAAAGAGAAGAGAAAAAACAGGTTCTTCAACTTGCAGAACAATCATATAACATTCAAAACTGACCCAATGAAAAAATTCCTCAATAGCTCTCCAATACACAACAAACTTCTACCAGAGAAAACCACCTAAAAGAAGAAGAAAAAAAGAACAACCCATTCATGAAGAGCACTTCAAGGGCACTTCCTTTTAGAGCATTTGCAGAGCAAATCTATACTACTTACTGAGCATCATGTAGTTCAGCCTTTGTTGCAAATGGCAAGTTACCACCAACAATATTTGGTCCAATTTTATGAGCAAAAGGAAATTCCAAATGCTGGCTGTAATAGCAGCAGCAGAACAGCAACTAAAACTGCCAATTAAAGTAAGTACAAAACAAGCAGGAAAGAAGCTTGTGATGGATATTATACTCTGCAAATGTGCAAGACACAGCCACAAGTAAAGCAGGAAGGAAGCTTGTGATGGGTATAATACTCCAGCAATTGCTCATAAGCTCTTCCCTAAGAAGATGAAGGAGGCAGAGTCATCCATCCATCCATCCATCCATCCCAGGCAGAGACTTTTGAAGCAATGTTGGTTGGGCATTTATTTTTGCTAGTACCCGCCGGTCCCACTTTCAAAGAACATTTCTGAATCAGAGAATCGCCGGTTCTGGATTGTGGAGAAAACTTGGAATCAGGTTTGATTTTGCTAATACCCATCAGTTTCTTTTTTAAGGATCATTTCTGAATCAGAGAACTGCCATCCATCCATCCATCCATCCGTCATCCCAGGCATGCAACTTTTGAGAAGTGTTGGTTGGGTGTTTGATTTTTGATAATACCCGCCGGTTCCCAGTTGTAAGAATCACCTCCCAATCAGAGATCCTCCGGTTCTTTATTGTAAAGAAAAATTGGATTCACGTTTGATTTTGCTAATACTCACTGATTTCTCTTTTGAAGACCATTTCGGAATCAGAGAACGGCCAGTTCTGGGGTTTGAAGAAAAATCAGCATCAAATTTGTTTTTGGTGATACGGGTTTTTGATTTTGCTAATTGGATTGGTTCTTAAGAACATTTTTTGTGTATCAGAGAACTGCCAATTCTGGGTTTTGAAAACTTTGATTTTGCAAACACCTGCTGGCTGCTGCTTCTTCTTCTTCCTGTTTTCAAGAACATTTTGCAATCAGAGAACCGCCAGTTCTGGGTTTTGAAAACAAAACCAGAATATAATAGCCACTTGATCCGGGTTTCTAATTTTTTCAATAAGACCCACCGGTTCTTTGAATAGAACCAGTGGTTTTCCAGGTGGATATTTCACTTTTCCAACAATTTTTGCAAACCGTGCTTTAGTTGAAAAAAAAAGCGTAGCCAGCCAGCCAGCCAGCCAGACAGGTATTTGATTCTTTTGGGAGCACCACAGTTGCGTGCCTGAGAACCGCCCTGATACCCGGGGAGGCTGGGTTGTGCAGCTTCTATAACACCCGCCCACCACCGGAAACCTCGGAAAAGCCACCAGGTATTTTGATTGTCCCGAGGGAGCCAAGGTGGAGTGCGCTAAGTACCGCCATGATATCCGGCGGGGTTTGGGGCAGTTTCTAGTAGTACCGTCCAGCACCAGAAACTAAAAAAAAAAAAAGCCAGGATGTTTGATTTGTTGGGAGCACCACAGTCGGGCACCAGAAAGAACCGCCTTGATACCCGCCGGGGTGAAGAATACCCGCCAAAAACTGGAAACTAGTGCAACAACCATGCATGGTTTTTTTTTTTTTTTTGGGTTGGGGGGCAAAGCTCCTCCCTGAGTAGAGATGGAGGAAGCTGGAAGTGGGCAGAATCACATATTAATATTATGGTGGGCATGGAAATATGTATGTATGTACTAGTGTGCTGCTAGTGCAGGAAGCATGATGATTTGTTGGGCCTTACAGCATAGCAATGATGAAGTGCTCAAGTTTGGCCGCATTTGTGTGCAGGAAATGATGGGTGGGCTACTCTACTTTACCCAACTCCATTTAATGCGCTGCACGACACACACACATCAGACAGCGCAGCCTCTCTTTGCTCAGGGTACAATACTTACTGCGTCAGCTGGCCGCCCCTGTGGAAACCACTGCCGCATTAAACTAACCTTTGAAGAACCCCTAGAATTTTTCTACTCTACATATGTGGACTCTAAGTGGACTCAGCAGTTTTTTTTTGAAATATATATATATTTTAATTTTTTTCAATAATAATTATAGATATTTTTTAAAAATTAGATAATTTTTTTAAAATTATTTTTTAGGTTTTTTTTTTTTCTTTTTTCAATTTTGTTATGTTGCCACACTGTCTATCATCCACGAGGAAATTTAGCCACATTTGGCTGTGGAACGGCTATGAAAGTAAAAATTTATTAAAATTGTTTTCTATATCAGCTATTTTCTTGAACAATGTGTTAAAATAGGACGATTAAAAAATAAATATATCCATTTTTGGCGATTTTTCTGCAAAAGGAGCTTCTTGACAGACTTTTTTAATGAAAAAAATTAGCCAAATGGCGAAAATTCGCCTCAAAGAAAATGCCGTGGTGATGATCTTCCATAAGTATATTTAGGGAAATTTGGCAATATTCAAAATATGAAAGTAGACAATCTTAAGCAGCCTTTCATGTGTAACAAAATTTGGTGATTTTTGGGCACTTTTTCATAATTTCGCAATTTTTTTTTTAAATCAGGGAATTTGTAATGGATTATTCTCTGTTCAAAATATTTTCACAAAATGACGAAAAATTCATCAAAACAAAATCACTAAGCCACACTGCAATCATCTGCAAATGGAATTAGCCAAATTTGGCTACAGGTCAGAAAGGAATTAAAGTAGAAAAACTTAAAGCATTATGCTATATTTTGGCTACCTGTTGGAACCTACATTGTCTAAAATATGGCGATTTCAGATTTTTTTTGCCCTCCTCCAAATCTCTTGTGACATTCTTTTCACAAAAATCCTTTGTATGAGTCGTCAAGTGATGGAAAATATGCCTAAAACAAATTGCTGATGTGGGTGGAGGGTGCTTTACCCCCAGTCAAATTGCTTCGTCAAGAGAGAGGATGGCACTTGGTGACCCAATTTCATCGCCAAATTCCTCCCATGGAATGAATCCACTGACCATTGTCACAAAATTTGGTTATTCAGTGACAAAATGTAGCCAAACTTTTCCCATGAAATGAATTTTGTGTGACTGTTGCACACAGAATTTGAGGTTATTTTGATGCAATTTAGTGCCCAAGTGTTGCCAAATTCCTCCTGTGAAATGAATTTGTTGACCATATTACACACAACCTTTGAGGGTTTATTTTGTGACAATTAGTGACAAAGTCTCACCAAATTCCTCCCTGAACATTGAATGTGGTGTGACCATTACACACAGAGCTTGAGGGTTATTTTTTATGCAAATTAGTGATACAATTTGTTACCCAATTCCTCCCTCGAAGTGAAACTGGCAACAATCACTAGACACAAAAATTGAGGGTTATTTCTTAGGAAAAAATTAGTGGCAAATTGTTGCCAAACTACTTCCCTTGGAATGAGTCTGATGGCCATTGCACACAGTTTGAGGGTTAGTTTAGGTTAATTAGTGGCAAAATGTCATCAAATTCCTCTCAAGAAATGAATCTGGCAACTAATACACTCCAAATTCGAGAGTTTAGAGTTATTTTGAGGCAAATTAGTGATGAATTGTGGTCAAATTCCTCCCATAAAATGAGTCTGTGGCCATGAAACATAAAATTCAAGCATTATTTTATCCAAACTAGTGACCCAATTTGTTGCTAAATTCTTCCCATTATATGAATCTCCTGAGCATTAGACACAAATTTTGAGGGAAAATCACCATCAGGTTAGAGAACAGGCCTCCTCTTTTGTCATACTCACCCATACACTCCAACATAGTTATGTGTAGGGTAAAGCACCATGAATGCCTTGTCATAGGCCTCACATTTTGGGAGTGCCCCCACTCCAAGGTTTAGGGTTTACCCATCATCAAAGCAAATGTTGTTATGAACCTAAACATATGTAAATCACAAGGTGCCGATTCTTACACATCAAAATTTTGAAAAACTTTTTTAGTGTATTTGGTGGCACACTTATAGAACATAAAAACTTGTAAGGCATTTGTAAAAATGAAGAACACACACCTATGGGTGTTTTGTTTTTCAAAATGCCTTGCATTCATTTTTCCCCATGATACCCAGTGGATACTCATTAGATACATGCTGAGTAACAAAACAAATAACAAATAACCTTCATCAATTTTTACATTTTGTAAAGTCCAAGAGGGTGAGCTTTATTGGATTCAGGCCCATGCTCAGCACCACTCGAGGGGCCCTTTGTTTAGTAAAGCCCACCCCCTCAAGCTTTACCCTCCCTCCACTGGGAGCTTACTCCTACAAGTATAGGCACAATTTGCCTCCCATTCTCAATGTGTGGGTGTAAGATTTTCTAAAAGAGATATTCATAGATATAAGGTGCACTCCAAATACACTAAGAACTTTCTCCAAGTACTTTACATGTTTTTAGTCATGGGTACAAGTGCCCTAACATGTATGTTTTTCAGCTGCTATCTGAGCCAAGCAGTCGCCACCAAGATCCTTAGACAAAACACTAGTGCACATCTTCCATGTGACAAAATCATGAGCTTGTTAATAATCACACTAGATGGTTGGCACACAAACCTCTGGTATGGAGTCTCTTGTCATCATTGAAACAACTAAGGTATATGATCTGTAAATGAACTGTGCATCTTCTCGGTCACCTAAGTTGGTGCCTCCTTTGAACCTTAAATGCCCAATTATTAAAAATCCTCAAAAAGGGTTCATCCCTGATTTTATACTTCTAACCATGGATCCTTACTGCAGTTAAGTGCTCGGAGCACCAAACCACTTTTCAATCTGATGGGTCATGGCTCTTGGTCTTCCTTCCCATCAAGTTACACGCCCCCTACATAATAGAGATATTCTGTAAAGTATCCCAAACTTGGGGGTACTGGCTCCCAGTTTCACTAAATGAAATTGGGGACTAAAATCAAAAGTCGGGATGGAAATAGTGCACAAGGAAAAAAAATTGGGGGCCAAATTGGTTTTCTCAACTGAACTAGTCCTCCTCACACATGTTTCACCCCCTAGGTTTTGGATTTTCCTTTTTGGTTTCTGCTCACAATTTTCATGAAGGCGAGGGTTCTCAGAATAAAATCCCACAATTTTTTTGAACTGATTCCCTGTTTCATGATCCAGTCTGCAATTTTCCACTCGAGTTGGGGATGGAAAAGGGATTAGGCAGTTAGACAGTCAAACTAGGGACCAATTACAGTATCACTTTATGGATAACTTTAATAGAAGATTAACAGTGAAGGAATTGTAAAAGAGTTTTCAGAAACTTTTTATATTTGATCACCAATTTCTTTTGCAGTTGTACTACAAGACTCAAGTAATCCAATTTTCAGTTCTGTAGCAGAGGAGTTAATTTTGATTCGGTGTCATGATAGCAATCCAGTTATGGGAAATTTTCTATCTGATCAGCTTCTCTGTGAGTTATTCTATTCTTTTGTTATTATATTAGCACGAGGGCTTTTTTTTTTTTTCTTCCAATTTTGAGATGTAGCCAAATTGGTCATCGATTAAAGGAAGATCTAGCCAGATTTGGCTAATTCCTCTTGCAGATTGCTGCGTTGCAAAATGGAAAAAAAACCCTGGACTGCAATTTGCTTTTGTCAGGGGTGCTTTGGCTGCTGCATGCAACGTGTTATACTGTGATAATAGCAATGGAGTTTGTCATACTCCTCATCAGCTGCAAGTTTTTCTTTTACTTTTATAAGTTATAATTGCAAAAAGATGTTGTTGGAACCTTCTAACCTTCTTGGCCATGTTTGGCTGCTAGTTAGAGTCTGGGGTTTAAACCTTAAACCCTAAACTATCATAATAAAATTTCACATAGATCTTTGCATGGGATCAAAACTAGAAGCATGAAATAAATAATGAGGACTAACTATGAGACTAAAGTGGGGTACTGTGCAGGCTTTACTATCATGTCATATGAGTTTTCTTCTCTTGTTTTCGGTCTCCAACTTTACTAGTTGAATTTAACATGAACCCAAGTTCTACATGAACCTTGGGGAAGTTGTTGAGCTTTGAAGTTGAGTCAGAGTAGGAAAGGTTTTTGGGGCTCCGAAATGATTCTTTTCTGTCAGTTTGAGGATTTTTTTTGACACATTCTTGGGTTTTGACTTTGATAACGAATCTTCGAAAATTTTTGCCCAGCTAAAAGAATCGAGAGTGGGTGCGGTAGAACTACAAACGAGTGTTGTCCTGGTACGGGGTGTTGCCTCAGGTCATACCAGCCTGGTAGGGTCTTTGATACAAGAGTGGATCCCTGCCAATTTGCACATAAGCCTATAAGCCAAACCAACACTGATGCAAACTACTATCTAAGAGAATATATATGGGACACCCATCTCTCTGACTATCATCAAACTTCTCTGATTGTCGAGGGGGTTGCGAAAAAAATAATTCTTTTTTTTCTTTTTCATGGTAGATTTTCACCATTATGTGAAAAATATTTTGAAAAAGAAATATTCTGTCATAAACTCCTTACACTTTTTTAAATCACAAAAAATTGTCACAAAATGCCTACAGTATGAAAGGGTCATTAAGATTTTTTTTTACTTTCGTATTTTGAATATTGTCAAATTTGGCTAACATTCTTATGGATGATTGCCACCTGAGAGCAGCATCACCAAATCGAGACAAAACCTTAAAAAATACAAAATGGTTGAGGGTGTTGGGATTAGGAAGGCTCTTGTCTAACATCCAAAATTTCAGATTCATTTTAAGTCTTTGATATGTCAAAAGCTGAAACTGTTTGCAGCAATATTTTCAAAGTTCACATGTGTAGCAAAAGCAAGGGGGGACGATTCTTAAATCACATTTCCAACATATTTAGTTTACTTCAACCCTTAAAATGAAGAATACTGGAGAAATATCTTCATGAGTGTTCATATAAAAATATTCATACCAAGACCACCAGTTTCCTAAGTCAGAGTTTATATCTCAACTTTCCAACTAAGTCTACACATACCACAATATTTTTGTGGGATGTTTACAGCAACCACTATGGAAACTAACACTTCATAGCAAAAGACTCCATATGTTAGAACATGTCCCTTGGCATTTACTTTCTGAGTTCTTGGTAACAAGGAGTTATTTCCAGTATTGGTCGCTTATTGAGTTTTGACCCAGTTATCAATCTGATTATTAATAACCTACCAGTTGGTTATTGATCTTTTTAATAATGGGTTAATAACATAATTGCTTGGTATCTTACTTACTTACTTACTTACAATTTAGCGTCATTGAGTGGGCCAAACACTTTCAAAGTTCAATAACCTACCCAGGTGACCTAGTTATCATCCAACTAGGTTATCATAAAAAGTAAAAAAATTGTGATAGAAAAATAAGAAAAAAAAATTAATTTGAATTTTTAAAAACCCTATAACCAATGTATAAACCAGAGGTTATGAACTGAGTATTTAAAAACCTACCAATGGTTATTACAAAAAGTATTGATAACCTAATTGGCACTCGAATTTTTTCGTTATGGATATTTATAACCTAACCAGCACCCAAGTTTTTAAAGAAATAACCTGCCATCAGTGGGTTGAATTTCCTCCTCTGTGCTTGCACTTCTCTCTATCATAGGCAATCAATTTTCTAAACAACATTAAACAAATTAACATGTTTGTATTTTATTTGCAATTCAAAAAAAAATCCTTTAATTTGCTAGAGCTATTTTGACTTGTACCAAATCTCACACCCTAGCTTCAACACATGTCTATTGAATAATTAATGAATTTTGAAGATTCCACGACAAAATATAGAATTTTTTTGGAAAATTTCAACATTTCCACAAATAATATAATTAATGTTGAAGCTGCCAAGGCAGGTAGTACTTGCATGGGGAGATCACATTTCATAGCACTTCAATTGTACTCAGTAACCAACAGCT
>Ga0116230_10000474_pt1 | contig 35349 bp, 31 predicted proteins | sample S1TSphfallax_3_FD_88678 | JGI IMG/M metagenome (GOLD analysis project Ga0116230, IMG submission 88678) | Host-associated microbial communities from peat moss isolated from Minnesota, USA - S1T2_Fd - Sphagnum fallax MG | ecosystem: Host-associated > Plants > Peat moss > Unclassified | place... | reverse complement strand
GCCCCTTTTTACCCCCCCCCTCTAGTGCTGGAAGTCGGGATCGTGCCCCAAGTTCCAATCGCTTCCGCATTGCCGCATACTTGGACCCTCAAGTGGGTCCACAAGGAACTTGGGAGCGCGACACCCAAGGTTAAGGTTGCGATAACTAACTAGGGTGAGTGGGTAGCCAAATCACTTAAAAATAAATTTATATAAGAATCGTGTTGTGAGTGCTACAATGTTTGTTTTTAATGTTTTGGCCTCCACCCACTTGGTAATGTAATCGGTTGCCACTATAACATAACGATTACTTGTGTAATGCCTATTAATTTAATGGGGCTTATGAAATCAATACCCCTTTTTATGAAAGGCTTAACAAGGAGCATCGTGATTAATTTAGCAAGACTTGTGTGGACCAAATTTCATATCTATTGGCAATTGTCATAGGATCTATAATGGTCCATAACATCCTTGTGAAAATTCAGCCACCAATATATAACAACCAATTTTTTTTCAAATTGTGATGTCTACCAAAAAACAACATCCATTTACACCTTCGTGCATTTCTTAAAGGATTATTAGAATTTCTTCTTGGTGTGGGTACTATTGAAATATCTGGTCTTAACCCTATTTGTACAAATTGCCTTGTTGCAACATGTAGGGCAAAGCCTTTCAAATTAATTTCCATTTTTTATTCCACTGTGTATGAAATTGGAAAATCTCTTATTTGCAAGTAATCCTGAATTTTTTGCAACCATGCCAATTGGAGTAGGAATAGGGTGGCATCAATGATTTGATCTAGCATTCCACTTGGTTCATCAGACGCCAATAAATGAGATAAGACATCCACAATTAAGTGTGATTTTCCTAGTTTATACACCATCAAAAAATCTTATTCTAAAAACAACACAATCCATCGAACAATATGACCAAAAACTTGGGGTTTTTTTATTAAGTAAAGGAGGGCCATATGGTTTACATATTAAAAAAAACTTGTTATCGAATAAGTAGTGGTAGTATTTGCGAAGAGCATATACCATCATTAGCACTTCCCTTTTGATTATGGTGTATTTTTTCTCTACATTGTTCAATAATCGAAATGCATATGTAATCAATTGGTCACATTTTCCAATTGGGTTTTCAACCAACATAACGTTGACTATTAAATTGGACATGTCGGTGTGGACATGAAACTCCATATCCCACCTTGGTGCAATCAAGATTAGTGCATCCACATACCACTACATGATTACCTCCCACGCCTATTAACATTTGGGAGTTCATTAAAAACTTTGGTTTTTCACAGCAATTTCGTAATTAAGGCCATGATGAAAACAAAGTTCTAGATGAAACAACAATAAAACTCAACCATGTTGTTGAAAATTTGAATGTCCTTAGGGGTTTTTTTGTTTTGGCATATTGATTATGGTTACAATTTTCTTAGGATCCAATAACTTCCCTTCCTTAAACATAATGTACCCAAGTATGACACTACAAAACACCATAAACATACATTTTTAAAGGTTGAAGCTAATATCAAATTCTTGACATTTGCTGAAACATAGTAAGAGTTTAGCCGGATGTGTTTTCAAATCGCTAAAGACACTGAAATCATCCAAAAACAACTTCACGAACACACCAAGATATTCTTTGAAAGCCATATTGACAACTCGTTGGTAGGTTGGTGGCACGTTCTTTAATCCAAAAGGCATGACCAACCACACAAAAACGCCCATTTGGTGATGAAGGTTGTTTTGTATTGATCTTTTGATGTTATCATGATTTGATGGTAATTGGAAAATCTGTCCAAAAATGAGTAAACTTCATGTCCAACTACCATATCCAAGACCTCATCCGTAAATGGCAAAGGATGCAAATTTTTTTGGTGGCTACATTTAATTTTTAGAAATTGACACAAATGCACAGCTTACCATTTTTCTTAGGGACCACCACAATGGGTGAAAGCCAAGTTGATTCTTCCACTGGAACAATGAATCTTGTAATCAAAAGCTTGTCTAAATCCTGTTTGACCATAGCTACATAATTGGGATTCATTCGATACTAGTTTTAATGGGAAGGCGATATCATTGTGTCCAATTCAATCCAATGTTAAGCAATGTGAAGAGTTATTCCTTTGAGATCCTTATAGGACCATGTGAAAACATCTTTGTATTCTTGAAACGCATATTCCGCTTTTATAGTTGTCAAAAGGTCTAGATTAGCGTTGAGCTTCACTAGCTACGATTCAGTAGTAGTGCCTAGATTTAAATCTCAAATCTAATCATCTTCTTGTAGCATCCACCTTGCAATTTTCAAATCATGCACACTTCATCTACGATAATTTCCTTCGAGGCATGAAGAAAATCAAACTGTAGCTCCTCGAAACTGGTTTTTGGAACAACATAAGACATTAGTGTGCCCAATTCCAATAGGGTAGTCATTCCAATTGTGAACAATTCCAGTTTGGCTTGGAGGAGAATTTCCTCTTCATTTGTGATGCCATTAGCAAAATCATAATGAAGAAGAATTTTTGGTCGTTTAGTATTAGCATCCAAATGTTTTGTTATTGAAATCATTGAAATCATTCCATTTCCTTTTATGGTGAGCAGGTTCTTTCCCCAATCATGGATCACCTTAGCATTCCTAAGCCAAGGTTGGCCAAGGAGCATGGAATAATTGCCATCCAACACATTGTTTCACATAACGATGAAAGTTACAATGTATGGAATTCCACGTATATGTATTTTAAGTTGCGAATGGTTATGATTGGCTTCATCAAACTTTATGTTAAACTGGTAGGATGATTACATGGTTTGGATGAACAAGGCATTTAGGATAGGGACCGATCATGGAACATTGTAGGTTTGAATTTTGAATTCTTGCTGTTTTTTAATCATGATGATGTGACTTGGGATTGCCCAAAAGGAGGAAGTTTAGGGAAAAAGGATTCATTCTTAGACACATAGCTTTGGGAACAGTAAAAATAGTTGTAGGTAATTTGTGATAAAAAACCATAAATTTTGTTTTGATATACTACAAATCTATTTTATTGTTTTTATTTGATTTTGACAAAACATGGAATTTTGTTGTAATTCTGATTCAATTTCCAATAAAACAAATAAGTATAAACTTTTGTAGTGATTTCTATGTTGATATTGTTGCGTGAATTTTCTATAATATCATAATATAACGAAATGAATTGAAATATTGTCTTTGGAATTTTCTACATTGTATTTTGAAGTGAAAATTTTGGTTATATAAAATAACCATGAATATGGTGTTTTAAGGAATTATAGGGTTAGGTGTGTTTAGAATCAAGGTAGAAATTATGAATGTGTGCATATTGTAGTGCAAATATGTTATAGTAGTGTGGAATAATTTTGCACGACTTAAATTCATTTCTACCATTTGATGACCATCTTTTGAGGATTTTTTTTTTCCTTACAATAATGAGAAGGCTCTTTATAATTTTCGTAGTTATAATGTAGATGAAAGTGTTTAGATGAATGGGTTTTATTTTTCAATTCAAGATTTAAAAGGGTATGTTAGGAAATATTAGAGGTTTAAATAGTTGACGCCATAAGGAATGTCGAGCGATTTATAAAACATGAAGACAAAGGATTGTAAAACAAGATGAATCAAATGGTGACCTAGAGTTTATAATGACAATTGGATTTGGAGGCAAATCTTCAAGTCGTTGAAAGAAAAACAAGAGACAATATTGAAAATGTAGAGGAGTATGTAGGGCTTTTAGAAACCCCATATTGGAATCTAATGTTGGACAAACAAACTTTGAAAACATAAGAAATGGCATGAAGTCATTTCTACCACAAGAAATGGTATGGCATGAAGTATGGACTAGGGGTTTTCAAAAAAGGCACACTTACATATGATGATCTCCAAGGAAAATGATGTAATCAACTACTCACCCAAATGAGTGGGTGTAATATGCTTCTTAATCACAATTTATGGTTCAAAGTCATAGAGATCAAGACGGAACATGGACTTCTGTAGTACTTGGACAACCGTAGGAAATTTCAAGTCCAAAGTTGGTGACTAGCCAAGGAAAGGATGTTATAGAGGTATAAACCTAGGTTTGTGTATCAATTTGCATCTCTAGATTTCTATGAACTAGTGGAAAACTAGGAAGTGGAAAAAAACACCAGTATTTAAATGTTTAAGGAAATTGAAAAAAACTACCTATGATCATCTAAATATACAGAGGCATAAGTGAATGTGTTGGATGAAGTAATAAGGTCTTCTTATTATTAAGAGGACCATGAGAACAAAGAGTTTGAATAAAGAGTTAAAAATTTTGAACCTCCGATTTATTATGTGGTTGAACAAGAAGCCACCACTCAAGGTATCAAAATGTCCAAAGGAGTTGAGCCACTACTTGTAACTAGACAAGAAATTGTAGTCTTACCAATAGTAGTAGAAGGTGTACCTATGGCTATTAGAGAGATATAATGAGCCCAAACTTAATCAACATAATGAAAGTATTGTAAAGGAGTTCCAAGGGATAAAAGTAGAGGGATTCATAATGTGAACAAAATTCCAATATCTAATTTTCCACATTCATATTGCCATTAGATTAAACATCAAATCAATGAATGTCCATTTATTGAAAACAATATGAAGCAAGGATTTGCTAAACATTTCCAAAATTTGAATCTAGAACTTGTAATAGCCAATAACCATGGACATATTAAGCTAAAGGATTTCTACCATGAGAGGGTTTGAATTCCAAATAGACTTAAAGAATGGATTTGGAAAGATAATAGAATGGAAATGAAAGCTTAAATTGTGGCTGATGTAGTACCTATTTTTATAGCTCCCACACCAAATATGTTACATCACAACACTATTGGAGTTACCTATGTAAGAACTTCCAATTTTAGAATGGAACCAATAAGATTTGTACCATTATATTATGTGTTAATGCCTATGTTTATGATTATAGTTACTAAAGATCCATTTGTATTAGCACTAGTACAAATTGTTGTTGGTATCATGTCCAAACCACACATTCAAAAGGGAACATAACTTGTGAGTTTGCATGAAGACATGCCCAAAAAGGTCAACAAAGTTTTTGTTAATCAACCATGAGATCCAAGAGGAGGCGGCTCAAACCCATTAGGACCTCCAAGGTATTTTGTATTGCCAATGCTGAATCCAAGCAAGCCACCATTACCACCAAACAAACCTTATCATTGGCCACTTAACAATTTTGAATATGTGAAAGATTCTGACCCAAATGTTCATGTTAAATTTTTTTAAATTGCTATTAGAGCAAACAGTGAAACAAATGATGTAAAAATTATTAATATGTTTAGTTTTACCCTTAGTTTTTTTTGTATGATTGGTGTAACAATTATATGGGAGATTACCCAAATTTCACTTTTGTCGAATTGCAACTAGTTTTTTGTAAAAGGTATAAAAGAGTTTAGAATGATGAACAAATTTACCTACAATTAAAGAACATGAAGTAAGAGAAGAATGAAAGAGTGGAAATCTATTATGAAAGGTTATTGAAATTGCCTAATAATCTTCAACACAAGACAACGTATAGTTTCCTAATTATTATTTTTAGATATGGATTACAACCATTTTTATGTGTAGCAACAACAAGCATAAAGAGAAAAACCATGTAGCAACATAAGGAAACAACTTTAGTTCATGAAGAAGGAATTTTTGAAGTAGAGGCCATAAACAGTCTATTGATACCACATGATTATAAAACAACATTAGCTCAAATATCTCAAATAGTCCCAAAGGAAACAAATTTGTATTATACAAATTGTCATTGGACAAATCATAATGTTGAACCTTGTAAAGTCAAAAGAAAGGAAGACTTTGTTCTTGTAGTCTTTGAGGTTACTACTCAACATATTAAAGTATAGGGACCTATGAGGTATTCCTATTATATTGTGGTGACACTAGATAAGATCATAGATTGTCGTAAGTATAATGATATGCAAAATATGTTTAAGCACAAAGGAATGAAGGTGTTTGCACACTACAGTGACCTTATATGGATGTCACAATGGTAGTTTTTCTTGTATTCCCTAAATATAAGAAAATAAAATAAAATAGATTTCATTGAAATAATAGAAAAAGGGACTCATTTGTTTAAAGCTATCATAATCAACCTTTCAAGAATGAAAAAAAATTTAAAAAATCATGGAAACCAATAAATAATGGATTTTTGAATTTTGCCACACTTTTTGTCACACTTACAAAACTCATGGATATGTACTTTTATCTTACAATGTATTAGTCTTATGTGTTTGAAACTTTGGGATATTGGATGAATCATGTTTTAAAAACTAAAGATCCATTGAATGAATGGAATGTGATTTTAATTTAGTATGTTATGGATTATTTTAAATCCCAAAATTTTTAATGATTTAAAAAAACTTTTTCAGCATTAAAAAAACCATTAAAAAATCTATTGTGATAATTTTTTATTTCTTATAACATCATGATTTGAAATTGGAAATAGAAAAAATGTTACTTTCAATATCATCTAAATATTCATATTTTCAGCCAATTTTCAACTACACTAGAAAAGGACTTTGAAAAGGGACACTAATCTACCGAAATCGTGACACCTCAATGTGTTTTTGCATGTCTGCTATTGACTGGGAAGAGGAGCAAAAACTACAATATTTTTTTGTCAAGACCATATAAGAAATGCCAATAGAAAACCCATTAGAAAATTTGATTCAAAAGGAGAAAGCACAATAGAATACAATTTGGGTAGGATTACCAAAATTTGAAGTGTTCATAGAACCAATTTTATCAAAAAAAAAAGGTTGTTAATCTTATCAACAAAATTATGTATATGGAACAAATATTCCAAGATATTAATAAACATATGTTGGAAACTACCTATACTTTGAGGTTAGGTCAATTGTTGAAAATAACACTACATTAAAAAAAGATATGTGGCAAAAATTGAAGCTAGAAAAACCCAATATAGCTACTAAAGTGATATCAAAGCCTAGTTGCCACACTCCCAACTCCTTGAAAGACTCAAATGTGAATCCAAGTAGAAAACATCGAAAGAAGGATGAGTTGAGGCACGCTCCTTAGCCTATAGCACTTTGAGGGTTAGAGGGGCGTGTTGGAGTTTTGGGATGGGAATAGGAAGAGTTAACAAGCTTCACTCATTCATACAGGCCTACACAAAACCCACTCAAGGTGGTTAGTGCGTAGTTGGAGCACTTTTGGTGTTAGGACGAGCCAAAAGCAACACGAACACATAAGACTCACCACGACCCAAACTTGGGGGAAGCCATCACCTTCCCCCTTATAGTATACTCTACACCTCTCCATGGGGCCCACATCCAAAATGGCTTTTTGTCCCATGATTCCCAAATGGGAATCCCGAAATCGCCCAAGTTGGGACTTTTGCGACTTTGGAGCCCCATAACTTTGCGTTTTGCTACTAAGGATGTTTTGTTAAATGGAGGAGCAAGTGTGAACATCATAACAGAAAACCTCAAAACAAACTTAGGTTTATCCAAACCATGACTAGCTCCATACCACCTCAGAATCGCATATTAGATTACGACCAAACCTTTAAGAGTCATTAAAAAGTTGAAGACTCACATACATGGCATACCATGTATAGCCACATTTATTGTGTAAAAAATAGTGTGATAGATTTTTGTTATTCCATGTTGTTGGGAAGACCTTGGTTCATAGATGCAAAGGTTACACATGATTAGGGTGATAATGTCATCACTGTTCAAGGTAATGGAATAATCAGAACAATATTAGTTAACAAGAAACTAGAAGCAGAAACCATAAGGCCCCAAATATTTATTTATTATAACTTGCCAATAGGGCTAACAAATGAAGAGGAAGATTTTATATCTGAGACATAACTAAAGTTGTTCTCAATTGGCATGATCACTATTTCAAATGAAATGGTTTTATTACTGAGTGTTGGAGTGTTAGAAATTAGAATCAATGAAAAACCTAAACCAAAACGAGGGACATCAAATAAAAAAGTAGCAGAAATCGTGTCTACAACAACAAAATTATAAAACTTTTATGTCAAACCAAAGATATCATTGGAAGATAAGGTTTATCCATAAACCTATTATCATCATACACAAGATGATATTTAAGTGGATGAAACATCAGCCAAAATACAGGTACAAAATCTTTAAATAGTAGGTTGATTTTTGATTGAAGAACAACTTATTGAACTGAATTTGGCACAAAGGCAAATCCATAATACATCAAAGTTAATGCACAATTAACAAAGGAGAAAATTAAAGAGCTTTAGATGTTATTCAAGGAGTTCAAAGATGTGTTTGCATGGATTTATAAGGATCTAAAATAACTTTAGAATTAGTTCAACACATAATTGAATTAGATACTTCAACACTACCAACACATCAAACAAGGTACAGATTGAACCTTAATTATGTTACAACTATCAAATAGGACATTGATAAACTATTAGTAGTTAGATTCATTCAACCGATAGAAGAGGCTACATGGTTATCACTTATAATGGTAGTGCTTAAGAAGAATGGAAAATTGGAAATTTGTGTGGATTTCAGAAAGCTAAATAAGGCAACCAAAAAAGATCCTTATCCTTTTCCATTTTCTGATGAGGTACTAAACACTATAATAGGGTATGAAGCCTATTCATTTTTTGATGGATATTTAGGATACCATCAGATTTTTATAACCCCTAAAGATAGACACAAAATAACTTTTGTAGCAGATTGGGGAGCTTTTGTTTGGATGGTGATGCCATTTGGTGTCAAAAATGGGCCACCAACTTTCTAGAGAATAGTCAGTAAAGCCTTTAGAAAATATTTAAACTAGTTCATGAAGATAGTTTTAGATGACTTCACAATTTATAATGATATGGAGAATCATTTAATGAAGCTCAGGCGTTGTTTTTAGAAATGTAGAGAATATAAAATTAGTTTTAACCTAGAGAAATGTGCCTTTATTATATTTTCAAGACTGAATTTTGGGTTCATAGTTTCCAAAGAAGGAAAAATACCAAACCCCAAGAGGGTTTAGGCAATAATGAATATGCCATTACCTACAAAGCCACAACATATTTAGGTCTTTAATCGTATGGTTTAGTTTTATAGATGTTTCATTAAGAACTTTGCCTTTATCATGGCACCAATCACAAAGTTGATGAGGAAAACCAAACCCTTTATTTGAACCACAGAGTGTCAAGAAGCTTAGGATCAAATATAAATACATGGAAACACCAATTCTAATGCCTCCAAATTAGTAGTTGGAGCTTCATGTGCACACAAATGCATCATTATTGGCAATAGGTGCAATGTTGGCACAAAACCCAATGGGTAAGTATGACCAACTTATAGTATACACTTCTAGACTGCTAAATAAAACAAAATATAATTTACTACTACAGAAAGAAAAGCCTTAGCAATGGTTTATGCTCTGCATAAGTTCAAACATTTTTTATTGAAAAAAAAATTTGTTTTTTATGTAGACCATATGGCTTTGGTGTACTTGGTCAATAAACCATAGGTGTCAAGAAGGATAGCCAAATGGTTGTTGTTATTCTTGGAGTATGAACTCACAATAGTCTACAAACCTAATTGAACACATGGGTTGTTGATGTTTTATCTAGATTGCTAAATAGTTTAGAACCATTGGGAGTCCCATATTAGATTGGGGATGCATCATTATTTTTTTAAAAACCTATATGGGTGTAAGAAGTAAAAAACTATTTGAAAACATTTCAAATGCCATAAACTTTGAACTTGACTTAGAAACAAAGTTGACTAGAAAGGCAAAACCCTTTACTCTGAAAAAAGGAATAATGTACAAAGTGGGCCAAGACAACAAAATGTGCAAATGTTTGACCACCTCAAAAACACAAATTGTCCTGAAGGAACTACATGAAGGAATGGCAAGAAGACATTTTGCTACATATATTTAATGCAAAGAAAATTATAGATGCAAAATATTGGTGGCCAATTTTGTTCAAGGATACTCACACTACTAGAAGTTCTATCTTTTGCAACCAATCACTATGCAACTGGCATGCAACTAGTTGTCATTTGCAACTATCTTGGTGATGTTTGCAACTATACATTTGGTATTGTATAATTTTTCAACCATACGATTGTGTGTGCAACTAACATGCAACTAAATGTGTACAACATGGACACATGTCATAAAAATAATGGTCTAAACTTATACATACTTAAATTATTATACTTAATATATCTACATAGGTTATGTATAATAATATTATGTGCCTTTAATATTAAGGTTAACCCCATGCTAACTTAGGCTAACTTAAACTAACCTAGGTTAAAATAATCGCAGTTAAATTAACCTAGGTTAAATAAACAAAAAAGTTAAACTAACCATGGCTAAATTAAATTAGGCTAAAATTAACCATGCCTAATTTTATTAAGCTAAATTATTTATGGCTAATTAAATTATGTTAAAACTAACCATGGCTAAATTAATTAGGTTAAACTAATTATGGTAAATTAAATATGGCTAAATTAAATTAGGCCAAAATAATTATGGTTAAATTAAGTTAGGCAAAACTAATTATGGCTAAATTAAATTAGGTTAAACCAGTTATGGCTAAATTAAACTAAGTTAAAATATTTATGGCTAAATTAAATTAGGTTAAAACCAACAATGGTTAAATTAAGTTAAGCTAAATTAATTATGGCTAAACTAAATTATGTTAAACTAAACCATGGTTTAAATATATATTGCAAGTTTTAAAATTTTATTTATGAGATATATTTAAATATTTGTTTTGGCAAATAAAAAATATATATTTAGAATAAATTAATATGATAATATTAAATTTTATTATAAATGTTCATAATTATCAATTAAATGTATATTATAATTATAATGATAATCAATATATATATATTCAATAGGTATTATATACATAAATTTTATTATTAATTTATATTAATGTAAATAGGCTACACAAATTAACCTACGAGTACAAAAACATCTTAAGTTAATTATTAATTTAAGCCAGATAATAATGTTAGAATCATAAGTAATTATAATTATTAAAAAAAATCCTACAATCATCTTTGAATTGCAAAAAACAAGAAGTAATGAAAAATTAAAAAGAAGAAAAACATGAAAAATAAGAAAAATAAGTTTTTTCCAAGTTACAAAACATGTTTTTTTCTTCTTTTTGGACCCCTCCTACTTTTAAACCTCATAACTTTCTTATTTCTTATTCTTTTTAAACAATTTAAAGTGCTATAAGAGTGCCAACTGAAGTTCTACAAATCATATTGTTACTTTAATAGCAAAAATAACAATATAAAAGGAAATTTCTGGGTGTTTAAGAATTGGCCTTTGTAGTGTTCAATGGTTTTTTTGAATTTCTAACACCCTTTACTTTGGGGGATCATAACTTTCTCATTTCTAATCCATTTTCAACAATTCTTATTGTGTTAGATGTGCCAAGAGGAGGGCTTCAAGTTTTTTGTGGACACTAAAATCAACAGAACCCTCCCTTGGTTGCTATACTCTAATACATTAGTTGCATATGATGTGCAACTAAGTTGGTTCCTGAGGTTTGCAATGGAATTTTTTATCCCATATCCTTTGGCTTCCAATTTTATTTGGCTCAGTATATAAGTAGAAGCAATAACTGTGTTGTTATGAAACATCAAATGCCGATGGGGATGAGTGAATTAAAAAAGCTTGCTTTTTATGAAATGGTTAATCCTAAAAATAAAATCGGATTATTATAATCTTACTTATATAGCCTAAACCGAACTATGTTCAACCTACTTACATACCTTAGTAAACCTATTTACCTAATAGGGTTTAATAATAATTAACTAACTAGGCAACACGTGTCAACATCTTATTAGCCATAAATTGGACAATTTAGATATTACTATTCAATATTAAAAATAGATGGGCCTTACTTTCCATGTGCCACCATATAATTGGTGTTTCAAAATGGACCCGTGTCATCATCTTAGTGACACAAATTTTAATGATTGAAATTAATCCAATGAATTTTTTATTTTGAAAACAAAAATTAATTAATTAGTGACACATGTCCACAAGTTAGTTGTCCAATTTCAAAACATGTGTCATATTTTTATTAATTGCATTGTAGTTGCAAGGAGAGTTGCACATAAGGTGCAACTACATTTGCATTAGTATGTATGGATGAGTATGTATATTAACACCATATATACATGTTGCATACATAATGTCACATGTAATTGAATGTCGTGTGTAATTTGTCTCATGCAACTACACAAATTTGCAGTTACATGTGTCACATGCAATTGAATTTTAGTTGCAAACGATAGTTGCAAAACCCAGAACTTCTAATAGTGTCATGAATTCTGTAAAAAGTTATGACAACTGTAAAGAAACTAGAAGATAAAAAACCAAAAATGTCATGACCCTAACTTTGGGCTCATGACTAAGTCAAGGGCTTATGAAGGTGTGGGCCAAGAATGAAGCCTAACAATCACATTTCATGTTCTTGGAAGTGTGGGAAGGTGTGAGGGAATGAACCCACATACTCCCAAATGATCTCCCACTTTGGGAGTTGGAGTCCCAATGGACTTTCAAATCTTAAAAGGGTCAACATTCATTGGATTAAAAAAGTTCCTTATAACATTGGAAAGCTCTTGGAACATAGATGTGTGAAATGGGTTCACAATCCCATTTGAGTACTTAAAACACAAGTTATGACTGAAAGCAGGACCAAGAGTTAAACTGCCAATTTGACTTTTAACCATTAAAACTTGGGAATCGCCTTGGAATAAGTGCGTGCAGGTGACGTACGACATATTGTTGGAAAGCTCTCAACAAAAGTTACAACTTTGCTTTAGACCTCATTTCAATGAAAGGTCTTCACAAAAGTTATGGGCCTCCAAAGTTGTGAAAATCCCAATTTCGAGTATTTCAAGACTCCCAACTTGGGAGTCCTGGGACAAAATGACATTTGGGTGCAAGCCCTGTGGTTGACATAGAGAATACTATAAGGGTGAAGGTGGTGGCGTCCCCCAAGTTTGGGCCTGGTGAGTCTTGTGAGTCTGTGCATGCCCATGGCTCGTCCATGCACCAAAAGTGCTCCAACGTTAAACCACTAAGCAAATTGTTGTTTGGTTTATGTAGTTTCATGTGAATAATTGACTCGCTTGTCATTTATCCTAGTCCCCATCCTAGAACTTCAACACACCATTCTATTCCCAAAGTGTTGCAAATTAAGGAACATACCCCAACTCCTTCCATTGTTTCCATTTATGGATTCACATTTTGAATCTTTCAAGGAGTGTGGGGGTGCTTCAAAAAATCTAACCAAGTTGGTAGCAACTCTTCTAAAGAAACCTTTTATGAAGTGGGGTCTAAATTTTATAAGTCCAATAAAACCACCAAGATGATTAATAGGAAACAAATATATTTTGGTAGTTACAAATTATGCAACCAAGTGGGTAGAGGCAAAGCCACTCAGAACCAATACTATAGTAATTATATCTACATTTTTATATGAGTATATTCTAACCATAGTTGGATGTCCATTGATTATAGTTACATATCAAGGTGCACATTTCATCAATGACATAATAAAACATTTAATAAAACCATTTATGTTGAAGCATGTTAGTTCAACTACGTATTATCCATAGGGAAATAAACAAGCAAAATCTACTAACAAAGTCATTAGAAGATTATTAACTAAGTTAGACAATGAGAATATGAACTAGGATGAAGATTTATCCACAATTTCATTTTCATATAAGATTGCTTATAAAGTGGCAACATGTTATACACCTTATCAATGAGTCTATGGTTTGTATCCTTTAATGCAACAAAATATGTTTTCCCAACTATTAATGGGGACCAAAAAAATATAAAACTAACTAGAGTAGTAATAACTATAATTACATCATTTAAAAAGTTATAGGAAAACATATTGGAAGTTCAAAATAATGTGGGGGCCAACCAATGGAGCATATTTCAGTGAAGTCAATAGAAAAACACATAGAAGAAATTTCAATTTGGAGATTATGTTTTATGGTTTCCCAACAGATAAAGGACACATTTGGTCAAATTCAAGAAAAGATGGTTTGGTCCATTCAGGGTACAATATTGTTTAACCAATAATATTGTTTTTCTTGTTTATGTTAATAATTTTGAACCAAATCCAATTTTGGTCAATGTTAACCATACATATATGTGGATCAGACATTGAAGGGGATTTAAAGTTTAGAGGATCAAAAGTTTTTACAATCCATATATTCAAACCACATGGAAGAAAAATATGACGATGATTCAAAATATCAAAGCAAAATTGTGATTATTAAAACTAATTAGAAAATATTATGAGAAGAAGTTTCAATAAATTTGATGAAACAATAGGTTATGAAAAATTTCATGAACCATGATTATATAGTTTCATAGTCATTAGATTATGGGTCAAATAAATTTGTCACATCATAACAAAACTTTGTTGATCTAATGATTCAACACAGGACAAAGGAAGTATGCAATGTAGATAACACCATGTCATTAAATTTTAAGTTATCATCATAAAAACCTAGTGCCACGTCTACATAGTTCCTAAGTCAATAGGCATTAACTATATAGCCCATGTTGCTATCAAAATGAACTTTAACAAGAGATGACATGTGTCAAAAATTAAAAAAAGGACAAATCATTAAAACATTAACCCTAAAGCAAAAGGTGAAACGTTACTTCATGAAATGAGGTGATTACATTTTAGAAGGTAGTAAACAATACAATGTCTCTTTGTTTTTGTTTCCTACAGGCAAGTTCCTATCATTTTTTGTCTCTAGAATGAGTGTAGAAAAAAGTTTTGTGGAGAAATTGCAAAGACAATCTAGAGAGAAATTATAGAAAGAAAAATTTTAAAAATAGAAAGAACAACAAAAATTTGTAAACATTTTGCCTTTGCAGTCTAGGTCTTTCAAAAGAGGTCCACCCTTTTCTTCTCTTGTTTATTCATCTTCTTCCTCTCATAGATCTTCTCAAATATCCAAGTTTGAAAAAGCTCTTGAAGTAATTAAAAAAAACAAAAAAGATTGTAAGGAAACTTTGAGGATATATAACTTTAGGAAACCCAAAAGAAAGGCAGGTCCTAGTGACAAAATCAATATGATTTCCATTTCAAATTCTAAGGAAGAAAAGCAGAAGGATGATTTGCAACAAGAATAAAAAATGCCATTACATCAAGAAGAGCCTACTTAGGAGTAAATATTAGAGAAAGTCCACATTCTTAATAATAAACACATGAAAAAAACAAGTCAACAAGTAATGGTTGTAAATCTATGTGGGAAGAAGGTGCAGATTCATGATGATGATGAGGTTAGGTACGTTTTTACTCCTATAAAACAAAATTATAATAATAATCTGGAGAATATTTTGCTTTGGACAAACTCTAGAAAGGAAAAAAGAGCTTGGGCAATAAAGTTGGATTAGTAGGTTTGTTTGAGGTTGAGTGGAAGTGCGTGACTTTAGCCTTGGGCTTGCGACCAAGGTAAGTGACACACTCCCAAGCTCCTTAATGGACTCAAATGTGAGTATAAATTGAAAACAACGAAAGGGCAAAGAGTTGAAGCACGCTCCCTGGCTCGTAGCACTTTAGGGGTAAAAGGGCATGTTGGAGTTTCAAGATGGGACTAGGAAGAGTGACAAACATCAACTACCCACATGGGCTTACACAAAACCAAACACAAGGTGGTTATTGCATAGTTGGAACACTTCTGGTGCTAGGACGAACCACGAACAAACTCAAACTCACAAGATTCGCCAGGGCTTGGACCTAAGGGAAGCCACCACCTTCCCCCTTATATTATACTTTGTGCCTCTCCAAGAAGCCCACATCCAAATGGCATTATGTCCCAGGACTCCCAAAGGGGAATCCCAAAATTGCCAAAGTTGGGAATTTTGCAACTTTGGGGCCTCATAACTTTGTGTCAAAACCTCCAATTGAGATGAGGTCTAAAGCAAAGTTGTAGCTCTCGTCAAGAGCTTTTCAACAATATGTCACACACCACCTGCACATGAGGAAATTGGGTTGATTCCTAACTTTTAGTGGTCGGGAGTCAAATTGTTAATTTGACTTCCGACCTTTCTTTTGGCCATAACTTGTGTTTTAAGTGTACAAATGCATCATGCAAGCCCATTTTAAACATCTAAGTTCCAAGAGATTTTCAATGATATAAGGAACTCCTTGATCCAATGGGTTTTGAAACCCGCAATTGCTCTTTGTAAATTTGGGAGTCCATTGGGATTCCAACTTCCAAAGTGGGAGTTCTCTTGGGAGTGTGAGGGTTCATTCCCTCACACTTTCCTACACTCTCGGGAGCATGAGATGTGACTCGCAGGCTTCCTTCTTGGCTCACAACCTTGCAAGCCTTTGCATTAGTCGCGAGCCCAAGGTTAAGGTTGCAACAATAAGGGCTTGCAAAGGTGCGAACCGAAAATGAAACCCGAAAGTCACATTTCATGCTCACATGAGTGTATGAGAGTGTGCGGGAATGAGCCCACACACTCCCAAGAGGGCTCCCACTTTGGGAGTTAAAGTCCCGATGGATTGCCAAATATTTAAAGAACAATTTGAAGAGTCAAAACTCATTGGATTGAGATGTTTTTTAAACCACTAAAAAGATTTTGAAACAAAAATGTCTAAAATGGGCTTGCATGAACCATTTGAGAACTTAAAACATAAATTATGGCCAAAAGAAAGGCTGGGAGTCAAAGTGTCGAAAATCAAAATGTCAATTTCATTCCCGCCCATTAAAAGTCATGAATCACCTTGGAATAAGTGCGTGCAGGTCAAGTGCTACATATCATTGAAATTTTTTAGACAAGAAATAAAACTTTACTTGAAACCTCACCTCAATCGGAGGTTTACAAGAGAAATTATGGCCCTCCAAAGTGTAAGGAGTCTCAAATTTGGGAATTTGGGACTCCCAACTTGGGAATCCCAGGACAAAATGACATTTGAATGTAGCCCCCATGGCTAATCGTAGAAACTTTTATAAGGGGGAAGGTAATGATTCCCTTCAAGTTTGAACCATGGTGAGTCTTATGAGTTCATGTATGCTCGTGGCTTGCATGTGCACCAAAAGTGCTCCAACTACACATTAACCAACTTGTTATTTGGTTTGTGTAAGCCCATGTGAATAATTAACCTGCTTGTCACTCTTCATGGTCCCCATCCTAGAGCTCCAACATGCCCCTCTTCCCCCAAAGTGATGTGAGCTAAGGAGCGTACCTCAACTTCTTCTTTCGATGTTTTCACTTTCGGACTCACATTTGAGTTTTTCAAGGAGTGTGGGGGTGCGTAAGGAAAACTTTTCATCACAACAATCTAGTTGAATTTCTAAACAATTGGAAGTTGGATTTTAAATAAAACATAATCAAGGTCATGTTGGGGGAAGAATAAAGAATTATAGACAAACATTTGTTGGCAAAGGTTTTAAAAATTTGCCATATAGGAGAAATAAAGGAAAACTAGGGTTAGATGTCAAATGCTAGAGTAGCATTGGTAGACATAACTAATACAAACCCAAACACTTACAACATTAATGAAAGGTGGGTTGTAAAGAATATGAGGTCAAAGTATGCCAATAGAATTGTTGCCATTTTGCCCATTATCTACTAGAAAATGAAGGTGCAACATTTTAATAATAAGTCTACCATAATGATCTTTAGAACAGATCATGGAAAATCTGTCAATTGGGCTACAATTATGTATTTTCAATTAGTCATGGAAATGATCATATATAAAAAGTGTCACAAAAAATTTATTGAGGGAACAACCAAAAGAGAACCAAAAAAGGATGTATGCCATTTTGCCATAGTCCTAGGAGTTATGTTTTAAAACTGGTTTCCATTAAAAGGAACAGAGCCACAAGAGAAAAAACAACTAGAACAACCACATGAGGACAATAGAAGAAAAGAAAGTCTAAAGGAGAGGCTTATCAAAAACATTACACACATCTATCCTAAAAAGGAAAAATAACTAGAAACTAGGACAACTAAAAGAGTAGTTCTAATGTCCTGGTTTTATGATGATGAGGAGAGAAGGAGACTCTATAGAAGAAGCACAAAAATAATAAAGGAAAAACTAGGAGACATTAGAAGAGGGAAGGATAGTTCTAAGAAGGAGGCTAGTGGTAAGACATATACATTATAATAGACTCAAAAAACAAGTAGAATCCGTTTCATAAGAGGTTAGTTCTCATGAATATGCATTTACAACCATAGAAATAAGGGAGCAAATATAATTCAAAGAACACAAAACTTGGGAGGTTCAATAAGATCAAATTGAATTTGCATCAGAGCTACAACATCAGGAGTAGACTTAGATTACATCAAATTTGCAGACACAACAATAGCTACAAGTGACATCAAAGTTGTAATCATAGGAGCATACAACAACACATCATTAAACAATTTCACACTTATCAACAAAAACATCAAAAGGGCAACAACAAACTTTGTCTACAACAAAAAATTAGACATTACTTCAATCTCAAGTACAACCATAGACAGATCAAATTATAATACAACCAAAGCATACTATAGTACAAATATAACATATTGTAATGCATCAAGGGTAATATCAAATTTTTAAATCACAAGATTAGAAAACAACATCAGATTTAATTTTTTTAACACATTTTTTTATCCAAAATTGCATGCTGTAATTTATAGTACGGGTGGGGTAATGTTAAGGGAGTGGTTATTCTTGGTAATAGTTAATTAGTATATTTCTATTTACCTAGTTATTGTTTTAAGAATTACTAACTAGATTACATAGTTTTTATCACAATTCGAATTTGAATAGACATAGGATTAATTTTTATATGCATATTTTTAGAGAAGAAGAGGAGAATGAATCATTGTAAAATATTTTTTTTTGATGGAGTATGAGATAATAACACTTTGATTTTTGGAAAAGCTTTTACTTCCATAGCCAAAATTATTGTTTTGATCATTTTTACTCATACTTTCATTACTAGATTTTAATTCTAAAATTAAATATGAGTAGATTTGAATGAATTTTTTTTGTTAATATTAGTTTTATGATGTTTCAGTCCAGATTTAGATCAAAATATAGGATTACATATCTTGTATTTACCACCTACCAAAGGGTAGGAAATAGCTATGAAATCATTTTTGCGGGGCTATCAATGGACAACTTGGCCTTGATTTCATTAACTGGCCATTGTGTTGCTCAATGTGAAGTATAATAATTCATTTTTATTCAAAAGATTTAAGTTACACATGTTTTCATAACATATGGGCCAATGCGTACAATGCTAAGGGCAATATATGTCGTATGGGCCATGTGATGTGCCTGGATTTATTTTTTTACAAGTTTTCCAAGCAAAGTTAAATCCAAACTAACAGTGGCAAATGATTTTTGATGTTTTAACAAAGCTGAACATCGCATTGTGAAAGAGGGTTACTAATCATTGCTCAATAGTGATTTTCCAATATTGTTTTGGATTTGGGTTACACCAATGGTGGTAATAATCAAGGATGTTTATGGGAGCACCATATTGAGCCTGGACAATATTACATTGTCATTGTTTGACTGAGTTTGCCCTACTTTCTCATTAAGGTAGGTTGGTTTCATTAGCTACAATACTTCATTATTTGGGTGAACTATGTGTAATGGGACTTTGTAGGTTTGGGCAAAATTATTTGGAGTTATCAATTATTTAAACATAATTAGGATTTCCAATTTGGCATCATTGTCACCTACCTAGAAATATCTACACATAGTATTTGATATTGTGTAACGTTTACATTTTGGAAGGATTATGTCGTCATGTAAGTCTCTATGAGATAGGTTTATTAGGTTTATGATTAGGATTTTGTGCACTATGGTCTTGGATTTACAACTTATAATTAGGATATTGTGAACTATGACCATGTACACTAGATTTTGTGTATAATCTTGGTTAGATTTTTGTAGCTTGTTAAACTAGGTCATTGTTAATTGTGACCCTATGCACTGGTTTTTGTGCATTGTATGTTTGGACCTATTAGATTGATTAAGTCTGTCCAAGTCGATTTTCTATAGAATACACTTTGACTTTATGTTCTCCATACATCCCAATGTAATATGATCAAATGTGCTAAATTTTGTGCATTGTGCAATTCGACTTCGTGCACTAGAATTTGAGCAAGATGGTCAGGTATGTGATTTCAGTAGGATCACATGTGATTAGGGTAGGATTTTCCCATATTCCATCTTGAAACTACTTTGGGTTATTTAAGTGGGCGGTCTTTTTCATTTTCATGGTTCATAAAATTATGCCAAAGTTTTGGATGTGTGGCTAAACATGATGTTGTGGTCAAATTGTTTGAAGTTGAGCATGTCGTAGAATGCATGACAGTTGCACAAGGGGGTCATATTTTAAAACAATATGACTACATAGTGGCATGTTGAGCCACACCTCTAGGGGAATTTCAATCTAGACACTAGTTGTGGATTTCAAATCACCCGCCAGTTTGTTTTCCAGTTTTTTCAGTGTAGTTTTTAGAGTTTTTTGCCACATTTGAGGGGTGTAGAATGTAAATATGGATAAAAGATCTAGCAAAATATTGGTCATTCAAAATATGGGGATTTAGAAATTGCAAGCTTGCCAAAAACATCTAAAACGAATGCAATTCTTGAATTCTTGTCATTCTGACCTTCATAATATTTGCAAGCATTTGGTCATTTATTTATTACTTCATTGTTTGGTCCAAGTGAGTCCTTGTGCAATCATGTCAATTCACATGTCTAGGGATTTGCTGGAAATTTACTACAACAACATTCACAAATGTGGTGAATGATTAGAAATCAACTTTTGGTTCAACTAAAGCACCTATGATCTTGCACTAATTCTTCAAGTTTCTTAAGAGAAACATACTTTTCCAATTTATGCAAGAAGTTGTTAAAGCTCAGCACACTAGTGTGTTGACATAATAGTGGACTTATTTGGATTTGCATCAAGTTAGATTTGTTATCAAAAGAATCATAGCAATTCATTATTGTCTTCATTGATTAGTTTCTTCATTGGTTTGTTTGGGTCAATCCTCTTGGTGCTGGCTAAAGTTTTAGGGCCTTGTTACTTTCATTAGGTGGTTTCTATAGAATTTCAAATTGAATGCCACATATGAGTTGGGATAGACATAATTGTTTTGGTAATTGTTGCCTCTTTTTGTGATGTTCTCAACTATAAGTTTTATGTTGATCCTTGTTTCTCCATACAACACAAGGTTTGATTAATGGCATTTTATATGTCTTTTGAAAGTAAACCAGTGATGATGCAAATGTGATGCTCAATGGGTTTGGCACAATTGTGAATGCAATGGGGCAAAAGGTGAAGCCATATTTCCCTCAAATTAATGATGAAGTGGTAGCTTGACAACATAACTTACCAAAAAAACAACAAAACATGTCAAAATTTAATTTATTCTCAAACTACAAGTTGGCCAATAATATTATTTATTTAAGAATAAAGAACTCCACTAAGAAAATTGTTTCCAATTTTGCCTACATAAAATCCAATGACAATTAAAAATAGAATAACTTGTTTCACCACAATTACCAAGTGACATCAATGAGTCATTACATGAGACACCATAACTTCCATTATGAAATAATTATATAAAATATAAGTACACAAACTATAATGCCAAATGCCTTCACCATAAACCCAAACACTTCTAAAATATTGAGTTAGCAGAATAAAACAAATCATTTCCAAGAGCAAGTACAACTCATGTCTTTTATACACAATCATCACTTTGAAAAGTAATTAACTCACTTTGTTCTTGAATTACAAGTTGGCCAATTAGGTTATAAATATTGGACCTAAATAAATTTAAGATTAATAGCCACATTGGTAGATGGCTCAAGATTGTAAGATTTTTAGGGAAGGGGAGGGGTATTTACAAGCCTTATCATAGGCTACCTAGCTAGAAGGTACATTTGTCCTATCCCTTTTGATTGGGCCCTTGGCTTATTTGACCAAGGCTATCACTTTTTAGTCCAACTTGACTAGATGTTCTATTTGACACACAATGAAGTAGGTCATTCCAATAAAGTTGAACATTCAAAAATTACATGTGTCATTTAGGATTTGAGCTTCTAATCAATATGGACATGTGCATTAGTCAAGTTGGACAATGCAGTCAACTTGAACAACATAAAAAACCATGAATTATAATATTGTCCATAATTAATTTATAGGAGACATCTAGTGAATGAAACATTGTTTCACTATGGCTTAGATTTTTAAAATTTTTTTTTGAAAACATTTGACAACAAAATGGCTTCAATAAAAATATTGGCCCAAGCATAAAATGATCGTCACATCTTTATTCCAAGCGCTTATGACATAGGGTCTACCATGCTCAAAGATCCCCCAAAAGGTGAAAATGAATAGGGAAAATGTGAAATTTGTTTCCTTGCCAGGGGAATCCATGAATTAATTTTACATCTTGTTGTTAAGGACATACTTGTGTTGTCATTGTTAGGGTAGAATAGGGTTGGACTAATTGGGACAATAGAAAGCAATTTAGAATTGGTTTATGGCGTGAACCTAGGAAATATCTTTTGAAGATTTTGATTTTGAATCTTTAGATATATGTAGTGGTTTTTTTGGAGAAAAATAGTTCAAATTACACTAAGGTAGGAATTACTTTAATTTTCAAAAACATATGTTGTTGATTGTTAACCCAAATTTTCAGTTATGTACATGATAACTAATTGATACCGACTAATAATTGATGAAGCAACATTATTTTGAGAATCAGTTCATTTACTACTGGGTGACAAATCCTTAAGTTAATTGGTTCCTTAAATTAACCAATGACAAGTTTTTAAGGTAATCGATAAACTATGTGAAGTGATAGCCGGTGTATTATAATAATCAATTGTTGATAGTAACATGTTTTTAAACATGTGGCTATAGTTATTGTAGTTTAAATTTGAGTTTCTAATTGATGTATTGGTTGTTTAACTTAAAACAATGTTATGTTTAGTAAAAATAGGAGGAGTTTTTAGGATAAGAAAATATAATTTCCTTAATTTTTCTGGGTAACTTTTAGAATATTTATTTCTAAACCAATATACTTCTGATTTTGAAGTTTTTTCCTTTTGGAACTTATTTGTGAATTACATATGAATTTTGCTCTTGGTGAATAAACAAAAAACTCTTATGTTTTTGTTTCCATATTTTCAAAATTGGAATAAACACACCTATTGATGACCTTTATAAACAAGAATTAAAAACTTCTAAAAAGGAATTTTGTGATCTAAGAAAATAGAAAACACCCAAACAAAATTGTAAGCAATCACACTTACACTTTCTGGTTTTCAATATTTGTTTTGTTTTGAAATTTTAAGTTTGGATTTGTAATAGGTTTAGTAGTTTTCTAAGAGTGTTTCAAGTGCCTTGATGATTTTTTATTTGTGTAACAACTTGTTGATCAAAAGAACTTGAATTAACAATTTTTTAAAGTCGTTATAAAAGATGTCAAGAGTAGTCACAAGGGGCCTTAGAAGGCAACTATAATTAGGAGTACCACAACTTGTTCATGAGACAGTTCGATCACAAAAACAACTACATTCTTAAGTCGAGGGAATTTAACTAGTTGGTGTTCCTAGCAATGAATTTCAACAACGGGTTACAATAGATTTTCCTCTTCATTAAGTACCTATAGAACAGGAGGAAAGAAGAACCACAAGTATTTTCATTCAATCAATTTGTGACACCCCAATAGTCATCCCAACAATGGAGGTTGAATCCATAATCAGGTGGACAAAACGTCACATCTATTCAACATGCTGATGAAGTAACATTTATAACACAAAGGTGGATGTTAAAGGAATAGTTACTTGTGATAATTATTAGTTAGTATATATATATTTTACTTAGTTAATGTTTATAAGAATTACTAGCTAGATTACATAATTTTTATCACCACTTGAAATTGAATAGGATTGTTTGGTCAAAATATATATTTGGAAAAGAGAAAGAGATGATGACCATTGTATCATTGTAGAACATGAAGCTTTAATGGAGTATGAGAGAAATATGTTTTGATTTCTAGAAAAACTTTGTTTCCATAGTCAAAGTTGTTATTTTGATTTTTTATGATGATATTTTCATTACTAGATCTTAAATATGAAACTAGTTCTAATTAGATCTGAATGAACATACTTTGTTAGTATTAGTTTTTAAATATTTTACCCTAGATTTAAACCAAAATATAGGATTAGAGATTTTGTATGTACCATTTGGCAACCATATTGGGGGTCAAATTCAAAATGAATTTTAGAATGTTGTTTATGTTTTGTTGTTGAAATTTTTGATTCTATAAATAGATAATGAACTTCAGTTTCGTTTTTTGCATTTTTTTCAAATCTTGATCATAATTTTTTGTTCAAGAAGCAAATTTAAGCAAAGTAGTTAACTATGAGGATTTTGTTCTAATGCAAAAGTTTGTTCAAATTTGAATTAGGATGTGGAGATGGAAAATAGAATTATAATTAAAAATATGGGGAGACAATTAGATAAGGTTGTATTACATGAGCAAGTGGAAAATGACGTTGCCATTAATAACAATTTTAGTGCAGATTGAGGTAGATCAGCGGTAAAGGTTTTCAGATAGAACAAAGACATCCATGGACATAAAAGGGACTTGGAGGCCACAAAACACCTTAGCAGCACCAATTACTCCTCATGAAGTGTAAATTGGTGAAGCATAGAGGTGCACCAACAATTTGCAACAAAATTCAAATAAAGTAAAGCATCAAATTAAGAATGCAAACTCATAGGTTGAGTTTACATGAAGGAGTCGAGAATCTGAACCTTGACAAAAAGCTATGTTAGAATCAACAACTTTGATGTAACAACATGACTCTGATGCTTTGATTCAAGAACAACAACAAAAACTCAATAGGTCATAAAAAGAAGAAGTGGTACCAAGGTACAAATTTGTTTCACCTTTGTATTTTTTGGGAAAGCTAGAAGAATGAAGAGTTTGAACAAAGAGCTCATAATTTTGAATCTTCGATTCATTATGTTGTTAAACAAAAAGCCGCAACTGGGGTATCAAAATCTTTAGAGGAGTTGAGCTAGTACTTGTAACTAAACAAGAAATTGTAATATTGTTAAAAGCATAACCAACAATAGCAGAAGGTGTTCCTATGGTTGTAAAAGTGAGGTACAATAAACCCAAAGTTAATCATCAAAATGGAAGCATTATTAATGGAGTTCCAAGGGATTGAAGTAGAGGAATTCATAGTGTAAACATAGTTCCAAGACCAAATTCTCCACGTTGCACATATTACCATTAGATTGGACATTAGATCAATGAATGTCCATTTATTGAAAAAAATATGAGGCAAGGATTTGCTAAACATTTCTAATATCTAAATTTGAAACCTATAAGAATAGGGAATCATGGACATATTGAGCCGAGAGGATCTATATCATGAGAAGGTTATAATTCCAGATAGACTCAAAGAACAAATTTGAAAAAATAACAAAGTAAAAGTGAGAGTTCAGATTGTGGTAGATGTAATACCTATCTTTGTAGCTAATGTACAAAGTCTACTACATCAAGACAATATTGGAATTACTTATGCATGAACTTTAAATTTTATAATGGAACTAATAACATTGTGCCATTCTATTATGTGGTAATGCTCTAATCTTTAATTATAGTTATTGAAGCTTTGTTTGTATTAGTGGTAGTTAATGTTGTTGTTGGTATCAGATCTAGACCACAAACTCCAAGGGGAACAAAATTTGTGAGTTTACATGAAGATACGCCTAGGGAGGTGAACAAAGTTTTTCTTGGTTAACCATCAAATCAAGGAGGAGGCGGCTCAAATTCACTGGGACCCCCAAGATATTTTGTATTTCCAATGGTGCATCTAAGTAAGCCACAATTACCACCAAACATACCTTATCATTAACCACTTAATTATCTTGAATATGTAAAGGATTTTAACCCAAACGTTCATGTTTAAGTATTTAAAGTTGCCATTAAAGCAAATAGTGAAATAGATGATGCGAAAATTGTTAATCTATTTAGTTTTACCTTTAGAGACATTATGTTTAATTGGTGTAACAATTATCTAGGAGATTACCCATATTGTACTTTTGCAAAATTGCAGCTAACTTTTTATAAAAAATATAAAAAGGTTTAAAATGATGAACAAGTTTATTTATAATTGAAAAACATGAAGTAGGAGAAGAATGAAAAAGTGGAAGTCTACTATGAAAGATTCTTGAAGTTAACTAAAAGTTTTCAACATAAGACAATAGATAATTTCTTAACTATTGTTTTCAAGATTAGATTATAACCATATTTGCGTTTAGCAACAACATGTATGAAGATAAAAACTTTGCAACAACATAAAGAAGCAACTTTAGTTTTTGAGGAAGGAATTTATGAAATAGAGGCCATAAACAATCTGTTAGTATCACAAAGTAATAAAAAAATATCAATTCAAAAACCTTAAACAATCCTAAAGAAAATATGAATGTACTATACAAATTATCACAAGACAAATCATAATGTTGAAACCTATAGAGTCAAAAGAAAGGAAGACCATGTTCATGCAATCTTTGAGGTTACCATTTCATAGATTAAAGTACAAAGGCTTGTGAGGTATTATTGTCATATTTGTGGTGACATTAAACATAAGATTAGAGATTGTCCCAAATATAATGATATGCAATATATGTTTAAGAATAAAGGAGTAAAGCCAACATAAAAACAAGTTGTGGTAGAACCCAAGGTTTCAAATCCTTTGGTCCATATGGTGGATGTGAATATGGCCATCACTAGGAGTAAGGTTACTAAAGAAAAAGTGTTTAAGGACAAAGAGCTAATAAGAAAGAAGTCTATTGTTGATTGGGAAGAGGATCAGAGACTACAACAAACTTTTATCAATACTATTAAGGAGATGTAAGCAAAGACCCACCAAAAATTTGATTCCAAAAGAGAAAAAACAGTGGAATATAAGTTGGGCAAGATTACCAAAATTAGAGGTGTCCACAAAACCCATTGTGTCACAATTTTTTTTTGCTAATCCTATTAATAGAATTATATCTATGGAACAAATATTCCAAGATATTAATCAAATAGATGCTGGAAACTACTTATACTTTGAGGTTAAATCAATTGTTGAAAATAACACCAAATTTTTTTAAATATATGTGGTAGAAAATGAAGCCAAAAAAACCAAATATAGTTATTAAGCAAATATCATAACCTAATGTAACCATAGTGGTTAAAACACATTTTAAACTACACACAACAACTATAAAGGTATATAACCAAATGGCAATTATCCAATTATAAGTTAGGAAGAACATTGTTGAGGATGTTTTGATAAGTGGAAGAGCAAGTGTGAACATTATAACATAAAACCTCATAACAAAGTTAGGTTTACCCAAACCGAGACTAACTCCATACCAATTCAGAATGGCAAATCAAAGTATGATTGGGCCGTTAGGAATCATCAAAAATTTGAAGATTCACATACATGGTATCCCATATCTATCCACATTTATTGTTTTGAAAAAGCAATGTGGTAGATTATAACTATTTTATGTTGCTAAGAAGACCTTGGCTTAGAGATGCAAAGGTTACACATGATTGGGGTAATAATGTCATTATTGTTCAAGGTAATGCAATAGTAAGAACAATATTAGTTAATAGGAAATTGGGAGCAAAAACCATAAGGCCCCAAATACTTGTTTGTTATGACTTGATGGAAAGGTTAATAGATAAAGAGGAGGATCTAATCTTTGAAACAAAACCAAAATTGTTCTCAATTGGCACAACTATACTTTCAAAAGAAATGGTTTCATTGTTGAGTGTTAAAGTCTCAGAAATCAGAAGCAATGAGGAATATGATCTATAGCAAGGGACATCAAATCAAAGAGCAACAAAAAAGGTGTCTTCAACATCAAATCAAACAAATGCAGAAATGGTGCCTTCAACAATGAAATCATAAGACTTTTGTGTTAGATCGAAAGTTTCATTGCAAGATAAGGTTTATCTAGAAACCTATTATCATCATAACCATGATGATATTCAAATGGATGAAATACCAACAAAAATACATGTATAAAATCTTTAGATAGCAAATTGAACTTTGATTGAATAATAACAACTTGTTAAGTTTAATTTTGGTGTAGAGGAAAATCTACAATACATCAAGGTAATTCAATTGACAAAGGAGAAAATTGAGGAGTTTTAGATGCTACTTAAGGAGTTCAAGAATGTGTTTACTTGGACTTACAAAGATTTTTAAGGCACACCTCCATAATTAGCTCAACACAAAATTGAATTGGATATTTCAATACTACCAACACATCAAGCAAGGTACATATTGAACCTTAATTATGTTATAGTTGTCAAATAGGACATTGACAAATTATTAGTAGTTAAATTCATTCAACCGATAAAGGAGGCTACATGGTTATCACCTATAGTGGTAGTGCCTAAGAAGAATGGAAAATTAAAAATTTGTGTGGATTTCAGAAAGTTAAATAAAGCAACCAAAAAATATCCTTATCATTTACCATTTTTTGATAAGTATTAAACACTATAGTAGGGTATGAAGCCTATTCATTTCTAGATGGATATTCAAAATACCATTAGATTTGTATAGCCCCTGAAGATAGATACAAAACAACTTTTGTAACAAATTAAGGAGCTTTTATTTGGATGGTGATGCCATTTGGTGTTAAAAATGGGCCACCAACTTTTTAAAGAACTATTAGTATAACCTTTAAATAATACTTAGACTAGTTCATGATGATATTTTTGGATGATTTCATAGTTTATAAAGTCATTTAATGAAGTTTAAACTTTGCTTTAAAAAATATAGAGAATATAATATTAGTTTCAATCCAGATAAATGTGTTTTTATGGTATTTTCAAGACTGATTTTAGGGTTCACAATTTCTAGGGAAGGAAAAATATTATACCCTAAAAGGGTTCAGGCAATAGTGAATATGTTAATACCTACAAACCCATAGGAGATTCAAGTTTTTAATGGTATGGTTCAATTTATAGATGTTTCATTAAAAACTTCGCCTTTATCATGGCACCAATCACCAAATTGATGAGGAAAACATAACCTTTTATCTGAACCACATAATGTTAAGAAACTTGGGATCAGATCAAGCATTAGTACATGGAAACACTAATTCTAATACCCCTAAACTAGTAGTTGGAGTTTCATGTGCACATAGATGCATCATTGTTGACAATGGTGCAATGTTGGCACAAAACCCAACTGGTAAATATGACCAACCTATAGTATATGCCTTTAGATTGTTTAATAAAAACAAAACAAAATTATACCACTATAAAAAAAAAAGCCTTGGCAATGGTTTATGTTTTGCAAAAGTTCAAACATTTTTTATTGGGATATAAATTTGTTTTTTATGTAGACCATATGGCTTTGGTGTACTTGGTCAACAAACCACAAATGTTAGGAAGGATAACAAGACGATTGTTGTTATTCTTGGAATATGAGTTCACAATAGTTTATAAACTTGATAGAACACATGTAGTTGCTAATGTTTTATCCATATTGCTAAACAGTTTAGAACCATTGGGTCTTATATCATATTGTGGATGCATCATTATTTTCTTTAAAACCTATATGGATGTGAAAAGTAAAAACCTATCTAAAGACATGTTAGATGCCAAAAACTTTAAACCTAACTAGAAGTTGGCTAGAAAGGCAGAACCTTTTACTCTAAAAGAGGGAATTATGCATAGAGTGGGACAAGACAACAAAATGCATACATCTTTGACCACCTCAAAAGCATAAATTGTTTAAAAATAGCTACATGGAGGAATGGTTGGAGGACATTTTGCTACATATATTATTGCAAAGAAAATTTTGGATGTAGGATATTGGTGGCCAACTTTATTCAAGGATACTCATGAATTTTGTAGAAGTTATGATAGTTGTTAGAAAATTAAAGGACTAAAAACAAAAAGTTTGGCCAAGTTGGTAGCAACATTTCCAAAATAACATTTTATGAAATGGGGTTTAAATTTTATAGGTCCAATAAAACCACCATGATAACTAACATGAAACAAATATATTTTGGTAGCTACAAATTTTACAACCAAGTGGGTAGAGGCAAAGCCATTCAGAACCAATATCGTAGTAGTTACAACCAAATTCATGTATGAATATATTTTAACCATATTTGGATATCCATTGATTATTATTACATATCAAGGGGTACATTTCATTAATGGCAGAATAAAACATATGACATAATAGTTTATGTTGAAACATGTTAATTCTACTACAAATTATCCACAAGGAAATGGACAAACAAAGTTTACTAACAAAGTCATTGGTAGATTATTGACTAAGTTGGTTAATGAAAAAAGAACAAACTAGGATAAACATTTGTTTACATTTTTTTTTTCATATAGGAATGTTTACAAGGTGGCAACATGTTATACACCTTATCAATTAATCCATGGTTTGCATCCTTTAATGCCAACAAAATATGTTCTACCAACTATTAGTGGGGAGCATAAAGATGTAGAACCCACTAGAGTGTTAACAACTAGAATTATAGAACTCAAAAAGTTATAGGATAATAGATTAGAAGCTCAAAACAATGTGGGAGCCTATTAGTGGAGGTATATTTATGTGGAGTCAATAGAAAAATATTGAAAAAAAGTTCCAATTTGGAGATTATGTTTTATAGTTTCCCAAAGGAAGAAAAACATATATGGGCAAATTCAAGAAAAGATGGTTTGGTTCATTTAGGGTATAATATTGCTTACCCAATAATATTGTTCTTATTTATGTCAACAATTTTAAACCAAACCCAATATTGGTCAATGTTAATAAGTTGGAATCATATACATACGTGGATCAAATAATGAAAGGGATCCAAAGTTTAGAGAATTAAAAGTCTTTACCATCCATAGATGAAAACTACATGGAAGAAACATCTAATGAAAGTTCAAAAGATCAAAGAGAAACAAAGACTATTGGGACTGATAAGTTAGTAGTTTTAGAAAAATCTTTAGTAAATTTGATCAACCAATAAGTTATGAATAAATACCTAGACCATGATTATGCATATTTATAGTTACTAGATTATGGGGTAGATAAGTCAGTGACATCAAACAAAATTTTGCTGATTTGATGACTCAGCATGGGTCAGAGGGAATTTATAGTGTAGACAACACTAGGTCATCATATTCAAAATTACCCAGTGCCACATCCATAAAACAATTTGGTCAATAGGTATTTATTGTAGCCCATGTTGATGTTAATGTGAATTTGAAAAGGAGACGACATTTGTCAAACAATAAAAAAAAATACAAATCATTAAAACATTGGCCCTAAAATGAAAAGTGAATTACCACTTCATGAAATGGGTTGAAAACATTTCAAAAGGCGACAAACACTACAAATGACTATTTATTTCCATTTTTCACAAGCAAATTTCAATCTTTTTTGTCTCCAAAATGAGCATTGAAGAAAGTCTTATGGAAAAATTGCAACAACAATATTTAAAGAAGTTGCAAAAGTTGAAAGAGGAGCAAGAAAGATTAGAAGAGCACTAAAGATTTACAAACATTTTGCCCTCACAATCTAGGTCTCTAAAAAGAGGTTCGCCTTTTTCTTCTCTAGTTTATTCTTCTTTTTAGAATGAACTCCAATATCCAAATTTGAAAAAGCTTTTGAAGCAATAAAAAAAATAAAAAAAATAAGGAAACATTGAAAATATATAGTTTTAGAAAGCCCATAAGATAGGCGGGTCCTAGTGAGCAAGTAGGTCCCATTTTTATTTCAAATTATAAGGAAGACCATAAAAAGGACGAGTTGCAACAACAACAACCATTACATCAAGAGAAGCATACTTAAGAGCACATTCCAAAAAGAATTCATATTCCCAATAAGAAGCGCACAAAGAGAACAAGTCGACAAGTAATGGTTGTAAATCTGCATGGGAAGAAAGTGCGTACTCATTAGGATGATGAGATTAGGTAAATCTTTCCTCCAACATAGCAAAGTTACAATGGCAATTTGAAGAAAAGTTTGCTTTGGACTAGCTCTAGATAGGAAGAGAGAGCGTGGGCAAACAAAGCTAAATTGGTAGGCTTGTTTGAGATTGAGTGGAAGACATTTCGCTATAACATTTTGGTTGAATTTTTGAACAATTGGAAGTTGGATCCTAAACATAATAGAATCAAGGTTATGGTGGGGGAGGAATATAAAATAATAGATAAACATGTGTTGGTAGAAGATTTTAGAATTTGCTATACAAAGGGAAACAAAGGCAAACCAAGCAAAAATGTATAATGTTAAGTAGCATTGGCAGAAATAGCAGATAGGGTACCTAACATTTATAATACCAATGAAGGGTGGGTTGTGAAAAATATGAATTCAGAGTATGCTAATAGAATTGTTGCCATTTTGCTAATTATTTACCAAAAGGATAAGGTGAAATATTTTAGCAATAAGTCTACTGCGATGATCTTTAAAATAGATCATGGAAAGTTTGTTAATTGGGTTGTAGTCATGTATTTTCATTTGGTCAAAGAATTGATCAGATGGGAGAAGTGTCAGAAAAATATGATTGAAGGAACAACCAAAAGAGGACCCAAAAAATATGTATGTCATTCAGCCATAGTCCTTAAAGTTTTGATTTAGAAAACTCACAAGATCACAAGATAGGAAGAAACATGCATAGTAGCCTCAAAAGGACAAAAGAAGAAAAGACAATTGAGGGAGAGGTTCATTAAAAATAGAAGGCCTTTGAACCTTACACAAATTTAAAATAAATAAAAAAATAGCCAAAGACTAGGACAACCAGAAAAATAGTTCTTATGTCTTAGTTTGATGATGATGAAGAGAGAAACTTTGTAGAAGAGGTAGAGAAGACAAGAGGATATTGTAATGAGAGGCAATATTGATCCTCAACATGTAATAGAATTGCTAATGATGTAACAACATCAAAATCAAAGATAAAAGGAGAAATCCATATATTATAAGTATGATCCAAGACTACCAATTTCTCCCAAGCTAGAGTTAAAGTTTAATCAACAAGAGTATCAAAAATGGCCCAAGAAGGAGCCATAGCCTCAAAAATAATAGTCAATAGAAGAGAAAATACAAGATTTTGACCATGAGCCACCATAAGTTTAATAGTTTGTTCCATCATTATAGAATAATGAAGGTATGTTAAACATACCTTTAAGACCAAGTTCTACAACAAGCATGAATATATTTGGAGAAGTTTGGATTGCACACGAAAATTTAAGTTCATCAAGTATAAGTTCTAGGGGTCAGACTATTAGGTTTAATACACCAAGGTTTGTGCCAAGGGCTAAAAGTAGAATTGGTTGAGCACAAAAGAGTTACTATTATGTTTCAATAGGCAGCAAAATACAATGTACAAATGAAAAATATTTTGCTTAGACTTTCTAATATAGAGATCAAGAACAAGTAGATTATAAAGGAGAAGGATAAATCTGTTCAAAATCTATAAGAAGCTTTGGAGAAGGAGCAGAAGCTCAAGGCAAAGTTATAAGAGAGGAACAATGAAAATAGGCAAGTATTGGCAAAACTCCAAGCAACAAGATAGAAGATGAATAACATGGAGAAGCAAAACAAGGATTTAGAGAACATCAGAATGGAAAGAGATTCCTTGCAAACAACTTTAAAGGAGACAAATGCTAATTATTGGGGTTTAAAAATAGAGAAGGATACTTTAAGTATAGAGCATAGCAAACTTTAGAAGGACTATAGGTTGTGAACCATACTAACAAAACCATGTGTGAGAGTTTCAATTTTTAACAATTGCACCAAGGATATTTGGGTGTGGTAGGGCTATTAAGGGTTTTTAACAACTTCATGTTAGAATAAGGAATGATGAGTGCACATGGTTACATGGGGGGTTGATTTTTTTTCAAAAATTGATATTAGATGAATGAGGTGTAGGGTTAATTCTTTTATAAAAATTGTTAATCATAGTGTTAAAGCCTCATTTGCATGATTAGGGGTGAAAAATCTCTAAAGGGTTGGGGTTAGAAGAAGACACCAAAATTTGTAATGTTTGGTAAAACATTGGTCTTGTTATGGTATTTAATGGGTAGTCATGTAAGCGAGGATGTTTGAGACTCATGAAGTAATTGAGGGGGTGTCAATGAAAGGTCTAATGGAAATAAAATAATCTTCAAACATTGTAAGCATGAAATTATTTTGAGACAACATAACAATAACTAGTTGGTCCTTTCTGGGACCTGGAGTGGAGGTAGGCTTAACGCCATCTTTTATTGACTACATCTGTCTGTTTGTCTTTCAAGTAAAGTAGGATTGCTCCTATAGCACTACCTAAACGTTGTCAGCTTGGGTCACTAGAGAGAGTCGACACAGATAGAATGGATGATGATATTACACTCATCCTCCATAATATTACTTAGTTCATTACCTATTAAGAAGAGGTGAAGACTTCGAAAATTTCACATAGCTTGTTGTTTCTAGCAACTATAAACACACTGAATGATTGTTAGTCACACTATGAGACTTGAAAAAAAATAATACTAATTTGGAACGGTTGGACTATTTACAGGATCTTAACAAACAATTGTTTTTTTCTAACATTATAGACCAAGCTACCCAGAAAATTGAATACTACTTAGCCTACTACATGGGGGGGGGGGGATAAACAAGCTAGAAACAGCTACAAAATTATTAGCATACATAAGTTTTCTTCAGCACCTGGACGTTTTCTGCAATTGATGTCCATAGACATGTTTCTGATGGATTCAATGATACAAATGAGATTAGAGGGGATTTTCACAAGAGCCCTATAAATTATATGGTCCATCAAGCTTGGACTTCTTGTGCAACTTTAGTTCACCTTTTTTTTTTTCTCAAAATAAATATTGTTGCTAGTGAGAACCGACATGTAGGTTGCAATAGCATGTCATTATGCCCTTTATTAGTACCCAACATATTTATTTTAAAAAAATTCCCCAATAACAGGGCAACACTAGTGTCGCAACCCCACTTTGGCCAAGTGTGGAGGTGAAGCCCAACACTTCCAAAGTTGGGGACTTGTAGTCCTCCGGGACTCCCGAATGTTTAGAGTTCGACAAAAAGGCCCAAAACACCTCGCATTGGGGTTTTCTTGGTGTCATTGAAAAGGTCTTGAAGTGTAGATATCGAAAATGGCCTCGCATTGGTCATTTGGACATATGCAGCCCAAGTTATGGGCAAAAGAAGGGCCGGGAGTCAAATTGGCAGTTTGACTCCCG
>Ga0116230_10000468_pt1 | contig 35483 bp, 32 predicted proteins | sample S1TSphfallax_3_FD_88678 | JGI IMG/M metagenome (GOLD analysis project Ga0116230, IMG submission 88678) | Host-associated microbial communities from peat moss isolated from Minnesota, USA - S1T2_Fd - Sphagnum fallax MG | ecosystem: Host-associated > Plants > Peat moss > Unclassified | place... | reverse complement strand
CCGCCCAGGCGACCAGCGGTCGGAACAATAGCTGGTCATACAGCAGGATGACGATCAACATGGTCAAGATCGCCCAGCCGATGGCGAGCAGGTTTTTCTGCGCAATGGCGAGCGCGATGTACGAGCCGACACCGGGCAACGCGAACGTCGTGTGTCCGACCACCACCGCTTCCGACGCCACCACGAAAAACCAGCCCCCGGACATCGACATCATCATGTTCCAGATGAGGGCGGGCATGCCGAACGGCACCTCCAGCTGCCAGAAGCGCATCCACGGTGACAGCCTGAAGGACTCCGCCGCTTCGATGAGTTCGGTGGGAATGGTCCGCAGCGATTGATAGAAGCTGAACGCCATGTTCCATGCCTGGCTGGTGAATATGGCAAAAATGGCGACGAATTCCGCGCCCAGCACCCGCCCGGGCGCGAGCGACAGGAAAAATACCGCGGTCACAGAAATGAAACCCAAGATCGGCACGGATTGCAAAATGTCGAGTATCGGGACCAATATCTTGCCGGCGCGCTCGCTCTTGGCCGCCCAGGTCGCATAGGTCAGGGTGAACACCAGCGACAGCACCAGACCGGCCATCATGCGAAACGTGGTGCGCGCCGCATACTCCGGCAGGTGAATCGGGTCCAGCGACAAAGGTGTGACACTGAGCTGGGACAACGGTGCGAACAAGCCGCGGGACGTTTCGCCGAGAAATACGATCAGTCCGATGACGACGATGAATGCCAGCACGTCCCAGCGCGTCGCAAGTTCGCGCAGGAACACATACGGCTCGAATATTTTCATGCGAGCATTCTGGCAGGACAGGCAACGAACTAGCTAGTAGGGTAAACGGACTATGGAATTGAGCATGACCGATCGACATCACGTGGTTATCGTAGGCGCGGGCTTCGGCGGACTGGCCGTGGCGCACGGCCTGGCCGGCGCCGGGGTGAGGATCACCATCATCGATCAGCGCAATCATCACTTGTTCCAGCCGCTGCTGTACCAGGTGGGCACCGCCACCCTCGCCACCTCGGAGATCGCATGGCCGGTGCGGCACCTGGTGCGCAATCGCAAGGAAATCACCACGCTCCTCGGCGTGGTGACGGGAATCGACACCGCAGGCCATCGGGTCTTGCTCGAGGACGGCGCCGACGTGGCCTTCGATACCCTGGTGCTCGCCACCGGCGCTCGCCACGCCTATTTCGGCCATGACGAATGGGAGCCGTTCGCGCCGGGGTTGAAGACGCTGGAGGACGCCACCTCGATCCGGCGGCGCATCCTGTTGTCGCTCGAGCGCGCGGAACGCGAGACGGATCCGCTGCGCCGCGCCGCTCTGCTCACGTTTGTGATCGTCGGCGGCGGACCCACCGGAGTCGAACTCGCCGGTGCCATCGCCGAACTCACCCACCAAAACCTGCGCCCTGACTTTCGGCAGATCGACACCCGTACGGCACGCGTGCTGTTGATTGAGGCCGGACCGCGCATCCTGCCGAGCTTCACCCCCGACCTGTCCGCGTACGCGCAGACCGCTCTCGAACGCCTCGGCGTGGAAGTGCAGCTCGGTTTGCCGGTAAGCGATTGCAATGCCGCCGGCGTCATGGTGGGAGGCCGGGCGGTCGCGGCCGACGTCGTCCTCTGGGCCGCCGGCGTGCGTGCATCGCCGGCGGCGACGTGGCTCGAGGTGCAGGCGGACAATGCCGGCCGGGTCAGGGTCGACGCGGATCTGTGCGTTCCCGGACATCCCGAGATTTTCGTGATCGGCGATACCGCCAGCATCAATGCGTGGCACGGCAAGCCGGTGCCAGGTATCGCACCCGCGGCCAAACAGCAAGGGCTGCATGCCGCGCGTACCATCAAGCAGCGGTTGCGTGGCGCTACCGGACCATCCCCATTCCGCTACAAGCATTCCGGCAATCTGGCCACCATCGGCAAGCGCTCGGCGGTGATCGACTTCGGCTGGATCAAGATCCGCGGCTGGCTGGCCTGGTGGATTTGGGGCCTCGCGCATATTTACTTCCTGATCGGACTGCGCAATCGGCTCGCGGTGGCCTTGAGCTGGCTATGGATCTATACCACCGGCGCCCGCAGCGCGTGCCTCATTACCCAGGTGGACCACCGTCCGCCCCCCGACGCCACCGCCGCTCCGGCACGCTCTATGGATGTTTCATGACCCGGCGATACATGACTTGGGCTCTGGGCTCACTTCTAGGTCCGATGGGACTCGGCGTGGCGCTCGCCGCGGCACCGCTGCCGCCCGCCGGCGACCAACAACTGGCGCGGGACATCCTGAAAACGCTGGTCGAGATCAACACTACGCATGCGCACGGCACGACCGCGGCCGCGCGCGCGATAGAACAGTGGCTGTTGAAAGCCGGATTTCCACCTGCCGACGTGACCTTTGTGGCGCCGGAGGATCATCCGACCAAGGGCAACGTCGTGCTGCGCTATCGCGGCAAGCATCCGGGCAAGGCGGTACTGTTCCTCGGCCATCTCGATGTGGTCGAGGCGAAGCCCGAGGATTGGTCGTTCGACCCTTTCCTGCTCACGCAGCAGGACGGCTGGTTCTATGGTCGCGGCACCATCGACATGAAGGATGGCGATGCGGCGCTGGTCGAATCCTTGATCCGCTTGAAACGCGAGCACTTCGTTCCGGACCGCGACATCATCGTTGCCTTCACCGCCGATGAAGAAGCGGGCGGCGACGCCAACGGTCCCGCATTTTTGCTGCAAAATCACCGCGAGCTGATCGACGCGGAACTGGCCATCAACCTGGACGGCGGCGGCGGCGATCTCAAGAACGGCGCGCCGCTGTATTTTGAAGTCGGCACCAGCGAGAAGACCTACGTCACCTATACGCTCGAGACGACCAGCCCGGGAGGCCACGGCTCGCTGCCGGGTCCCGACAATGCCATCTACCACTTGGGCGCGGGTCTTGCCCGACTGCAGGCGTACAAGTTTCCAGTGATGGTGACCGCGACTACTCGGGCGAGCTTCGCCGCGCTCGGCGTGGTTGATCCGGGCGAATCGAGTGCCGATATGAAGGCGGTGGCACAATCGCCACCCGATCTCGCCGCGGCCGAGCGGTTGAGCCGCAACGTGCGGCTCAACGCCTTGTTGCGCACCACCTGCGTCGCGACGCTGATCTCGGGCGGCCATGCGGAAAACGCGCTGCCGCAGCGGGCGAAGGCCACGATTCAATGTCGGATGATGCCCGGCGACACCGAAGCCCACGTGCAGTCGACCTTGGTGAGCACCCTCGATGACCCCGGCATCAAAGTCACGCTCGACGCGCCGCCCATCGTCAGCCCGGAGTCGTTACCGACCCCGCAGATCATGCAGAAGATCGGCGCGCTGGTGCATTCGATGTGGCCGGGCGTGCCCATCATTCCGACCATGGCGACGGGGTTCAGCGACGATCGGCAAACCCGCAATGCCGGCATTCCGAGCTATGACGTCAGTGGCGTGTGGATCGACACCGATGAAAATCGCGCTCACGGCCGGGACGAGCGGGTGGGAGTTCAAGCCTTCGATGAAAGTGTCGAGTTCACCTATCGGCTCATCAAGACGATGGGGGACACGAAGTGGCGCGCGAAGTGAGCGTCCACTACCAGAGCGGGTTCGGCAACGAATTTGCGAGTGAAGCGCTCCCGGGCGCGCTGCCGCGCGGGCGGAACTCACCCCAGCATTGCCCCTACGGACTGTATGCCGAACAATTCTCCGGCACGGCATTCACCGCGCCGCGCCACGACAATCGACGCTCGTGGCTGTATCGCATCCGGCCCGCGGTAACTCACGGACCTTTTCGCGCCATGGCCTCTGACCGGTTCCCGGCGCTTGCGGACGACGCGCTTTCGCCCGATCAGCTGCGCTGGGATCCGCTGCCGCTGCCGAGCCAGCCCACCGACTTCCTCGATGGCCTGCTTCCCGTTGCCGGCAACGGTTCGCCGGAGCGTCAGGACGGCTGCGCGATCTATCTCTATGTCGCCAACCACTCGATGCGCAACCGGTTTTTCTACAGTGCGGATGGTGAATTCCTGATCGTGCCGCAGCTCGGCACGCTGACCATCGATACCGAATTGGGACGGCTGGTGGTCGACCCTCAGGAGTTCGCGGTCATTCCGCGCGGTCTGCGCTTTCGCGTCGACGTCGAGGCGGGTGCCGCACGCGGCTACGCCTGCGAAAACTTTGGCGCACCCTTCAAGCTGCCCGAACTCGGTCCGATCGGCGCAAACGGGCTCGCGAATGCCCGCGACTTCGAGACGCCGGTGGCGCGGTATGAGGACGTCGACGGCACCCATGTGCTGATCGGAAAATTCTTAGGTACTTTGTGGTCGGCGGCCATGGACCATTCGCCGCTCGATGTGGTTGCCTGGCACGGCAACAATGCCCCGTACAAATATGATCTGCGCCGCTTCAACGCCATGGGGTCGGTCTCCTACGATCATCCGGATCCGTCGATCTTCCTGGTGCTGTGCTCACCGAGTGATACTCCCGGGACCAGCAATCTGGATTTCGTGGTCTTTCCACCCCGCTGGCTGGCGATGCAGGACACCTTCCGTCCGCCCTGGTTTCATCGCAACGTCGCGAGCGAATACATGGGTTTGATCCACGGTCTTTACGACGCAAAGAGCGCGGGCTTCGTCCCCGGCGGCAGTTCGCTGCACAATTGCATGAGCGGGCATGGACCGGATGCCGCCACCTTCGACAAGGCGATCACGGTGGACACCTCGAGGCCGGCCCGCATCACCGATACGATGGCCTTCATGTTCGAGAGCCGCAGGGTGCTGTGGCCCACGCGCGGCGCCTTGCGCGGGCGCCCCGCCCTGCAGAAGGACTACACGAACTGCTGGCTCGATCTCAAGAAGCGCTTCGATCCGCAGCGACCATGAGCGCGATACCTAGCGCGGATTTCACCAACGATCCCGGGCGCAAGAGCTGGGTGGTCACCGCCAACCGTCCCGACACCGACTTCCCGATTCAAAACCTGCCGTTCGCGGTGTTCAAACCGCAGAGCTCATCGGCGGCCTATCGCGGCGGTGTCGCCATCGGCGACCAGATCGTTGATCTGGGTGCGCTGGCGGCGAGCGGCGCACTCCGGGACAACGCAGCCATGGCCGCCCAAGCGGGCGGGCGCTCGACGCTCGATGACTTGATGGCGCTCGGCCCGGACTGCTGGAGCGCGCTGCGCCGTGAGCTCGCCGACGCCCTGCTCGAGGGCTCGCCATTACAGTCGCGGCTGCGAAGCTGTCTCACACCGCAAAGCGAGGTGGAGTATTCGCTGCCGGCAACCATCGGCGACTACACGGATTTCTACAGCTCGATTCACCATGCCACGGCCGTGGGCCGACTGTTTCGGCCCGAGCAGCCGCTGTTCCCCAACTATAAATGGCTGCCGGTGGGATATCACGGCCGCAGCTCGTCGATCATGATCTCGGGCGGGGATGTTCGCCGCCCGCAAGGACAGCGAGCCGCCGGCGGCACCAACGCCCCCACGCTGGGTCCGACGCGGCGGCTCGACTACGAAGTAGAACTCGGCGTCTTCATCGGTACCGGCAATCCGTTGGGATCGGCCATAGCGCTCGACGCCGCGGAAGCGCATATTTTTGGCTTGTGTCTGTTGAATGATTGGTCGGCGCGTGACCTGCAGGCCTGGGAATATCAACCGCTGGGACCGTTTCTCGCCAAAAGCTTTGCCACCACGATCTCGCCGTGGATCGTGACGCTGCAGGCGCTTGCGCCCTTCCGCCAGGCGTTCGTCCGCGACGCGGCTGATCCGCCGCCCCTGGCCTATCTCGATGGCGATGCGAACCGCGCTGCCGGAGCCCTCGACATCCAGCTCGAGGCGTACATCGCCACGGCGGCCATGCAATCCTGCGGCGCACCTGCGCAGCGGCTGTCGTCGAGCAGCTTTCGGCACGCCTATTGGACCATCGGCCAGCTGGTGGCCCACCACACGGTCAATGGCTGCAACTTGCGCGCGGGCGATCTGCTGGGAACGGGCACGCAGTCGGGTCCCACGCCCCAAGAAGCGGGCTCGCTGCTGGAGCTCTGCGCCGGCGGCACGCGGCCGATCGCGGTGGGTACGAACGAGCAGCGCACCTTCCTCGAGGACGGCGACCTCGTCTCGATCCGCGGCTGGTGCGAAAGACCGGGACGTGCTCGTATCGGCTTCGGCACGGCCAGCGGGCGGATCATCGCGGCATAGCGTTCCGCGCCGACGCCAGAATCAGACTTTTCCTACACAGGCACGGCGCCGTAGCGCGTCAAGATAAGGCTCATGAACCTCGTTTCGATGCTGCTGGTGATCGCGGCCGCAACGCTGCTGATCGTCGCGGGACTGGTCAGCCTGATCCAAGACCTTCTCGGTCGCGGACCGCACGATGCACCGGCGATGGACGACCAGGGCGGCGGGGCACCGTCAAATTTCGATCTGCCGCGCGATCTCGACCACGTTCGCGGGTGGCAGGTTGAAGCGGTCCACCAATTTGACCGAGTTGCGATAGAGGAAGGCGAACAGGGAGAGCCGCCAACCCGAAAGTGACGGGGCTTCGGTCTTGCATACCACCAGATCGCGGCTGCCCACGAACATGGCCTTGTCGAGTTCGATCGCATCGTCGAGTCCTTGGGCATGCTCGAGAGCCCGGTACAGGTCGGGAATTTCAAAGAACCCGAATCGTGCCACGACGTGCCAGACGCCTTCACCGACGTGCTCCACCAGCGAGCAGCTGGGCCCATCGATGCGCGGCGTGTTTTCGAACACGATGCTGAGTGCGATCGCATGTTGCGGCAGCACGCCGACGAAGTGCGCGTGATCCGTGATGAGTCGCGAAACTTTCTGCGCGCTGCGCGTGAGAAAGATCGTGGTGCCCGACACCCGCGGGATCACACCCCCCTTCAGATCGGCGAGAAATTGCTCGGCCTTGTCGGGACTCTGCGGCAACGCGGCCCGCACCGCATCGATACCGGTGCGCCAGGTCACCATGATGACAAAGAGAACGACGGCAAACGTGAGCGGCAACCAGCCGCCGTCGGCTATCTTCCACAAATTGGCGACAAAGAAGCTCACGTCCACCACCAGAAAAAAACCGGCCACGGCCACCGCTGCGGCCAGTGGCCAACGCCAGACCGTGCGCATCGCGTTGTACAGCAGGATCGTCGTCAGCAGCATCGTCGTGGCAACCGCGGTTCCGTAGGCGCCGGCCAGCCGTTCCGAACTGCCGAAAGCAACCGTGACGGCCAGGGTGGCCACCATCAACAGCCAATTGACCACCGGCACATAGATCTGGCCATACACGCGGTCGGATGTCTGGCGGATCGACACACCCGGCAACCATCCCAGCTGCATGGCCTGGCGCGTCATGGAAAACGAGCCGGTGATGATGGCCTGGCTGGCAATGATGGTCGCGAGCGTGGCCAAAATCACCAGCGGGTAAATGGACCATGAGGGCGCGATCTCAAAGAACGGATTACCGGTCACCGAACCCTTGTCCATGAGATAGGCCGTCTGGCCGGCGTAGCTCAGCAACAGCGCGGGCAGGACGACGACGTACCATGCCTGCCGAATCGGCGCCCGACCGAAGTGCCCCATGTCGGCGTACAATGCCTCGGCGCCGGTGATGCACAGAAATACGCCGCCGAGCACCATGATTCCCTGCGCACCCGAGTGCCGCAGGAAGCCGATCGCGAGGCGCGGATCGAGTGCGGCGATGACCTGCGGATGATGCACGATGGCCGCGAGCCCGAGGCCGGCGATGACCACGAACCACGCGAGCATCACCGGACCGAAGGCTTGTCCGATCTTCTCGGTCCCGAAGCGTTGTGCGGCGAACAGACCGATGAGAATGGCCACTGCGATCGGCATCACGAAGGGCTTGAACGACGCCGTCACGACATTGATTCCCTCGAGCGCGCTCAGCACCGAAATCGCCGGTGTGATGACGCCGTCGCCGTAGATGAGCGCGGCACCGAGCAGGCCCATGCCCGTCAGAATCTTGAACCCCGTGGCGAAGCCGTTTGCGCCGATCAGCGACATCAATGCGAGAATACCGCCCTCGCCATGATTGTCGGCTCGCATCACGAACACGCAATACTTGAGCGACACCGTGAGGAGCAGTGTCCAGATGATCGAGGACAGGATGCCCAACGCACTGGCCGGCGTGAAATGCCCGCCGGTCGCCTGCACCACCGTCTGCAGCGTGTACAGAGGGCTCGTGCCGAGGTCACCGAACACCACGCCAAGTGCGGCGAAACTCGCCAATCCCGCCGGTTTGACTGCTTGCATGCCGCTACCATACTGGTTCGCGCGGCGCTGCGAGAATAAAATTTTCGCGCCGGCCCGCGTGCGCGGCCGATGCCAGCGCGCTGACACGTCCTAAAGCGCTATTCCTACATCGACGACGCGTCAATTCGCGCCACACTGCTGCATGCCCGGCTTCTTGCGCGAACATCCCAGGACGAAATGGACCGGCATCGTCGTCATAACGCTGATCGTCGTCCTGGTGGTGGCGGTCTCGCTGTTCGATTGGAATCTGTTGCGGCCGGCGCTGGCGCGACGGATAACGGCCGCAACCGGACGTCAAGCCGCCATCAACGGTGATTTGAAAGTGCACCTCTGGTCGTGGACCCCCAGCGCGGAGGTCGATGGCATCACCCTGAAGAATCCTTCCTGGGCGGATCGCGATTTGATGTTCGGTGCGAAGCGCCTGACGATCAGCGTGAGTCTCGTGAACCTCTTGCGCGGCCAAATCGTGCTGCCGGAGGTCGACTTGGCACAACCCGTCATCAATCTCGAACGGGACGCCGGCGGCCGTGCAAGTTGGGAACTGGGCACGCCCAGCGGCAAACCCAACGGCAACAAGCAGCCCGCGAAGATTCCCGTGATTCGCCGCCTCTCGATCGAAGGCGGCAAGCTGCATGTCGTCGATGAAGTGCGCAAACTGACGTTCAGCGGCTCGCTGGTGGCGGCCGATCGAGCCGGCAAACGTGACCCTGACGCATTCCAGGTGCGCTGCTCGGGCACCTTGAATGCCAAGCCTTTCCATCTCGAGGCGAACGGTGGACCGCTGCTCAACCTGGAGCCGGACAAACCCTATTCCTTTACGACGCATCTGACCGCCGCCGACATTACGCTCGACACCCACGTCACGGTGGCGAAGCCATTCGACTTGGGTTCATTGGCGGTCGAATTCGACGTCTCGGGCAACGATCTTGCGGACGTGTTCTATCTGACCGGACTGGCGCTGCCGAACACCCCGCCCTATCGACTGGCGGCGACCGTCCACGTCGATGGCACGCTCGTCGAAATCCAAGACCTGAAGGGACATCTCGGTTCGAGCGACATTTCCGGCCAAGGACATGTCGACATGGCGGACAAGCTCCCCCGGCTCACGGCCAAGCTCTTTTCCAACAAGCTCGACATCGTCGATCTCGCGCCCACCCTGGGGCATCCGATGACCGACAAGAGCGTCTCGCTGGCGGCGGCCCCCGCGGCGCAGTCCGCTGCCGCACGGCTCCCTGCCAAGGCGCCGAAGGCCGTGCCAGCCGACGGCGGTCTGCTGCTTCCCGATGCTGATCTGCAGGTCGCCCGCGTGCGTGGCATGAATGCCGATGTCACCTATCGCGCCGCAGCCGTGTTGGCGCCGAAGGTGCCGATGAAGGAGGTGCTCTTTCATGTGGTCTTGGAAAACGGCCTCCTCACCATCGATCCGCTGTCGTTCGTTCTCGATTCGGGTAAATTCACCGGCAAGGTGCAGATCGATGCACGCAAGGATGTTCCGGTGACGCAAATCGACATGCGCATCGACAACGTCGACCTGGGGCAATTCAAATCCGCGTCCATGACGACGCCGCCCATTCAGGGCGAAATGCAGGGCAGGCTGGAGTTCCATGGCAGCGGTAGCTCCATCCACAAGCTCGCTGCGGATGCGGATGGCACGGTGAGCATCGTCATTCCCCACGGCCGGATCCGCTCGGTCTTTGCCGAACTGACGGGCATCAACGTATTGAAGGGCCTGGGGCTGCTGCTCACCAAGGAAACGGATGAGACCGACATCCGCTGCGGTATCGTCGACTTCAAAGCCCACGACGGTTCGCTAAACACCACCACGGTCTACGTCGACACCAGCAACGTGCTCATCACGGGACGTGGCAAGATCGATCTCGACACGGAGGACATCGGTATCGCCTTGCAGGGCGATCCGAAGCAAGTGCGTCTGCTGCGCCTGCGCTCGCCGATCTGGCTGCATGGCACGCTCGCGGATCCCGAAGTGGGGATTAAGGCGGACAAGCTCGCCCTGCAGGTGGGCGAGGCAGTCGCGCTCGGCGCGTTGCTCACGCCGGCGGCATCGGCGCTCGCCTTCATCGATCCGGGCCTCACCAAGAACAAGGATTGTTCCACCGTTTTGGCGCAGGCCGATGCCGGCGTGAAGAACTGAAAAGACGCTGGTAATCCCGCTGTAACGGCCCCATTGTGGAACCGTAGGAGCGCGCCGACCGCCACTCACGCGGGGCGCCGCTCCTTCGCACATGCCGCCTGGCATATCGTTATATGCACGCGAATCCGTGCTTAACCGGAGGGCTCAACCATGCAATGCCACACTTCCAAATCAGTCTTGTTATTCGCCGCACCGCTGCTGTTCGCAGGTACCGCGGCACTCGCCGGCGAGGGTGTCGACGTCACGGTGACCAACGACAGCACGGAAGACTTGGTGGTCACCGTCTACGACGAGAGTATCGGTCCTCATGCTGTGGTGCTGTCTCGTGCACACATGAACGGCTTCACCAGCATCCCCGTGACGGTCGCAACGGATGCGTCCGGCCATGCGAAGGTATCGTGGACCGCGACCACGGCCGATGCGAACTTTAGAAAATGCGGTGCCCAGAGCGATGTCGCCCTCGGCGATTCGTCATCCCTGACGGTGCATGCGGATTCGAGCTGCAGCGGCTCCTCGACTTAGGTTCATAAGCCACAGTCCCGCGAGAACGCTCAATAGCATCCAGTCCAAGCCGCCTCCTCCGCTGCCGGAAGAGGCGGCCGCGGTGACCGTCAAACTCGCGGTCGTCGCCGCCGAACTCCCCGCACTGTTGCTGCAAGTCAGCGTATAGCTTGCCGTGCCGACGGTTGTGGGCGTGATCGTTTGCGAACCGCTCGCCGCCAACGACCCGCTCCAGCTTCCCGACGCGGTGCAGCCCGATGCATTCACCGAGGACCAGGTAATCGTGGTCGAGCTGTTGACCGCCACGGAGGCTGCAGCAAGCGTGAGCGAGGGCGCACCGGGTGGCACCAGCTTGATCGCCGCATCCGCCTGCACGAACCCCGCGCCTGAGTTGTAGTTGTAACCCGGGATCCCATCACCCATGGTCAACGCACTGCTGGCGAGCGCCGTGTAGATCGCGCTCGGAGTCAGCGTGGCGTTGGCCTGCAACAGCAACGCGGCAATGCCGGCCACGTGCGGTGTCGCCGCTGAGGTACCGAAGAAATTCGGATAGCTCGGATCGTTCTGACACTGCGTGATGCTGGTGGAGAGTTCGCCGTTGCTGCCGGTATAACCGGCGGATGCGAGTGTGAAACCCAAGAAGGTGTCGTTGCCGCCATCGGGACCCGTGAAGTCCGGCTTGTTGCGCACGATGGGGGTGGCGAGTCGCACGCCGTCCACATTGAACAGGATCGGATCGCCGCCCTCCGATGAATAGGGCTCGAGAGCCGCGGACGCGGCGCCACAGGCCGGGGTTTGAAAGTAGAACGCCGCAGCGACTGCCGCGGCTCCCGCGGCGCCCGGATGACCTTGCAGCGTCGGGCTGTCCGTGGCGAATTCGGTGATGGGCGCAGAGGTCTGGCCGTCGGTCTCCACCACCACCTTGACGCGGCCGGGCGGCGCCGTGCCGTTCGCCAGGCCGATCATAAGGTTGAGGACCTCCAAGGGCGTATTCACCGTGGCATTCGCCGGATTCGCGATGATGAGCACCTGATACGGATCGACGCCGGTGGCGTTCGCGCCGGTGCACGTCACCGTGTTGCCATCGTAATCCTGAATGGTGTAAACACTGGTCGCACCCGTGACGCAGACGTCGATTTGACTGGTCGCACCGCCGCTATTCGGCGCACCGGTCACGTACGGCTGATCCCATTCCACCACGATGGCCACGAACTCGCCGGGCTCCATGGCATCGATGGTGACCGGCAGCGTGGTGGTCATCGTGACCCCGGACGAATCGAAATTGAGCAGCTTTTCGCCGCTGTTTGGACCGCTGGTGGCGAGCGTGGCAAAGCTCGGCGCGGTGTTTTCGTAAGAGGCATTGCCATCGTTGCCGGCCGCCGAAAAGTAGGCAACGCCCTCCGCCTCGACCGCATCGATCGCCTGCGCGACGATGCCGTCTTGAAAGAAGGGTTCATCGAAATAACCGACGTCATCGCCGATCACCTTGGCACCGGCCGCGGCCAGTTTGCCGATGCCATTGGCGAAATCGGCCTCGGAGTTGTCCGCCGTGTAGAAAGAGAGCGCGGCGCCCGGCGCCACGTCGTGCACGATCTGCAGCATCGCGCGTCCCTCGTCGGTATCGGGCGTGAAGATCGGCGCGCCGTAATCCAAGCAATCCGCCTCCTCGAGGACGTCGACCGAGGCGGGCAGATCGCCGGTCGAGATGTCGGTGGCGGCGGTGGCAAGAAAACCGTTCGGGGCATAGCCCGCGTAACCCGAGGCGGGTACTCCGCTGCCCGCGGCGGCATACACTGCGTAGCAATCGTAGCTGTCCGATAAAATACCCACGGTCACACCACTGCCCGACAGTGAATCGCTGGCGCGCAGCGCGGCGCTGTGCTGCACGAAATCGCCCTGCGAGGTCACGGCGCCGGTGCGCGTGCGCGACATCGCCGCACGCATCGACAGCACCTCGCCGCGGGCCGCGGCGGCCTGCAACTGCGACACCGGCAGCCAACCGCCGACATCGTTGGCATACACGGCGGGGTGTTCCAACCCGAGGGAATCAAGGGCGTTGAGCAATGCCTGCGGATCCCCGCGGGTGGTCGCATCGATGGCGACCATCGGTGTCGCGCCGTCGCTGCCGAGTTTGAAGCGCGCTGCCGGACTCATCGAATGCAGGTCCGCGATGGCGTGAGCCGCGCTGGCGAGCGGCGCATGGCGCACGATGTCGGCAAGCGCGCCGTCGAACTTCTGTGTGGCCGAGCCCGCGCGCTGCGCGGCGCTGCGGCCGCCGAAGGCGCGCAGTTGGGCGACGCCAGGCTTCACCGGCGGGCGCGTCGAATTCGGAAAGAGCCCGCTGATGCCGGACGATGCCGTCATCGCCGCCGCCACCGCAACCACACAGGTGAACCAACCGAATGCGACCCACCTTGCTGGCACTATGAGCATCCCCTGCACGACCGTGAACGTCGTGAGTCTGGACTATTGCCGTCGGAAAAGGTTTACAAATTCACCCAACTTTACATTTGCATGCTCGCGGTACACTGAGCGCATGCATAAGGTGACGAGACGGTCGTTCGTGACCGCGTTGGGCGCCGCCACGTTGCTGCCCTCGGGCCCGGCGCTTGCCCTGCATGCTGACCGGGTCGGCCCCGAGCCGCGGGCTCCCTACGGTTTCTTCGACGCCGCGGAAGCACGATTCATCGAGGCCGCGTGCGAGCGCTTGATACCCGCCGACGACGGAGGCTCAGGCGCAACGGCTGCCGGCGTCGCCGGTTACCTGGACCGCCAGCTCGCCGGCGGCTGGGGCCGAGGCGCGCAGCTATACCGTGAGAGCACCTGGCAGCCTGGCAGTCCGACGCCGCCGGGCTCGGTTGCGCGAACGCCCGCCGCCCAGTTTCGCCACGCGCTTCAAGCCATCATTCGGCAGCTAAGGGTTCGCGGCGTCGAGTTCGGCCGGCTTCCCGTTGCGGCCCAGGACGCGCTGCTCAGGAGCCTCGAGAACGGCAGCCTGGATCTGCCAGGCGTACCCGTGGCCGCATTCTTTGCCGCATTGCTGACGATGACCGTGGAGGGGTTCTTCAGCGATCCGCTGCATGGGGCCCGGCGCGATCGTATCGCCTGGCGGGTTGGCGCTTTCGCCGGAGCTCACGCTACCATGAGCTGCGTCGCCGCATGATCCATCGACAAGGACCCGAACGTGCACAAGATATTTTCCATGATTGCGCTCGCCCCGCTGTTCGCCTTGGGGTCGCCCACCCGTGCCGACGTACCGGCCCCGGCCGGTGAAGCGGCCTTTCGCGAGTTGTACAAGGAGCTGGTGGAAACCAACACCAGCCTCTCGGTGGGTAGCTGTACGCTGGCTGCCGCGCGCATGGCGGCGCGCCTTAAGGCATCCGGCTTCGCCGATGCGGACCTTCAGCCGTTCGCCGCAGCCGATCACCCCAAGGAAGGCGGCCTGGTCGCGCTGTATCCCGGCACTGATCCGAAGCTGAAGGCCATCCTGTTGCTGGCGCACATCGACGTGGTGGAAGCGAAACGTGAGGACTGGACCCGCGATCCGTTCACGCTGGTCGAGGAGAACGGCAATTTCTACGCCCGTGGCGCCGTCGACGACAAGGCCGAAGCGGCGATCTGGGTCGATACGCTGGTGCGCTACCGGCAGGAGAAGTTCCGGCCGCGACGCGCCATCAAGCTCGCGCTGACCTGCGGTGAGGAAACGTCCGGCGCGTTCAACGGCGCGGAATGGCTGGTGAACAACGAGCGCGATCTGATCGATGCAGCATTCGCCATCAACGAAGGCGCCTCCGGAGAACTCGGCGCCGATGGTCGCCGCATCGCGCTCGATGTCCAAGCCGGGGAGAAGACCTCGCAGAATTTTCGCCTCGAGGTCACCAATCGCGGCGGGCACAGTTCGCGGCCGGTCAAGGACAACGCCATCTATCACCTCGCCGCGGCGCTCACGCGCATCGCAGATTATGACTTTCCGCCGCAGTTCACGGACGGTAATCGTGCCTACTTCTCGGGTATGGCCAAGATCGAGGCGGCCAAGGGAGATGCCGACGTGGCGGCGGCGATGAATGCGCTGGTCAAGGATCCGAACGACCTGAAATCCATCGCCCTGGTGTCGAGCAAGGATCCGAGCTGGAATGCCACCTTGCGTACCACCTGTGTGGCCACGATGCTCGACGCGGGCCATGCCACCAATGCGCTGCCGCAGCGCGCCCGCGCCAACATCAACTGTCGTATTTTTCCAGGCGAACCCGCCGAGGCGGTGCGGCTCAGGCTCGAGCAACTGGTTGCCGACCCGGCGGTCAAGGTGACCCAGCTGGAAACCCGGGGTCCGAGCTCGCCCCCTCCGCCACTCACCAAAGCCGTGCTCGGACCGGTCGAGAAGCTGGCTGGCGAATTCTGGCCGGGAGTGCCGGTGCTGCCCATACTGCAGCCCGGAGCCACCGACGGGGAATTCCTGAATGCTGCCGGCATTCCCACCTACGGAATCGAGCCCGTGTTCTTGGGTCCCGATCTCGGCAACATTCACGGCCTGAATGAATACGTGAGCGTCAAAGCACTGCTCGAGGGCCGCGAGTTTCTCTATCGTCTGGTGAAAATCTACGCCATGCAGCCCACCACTTGAACGCTCGCTAGGTAATGGACCACAATCCGGCGCGGGAACTCCCCGCGCAAGGATGAAATTTGTGGATAGAGCGACCAAGCTGGATGAATTGATCGACGGCGCCGAAGAGCTGCTGACCAATCTCACCGACGCCCACAATCCCGACATTCAAGAACTGCGTGATCGTGTCGATCAGGCGATCGCGGACGCGCGGCGGGCGTTCGCGCAGACCGAGGAGGAGCTGTCGGTCAAGTTGCGGGATATCGCCCACACCGTCGATGACTATGTTCGCGACTATCCCTGGCTCGCGGTCGCCACCGGCGTGCTCGTCGCCGGGACCATTGCCTTCATCGCGGGTGCGGCCGCCGGCTCGAAAAAGCGCTCGATCCGCGGCTGATCCGCCGGGGTTGCGGGCACTGCGATGATTCAATGACGCTGCACGCGCTGTTTCCCACCTACGTGTACTCGCGGCCACTGCAGCTGCGCGGTGCCGCGGCGTTCAACCGCCAATTGCTGAAGGAGAGCCGGCAGCTGCGCGAGGACGATCTTGCCGGCCGCAAATGGTCGGCAAAAAACTATCCCGGGGGCTACACTTCCTACGGCTCGGCCCATCGTCTGCAGCGCATCTCGCCGACTTTCGCCGCGCTGCAGAGTAAACTGCGCCGGCACGTCAACGCCTTTGCGGCTGCGGCACAATGGGACCTCGCCGGGCGGCAGCTGGAAATGACCGATTGCTGGGTCAATATCATGGCGCGTCATGCGGTACACGGCATGCACCTGCATCCCCGGTCGGCGCTGAGCGGCACGTATTACGTGCAAGTACCGAGGGGCAGCCCCGGAATCAAATTCGAGGATCCGCGGCTGGATCGCTTCATGGCAGCGCCGCCGCGCCGGGCGACGGCGCGCCTCGAGGATAGGTCCTGGGTGATGCTGCCGGCGATGGCCGGCCAGATCGTCCTGTTCGAGAGCTGGCTCCGACATGAAGTGGTCGCCAACCCGGTCGCGGCGGAGCGCTTCAGCGTGAGCTTCAACTACCAATGGACATAGGAACGCACGCAGCATGAACGAACGCACGACGGTAACGTCCGACGCCACCATGGCGGTGTATCTCGATCTCGAGAACATCGCCTTGGGCGCGCGCGACGCCAAGTATCCGAGTTTCGATATTGAACAGGTGCTCGAGCGCCTGCTGCTGAAGGGCCACATCGTCGTCAAAAAGGCTTATTGCGACTTCGATCGCTACAAGGATTTCAAGCGCGGACTGCACGAGGCGGCATTCGAGCTGATCGAAATCCCGCACGTACGGCAGTCGGGCAAGAACTCCGCGGACATCCGCATGGTCGTCGATGCACTCGACCTGTCGTACACCAAGGGACATGTCGACACCTTCGTCATCATCAGCGGCGACTCGGATTTTTCACCGCTGGTGAGCAAGCTGCGTGAAAACGCGAAGACCGTCATCGGCGTCGGGGTGAAGAACTCGACCTCTGACCTGTTCCTCAACAACTGCGACGAATTCATCTACTACGATGATCTGGTGCGCAAGGCGCCGTCCCAGGTCCGGCGGCGCAAGGTGGCGGCGGCCGTGGCCACACCCAGCGCGACGCCGGCGGACGCCGCGGTCCCGGACAACCGCGGCCCCGACGTGGCGGACGCGCTCGATTTGGTGGTCGAGACGCTGGAGGCGGTGATCGAGGAGCGCGGCGAAAACGAACCCATCTGGGGCTCGATGATCAAACAAGCGATCAAGCGTCGTCGCCCCGGCTTCAATGAGCGTGCCTATGGCTTCCGCTCGTTCAACGAGTTGTTAGCTGACGCGCAAAAGCGCGGCCTGCTGACGTTGCGCGCCGACGAGAAATCCGGCGGCTACACGGTACGCGCGATCGATCGCTCCGCGCCGCGCTGAACCCTTGAACTGGGCGGCGGTGCCCTCACCATGGATGGGCATGAACACCCCGCGTAGATATTCCTGGATGTGGGCCGACGCCTGCGCCCTGCTCGACCAGGCCGAGGCACGGCACCGACATTTTTTTGAGCTCCTGGCGGCGCCGGCCGCCTCGCCCACGTGGGAACCGCCCGCGAATATTTTTTCGCTCGACGCCGAGTGGTGGGTCGAGGTCGCCCTGCCGGGTGCCCGCTCCGACGACGTGCGCATCCAGGTCGGCTCCACCGGTCTGCTCATCGAAGCCACGGTCGCGCCGCCGGAATTTCCGCGGGGTGTGAATGTTGTCAGGCTCGAGATTCCCTATGGTCGGATGCGCCGGCGCGTCGACCTGCCGCCCGGGCGTTACGTGCTGCGTGAGCATCGGCTGGAGAACGGATACCTATTCCTGCGCTTGTCGGGCGGTGCCTCATGAACGACGAACACACTGACGGGCCCACGCGAGCGACCGAGACGGCCGCGCCCGAAGACGTACTCATCATCCTGCCGGTTCGTGACGTCGTGTTGTTTCCGGGAGTGGTGTTGCCGATCGCCATCAGCGGCAAGCGGGCCCTCGCGGCAGCGCAGGAAGCGGTGCGCACGCAACGGCGCGTCGGCGTGCTGCTGGAACGGGAGCCGAGCGCCGCCGAGCCCGGCAGCGACGGGCTGCACCGGGTCGGCACCGCGGCATCGATCGTGCGCTTCGTCACCGCCGCCGACGGTTCACATCATTTGATCTGCCAGGGTGAGCAACGCTTCACCGTCTTGGACTACGTGAGCGGGGACCCGTTCTTCGTTGCGCGCATCGAAGCGCACAAGGAGCTGACGGTGATGGACCGCGAAGTGGAAGCGCGCGGCTTGAATCTGCGTGAAAAGACGCTGGAGGCGCTGCAGCTGATGCCGCAGGCGCCGGCGGAACTGGCGAACGCCATTCGCGCGATCGAATCGGTGCCGGCGCTCGCCGATATCGTCGCGAGCTTCATGGATCTGAAGTCCGCCGAGAAGCAAGACCTCCTCGCCACCTTCGACCTGCGAACCCGTCTCGACCGGGTGCTGACCGTCATCAATCGGCGTATCGAGGTGCTCAAGGTGTCGCGGCAAATCGACGAGCGCACCCGTGAAGCGTTCGATGGACGGCAGAAGGAAGCGGTGCTGCGCGAGCGCCTGCGCCAGATCCAGAAGGAACTGGGCGAAAGCACTGCGGCGGATGCTGATCTCGAGGATCTCAGGAAGGGCATCGCCGCAGCCGCCATGCCCGCCGAAGCCGAGGAGCAGGCGCTGCGCGAACTGGCGCGGCTCGAACGCATGTCGGACGGTGCCGCGGAATACTCCATGACGCGCTCCTACCTCGACTGGCTGATCGCGATGCCCTGGGCGAAGAGCGACCCGGAAAACCTCGACATCGAACGTGCGCGTGCCATCCTCGATGAGGATCACTACGGCCTCGACAAGGTGAAGAAACGCATTCTCGAGTTCCTCGCGGTTCGCAAACTGAACCCTGACGGGCGCAGTCCGATTCTGTGCTTCGTCGGTCCGCCGGGCGTGGGCAAGACCTCACTGGGGCAAAGCATCGCCAAGGCGCTCGGACTCGCCTTCAGGCGGGTGAGCCTCGGCGGCGTCCACGATGAGGCTGAGATCCGTGGCCATCGGCGCACCTACATAGGCTCGCTGCCCGGCAACATCGTGCAGGCGATGCGCAAGGTGGCGCGCCGCAATCCGGTGCTGATGCTCGACGAAGTGGACAAACTCTCCGCGAGCCATCAAGGCGATCCATTTTCCGCACTGCTCGAAGTACTCGATCCCGAGCAGAACAACACGTTTCGCGACAACTATCTGGGCGTGCCCTTCGATCTGTCGAAGGTGCTGTTCATCGGCACGGCGAACGTCATGGACTCCATTCCGGCGGCGCTTCGCGATCGCATGGAAGTCATCGAACTCACCGGCTACACGGAGGAGGAAAAGCTCGAAATTGCCCGCCGCTATTTGCTCCGTCGGCAGCTGTCGGCCAACGGTCTCGACATGACCCAGGTGCAAGTCTCCGACGAGGCGCTGCGCACGGTGATCGTCGACTACACCCGCGAGGCCGGCGTGCGCAGCCTGGAACGGCAGATCGGTGCGCTGCTGCGCAATGCCGCGGTGACCATCGCCTCGGGACGCGCCACCAGCGTCGCCATCGGTGCGGGCGACATCGTGAACATCTTGGGCGGCGCGCGCTTCGAGAACGACGTCGCACTGCGCACCAGCGTGCCAGGAGTGGCGACCGGCCTCGCCTGGACCCCCGCGGGTGGCGACATCCTGTTCATCGAATCGAGCCGCGTGAAAGGCAGCGGCAAACTGATCTTGACGGGTCAACTCGGCGACGTGATGAAGGAGAGCGCCCAGGCGGCGGTCACTCTGGTGAAGTCTCAGGCGGATCGGCTCGGCATCGATCCGTCGCAACTCGAGGACACCGACCTGCACATCCACGTGCCCGCGGGCGCCATACCGAAAGATGGCCCGAGCGCGGGGGTTGCCATCGCCACCTCGCTGGCGTCGCTGCTGTCCAAGCGCACGGTGCGCGCCGACGTGGCGATGACGGGCGAGATCAGCCTGCGCGGCGTGGTCCTGCCGGTGGGCGGCATCAAGGAGAAATGTGTGGCCGCGGCGCGCGCCGGCATCCGCACCGTGATTCTGCCCGCACGCAATCGCCGCGACCTCGAGGACATTCCGGAAAGCGTGCGCAATCGTCTCGAGTTTGTCTGGGCGGATAAGATCGAGGACGTGTTGGCGCGCGCCCTCGAGGCCCCGCCGGCGCAACGCGCGGCGGCCTAAGAATGGAGCGCGTTCGAGTTTTGCGGCGAGCGGAAGATCAACGGCTTTTCGACCGCGCCCGCCGGCGCAGCGTCGCCCGTCTGCGGCCGGTTGGCCAGGGCCACCGCCTCGGTCACCAGATGATGGTGCGGAGATAGGTCACAGACCGGATCCGCGTTGGCCGCATCCCCGGTCATCAGATAGGCCTGGCAGCGGCAGCCGCCGAAATCCTTCACTTTTTCAGGACAGCTACGGCACGGCTCTTTCATCCACGCATCGCCACGAAAATGATTGAAGCCGCTCGACTCGAACCAAATCTCTGCCAGGCTCGCCGCGCGCACGTTGGGAAACTCGAGGCCGGGTAACATGCGCGCCGCATGGCAAGGCAACGCGGTCCCGTCCGGGGTGACGGTGAGGAAAATTGAACCCAAACCGTTCATGCACGGCTTCGGGCGGCGCTCGAAATAGTCCGGCACGACGAAGAAGATCTGCATCGGCCTGCCGTTGCGCTCGCGAAAACGCCGCGTGGCGGCTTCCGCCCGCTCGACCTGGTCGCGGCTCGGCAGCAACCGGTCGCGATTCTCCCACGCCCAGCCGTAGTACTGGGTGTTGGCAAGCTCGACGTATTCGGCACCGAGCCCGTCGGCCATGTGCAGAATTTCCTCCACGTGATCGATGTTGAGCCGGTGCAGCACTACGTTGAGCACCATCGGGTAATCGTATTTCTTGATGAGCGCGGCGACCTTGGATTTCAGTTCGTAGGTGCGAGTGCTGCTCAGGAAATCGTTCATCTTCTGCGAGCTATCCTGGAAGGAGAGCTGGATATGATCGAGTCCGGCGGCCTTCAACGCCGCGATGCGGGTTTCGTTCAATCCCACGCCCGAGGTGATGAGATTGATGTAGAAGCCGAGCCGGTGCGCCTCGGCGACGATCACTTCGAGATCGTCCCGCGCCAGCGGTTCCCCGCCCGACAGGCCGAGTTGCACAGCGCCCATGGCGCGCGCTTCGGCGAGCACCCGCAGCCAGTCGTCGGTGTCGAGTTCCGGGCCGGTGCGCGCAAAATCGGTCGGGTTGTAACAAAACACGCAGTGCAGCGGACAGCGATAAGTGAGCTCGAGCAACAGCCACAACGGCGGGCCGGGCCGTGGCCTGGCCGAGGTTGCCGGTGCCGCCGATTGCGCGACGCCGCTCATGGCCGGAGCGCGACCCAGCGCTTTTGCAGCGCCAGCGTGACGAACGCCACCACATCCGCGCCGAGCCCGGTGGTGGCAAAGGTCTGCTCGAGATCACGGGTTATGTCGGCGATGGTCGCCGTGCCGTCACAGCGCTTCAGGATCTCTCCGGCGCTGCCGTTCAGCTTGACCATGCCCTCCGGGTACAAGAGCACGTGCGCGTTTTGCGCCGGCTCCCACTGCAGCCGAAAGCGGCGGTCGATTGCCGGCCGCGATGCGGCGTCGATGGGGATGTCGCTCATACGGTGACTCCATAGCGCAAGGCGATGGCGTCACTCATCTGCCACAGCACATCCAGCTTGAACTTCAAGATCTCCACCGCCCGCTCCTGCAGCGCACGCGTGTTGAAATGCTCGAGCGTGAAGGCAAGGCCGAACTCCACGTCGCGCCGCGCGAGACTCACCCGGCTTTGGAAATAATGCAGTCCGGCCGGATCGACCCAGGGATAATGTCCGGGCCAGTTGGCCAAGCGTTGTTTGTGGATTTCCGGGGCGAACAACTCGGTGAGTGAAGAACACACGGCTTCCTGCCACGGTGCTCGCCGCGCAAAATTTACGTACGCGTCCACCGCGAAGCGCACGCCGGGAAGCACCAACGACAGGCCCTCGACCGAGTCGCGCGACAGGCCCACGGCTTCCCCCAGCCGCAGCCAGGAGTCGATGCCGCCCGGATCATCGCCATGGCCGTCATGGTCCAAGATGCGTTGCACCCAATTGCGTCGCACCGTACGGTCGCTGCAATTCGCGAGTATCGCGGCGTCTTTGATCGGGATGTTGATCTGGTAATAGAAGCGGTTGGCGACCCAGCCTTGGATCTGCTCACGCGTCGCCTTGCCGGAATTGAGCATGATGTTGAACGGATGATGGATGTGGTACGCCGATCCCTGGGCCTTCAGCCGCGCCTCGAAATCTTCACGCGTCAAGGTCGGCGCCTGGGTCACAGCGAAATCTCCAGTCCGTCCCACGCCACCTCGATGCCGCGCTCACGCAACGCCGCGGCCTCGGGCGACGCTTCATCGAGAATGGGATTGGTATTGTTGATGTGAATCAGAATTTTGCGAGTCCGCGCGGGCAGTCGCTCGAGCCATGCCAACATCCCGTGCTCGCCGCTCTGCGGCAGGTGGCCGATTTCGCGTGCGCGCTTGCGCGACACGCCCAGGCGGATCATCTCATCATCGCTCCAGAACGTACCGTCGACCATCACGCAGGCGGCACTCTGCATTGCCTGCCACAGCGCAGCATCGATGGCGGCCAACCCTGGCGCGTACACCACCGTGGCACCGCTCGCCAAATCCGTGATCACCAAGGCCAGATTGTCGCCCGGGATCGGTGCCTCGCGATGCGGGGAGTAGGGTGCGGGCTTGCTCGCCACCGCCAGCGCGCACCAGCCGATCCCGCCTACCCGGTCGACCCGAAAGTCCTGCTCGAGTTCGATGCGGTGCCAATCGACGCCGCAGAAATGCCCCAATACCCCGAGCACCGGGTTACCGCGCGTCAAGTCCGCATGGGTGCTGTCGGTGCACCAGATCGGCCACGGACGCCGCGCTTCGCGCAGCATGTACAGACCGGTGGTGTGGTCCACCTGACCGTCGACCAAAATGATGCCCTCGATCGCCGTATCGCGAATTGCCCGATTCGGTTGCAGCGCAGCCGCCGCCGCCAGCTGCGCGAGGATATCTGGGGAGGCATTGACCAAGACCGAGGCGATGCCATCGTCGCCGGTCACGGCGATCGACGACTGCGTCCGCGCCCGGCCGTTCAGCGTTCCGGCACGCAACCCCGCGCAGTTCGGGCAGTTGCAATTCCATTGAGGAAATCCGCCCCCGGCGGCGGACCCCAGAACACGAATTCTCACGGCAAAGTGGGCGCGCCCGCCCAAGCGGGAAAAGCGCCCTGATCGCGTCTAGCGATTCGCAATGTACATGGTGATTTCCATGCCGAATCGCAGATCAATCGCCGTCGGTGTTTCCCATTTCATAGTCGATCTCCTTCTTGTTGGACCAGCTAGCATACTCCTCTGCTGCATCGCCGGACGAATCAGCGCCATCATGATCCTGGCCTCATGATTTTCATGAGGAGCCCCCTGCTACCATGGGTGTCAAATGCGACTGCGGACCCGCTTGAATCTCGTCGTTGCCGGCTTAAGCGCGGCGTTCGTGGTCGTTCTGATCGCCGCCGAGATCCAAAGCAACCGCGCCTCGGTTCGCGAGGAGATCGAGGCAGCCAACGGCGTCGCCTCGCACCTGCTCGGCCAACTGGCATCCATATATTCGAATGTCGGCGGTCCCGATCTGGTGCTGGACTTTCTGCGGCAGTTGGGGCGCGTCCGGGCCAATGAAGTCACCCTGTTGTCGGCCACCGACGAGGTGATCTACCGCTCCCCCAAGGCGACCTACAAGGCGGGTCGCGAGGCTCCCGCCTGGTTCACCCACTTGATGGCACCCCAGGTCACCCGGGTGACGTATCTACTGCGCGGCGGCGTGCGCCTGCAGATCGACGCCCAGCCGTCGCGGGCGGTGCTCGACGCCTGGGATGACATAACACGCTTAGTTGCCTTCGGCATCGTCATGTTGATCGCCGTCAACGCGCTGGCATTTTGGAGCGTCGCCCGGGTCTTGAAACCCTTTCCCATCATCGCGGACGGCCTCGACCGCATTCAGCAGGGTGAGCTGACCTACCGGCTGCCGGCGCTGGCCGGCGACGAGGCACGCGCCATCGGCAGCGCCTTCAACCGGATGGCCCAGGCGGTTGAGGACAAGGTGCAGGCTGAGCGCCAAGCGCGCGATGCCGAGGCGCGGTTGGAAGAGCGGCGCGAGATGGCGTCCCTCGCCGACCAGCGGGTGGAGGAAGAGCGCCGCCTGATCGCCCACGAGTTGCATGATGAATTCGGCCAGTCGGTGACGGCGATCCGCAGTCTCGCGCTCGCCATCGCCGCCCAGGCGGACAGCCGCGATCCGGCCACGGCCGAGGTGGCGCGGCTCATCTCCGATGAGGCTGCCCGACTCTACGATGCCATGCACGGCTTGATCCCGCGGCTCGCACCGCTATCCTTGGACACCGTGGGACTGACCGCCACTCTGGAGAATCTGGCGCGGGATTGGCAACGGCAGCATCCCGCCGTGTCGCTGTCGCTGCACCATGAATTACCGTCCGATCTCGCACCGGAGGTGACCCTGGCCATCTACCGGGTGATCCAGGAGGGCGTCACCAATGCGCTGCGTCACGCCGGCGCCTCACGCGTCGACGTCAAGGTGCGCGGTGATGCGCACAGCATCAGGGTGAGCGTCGCCGACGACGGCGGCGGGCTGCCTGCGGATTGGTCGCAACCCGGTCATTTCGGGTTGCGCGGCTTGACCGATCGGGTGAAGCAGCTCGGCGGCCACTTTCACATCGGCAATCAGCAGGGTGGTGGTGCCGAGCTCACCGCCGTGATCCCGCGGGCGGTGACGACATGATCCGCGTGCTGTTGGTCGACGATCATGCGGTGGTGCGCATGGGCTTCCGGCTGCTGCTGCAATCCAACCGAGACATCACCGTGATTGGCGAGGCTGACTCGGGTGAGGCGGCATGCCGCTTGTTTCTGGAGCTCTGCCCCGACGTGGTGGTCATGGATCTGGCGATGCCGGGGATGGGCGGTCTCGAGGCGCTGCGGAGAATTCGCGCCAAACAGCCGCAGGCAAAGATTTTGACGCTCTCGGCGCACGACGATCTGCTGCATGCCCGCCATACGCTGCAGGAAGGTGCGCTCGGTTTCCTGTCGAAGCGCAGCGCGCCGGAGGTGCTGCTCGAGGCGGTCAACACGGTCGCGACGGGCCGGCGCTACATCGATCCGGCTCTCGCCCAGAAGCTCGCGCTGGCGGAGTTCGACGGCGGCGGCAAATCACCGGTCGAGCAGCTCTCCGAGCGCGAGTTCGAGGTGTTCGTACGTCTCGCCGGCGGCGCCTCGGTGCAGCGCATTGCCGCGGATCTGAGCCTCTCCGCCTCCACCGTCGGCAGCCATCTCTACAACATCAAGCAGAAATTGAACGTGGCGAATCAATCGGAGCTCACGCTCATCGCCATCCGCCACGGCCTCATCGAGGCGTGATCTTGAGAATCGACCCGGCCTTAAAGCCGTTCGAGCTGCGCGCGACGGTATTTTCCCTGCATATCGAACATCCAACCCGGATATTCGGCCGGCAGTGTGCTCACCTTGCCGAGTGCATCGAGTTCGGCGACGCTGAGTTTGACCTCGGTCGCCGCGAGATTGTCGGCCAGTTGGTCTTGACGTTTCGCGCCGATGATGACGCTGGTCACCTGGGGCTGGTGGAGCAGCCAGGCCAGCGCGATCCGCGCGATGGACACGGAGTGCGCCTCCGCAATGCCGCGCATCACCTCGATGCAGTTCTTGGCCCGCGCCTTGTCCACCGGTGGAAAATCGAATGCCGCACGCCGGGCACCCTCCTCCACCTGGGTCGAGTCGGTGTATTTGCCGGAAAGAAGCCCGCCCGCCAGCGGACTCCACACCAGCAGTCCCACGCCCTCACTCTGCAACATGGGGATGAGTTCCCGCTCCAGATCCCGTCCCGCCACACTGTAGTAAGCCTGCAGCGACTCGAAGCGCGCCAGACCGTGGCGCTCGGCGATGCCCAGCGCCTTGACGATCTGCCAAGCGGCCCAGTTCGAGACACCGACGTAGCGCACGTCACCGTCGCGCACCAGTTGATCGAGCGCCCGCACCGTCTGCTCGATGGGCGTGGCGGGATCGAAGCCATGAATCTGGTACAGATCGATATGGTCGAATTGCAGCCGCCTGAGACTCGCCTTCACGCCCTCGAGAATGTGGTGGCGAGTCGCCCCGCGCGCGTTCGGGCCCTTGCCCATCTCGCCGAACACCTTGGTCGCGACCACCACGTCGTCGCGCGGGATTTTCAGATTCTTCAGCGCCTGACCGGTGATCTGTTCGGAGGTGCCGGCCGAGTACACGTCGGCGGTGTCGATGAAGTTGATGCCGGCATCGAGCGCCTGACCGATCAGCCGTTCCGCATCGGCCTGCGGCAATGCACCGATCGCGGCCCACATGCCCTCGGCACTGCCGAACGTCATGGTGCCCAGGCATAATTCCGACACGAACAGACCGGTTCGACCCAATGACTGATAACGCATGGCAGGGTGATTCCTTCGAAGTTCTTTAGGGGATGCCGCCAGTGTGCCGTGTAACGCCGGGGGCGGCAAGGCAACCCGTCGCATGCTACCCTCGCAGCACTTGCACCCTTGGGCCATGGCCACCGCTGATGCCGAATTTTGCTCCGTTCCGCGCGCAATTATTGAAGTGGGTCGGCAACAAGCAGACCCAGGCGGAGTCGATCATCGCCCACCTGCCGTCACGATTCGGCACGTACTTCGAACCTTTCTTGGGCAGCGGCGGCGTGCTCGGCGTGCTGGCGCCGGCACGGGCGGTGGCCAGCGACGGGTATCTACCGCTCATGGAAATCTGGCGCAACCTGCGCGAGGACAAGGAGCGGCTCAAACGCCACTACGCGGAGCGGCATGCCTTGATCGCCACGCTCGGCAAGCAACAGGCATACGCTCAAGTGCTGCGTGGGTACAACGCGCGGCCGAACGGCGCCGACCTCGTCTTCTTGTGCCGGGCCTGTTACGGTGGCGTGGTGCGCTTCCGCAAGCTCGATGGCCACATGAGCACCCCGGTCGGCAGCCATGACCCCATTCCTCCGGCACGCTTTGCCGCACGCGTCGATGCATGGCACGCGCGCACGCTCGGGACCGATTTCGCCCACCTCGATTTCGCCGACGCCATGAGTCGCGCCGGCCCCGATGACCTGGTCTATTGCGACCCGCCATACGGCGACAGTCAGACGATCCTGTACGGCGCACAATCTTTTTCGCTACCGCGGCTGTTCGCCGCGATCGCCGGATGTAAAGCACGCGGCGCGCGGGTCGCGCTCAGCATCGATGGCACCAAGTTCTCGGGCCGCAAGCTCTGCGATGTGCCCGTTCCCGACGGCTTATTCGCCCGCGAGACCTTCATTGCGGTTGGCCGCTCCATGTTGAAACGCTTTCAAATGGACGGCCGCACGCTGGAGGGCCATGAGGTGAGCGACCGGCTGTTGCTCACCTATTGACATGCATCGACTGAACATGACGTTGCGCCCACGGTGGCGGCTGTGGTGCGCGGTACTGGCGGCGCTGATGGCATGGCTGTCGGCCGCGACGGCGCAGGCGGCCGCGCCGCCCGCGGTGACCGAATGGAATCACGCGCGGATTCACGGTCATCGGATTTATTACGCCACGCGCGGCAGCGGCCCCACGCTGGTATTTCTGCACGGCGGCGGCGAGTCGGGCGAACGCTCCTTCGCGCGGCAGCTCGACGTCTTCGCCGAACATCATCACATCGTAGCGCCCGACCAGGTGGGTCAGGGACGCACGCCCGACATCTCCGGACCGCTCAGCTACACGGCCATGATGGAGGACACGGCCGCGCTGCTCGACAAGCTCAAACTCAAGCACGTCGATGTCGTCGGCTTCAGCGACGGCGGAATTCTCGCCTTGATGCTCGCCATCCGGCATCCCGAACTGGTGCGCCGCCTGGTCATCAGCGGTGTCAACGTCGCACCGGAGGGTCTTAATCCGGAGGACCTGGAACAGCTTCGCGCCACGCAGATCTCGCAGCCGAAGACCATCGATGAGAAGCTCGCGCAACTGTGGCTGACCTCGCCCACCGAAGCGGAGCTGAGCCTGGCGCTGCTGGCGAAGATCACCCAACCCGTGCTGGTGATCTCCGGCGACCGCGACGCCATCACGCTCGAGCACACCGTGAAGATATTTCATGCACTGCCCCACGCAGAGCTGTGTGTGCTGCCCGGAACGGATCACGCCACGTTCACGAACCGCTCCGAATGGCTCAACCCGATCATCAGCAGTTTTCTCGACCGCGGACCGGACACGGTATCGCCGGCGGTTGCCGATCAGCCATGAGTGAGTGCGCGCCTACGCTCGGGTTACGGGGAAACCGACATCTTTGTCAGATCGTCTCCTTTAGTCTTCGAACGGCAGTCATGATCCGCGGATGCGTCAGGAGCTGGTCTTGTATTTGAATTCGATTGGCACGGCACTGCCGAAACGTCGCTTTACGAAACGGGACTGCTGGGACGCGTTCCTCGCGTCCGACTGGTTCAACCGCCTCGACACTCGCGCTCACCTGCTTGCCAAAGCGGTGCTCGGACGCGAGAACGGCATCGAGGAGCGCTGGCTCGCGGTCGACTCTCTCGACGAAGTGTTCGCCATCGATCCGGATACGCTGCATCGGCGCTTCGCCCTGCATGCGCCGCGACTCGCGGCAGCGGCGGGAGACGCGGCGCTGAAGCGCGCGGAACTCGATCCGCAGGCCATCGACGTCGTGGTGGTGAGCACGTGTACCGGCTACCTGTGTCCCGCTTTGAGCGGCCATGTGGTCGAGCGGCTCGGCCTCCGCCATGACGTGCGCTGCTTCGACCTCGTCGGTCAGGGTTGTGCGGGGGCATTGCCGAACTGGCAGCTGGCGGCGGCGCTGCTCGGCGCCGGATCCTGCGACCACGTCCTCTCCATCTGTGTCGAGGTGTGCAGCGCCGCCATGTATCTCGACAACGATCCGGGTGTCCTCATCAGCGCATGTCTGTTCGGTGACGGCGCCGGAGCGGCGGTGTGGTCTAAACGTCGGCCGCTCGAGCGGCGCTCGATCGAATGGCGGGACAGCGAATCGTTCATCGATCCAGACCACCGCGAAGCGTTGCGCTTCGAGCATCGCGGCGGCATGTTACGCAACATCCTGACCCGCGCCGTGCCGCGGTTGGCTGCCGAGTACGTCGACCTGGTGCTCCGCGCGGCTCTCGAGCGCTCGGCACTTGAACGCCGCGACATCCGCACCTGGATCATGCATGCCGGCGGCCGCGACGTGCTGCTGGCGCTACAGGAGCGGCTGGCGCTCGAGCCCGAGGCTCTGGCCTTGAGTAGCGATGCGCTGCGCCGCTACGGCAATTTGAGCAGCGCCTTCGTGTACTTCGTGCTGGCCGCCGCGATCGACCGCAATGCCGGCGGCGGATGGTGGTGGATGTCGTCATTCGGTGCCGGTTTCAGTTGTCACGGCGCCCTGCTGGCCGTGGAGTGACGCCGATGGAAGCCATGCCACGCGTGGTCACACCCGAGTTGCTCGACGATCTGGATCCCGGCGATCCGCGTGCCCTGCGTTCGCGGCGTGACCTCTCCCGGGTGCATCGCGCCATGCGCTCGGTGCACATTCTCAAGACGGTGATCGGCAAGTTGCCATTGCGGCCGCCGCCACGCTCGATCATCGAACTCGGTGCCGGTGACGGCACCTTGCTGTTGCGCCTGGCGCGTGCCTTGGGCAGCGCATGGCGCGGAGTGCATCTGACCTTGCTCGACCAGCACGATCTCATCGCCGAGGCCACGCATGCGGGCTTCCGCGAGCTCGGTTGGACGGTCACGGTGATCGAGGCGGACGTGCTCGAGTGGAGCCGGCCACCGGTCGGTGAGCGCTATGACCTCTGCCTGGCAAATCTGTTCCTGCACCATTTCCAGGGTGCCGAGCTTAAGGCTCTGCTCTCGGGCGGTGCCGCCCGGACCGACATTTTCATCGCCTGCGAACCGCGGCGCGATCGCTTCAGCACGCTCGCAAGCCACCTGATCGGCTTGCTTGGTACCAATGCCGTGACCCGCGTGGATGCGGTCAAGAGCGTCGCCGCCGGATTCACCGGGCATGAGCTCAGCACCGTCTGGGCGACCGCTCCGGGGGCTTGGGCGACGACGGAATATCGCGCGCTGCCCTTCAGCCACTGCTTTACGGCGGTACGCCGCGGCGGGTCGGGTGCGGCTGATGCACGCTGATGCCGACGCGCTGATCATCGGCGCCGGACCGGCGGGTTCCGCGAGCGCCATCTTACTGGCACAGGCTGGCTGGCGGGTGCTGCTGGTGGAGCAGCATGAATTTCCGCGCCAGAAAGTCTGCGGCGAATGCATCTCCGCCGGCAGCCTCGCGCTCCTCGACGCACTCGGGATCGGTGGCGACTTTCGCCGCCTGGCCGGTCCGGAGCTCACGCGCGTTGGCTGGATCGGCAGCCGCAAGACCATCGAGGCGGACTTTCCGCGCTGCGACGGCGGCGCCTATGCCTATGGACGCGCGCTCGGTCGCGACGTGCTCGATGCGTTGTTGCTGGAGCGCGCCCGCGCGGTCGGCGTCACGGTGATGCAACCGGCTAGGGTGCAGCATTTGCGCGGTGGCCCGGGGAACTTCCTTTGCGATATCGTGGGGCCGGGACGGGATCATCGCGAGACCCGTAGCGTGCACGCGGTGATCGATGCTCATGGGTCGTGGGAGGCGGGGCCGCGTATCGACGCCGATGCCGTAAATCAGGCGCTGCCGCGGGCACCGCGAAGGAATTCGGACTTGTTCGCATTCAAGGCACGCTATCGAGGTTCTGGATTGCCGGGTGGGCTGCTTCCCGTGTTGGCGTTCGACGGCGGCTATGGCGGTCTGGTGGTCGCAGAGCACGGCGTGACCACGCTGGCCTGTTGCATCCGGCGTGACGCCCTGCGCGCCTGTCGCGCGGCGCTGCCCGGCGGGTCTGCCGGTGAGGCGGTGTCGCTTCATCTATGGCGTTCGTGCCCGGAGCTGCGCGAGCACATCGATGTCGGCAATATCGACGGTACGTGGCGCAGCGTCGGGCCGATCCGGCCCGGGATCCGTGTCGCCGATCGCGTCGATGTGTTTCGCGTCGGTAATGCCGCCGGCGAGACGCACCCGTTGATCGGCGAAGGCATCAGCATGGCGCTGCAGTCGGCGTTTCTCCTGGCCGGCCAGCTCTCGGGACATGCGGCCGCCGCACTCGGCCGATGCAGCACCGAGACCCTCAATCGCCGCTATGCGGCAGCCTGGCGCGCCCGCTTCGCACCGCGCTTGGGCGTGGCCAAGGCCTACGCGCACGCCGCGATGCGCCCGGCGGTGGCCCTGCCGCTGCAGGCACTGCTCACGTCATGGCCTTCCCTGTTGACGCGCGCAGCCCGTTGGGCGGGCAAGGCCGCACGGTCGCGGCAATGAGCACTCTCACGGCGCTGCAGGAAATCTTGATCAAGGATTATGCAATTCCGCGCGAGCGCCTGATGCCGGACGCATTGCTGAGCTCGCTCGGGGTCGACTCGCTCGGCATGCTTGAACTCATGTTCAAGATCGAAGATCGCTTCGACTTGAAGATTCCGGGCGATCCGCCGACCGGCCTCGCAACGGTGGCGGATGTGGTCGCGTACGTCGACTCCCTCATCACCGCTGGGCCCGGGCGCCACGGACCCTCATGATCGGGCGGCGGATCGCGGTCACGGGCATGGGCGTCGTGACGCCGTTGGGCAATTCGCTTGCCGAATTGTCGGCCAATCTCGGCGCCGGAAAATCCGCGGTCAGGCGGCTCGCGCCGTCGCTGGCCGCACGGCTGCGCTCGCCCATCGGCGCGCCGGTGGACTTCGACGCGACGCCGCGGTTCGATCCACCGCGGCTGCGCATGCTCGATCGCGTGAGCCAACTCGCACTCGAGGCGACCGGCCAGGCCGTGAGCCACTCGGGCATCGATTTCCGGGCCGAGGACCTCGAGCGCTGCGGGGTCTTCGTCGGCAGCGGCATGGGCGGCGCGACGACGACCGACGAAGGCTATCAAGCGCTTTACGCCGAAGGCTCCGACCGGATCAAGCCCTATACGGTGCTGGCCGCCATGACCAGCGCGGCGGCATCCTGGATTGGGATCGACCACGGCATCACCGGACCCAACATTACGTTTTCAACCGCCTGTTCATCGTCCGCGGTGGCGATTGGTGAGGCGGCGCTGCGCATCGCAGCTGGCGCGGCTGATGTGATGATCGCCGGCGGCGCGGAAGCGCCACTGACCTTCGGGGTGCTGCGGGCCTGGGAAGCGATGCGCACACTCGCCGCGGAGAACCTGGCCGACCCATCGGCCTCTTGCCGGCCTTTCTCCCTGAATCGCAGCGGTTTGGTGCTCGGCGAGGGCGCCGCATTCACGATACTCGAGGACTGGAACCATGCGCTCGCGCGCGGTGCCACCATCCATGCTGAATTGTCGGGCTACGGCCTGACCTGCGATGCCGTGCACATCACGCGCCCGACCGTGATGGGCCAGGCCGGCGCGATGCGCGCAGCGTTGCGGTCCGCCGGCTTGGACCCGAATTCGATCGGTTACATCAACGCGCACGGCACCGCAACCGTGCAAAATGACGCGACCGAGACCGAGGCAATCAAAACCGTGTTCGGCGACGATGCCTATCGGGTGCCGATCAGCTCGACCAAATCCATGCACGGCCACTTGTTGGGGGCTGCGGGCGCACTGGAATTCATCATCACGGTATTGTCGCTGCGCGAGCATCTCGTGCCGCCGACGCTGCATCTCGACGTCGCCGATCCCGCCTGTGATCTCGATTACGTCGCCGCGGGGCCGCGCCGCGTCGCGCCGTTTCGTGCGGCGATGTCCAATTCATTCGCCTTCGGCGGCACCAATGCGGTGTTGATTGCCGAGGGCCGGCAAACCTAGGGTTTGAGTTCGACCGCCGTATTCGCAGGTGACAACAGTGCGGTCGCGACGTTGCCGCCGCTCTGCAGCACGAAGATGCCGCGATGCGAGGGGTCGATGGCGAAGAACAACGAGTAGTGCAGCATCAGCTTGTGCGGCGGCCCTGGGCATACCGCTTCGAAGAATAGCGCCGCGTACGCACCGTCCGCATGGTCGTCGATCAGCTGGCGATCAGGTTTGATCGCACAGGCATTGCCCGGTCCGTCACCCAAGCTCAAGTAGCGATACGCATAGCGCTCGATGGCGGCCTGATGATGACGCACCTCGCCCCAGGTCAGACGGCCGTCACCGTCGTCATCGAGCTTGAGGACGAAATCGAGGTCCCGCAGCGCGATATCCCATTGGCCATGCAGCGTTATCTTCCCTGCGGTGCGTGCCGCATCGGCGGTCAACGTCAGATACGCATCGCTCGCCGAATGCGCGACGGCCGTGCTCGCGGCGGCGAGCCACGCCACGGCCGCGAGCAGCGCCAGATCGAACGGCCTCACCGACCCGACCCCACGAGCTCCGCGCGCAGGTCCCGCGCCAACGGTTGCAACAGCGGATCCTCCAATTTGGTTTGATCCAGGAACTCGAGTACCGGCAGCGCCGCCTGCGGCTGCTTGGCCGCGAGCGCAGCCTCGAGTACCACCCGAGCGTCCCACGGTGCGCGCTGCAGCTGCCAGTTGCGCAGCGCCAGGTCGAGCGCGGTCTGCGGATCATGCTGCAAATGCAGCGCAAAGCGCGACTCTTCGCGCCCGAAATACTCGCTGCCACGCAGGCGCAGCGCCTCGAAACGGGCGGCCATGATCCAGGTGTAGCGCTGCAGCTGGTCACTTTGCAGCGCCTGCTCGGCGAGTGCGATGCGCAGGAAGGCCGTGTCCGATTGCGTGTGCTCGGCGAGCAACGGCAACACCTCGCGCGGTCGATCGCGATCGAGCAGAAAATCGGCATACGCGACCAGCAGAAAATTGTCCTGCGGCAGCAATTTCAGCGCATTGCGGTAGTGGCTCTCCGCCTGCGGCCAGTCGCCGAGCCGCTCGGCGCTCTCCGCCAGCAAGCCTTGCACCCACGCTTGGGTGGCGGCCGGGGCGGCGGCCACCGTGGCTTCGACCTGATGCAGGATCGCCAGGCTCTGCCGGGCCTGGCCGATGTAGGAGCGCAGATTGCCCGAGCATCCCAGGCCCAACTCCACGCCCGCCGTGTTGGTCACCTGCGTGCAATCCTGGCTGGCCGTCTTGTAATCACCCTGCACCATGTCGAGCGTCGCCAGCGTCAGCCACGCCTGGGCGTTGCGCGGATCCATTTTGAGCGCGTGCTGCAGCAGCACTCGGGCGTCGTTGAACTGGTGCCGGTATTGCAAAATCGTCGCCTGCGTCACCAGCGCCGCGGCGGCGGGCGGAGAGGCTTGCACCCACGGCGCGATCACCGCCTCGGCATATCCCGCATAGTGCGCATCACCGATCTGCCGGCTGTAATCCACATAGGCATCGGCCAGTTGTTTCGCCGCCGGCAGACTGCGCGGTGCCGTGTCCAAGGCCGCGCGCAGCCGTTGCATGCCGGCCACCGCCGGATCGGTGGTCGACGGCACCTCCTGCAGCACCTCGTCGTCCCGGGCGGGCAGGTACGGGGCGCGAAACGGCGCCGCGGGCGCGAGATCCGTGGGCGCGGAAGCCGCGGCCGTACACAACACCAGCCACGCCAACCCGACAATTGCGCACCGACGCATGAGGTTCATGCCGGCCTATTCGCACGCTGCATCGCCCCAGATGCAGCCTGCGGGCCGCTGGGGTGCATCCAATGCCGGAGCAACATCGAATATCATGCCATCGTGTCGAACTTCGAATTTGTCGCCCCACCCCTGGCTGCGCCCGCGCGTCGCATCTTGTTTTCGCGTGCCGAATGGTCGCGGCTCGGCGTGTTGTACGGCTTCATCGGCATGCTGCACGTGGTCGGCTGGGGCACCTACCTCCATTATGCCGCGTACCACCCGCAACTCGTCGGCTTAGGGTTCGTCGCCTACATGTTCGGGCTGCGTCATGCGTTCGATGCAGACCATATCGCGGCGGTCGACGACACCGTGCGTTTCATGCTGCAAAAGGGCAAACAGCCCCTGGGCGTGGGGTTCTTCTTCTCGCTCGGGCATTCCACGGTGGTGCTGGCGTTGGCCATCGGCATCGCGTTCGCGGCGAGCGCCGTCAAGGCCGGCTTACCGCAGCTGCAAAACTGGGGGGCGCTGATCGGCACCGGTGTGTCCGGCGCCTTCCTGTGGTTCATCGGTGTGCTGAACCTGTTGGTACTGCTCGACATCCTCAAGATCTGGCAGACCGCGAAGACCGGCAATCACAGTCACGCGCATCTCGAGGCGCTGCTGCAAAAGCGCGGCCTGCTCAACCGCCTGTTCGGCGGTCGGCT
>Ga0116230_10000467_pt1 | contig 35518 bp, 30 predicted proteins | sample S1TSphfallax_3_FD_88678 | JGI IMG/M metagenome (GOLD analysis project Ga0116230, IMG submission 88678) | Host-associated microbial communities from peat moss isolated from Minnesota, USA - S1T2_Fd - Sphagnum fallax MG | ecosystem: Host-associated > Plants > Peat moss > Unclassified | place... | reverse complement strand
GATGTCGCCGGCTTCGATCTCAAGCGGCTGGCGAAGGGGCCTGACCTAAATGAAGGGGCCAAATCTAGATATTGAAGCTTCTTATCAATCGGCCGGGAAAACCATGGACCGCAAAGTATTGGTAGATTAGCACCACACCTCAAATACTATACCGAAAGCGCTGTGTTTGAAGCCGATTTCGCATGACGGCGCTCGGCCCGGCAGGCTTAGCTGGATGACGCCGGATTTATCGGTCACCGGCGCCATAGGCGATGCGACAGAGAAGGGTAAGGCCAGCGCCGATTATCGCGGCGGGGTTTGTGGAATTGTTGCGTGACGTCTCAGGCTTCGAGCTCAAGCGCCCGTGGAAGGGCTTGATAATGGCGGCTTCCGCAGGATAGCCCCTAGCTCCGCTGAGTATCGCAAAGCGCTTAAGCTTTGCTATAAGGCAAAAATAAATTATTTTTAATATAAACCATCAAAAAATAAGAATTTTTACACGCAAGCTTAAGCATGGATTGTGCGTTAAATGTTTTTTCACGATTGACCACGGCGAAGAAAGGTGAGAAATCACATTGCGGTCCTAGGACTGTACCTCAAATGGAGTTGAACGATGTCAAATTTGAAGGTCGGCACCTTTGCCGCCGCAATGATTGGTTTGTCGCTGGGACAAGCATCAGCTACAACATATACTTCACAGCCAGATGATATCGGGGTGGTTGGACCCATTTCAGGCGTTTACGAGACGACAAGTAGCAGTGCTCCTATCAGCTTAACCCCTGGCGTTACTGTTGGTTTTGGAGATATTCTTTCTCCCGCTCCATCAAGTTATTCGGATGACTATTATTTGACGTCGGCCGTGAATGCCACTTTGTCGATATTCGGATTCACCGGCAGTTCTACCAACTTTAAGCTGGTGGCTGAAGATTCGACTCCTACACAAGTTGGTTCTGCGAGCTTCGTATCGGGCCAAACAGTAGGCGCTTTGAATTTTGACGTCACACTGCTGGCTGGAACGACCTATGAATTGATTGTGTCTGGCAATCCGACTGTGAATCCAGCATCTTATGCTGGTAATTTCGTTACATCGACCCCTCTTCCGGCTGGGCTTCCGCTGATCGCTGGCGGTCTCGGCCTCGTTGGCTGGTTGTCATCGCGCAGCCGCAAGCAAAATGTTGAAGGCAAGGCTAATTTTATCGCCGCCTGATTGCTTCCATCCATCAGCTCCATTGATGGCGCGGGATCACATCCCGCGCCATTGTTTTTAAATTAAAAGCACGCCGCCGCTTCTCCTTTTACCGGCGTGAGGACTTGAAGCTGCGTGCGATGATATGGGCGGTTAAACCCTTCTCCATCCGCACCGCGGTGGCACCGTCCTCATAGTAATCCCCGATCTCGTCGAAGCGCGTAAAGCCGTTCTTTTCGTAAAGCGCGATCGCACGCTTGTTATCGATCCGCACTTCGAGACGTAAAGTCACGCAGCCATGCGCACGCGCGTCTTTCTCAGCCGTCTTGAGCAGCGCGCGGCCAAGCCCTTGCCCTTCATGCGCAGGATCGACCGCGATGGAATAAAGCCGCGCGATTTTCGAGCCTTTGCGAAACGCAAGCAGGCTATAGGCGGCGAGCGCGCCGCCTTGCTTCATCACGCGCAAAATCGCGGTTGGCGTATCGGCGTAATAGCGAAAACTGCGGCGCGAGAGCTGGTCGCCGTCGAAGACTTTATTTTCGAAAGCTTCGAGCGCATCGGCGTCCGCGAGAGCCGCGCGGCGGGCAGGAAGCGCCGCGCGGCGCGCCATTTTCAAACGTCATGGCCGGGCTTGACCCGGCCATCCAGGCGCATAGCAATCCATGTTTTCCCAAAGTGCCTGGATGCGCGGGTCAAGCCCGCGCATGACACGGGAAGAGACATTCTCAAACTCCAAGAAGCCAGCACTTCTAGATCACGCTCTACTCCGGCCGCCATGGGAGCGTCCAGGTTTCGGTGAGCGCGCGTGAGCCCGTCCGCAAGAACACCCGCAGATCAGTCGATTGCCCCGCGTCGAGCTGCAAATCAATCGCGGCGCGCAGCCCTTGTGTATGGCTGTTTGGCACCAGAAAGCTCCGCACGATTTTACCTTGCGTCGTTGTCGGCACCACTTCAACCAAGGCCGGATCTTGTGCGTAATAGGCAAGGTCGCCGCCGGCGAAATCGATGATGAAGCGGCGCGTGCCGGGCGTCACCGGTTCGGGCGAGCCAAGGGCCTGACCTGTCGTTTCATAGGTGTTGACTGTGCGCCCATTGGGCGAGAGACGGGCAAGGTTCAGGCTCGCGATGATCCGGTAGGAGAAGGTGAAAGGCTTGCCTGGTTCCGGCGGATCTTTTGGCACCCAAGAGACGACGATATTGTCATTTGTCTCGTCTTGCGTCGGCAATTCGACGAGTTCGACATGGCCATCGCCCCAATTGCCTTGCGGCTCGATCCAATAGCTCGGACGCGCCTCATAGGCGAGATCGAGATCTTGGTAGTGATCGAAATTGCGGTCGCGCTGCAAAAGCCCGAAACCGCGAATGTCATGATCGAGAAAGGCCGAGATTTCGGCATGCGCCGGATTGTGAAGCGGGCGCCAAATCCATTCGCCAGTGCCAGATTCAATGAGAAGCCCATCTGAATCATGCAACTCGGGACGGAAGTCGCCGCTGACGCGATGATCATTTTCGCCGATGAAGAACATGGAGGTCAAAGGCGCGAGGCCGAATTTCTCCGCGCCCTGGCGCGGGAAAAGCGTCACCGACACGTCGAGAACACTTTCATTGCCGGGCTGGAGATCGAACCGGTAGGCGCCGGTCGCCGATTTGCCGTCGAGCAGCGCATAGACCGCCGCGTGCATGGCATTGGGCTCTGGCGTCTCGATCCAGAACTCGCGGAAGAAGGGAAACTCTTCCGCCTCCGTCCCGGCGCCCACAGCAAGACCCCGCGCTGAAAGACCATAGCGCTGATTGCGTCCAAGAAACCGGAAATAGCTCGCACCTAGAAAGGCGATCACCTCGTCAAAGACTTTCGGATCGTTCAAAGGATAATGCAGCCGGAACCCAGCAAAGCCGACATTCACCGGCAAAGGCTTGTCGAACTTGGTGCGGCCATAATCGAAAAGATTCGCCGCATAGGGAATCGGCGTCGGAATGCCGTCGCGAATGGTGTTCACGATGACCGGGCATTTGAACAAATGGCCAAGATGGAAAAGCTGCAGGCGGAACAGGCTGCCATTGGCGCCCAGAAAAGCCTTGTCAGGCCGGAAACGGATATCGCGCCAAGCATCGAAGTCGAGCTTGGCCAAAGCCTCCGGCAGTTCCGGCGGCGCTGGATCGAAAGGCGCCGTCGCAAGATCGCGCGCCCTGCGGATGACATCTTCGAAATTGAATTTAGGCGTGGAGTCCGTCGACTGTCCCGATTGAGCTGAAGCGCGGCTGGCAGCTGAGGCGCCGGCGGCGAGCAAAGTCGAAACGAGCGCCCGGCGCGTGAGATCGGTCATGGAAGCAACACCAGTACAAAATTAAGGACAACCAACCTTACAAGCGGCAAGCTTGCAAGTGACTGGAGCGGCGCATTGTTAAAAGATGAAAGCGATATGCGGATGGCACTTATGCGGCGGAGCCTTTCAGAGGGGTTAATGCGAGGCGTAGCCGCCGGCAAGCTGGACAAAGTTTTTGCGTGAGCATTTATGCCGCGGCGAAGGCATTCAAGACAATTGCTCTGCAAGATATGACAATCGTAAGGCGAGTCTTTTATGCAACTGCGCGGCAAATACCGGCGGGCAAAGCGGTTGGACTAAAAAAACACTTGTAATGCTGGCGAACGTGATTATTTTCAGTCTTGCCCAAATCGCACGTGCCTGTGGTCGTGTGTCGGTGGGCGGGGATCTGGACAAGAGGCCAGTTAACCGCCTGAAAAAACCGGCAGCCGGAGCGAACCGGTGAACCCCGCCAAACGGGGGACACGACTTAAAGCAACGACGGACCGGGCTTTTTCGTCTCTGTCGGCCTCCAACGCCGGCGTCATGAAGAGGCTTGTCTATCTTGCCGGGCGTGCGGAACGGGAACAATCCCAATCCAAGCGATGGCCATTGAAACTCTGACGGCACTTTGCTGTCCGTGTTGATATGTCCAACGGCGCTGCATCAGGCTGCAACGAAGACTCTTCGTCTTCGCGGCAGTCTCGAACGGCTTTGCACAGTCTACAGCTCGCGTTTCCACAGCGCGCGCTGGCGAATGCGCTTGTCCGTCCACCCGAAGCTTGGTTCGTATCGCGCGGCATCGCCCGCGCCTTCGAAGGGATGCCGCGATGAATGATCGTATCCACGAATTCCTGCGTAACCGCCGTGAGGACGGGCCCTGCATGGTGCTCGATCTCGAGGTCGTACGCGACAACTACTTCTCCTTCGCCAAGGCGTTGCCGGACACGCGCATTTTCTATGCGGTGAAGGCCAACCCCGACCCGCAGGTGCTCTCACTCCTCGCCGAGCTTGGCTCGTGCTTTGATACGGCCTCCGTCGTCGAGATCGAGCAGGCGCTTGCGTCTGGTGCGAGCGCCGACCGCATCAGCTTTGGCAATACGATCAAGAAAGAACGCGATATCGCCCGCGCCTATGCGCTCGGCGTGCGTCTCTTCGCGGTGGATTGCGAAGCCGAGGTCGAAAAGATCGCCCGTGCCGCGCCTGGCTCTAAGGTGTTCTGCCGCATCCTTTGCGATGCGACCGGCGCCGAATGGCCGCTGTCGCGCAAGTTCGGCTGCGCGCCTGCCATGGCGCCCCGCGTGCTCGAACATGCTCATACCCTCGGCCTCAATGCCTATGGGCTCTCGTTCCATGTCGGATCGCAGCAGCGCAATCCGCGCATGTGGGATGGCGCGCTGAAGGCAGCCTCGGAGATTTTCCGGGATCTCGCCGAGCGCGGCATCTGCCTGCAAATGGTCAATCTTGGCGGCGGTTTTCCGACGAAATATCTGCGCAATGTCCCGGCGGTGAAAGCCTATGGGCAGTCGATCTTCAAGTCGCTGCGCAAACATTTCGGCAACCGCATTCCCGAGACGATCATCGAGCCAGGACGCGGCATGGTCGGCAATGCCGGCATCATCGAGGCAGAGGTCGTGCTCATCTCGAAGAAGTCCGACGCGGATCAGGTGAAATGGGTCTATCTCGACATCGGCAAGTTCAACGGCTTGGCCGAGACCACTGACGAGATGATCCGTTATCCAATCAAGACAGCTTTCGATCATGACGTGATGGAGCCCTGCGTGCTCGCCGGGCCCAGTTGCGACTCCGTCGATGTGCTCTATGAAAAGGATCCCTATCTCCTGCCCGTCAGTCTGGAGATCGGATCGAAGGTTCTGATCGAAGGCACGGGAGCCTATACGACGACCTATTCGTCGGTCGGCTTCAACGGTTTTCCGCCGCTCAAATCCTATGTGATCTGAGCCCGCATGGATGAGGGATCTATCCCTCATCCATTGAACCCTTTCCCTTTGACTTCCGGACAAACGGGCACGGCTTTAGACCTGCCACGTGCGAGGATTCTCTGCTGCCTGCGGAGGGTTGCGATGACTTTTGTGCACGAGATCCAAGAGAATCTTATCCAAGACAATTTCGCCGCCATGGCTGTACAACAGCCGGCCCATGTCTTCAGCATGGATAGCCCGGTCATCATCGGCGACGAGCAAGCGGGCGACGGCGCAAGGCGCGAGGCTTTGCTCGACGCAGCCTTCGGCCGGAAGGAGCGTTTTGCCAAAACCTGCCAGCGCCTGCGTGAAAGCCGTCTGCCCGCGCGCGGGCTCTCGCTCGCCGCGCGCAAGGATGGCGGTTTTGTTGGAACATTGCGCATGTGGCATGTCGATGCGGGCGGCGTGCCCGCCTTGCTGCTCGGGCCGCTCGCCGTCGATACCGCGCAGCGCTCGCTGGGCATTGGCGGGATGTTGATGGATGAAGCCTTGATGCGCGCCAAATATCTTGGTCATCGCGCTGTCATTCTCATCGGCGATGCACCTTATTACGCGCGTTTTGGTTTCTCGCGCGCGCATACGCTCAATCTCGCTATGCCTGGACCGGTCGATGAAGCGCGTTTTCTTGGGCTCGAATTGCAAGAGGGCGCGCTAAAATCGGCACAAGGGCTCGTGAAACCAACGGGCGCGCTCGACCTCAGGGCGCATCGTCCGCGCCGGCAAGCCCGCGTCACAAAACACGCAGCTTGACCTTCTCAGCTACGCTTGCTTTTAACCACACAACCTTAGTGCGCCACGCGTGGCGCACGCATTTTCGTTTGGAGATATCAGAATGGAAGAATGGCCCGTGCATGGCACGATCACAGGCCCGATCGTGATGATCGGCTTCGGCTCGATCGGACGCGGGACATTGCCGCTGATCGAACGTCATTTCAATTATGACAAATCGCGCTTCACGGTCATCGATCCCGTCGATAAGGACCGTCATCTCCTCGACGAACGCGGCATCCGCTATATCCAGGACTCCGTCCGGCAGGATAATTTCGTCGATTTGCTAAAGCCGCTTCTGACCGAAGGCGAGGGCCAGCCCTTTGTCGTCAATCTTTCTGTCGATGTGTCCTCAGCGGCCATCATGCGGCTCTGCCATGAGATTGGCGCGCTCTACATCGATACGGTCGCGGAACCTTGGCTCGGCTTTTATGCGGACCCGCGCCTCACAACGTCGCAGCGCTCGAATTATGCTCTGCGCGAGGAAGTGCTCGACCTTCGCGATGCGCTGGGCTCTGGGCCAACCGCCGTCTCCTGCTGCGGCGCCAATCCTGGCATGGTGTCATGGTTCGTCAAACAAGCATTGCTGAATGTCGCAGCCGATTGCGGCATCGATGCGGGCGATCCTGTTACGAGCGATGAATGGGCAGCGCTGGCGCAAAAAGTTGGCGTCAAAGGCATTCATATCGCAGAACGCGACACGCAACGCGCGCTCTCGCCGAAACCGCAAGACGTCTTCGTCAACACATGGTCTGTCGAAGGCTTCATCTCCGAGGGCCTGCAACCGGCGGAGCTCGGCTGGGGTACGCATGAAAAGTCGTTACCGCCCGAAGGCAAACGTCACGCATTCGGTCCCGATTGCGCGATTTATCTGATGCGTCCCGGCGCGGGCACGAAAGTGCGGTCCTGGACACCGACAGCCAAAGCGCAGCACGGCTTTCTCGTGACGCATAATGAAGCGATCTCGATCGCCGATTATTTCACCGTGCATGGCGATGACGAGACGGTGCATTACCGGCCGACCTGTCACTACGCCTATCATCCGGCCAATGATGCCGTGCTCTCATTGCATGAGATGGGCGGTGCGCAATGGCAGCCGCAATCCAAATTTCACATTCTCGACGAGAACGAAATCTTGGACGGCATCGATGAGCTTGGCGTGCTGCTTTATGGCCACAAGAAGAATGCTTATTGGTATGGATCGCAGCTCTCCGTCGAAGAGACGCGCCGCATCGCGCCCTATCAAAATGCAACCGGGCTTCAAGTGACCTCAGCCGTGCTCGCCGGCATGGTCTGGGCGCTCGAAAACCCGCGCGCGGGAATCGTTGAAGCCGATGAAGTGGACTTCCGCCGCTGCCTCGAAGTGCAAAGCCCCTATCTCGGGCCGATCATCGGCCAATATACGGATTGGACGCCTTTGACCGATCGCAGCGCGTTCTTTCCCGAGGATCTCGATCTGGAAGATCCCTGGCAGTTCAAGAATGTGATCGTGCGGTGAGCAGCCTTCAGCGCGTCATGCCCCGCATGACGCGCCAACCCTAATTAAACGCCTCGGGCTTCGGTCCGCGCACCGTCGTGCGGTAGAGCGTGCGGCGAAGCCCGGGCGGGGTTCCCGTCGCAAGATGGATCGTGGCGCGATTGTCCCAAAAGACGAGATCGCCCTTTTGCCAATGATGGCGGTAATGGAAGCGATCCTGCTTTTGATGCTCGAATAGAAGGGCGAGGAGAGCCGTGCTTTCGGCCTCGGGCAGTTCCACAATCTTCGTTGTGAAGCCCTCGCTCACAAAAAGGATCGGCGCGCCGGTGACCTCGTGCCGGCGCACAACAGGGTGGATCACAGGCGGCACGGTCTTGGCTTGATCCGCGCTCAGCGCGGGCCGCAGCCCGTTACTTTGCGCGGCCTGCACTTTGTTACGCGCATTATAGTCATGCACGGCGGTCAGATGTTTGATCTTCGCCTTGAGCTCATCGTCAAGCGCCTCATAGGCGGCGGTGAGACTGCCGAATAGCGTATCGCCGCCCTCACTTGGCAGTTCGATCGAATGCAGCAATGAGCCAAGCGACGGTTCGGCCAGATAGCTCAAATCCGAATGCCAATAGCGCCCGGCATCGACAAGCCCGAGCGGCACGCCGTTTTCGACGACATTCGAAACGATCAGAATTTCAGGATGATCTTTAAGCAGAAACTTCTTCTGCACATGAATTTCAAGCACGCCAAAGCGGCGGCTGAAAGCAACATGCTGTTCCGGCGTCAGATGGCTCTGATCGCGGAAGACAAGAATACCGTGACGGCCAAGTGCCGCAGCAAGCGCATCGATGGTTTCAGCCGCGCACGGACGGCTGAGATCGAGCCCAATGATTTCCGCTGCGAAGAGCGGATGCAAAGGACGAAGTTCAAACCCCAGGCCGGAGGTTTGGGCCGGATTTTTGGCCGCGGCGGACGCTAACCCTGTCATTCAATCATCTCTCAGAAAGCAGCTCATTCACGCGGCTGCGCGCCATTGCGGATTCAAACGGCGGATTTGAGCGCGATGCAAGACACGCCGCGCGTTGGAATCGAAACTGTCGCGCCGGTGCATGGTCAAAAGATTGTCCCACAACACGACATCGCCGGGGCGCCATTCATGCCGCATCGCGAAAGCCGGGTTTGTCGCATGCGCCCAAAGCGCATCGAGCAAGGCCTCGCTCTCCCCCGTCTGAAGCCCGACGACATGCGCGTTGAAACGCCGACCGAGCAATAAAAAATCTTCCTGCCAGCTCGGATGCGTCCAGATGAGTTTATGACGAGCGCCTGGGCGCGTTTCAGGATCGGCCGACGGTACAACGCCATGGCGCAGCGTGCCCGCGCTGGTCGTGGAATGATCATGCAGGATTTTGCGGTCAGCGATTTGAGCCCGCAGCGTTTGCGGCAAGGCAGCGGTCGCCGCGCGCAAGCTTGTAAACCAGGTGAAACCGCCGCCAGCTGGCGTTTCACGCGCGTTGAGGACGCAGCCCACCGGCGGCTCCTCTTGAAACGTCATGTCCGAATGCCAAGCCAAATCACCGCTGCCGAGGCCGCCAATCGGCTCGCCATTTTCGATCACATTCGAGACGACCGCGATTTCCGGAAAAGCAGCGACATGGGCTTTCTTGCTGTCGAGCGCGGGCGCCAGGTCGAGATCGCCGAGAGATTTGGCAAAAGCCAGCAGTCCGGCGTCGTCGATCGTCTGATTGCGAAAAACCAAAACGAGGTTCTGCCGCCAAGCCGCGATAATTTCAGCGGCGGTTCCGGCATCGATGGGCGCACGGAGATCAATCCCCGTCGCTTCCGCGCCGAGCACTGAAGCGAACCTTTCAATCTTCAACGCCATCGCAAAACCTCACCTTTTTAACAATTTTTGGCACCAAGCCTTGAGTATTAGCCTATTGCATCGTAAGCATGCTTAGTCCATAGATATTGTCAATATCTAATCAATAAATCTATAAAAGGGATAGAGAAGAGGATTTTTGAGGCGGAGAAAATAGCATTCGCCATCTGAAAATGCTCCCGGCTCCCCATGAACCCGGTTTCCATAGGCGGTTCGAACATGAGTGAAAATAGGCATCTCGATCAGGTCGATAAGCGCATCCTGCAGATCGTGCAGAAGGACGCCTCCCTTTCCATCGGGGAAATCGCATCACAAGTTGGATTGTCCCAAACGCCGTGCTGGAAGCGGCTGCAAAAGCTTGAATCGAACGGGATCATCCGGCGCCGTATCGCGGTGCTCGATCCGATCAAGCTTGGCCTCGGCATGACGGTCTTCGTCTCGATCAAAATCGGAGATCACACGACAGAGTCGCTTCTGCAATTCGCAGATCGTGTCGCGGCCATGGAGGAGGTTATGGATTTTTATCGCGTCGCGGGAGATGTCGATTATGTCTTGCGCGTGGTGGTTTCAGACGCCGCGGCCTTCGACGATTTTTACAAAAAGCTGATCGCCCTCAACCCTTTAAAAAATGTGACCTCGCATTTTGCCTTGGAGAATATCAAAGCGGAGACGGCGTTTCCGATCTCGGCTTAATCGCATAGCCTCATGCCAAAGCCAACGCGTGGGCCTCTTGATGAGCGGCGAGCATGCGCTTTAATTCCGGCAGGCAGGAACCGCAATTTGTGCCTGCTTTCAATTTCGTCTGAAGCGCGGTAAGGCCGCAGCCGTCGGCAATGACCCCCGCGATACGGCCGCGCGGCACACCGAAACAGGCACAGACATTAGGGCCTTCATCCACAGTGCCATCGAGGCTTCGGCCAGACAGCAGAAATTTTCGGGTCAGCGGATCGAGAGCCTCAGCCGCGAAAGCTTTTTGTACGGCGTGCCAGCGCGGCGCTTCTGGTTTCGCGGCCAGAAAGAGAACCGTGCTCAACCGCTGATCACGGATGCGCGCGATCCGGAAAAGGCCGCGATCAGCGTCAAAGAGACTGACTTCCTCAGCCGCGCCCCGGCTGCGCAACAGATCTTGAAAAAAGTCATCGGGCGCGTTGGTTTCAATCTGCGCCGCATAACCGCCTTCGATCGCCTGCCAGGCCCAATAGGATTCGCCCGGTAAGACAAATCTCTCCCGCGCGACGATGAAGCCGGCCCGCTGCATCATGCAGGGCCGCAAAGCAACAGGCGTCGCCTTGGCGTCAGGCTGGCCCGACCAAGGATCGACAAGACTGTGAACCAGACTGCCAACGCGGCCAGCGCTCGCCGTCTCGGCGTTCCAATGGATGGGGGCGAAGACCGCGCCCCGCTCTTGCGCGGACGTGATAGAGACGCGCAAAACCGCGCGGCCATATTCATTGAACACTTCAGCGAGCCCGCCGTCAGTGATGCCCGCCGCCGCCGCATCTTGCGGATGCACAGCGATGAAAGGCTCAGCCGCATGCGACCCTAGTCTTGGCGAAAGCCCTGTGCGGGTCATCGTATGCCATTGGTCGCGTACACGCCCCGTATTCAGAAGCAGCGGCCAATCGGCTGATGTCACATCAGCCAATTGCGGTGAGACGATTTCCTGAAACTGCGCTTTGCCCGTGGGCGTAAAAAAAGCGCCATCGGCAAAGAGCCGTTGTGTGGATGTTACCGGCCCAACTGGAGATGGCCCAACAGGACATGGCCATTGCACCGGCGGCATCCGGTCATAGTCTTGCGTCTGTAAACTTGTGAGGCCGCCCAAATCAAAGTCGCGGGTGCCATTATTTTCAAAGGCCGACAAAGCCGCGTGTTCGGCAAAGATCGCTGCCGCATCGGCATAATCGAAGCCGGAAAAGCCGAGCCTTTGCGCGACTTGACTGACAGCCCACCAATCCGGTTTCGCTTCTCCCGCCGGAGAGAGAAAACTCCGCTGGCGCGAGATGCAACGCTCAGAATTCGTGACCGTGCCATCCTTCTCGCCCCAAGCAGCGGCTGGCAAAAGCACAGCGCGCGTTGCGCGCACTGTGTCGTTCGAAATGACATTTTCAGAGATGACACAAAGATCGAGTTTGCTGAGCGCCTGAGCCACATAATCGGCGCGCGGCAGGCTCACGGCTGGATTGGTGCCCATGACCCAAAGGGCTTTGATTTTGCCTTGATCGATCGCATCGAAAAGATTGACGGCTTTCAGCCCCTCATGCAGCGCCATTTGAGGGGCCTGCCAAAACCGCCGCACGCGGTCGATGTCTTCCGGCGCAAACCCCATATGCGCGGCCAGCTGATTGGCAAGGCCGCCGACTTCACGTCCGCCCATCGCATTGGGCTGGCCCGTCAGAGAAAAAGGCCCCATGCCCGGCCGGCCGATGCGGCCCGCCGCGAGATGGCAATTCAAAATCGCGACGACCTTATCCGTGCCCTGCGTGGATTGATTGACGCCTTGGCTATAGAGGGTCACCACGCGTTCGGTCGATGCCCAAAGCTCATAGAACTTTTGAATATTTTCCGCGGGCAGACGCGTGCGCGAGGCAATTACAGCAAGATTTGGGGCGATATCTCTCGCTTTTGTGAGAGCCGCGTCAAATCCTTCCGTATGCGCGGCGATGAACGCTTGGTTGAGATGGCCCTGATCGGCAAGATAAACGAGCAGCCCGGAAAATAAGGCTCCATCTTGCCCCGGCGCAATCGAGAGCTGCATCAAGGCTGTCTCGGAGGTCGCCGTCGCGCGCGGGTCTATATTGATCAATTTTGCGCCGCGCTTTTCCTGCGCCGCCACCATGCGCTGATAAAGGATCGGATGACACCAGGCCGCATTGGACCCGACAAGGACAAAAAGATCAGCTTCATCGAGATCGCCGTAGCAGCCAGGCACCGTGTCCGATCCGAAGGCGCGCTTATGCCCGGCAACAGAAGAGGCCATGCAAAGACGCGAATTCGTATCGACATTGGCCGAGCCGATGAATCCCTTCATCAGCTTGTTCGCGATATAATAATCTTCCGTCAGCAATTGCCCTGAGAGGTAGAAGGCGATGGCATCGGGTCCATATTCGGATTTGATGCGCTGAAGGGCCGCCGCGATATGGCCGAGCGCTGCGTCCCAACTGGCGCGCGCGCCATCGATCATCGGATAGAGAAGCCGCGTCTCAAGCCCAAGCGTTTCACCGAGCGCGGAGCCTTTCGAGCATAATCTGCCGAAATTCGCCGGATGCCCGGCGTCGCCCGCGATAGCTGCGCCACCTTTGCCGTCAGGCGTCGCCATCACGCCGCAGCCGACGCCGCAATAAGGGCAGGTCGTGCGGACGGCGGCGCTGGCCATCAATAGACATCCGTTTGATAAAGTCCGTTTTTCTTCATACTGGCGACAAAAGCCTTGGCGGAGGTTTCCGTATGGTCGCTATGTTTTGTAATGGTCTCGACAAGCGCCCGCTCGACATCGCCCGCCATGCGCTTGGCATCGCCGCACACATAAAAATGCGCGCCGCGCGCGATCCATTCGTAGAGCTCTTCGCTTTCCATCCGCATTTTATCTTGCACATAGGTTTTCGTATCGCCGTCACGCGACCAGGCGAGCGACAATTTGCTCAAAGATCCATCCTTGAGCATTCCATTGAATTCTTCTTCATAGAAGAAATCCGCGGCACGGCGCTGATGCCCGAAGAAAAGCCACGCGCCTCCTGTTGCTTGCGTTGCGCGGCGCTCCTGTAAAAAGGCGCGAAAGGGAGCGACACCGGTCCCAGGTCCCACCATGATAATGGGTATGCCGCCGTCCGCCGGCAAGGCGAAATTATGGGCCTTTTGGATATAGGCCTTAAGCTTCCGGTGCGGCGCCAGCTCTTCTGCAAGCCAAGAGGACGCGACGCCCCGCCTGATGCGATTGCCAATCACGTAGCGGACATGATCAACCGTCAAGGAGAGATGTTTCGGATTGACCTTCGGCGAAGAGGAAATGGAATAAAGCCTTGGCTGCAAAGGATCGAGCGCTTCAATGAAGGCTTCGGCATCGGGGCGCAGACCAGGAAATTTCTCCAGCACCGCCAGCACATCGAGCGTCGCGGCGTCGCCATCCGGGTCCTCGCCGATCGAAAGGAGCTTGGCCTTTTTGCGCCGCTCACCGCCGGTGATGAAGGAAATGAACTCAAAGAACCGGTCTGGCGGCGATCCGAGCGCGACATCGTTGATCAGGATATCGCGCAGCGGCTTGTCACCGATCATCGTTTGCGGATCAGCAGCGATCTTGGCGATAATCTCATCGACGAGCTTCGGATCGTTTTGCGGGAACACGCCAAGACTGTCGCCGACATTATAAGTGAGGCCGCTTTCGCTCAGATCGAAATCGATATGATAGGTCGCCTTCTCGGAATCTTCTTTGTTCAGGCGCCGCCGCCCTAAAAAACCAATCGTCGCAGGCGAGGCCCGGCCATAGGTGGCGGGCTGTGACGCTTCGCCTGCTGTTGACGCTGGCGCGAGGATAGGCATCTCCGGCGCTTCTGTCACCGGCTGCTCGGCGTTCATCTCCTCAGCCAGCGCCTTCAGCATGCGGAACGTTGGCTTTTCGCCGGGTACGCAGAGATTCAACCGCTCTTCCGTATGCGCCATGATCGCATTGGCGTAATTCTCGCAATCATAACCGCATTGGCCGCAATCCTGCTGCGCCATCGCGGCCATCAAGCGGCGGTTCAAGGGCCGCCCATTGGCCAGTTTCATGCGCTCTTCGAGCGGCATGGCGGGATCGTGCCAAGGCGCCTCGCCATCATCGCCCTCGTCATGCCGGGCGGCATCGGATGGCGCGGGCGCGGCATCGGGCGCCATCAGCCCCGCGAAAAATCCATTGAGCCAAGCGCGCTGCTCTTCGGAAAAGGGCGCGTTTTCGGGAATGAAAGGCGGGATGATAGGCTGCGTGGTCATAAGGCTATTTTCATCGCAATTTGTTTGAGCACGGAAACATCGCAAGCATTGGTGAAAGCATGAAAGTTTTCATCCGGGCTCTCGCGGTGTTTGAGATAGGCTTTGATCAGCCGCTCGACCATTTGCGGCGCCTCCTCGGCCTTAACATCATGAAAGACCTCGCGGCCGATGGCGCCTTCCGTTGAAAATCCGCCGCCGACGAAAATATGATAACCTTCGACCGTATCGCCCTCATCGTTGATAGGCACGCGGGCACCGATGAGCCCGATATCACCTATATAATGCTGAGCGCAGGAATTGTGGCAGCCTGTCAGATGGATATTGATCGGCTGATCGAGCGTGACGCGCGTTTCGCAATAGGTCGCGATTGCCTCGGCATGGCCCTTCGTGTCCGCCGCTGAAAAGCGGCAGCCGCGCGAGCCCGTGCAAGCGACAAGCCCCGCGCGCAGGCTCGATGCGCGCCATTCAAGACCAATGTTTTCAATCCGCTCCTGCGCTTCAGCCAAGCGCTGTTCGGGGATGCCTGAAATCAGCAGGTTCTGCCAGACGGTGAGCCGCAGATCGCCATCGCCGCAATCATGCGCGATGGCCGCCAGCTCGCGCATTTGGGCGCTGAGCATTTTCCCGACCGGCAAGACGACGCCAATATAAGAAAGCCCAGCTTGTTTCTGCGGGTGCACGCCAATATGCGCATGACGGTCTTGCTGCGGTCGCGGCGCGATCTGCGCCGCATCGACACGTGCGAGCCTATACCCGAGCTTATCTTCGACAGCGGCGAGAAATTTGTCGAAGCCCAGAGCATCGAGCACATATTTGAGCCGCGCCTTGGCGCGATTGGTACGGTCGCCCAGATCGATAAAAACCTTGACGATCGCATCGCCAACTTTCGTCGCATCTTTTGGCGGGATGACGACACCCGTATCGCGGGCCAGATCCTTATGTCCGGTGATGCCGCCAAGCATCAGGCGAAAATAAAGCCCAGGCTCGATCCCGGCACCGGCTAAAACTTCGACCGCCTGAAAGCCAATGTCATTTGTGTCTTCCAGCGTCGGCACGCCGCCGCCGCCATCGAAGGCGACGTTGAATTTGCGTGGCAGGCCGGTCAGAACGCGATTGTTCAAAATATGGAAATGCCATTCGCGCGCATACGGCCGTGTATCGAGAAGTTCATGCGGCCAGATCCCGGCCGTCGCATCGCCCGTGACGTTACGAATATTGTCCGCTCCCGAGCCGCGCGAACAGAGGCCTAGATCGAGAATGGCTTCGAGAACATTGGTCGCATTTTTGGCCGCGACCTCACGGATTTGAAGATTGGCTCTTGTCGTGACGTGCGCATAACCGCCAGCATAACGGTCTGCGAGATCCGCGACGCCCGCGAATTGCGTATGGGTCAAGACACCATTTGGAATACGCAGCCGGCACATATAGGCATCTTGCGCTGGCGCGACGTAAAAAAGCCCCAGATAACGCCAGCGGAAATTATCGGCGGGCGCCGGAAATTCGTTCTTTTCGGCTTGCTCCTTGAGACGCGCATAGGCATCGAACGGATGTTCTTCGCGTTTCCATTTTTCTGGATCGGAGAGTTTCTTGCCTTGCGCCTCGAACCGCGCCATGGCGGCGAGATGCGGCGCATCTGGTCCAGCTGGCGCGGCAGGTATCGCAGAAGGAGCAGCGGCCGCGCGCCCGGCGCGCGCGATTTGCAGGCCCGACGAAAAGCCTTCAAGATAGCGTTTCTGTTCCGGCGTGAAATCGCCACTCATTGCATCCTACGCTCCTAATTGCGGCCCGAATATCAAATCATGCCGGATGCCCGCAACCTCGGCCTTCGAGCGCATGAGATCAAGATACCAAAGCCCATCCGCCGTATCGCCATAAAGAACGGCTCCAGCTAAGTATTCGTTTTCAATGACAAGCTTTTTATAAACACCGCGTCCCTCATCCTTGAAGATAATCGCGTCTTTGTCCTCAACCAGAAAATCGCCCGCCGAGAAGACCGAGACCCCGGAAACTTTCAAATGCGTTGCAAGCACCGATCCGGGATAGAGCGCGTCGCGATCGCCCGAAAGCCTGCGCGCAAGAATACGCGCCTGTTCATAGGCAGGCTCCACCAGTCCATAAGCGATGCCGCGATGTTCCGCGCATTCGCCGAGCGCGAAGACGGAAGGGTCAGAGGTTTGAAGGCCGTCATCGACGAGAATACCGCGATTGGCGTCGAGGCCGGCAGCGCGCGCGAGATCGGCATTGGGCTTGATGCCGATGGCGCAAACGACGAGATCGGCAGGAATCACCCGGCCGTCCGCGAGCACAACCGCTTCAGCTTTCCCATTTCCTGTGACCCGCGCGGTCTGCGCCGAAAGCAAGATCTCAACGCCTTTTGCCTCGACTTGTAACTTAAGCAGTTCCGCGGCTGGCGCATCGAGCTGGCGCTCCATCAGCCGGTCCATCAGATGGATTAGCGTCACTTTCACCCCCGCTTGCGCGAGGCCGTAGGCCGCCTCGATGCCAAGAAGCCCGCCGCCGATCACGACGGCTGGCCGCCCCGGTCGCGCGCCGCTCATCATGGCTTCGACATCCGCCATCACGCGGAATGTCATGACACCTGGCAGATCCATCCCCGGAATGGGCAAAGAAATCGGATGAGAACCCGTCGCAAACACCAGCTTTTCATAAGCGAAACTGACGCCATTTTCCAACGTCACGGTTTTCGCCAAGCGATCAATCGCAGACACACCCCGGCCATAAATATTGGTCACGCCTTGACGGCGCCACCAATCCCCTGATTTCAATTCGAGGTCACTCGCGCTGATTTCACCAGCCAGCAATGAGGAAAGCAGCACGCGATTATAAGCGCGGTAGGGTTCTTTGCCGATCACGATAATCGAATAGCGGCCAAGCGCCCGCGACGACAATTCCTCGACGAGCTTTGTCGCGGCCATGCCCTGCCCGATGATGACAAGAGGCTCACTCATGTGAAGCGGTTCAAAAAGAGGGTCCTCATCTTTTCACGGCCCATTTAAAGCCACACGTTCAAGCCATCGCCGTGTCCGACCCTGGTTCAGCCATCATGCCGCGTTGTGCGATAGCCTGATCGTAGAGCGCCTGCTCGGCTTGCTTATGCTGGAGCGAGAAGCGGATCGCCAAAGCGCCCAGCGCGCAGATGATCGCAGCGCATCCCAGGATGAAAAAGCATAATGGCACATTGCCGGTGCCACGGAGCAAGAACCCCGCGGCGACGCCGCCAATGTTGCCGCCAGCCCCGACGATCCCTGTCACGCCGCCCAAAACCTTGCGGTCAATGAAGGGAACAAGCGCATAAATACCTCCGCAAGCCATATGGGTAAACAATCCGAACACCAGCATCGTCACGATTGCCAATGCGACGATATTCGCTTGCGAGAAGGCAATAAGGAAAATGCCCTCGCTCATCATCAACCCGGCGAGCATCCAAATGCGGCCATCGAGACCTTTGAACTTGGCGATACGGTCGGAGATGATACCGCCAAGCGCCCTCGCAAAGAGAGCAAGCGCGCCGAAGGCACCCACGGCGAAACCGGCATTTTCCACTGACAGATGAAATTTGTTGAAATAATAAGTGGCTGCGATTCCGTGCACAAAGAGTTCAACCCCGAAGGACGCGGCATAGCAGGCAGCCAGCAGCCAGACGCGGTAATTCTTGGCAGCCGTCTTCATAACATCCCAGCCGCCCTTCTTTCCGCTATCGACCACAATACCTTGGCGGCGCAGCTCCAGCACATTGCCTTCGGGTGTATCCTGCGTGAACTTCCAATAAAGAACGGCAACAATCAGCATCAAAACACCAGGGACGATCATCGCATAGCGCCAGCTGATCGCCTGGCTCAAGCCAAGCGCGGCGACGCCTGCGACGACGAGCGGCATGATGCTCTGCGTGGCACCGCCGCCCGCGTTCCCCCAGCCGCCAACCGTCGCATTGGCGGTGCCCACTACGTTTGGAGCGAACATGACCGACGTGTGATATTGGGTGACGACAAAACTCGCACCAATGATGCCAATCACAAGGCGAAAGACGAAAAACGATGCGTAATCCCACGCAAAAGCGATTCCGAAAACGGGAATGGCACCCAGCGCCAGCAATAAAGTGTAGGTAATACGCGGCCCGTATTTATCGCACATAGGGCCGATGAGGAAACGCGCCAGAATCGTCGCGAACACGCCAGCGATCGTGATGTTATAAACTTCATCATTTGTCAGATGGAGATCGCCCTTGATGATGGGCATCAAAGGAGCAGTCGCAAACCAGGCAAAGAAGCAAACAAAGAAAGCGAGCCAGGTCAGATGAAAGGCGCGCATCTGCGGCGTCGCTAGGCTGAAGAGATTGATCCGCGTTGCCTTTTGCGAAGTCATTGTCAAAACTCCAAAGGAAGGATGAAGGGTAAGGTCAAAAGAGATCAAGCCGGATCGTTAAAGCCGGCGCTATTATAATCGAGCTGCACAAATGGAAGTTGGCGCAGCGCCGGATTTTAAAAAGGGCCAAACCATTTTTATTGCCTGCCGCCAGCCGATCAAAGAAAGGCCGCTCTCGAAAAAGTCGATCATAGTTTTTTCCATCACTGCCAAATGATGAGGGACAGCGGCAAGACACAAAAAAGCCGCTGGCTCACACTGCCAAATCATTTGGCAGGTGAAATCAGCGGCGCTGCTGAGCACTCAGCCCCTCGTTGAGCTAAGCACGGAATACTTCTCTATATCGCTAAAATGCAAGTTTCGTCAAACACTTTGATCGCAGGCCCGGCTTTCGCTTGCCGTTAAACTATCATTGAACAGAAAATCTCAGGCTCAAGATCGCTTGGTGTTTCGCTCAAATCGCCTGCGAGATCCGGGCGATAAACCAATCTGGCTTTTTCTTCGAGGTCTTCTGCGACTTGTCCAGCCGCCCGCATCTGCGCATAGAGCCAATCGGCATGCGCGGGATGCGCGAACGTCGCCGCGCGGTCGAGCCGGATCGCTGTTCTTTTGGTGTCAGGTTCAAGCGACGGGTCCAGGATCATGCGCAGAAGCCCGGCTGGGACGTCGAGGCCCGCCTCTTTCGCAAGAAGATGCGTGAGATCATCGGTGTGCGTTTTATCGGCTGCCCAATCTGCCGCGCGGCGGATCGACCGCGATAAAGCCATGACACAATCTGGGTCGGAGGCAGCCGCGTCGGCGCGAAAGGCCAGAAGCTTTTCAGGACAATTGCGGACGATATCCCGGCCAGGATGAATGATTTCGCCAGCACCTGCTTCCACCGCGAGCCCGTTCCAAGGTGCGCCCACGCAGAACCCATCGATCAAGCCGCTCTGCAAGCTCTCCGCCATGAAAGGCGGCGGCACGACAATGAGATTCACATCGGCTTTGGGATCGATCCCGCCCGCGGCAAACCAAAGCCGCAATTGGTAATGATGGCTGGAAAACGGAAAAACATGCGCGAAGGTCAGAGGACGCAGGCCCGCTGCTTTGCGTTTGGCGATCACCCGAGCCAGCGCTTGCGCGGTCACGGCGGGGCCGGCGCCGCCCGGCCCAGCCTCGGCCATGACGTCCGCGTGAAGCGCCTGCGATAATGTGATCGCATTGCCGTCAAGCCCAAGGGCGACAGGCGCGACGAGCTGCATGTCAAGATAGCCAAGGCCGAGACAAACCGCCATGGCTGAGGGCGCCAGCATGTGGGCCGCGTCGAAAATCCCGGCGCCCAGCTTATCGCGAATATTCGCCCAGGAGGTCTCTCGAACAAGCTCGAGATCGATCCCCTCGGCAGCCGCGAAGCCAGTGGCGCGGGCGGCATGGAGCAGCGCGGAATCGACAAGCGGAATATAGCCAACACGCAGCAATTTGCTCATCTCAGCAGCTCCGCCGCCGTAATGATCGAGCGGGCGACATCCGCGATCTTTTTATGCTCGTTCATGGCGACCTTGCGCATCATCGCATAGGCCTGCGCCTCGGGGATGGACTTCGCCTTCATGATCAGAATTTTAGCGCGATCGATCGCCTTGCGCTCCTCCAATTGCAACTTGGCAGATTCAAGTTCGTCTTTCAGCTTGGCGAAGGCATTGAAGCGCCTGATCGTGATATCGAGGATCGGCTTAACCCGGTCCTTGCGCAGACCATCAACAATATAGGCGGAGACGCCCGCGTCGATCGCTGCATCGATCATCGACGTATCCGAACGGTCCACGAACATCGCAATCGGACGCGCTATCGTCCGGCTGACTTCGAACATTTGTTCGAGAACATCGCGGCTCGGGCTTTCAAGATCGATGATAATGACATCCGGGGTCAGAGCACTGATGCGGCTGAGAAGATCAGACGTATCGTCGATATGGATCACATCACTATGGCCCGCTTCCCGCAGGCCATCCCCAAGAACGGCGGCGCGAAGAGGGTTTTTATCGATGACGACGATGCGGAAATCGGCATCCACGCGGAAACCTCTACCACCCAGGAGCCGCGCAAACGGATTGGCTCCCCGCAGGTCATTAACAAATCTTTAATTCCCAACCAGCTCCGGACTGAACAACTTCCGGTCAGGCTAGGGCCAAGCTCGCCCTAACATACGTGCATAGAGGCTGAAAGGAAAAGAGAGTGGAACGACTTCTTTCCGATTGGATGGAACCATCCAATCGGAACGCGGCCGCGTAATTCGACACCCGCCTCTTTAACAACAACGAAACGAGATGGAGCTATTTTGCCGTCTCCGGCCGGATCGCGCGCCTAACGCACTGGCTTTTCTCCTATGAAAAAGGCGACCCCGTGCTCCCCGCCGATAACCCCTCACAGGAGATGCTAGGTGGCTTTGCGAGTGTCGATCAGACCAATTCCGGCCATTTCGCCCGCCGGCTCGATGCAATGCACGCGCTGGACTTCTTCCGTACGTATAAAAAAGAGACCTTCCTTCTTATGCTGCCCCAGCCCGGAGCGCGCGTCGCCGACATCGGCTGTGGCACCGGAGACGATGCCAAGCGCCTGGCTGAAATCGTCGGCGCAAACGGCCACGTCACGGGCTTTGATCTCAGCGCAGCCCTGCTTGAAGAGGCCAAGATACGGCATGCGGGCACGCCGAATTTAGTTTTTGTCATCTCCGCGGCTGATCATCTCGATGCGCCGGCAGGCCATTTCGACGCCGTGCGGGCAGATCGTGTTTTGACCCATGTTCCCGATATCGCCGCGGCCCTGCGGGAGATGGGGCGCGTCGTAAAACCTGGCGGCCGCATCGTCGTGAGCGAGCCCGATATGCCAGGATGCTGGTTGAGCAGCGACCACCCGGAGATCAGCGCCAAAATTTTTCAGACGATCGCGGCCTCATGCGCAAAACCATACGCCGCCCGCGACCTTTATCACGCCTTTCTGGATGCCGGTTTCGAGAATGTCGAACTGCGGCTGCATTCAGCAGCGATTAGCGACCCAGGCACGGCCGATAACATCCTTAACTTCCAAGCCACTTTGAAAAATATGCTGGAAATCGGCTCCATAAAGCCGGAGGAAGCAGCGCTTTGGAGTGCGGAATTTGAAGAACGCCGGCGCACAGAACGCTTTTTAGGCGGCATTACGATTTTCGTTGTAGCCGGCACGAATCCGGGCACTCCGCCAATCACAGCGGCAAAATAGAGACTGTCCCCGTTCGAACAATCCTTCCCGGTCCAGCAAAGAACAATGCACGCAGAAATGTTTAGCCGGAAGCCAGAAAACTGGAGGCATCCAGCCCGGGTCGGATGGAAGCTTCTGCTACGCTATGCTCAATCAACATCGCTGTTTACCGCGAAGCCGAAACCGCAATTGCCTGTCACCAGCTTCCTGCGGCTCGCCGCTGTTGATCTCGCCGATCTGCCAAAGCCCGAGACTTTCGCCTTATCGGATGGCTATCCCCTGAGCTTCCGGCATTATCGTACCATGAGCGGCAACGGAACGGCGGTCGTTTTGGTGCATGGTTCCGCTGGCCATGCAGGCCAATATCATGCCTTGGCGCGGGAGATCGCAACCCATCAAAGCATGGATGTCTATGCGCTCGACATGCGCGGCCATGGCGCTTCAGCCTTGCGGCGCGGCCACGATGTTCATGAAACGGGCCGATTGACCGCGGATCTCAAGGAATTTCTCGCTGAACTGCGTGAGCGATATCCACGCCTCGTTCTGGGAGGCCATTCCGCGGGCGGCGGGCTTTTGCTGCGTACAATCGCGAATGGTATAGACCCGTTCATTTCAGCCTATATGTTCTTTTCGCCCTATCTGGGATTGGGCTCTCCAACGATCCGGCCATATTTCGGCGGCTGGGTCAGTATAAACACGAGTCTCTTGCGGGCCATTTTCCTTGCGAATCTCTTTGGTGTGACACGGTTCAACGACAAGACGGTCGTGCATTTTGATCTTTCGGCTTGTCCCGATTCCTGGCGCTACACACCCAGCTGGTCCTTTAACATGCTTCTGGCCTTTGGACCTGATATCTGGAATTCGGCCCCCCTGCCGATCCCTGAAGGTAAGCCCGTTCTCGTGGTGGCCGGTCTCAACGATCAATGTTTTTACCCGGAGGGCTATCATGAAGCCTTTGCGTGCCTCGCATCAAAGGCTGATGTACGGATGGCCAAAAACTGCGGGCATTGGGATATTCTCGTCGCGCCCGAAACGATTGGCTTTGTCGTGAATTGGCTGGACCATTTACCGGATCAGCAAAACGCGGCGCAGATCACCTCCTCATTGAGACATTCTGTCCCGTAAAGACCGCTGCTAAGTCGAGACATCGCATCAAGCCTTCGTTAGAAGACTCTGGATAGCGTTATCTCATGCCAAAGACCGCGAAAACCTTCGGCAGACGCAACCTGCCTTCTGAAACACAAGTGCCAGCCCGTTTCTCCGCCGCTTCTCCGCGTTTGCCCGTCGCATTGCCAGAAAGCGGCAAGAAGCCGAACATAGAAGCCGCCGCCTTGTTCGCAGCGGCATTGGCGGCGGAACGGCAAGCAGCGGAGGCAGGAGGCTCTCACGGCTCGCGGATGGTCCCGAAATCGGTCCGCGCAGCGCTTCTCGCTGGCCTCGTTGTCGCTTTGCTTCATACGAGCCTCGACCTTGGAACCATCATCGCGCTCGGCCAGCAATCGGGTACGGTCTCCGTCGGCGGCCATACCATGCCGATGGGACCCATGCTGCTTATCGATGGACTTCTATCTGGTGCACGCTGGAGCACCATCGGCCTCTTAAGCGTCCGCGCACTTCTCACCCAGCTTGAAAGGACTGGTTTCGGTGCTTATGCGCTCTGCGGGGGCGGGGTTGCGCTGCTTTATGCCCTCTTGATGCAGACGCTTGGATGGGGCGATCAAGTCGCGGACCTCCCAATGGACATAGGAACCGGCGCCGCCGCGGGATTTTTCTACAGGTTGTTCGCCGGTACAAAACCTGTTTGAACTCGGGTAGAGCACAATTCCTCACGTTCCATTGGATGAGTCCATCTCTATGCGCAGACGCCTGACCCCGCCGACATTTCCCGTCTTCCTCATTTCACTTATTCTCGCCGTGCTCGCGGTCGCCAGCATGTACACGAACATCCCAGTGGTTGGGCATTATTTCGCCGGGCCGCATCGCTTCTGGGCGATGGCGATTGCTTATGCGATTTTGTTCATTGGCGTCGTCGTTGACGGGCTGTGAACTGCGCCAACACCACATTTCGAGACTATACTCTAGCGCCGATGGTGCTCGAAATAGCTCCGCAAAATAGCGTTAATTTTGGTTTGATATCCGCGTCCCTGCGCACGAAACCATTCGTGCACGTCGGCATCGAGCCGCAACGTCATATGCGCTTTGCGCGCAGGTTGAGGCAGCCTGACGGTTGCCCAATCCATAGCAAAAGGTTCAATCGCATCGTTGGGGTCGCTTCCGTCCGGCACGGGTTTGCTAGCCGCTTTCCGCCAATCGCTGCCGCCATCACCGCGCGCACGGCGCGTTTTCAGTTCCTTATCCGTAGTTTGCACGATGCGCTCGTTCTTCGTCTTCATGCGCTCTCCTCATCGAAATGACACGGACAACATCCTCCCGCCACATCCAGACCAACACGAAAAATGCACCTTCAATCAGGGCAATTGTTTTCCACCGATCCTCGCCCTTGCGAACCGATGGGATATGCAAAACCGGGCGACCGTCGAAAAACAAATCCGCGTCGGCGAAGTCGAGGCTGCGCAGCCTGAGGGTGTCGGCGCGTTTGAGCTCATCCCATTCAAATTTCATATGAGGCTAGAATTAGCAAATCGCTGTAATGTATGTACATTTCGTATGCACATTCTCAGCAAAAAGCAAGGGTATAACTGGCCCGTTTAACCGGCGAAATCCGCTGTTATGGCGCGACTGAAGGCTTTTATAGGCCCCGGATTCGTCCCATATTGGCGGCATGCCAAAAGCTCCTAAAACACCCGAACTCAAGAAGGCCGCTCCCAAAGCGGCAGCCTCTAAAACGCCCCGCTCGAAAGCCTCGAAGCCTGACGTTCAGCCGCTTGGCGAGCATCTGGCGGCTTTGCTCAATCCCGCCTTGAACGAAAAGCGGCCAGGCCTCGAACCCGGCTTCGAAGAAGCGCCGCAATCGGCCTATGACGCTGGGCCAGTTTCGCGCATCGACGCGCAATTGGCCAAGGTTCTTGGTTACGAGGCTGGACCCGATATCCAAAGCACGCCCGCGGCGCGCCGCGTGCCGCATCCGCCGGGCATGACGGGTGCCACGGCGACCGCGGAATCACTCAAAGAGCTTCTGGAGCGCGGCGACCCGAACCTGCGTGAGAAAAAGCCATGGACGCCGCATAGGCCCGACCGCCCCGATAAGAGCGAAGGCGGTGTTCCCTTCAAGATCGTCTCTGAATATGAGCCGAAGGGCGACCAGCCCGCCGCGATCGACGAGCTTGTCGCGGGTATCAACAGCCATGAGCGCGATCAGGTTCTGCTCGGCGTGACCGGCTCCGGCAAGACTTTCACCATGGCGCAGGTCATTGCACGCACCAATCGCCCCGCGCTTGTGCTGGCGCCCAACAAAACGCTCGCGGCGCAGCTCTATGGCGAGTTCAAGAGCTTCTTTCCGGACAATGCTGTCGAATATTTCGTGTCTTATTACGACTATTACCAGCCAGAAGCCTATGTGCCGCGCACCGACACTTATATCGAGAAGGAATCATCAATCAACGAGCAGATCGACCGCATGCGCCACGCCGCGACCCGTTCGCTGCTCGAACGCGACGATGTGATCATCGTTGCTTCCGTCTCTTGCATCTACGGTATCGGCTCGGTCGAGACTTATACAGCGATGACCTTCACCGTGAAAGCGGGGGAGAAGATCGATCAGCGCCAGCTCATCGCGGACCTTGTCGCGCTCCAATACAAACGCTCGGCGGGCGATTTCTCGCGCGGCGTGTTTCGCGTGCGCGGTGATACAATCGAATTGTTTCCAGCGCATTATGAAGACCGCGCGTGGCGCATCACCTTCTTCGGTGACGAGATCGAGACGATCGTTGAATTCGATCCGCTCACCGGCAAGAAGTCGCAAGATCTCGAATTTGTAAAAGTCTATGCGAATTCGCATTATGTGACGCCGCGTCCGACGCTGCTGCAATCGATCAAAGGCATCAAGCAGGAGCTTCGCCAGCGCCTCGACGAACTCAACAATGCCAATCGCCTGCTTGAGGCGCAGCGCCTCGAACAACGCACGATCTTCGATCTCGAAATGCTGGAAGCAACAGGCTCTTGCGCGGGCATCGAAAACTATTCGCGCTATCTCACGGGCCGCAAACCCGGCGAGCCGCCGCCAACGCTTTTCGAATATCTGCCCGATAATGCGATTGTCTTCACGGATGAATCGCATGTCACCGTGCCGCAGATCGGCGGCATGTATCGCGGCGATTTTCGCCGCAAAGCGACGCTCGCCGAATATGGCTTCCGTCTGCCCTCTTGCATGGACAACCGTCCGTTGCGCTTCGAAGAATGGGAGGCGATGCGGCCGCAAACCATCCATGTCTCGGCGACGCCCGGCTCATGGGAGATGGAGCGCACCGGCGGCGTCTTCGTCGAGCAGGTGATACGCCCGACTGGCCTCATCGATCCGCCCGTCGAGATCCGCCCCGTCCGCACGCAGGTCGACGATGTGATGGATGAAATCGGCCTCACCACGAAGAAGGGCTATCGCACGCTCGTCACGGTGCTCACCAAACGCATGGCAGAGGATCTCACCGAATATCTGCACGAACATGGCGTGCGCGTGCGCTACATGCACTCCGATATCGACACGATCGAGCGTATCGAGATCTTGCGCGACCTGCGGCTCGGCGCTTTCGATGTGCTGGTCGGCATCAACCTGTTGCGCGAAGGGCTCGACATTCCCGAATGCGGACTTGTCGCCATTCTCGATGCCGACAAGGAAGGTTTTTTGCGCAGCGAAACGTCCTTGGTGCAGACGATCGGGCGCGCGGCGCGCAACGTCGATGGCAAGGTCATTCTCTATGCCGATCATGAGACGGGATCGATGCAGCGTGCTATGGCCGAGACAAGCCGCCGCCGCGAGAAGCAGCATGCTTATAATGTCGCGCATGGCATTACACCGGCGACGATCAAGCGTGACATTCAAGATATTCTAGGCTCCGTCTATGAGCAGGATCATGTCACCGTCGATGCGGGCTTCGCTGAGGCGGAGGCACTCATCGGCCATAACTTCAAGGCGACCGTTGCCGATCTCGAAAAGAAGATGCGCGAGGCAGCCGCCAACCTCGAGTTTGAAACGGCCGCGCGCCTGCGCGATGAGTTGAAACGCTTGCAAGCGGTGGAACTCGCCATCGGCGATGATCCCATGGCGCGTCAGACAGAGGTCGAAGATCAGGCGGGCGGTTTCGCCGGGCCGCGCAAGTATGGCGCTTCCGCCAATGTGCCGGCCAACCGGCCGCATAAGCCAACCGATAGCGAAATGGGTCCGCATAATTTCGGCGGCGGCGAGGCAAAGCCGCGTCCGGCGGGGCGCAGCATGGCCGGCAAAGGCGGGACAAGGGCGTGGAAGGGGAAGAAGCGGTAGATTTTTGTAGCAGTTGATTTTCAGAAAAAAATTGAATTTAGGGATTATGATCTTGGATAAACGCTATCAGGTATTTGTAGGTTCCACTTATTCCGACCTCAGTGAAGAGCGCGAATACGTCATTCACGAATTAAACAAAGTGGGTTTTATTGCTGTTGGGATGGAACAGTTTCCTGCCACCGATGAAGAGCAGATGGATTACATAAAACCCATCATTGATGAGTCGGATTATTACGTCGTGATTATTCGTGGCAAATACGGCTCAATAGGAAGTCACGGCATAAGTTTCACCGAAAAAGAATTTCAATACGCAACATCTATCGGAAAGCCTGCTCTCGGCTTTTTGTATAAAAACCCCGGCTCTCTGAGGCTGGATGAAACCGATCAAGATGCCATGAAGATGGGAAAGCTAACCGCTTTTCGAAGTTCTTTGGAGAACAAAAAAATTGTTCGTTATTGGAACGGTAAAGACGAACTGGTGAGTGCCGTTAAAGACACGATTCATGATCAGGTTAGGCGGAAGCCTGGAATCGGTTGGATTAGAGGTGATCAAGCAATTGATCCGAAGGTTTATAAAGAATTGGAAGAAGTCAGGCAGGAGAATGCAAAACTGCGGGACCTTTTGGCGAAATCAGATTTAGAAACGGTGGCATTTCCGTCTCATTTGAGCAGCGGGGGCGACATCGTAACGGTAAAATTTCTGGAAGGTGACCAGGAAAAAGAATCAACGATTTCGTGGGACGAAATTTTCGATCTTGTTATCGAGCAAATCTATAATGAAATGCCGGAGACCTCCTGCATATGGCCAGTACTTTCAGCTTTGAGTGAAAGATCGACGGCAATTAATCCTTATACCAATCTTGAGCTGGCAAAATTCATACGTCATCAATTTTTAGCGTTAGGTTTAATAGACACAATCGTCAAGGAGCACATAGATTCCTCGAGATTTCGGAGCCAAGATATTTGCTGGTGTTTCACATTGAAAGGAAGACGATATGCTTCTGAAAGAAATGCCCTCAAAAGAACCCAGCTGCGGTGAAATCTAATATTGGAGAGTGAGGCATCTTGACTGGCTTTTCGCGGTGTTCATAGACTCTGCGAGAAAGATCGCTTGTCACTCCAATATAGAGCGTGCCTTGTTTCTCGTTGGTCATGATGTAGACGAGCCGCGCATGCTGATCTCTGCCATTTTGCCGCCGTCATACGCGTCCCCGGACTTGCTCCGGGGCTCGACCCGTGTATCCAGGCGTCTCCCTAAAACACATGAGAGCAGCGCCTGGATGCCCGGATCAAGTCCGGGCAGGACGCTGCATCGCGGGTGCACATCCTGTAGCATTCGCCTCGCAGGCAAGAATTAACATCGTGATCAGCACATGAGGCATTGGTGCGTTGAAACCAAGCTTCCTTTGAATGTCGAGCACCGCTCTTGGGGCAGTCATACGCGGGCTTGACCCGCGTATCCAGGCATCCCCCTCAACACATGAGAGCAGCGCCTGGATGCCCGGATCAAGTCCGGGCAGGACGCTGCATCGCGGGTGCTCATCCTGTAGCATTCGGCGCGCGGCAGGAATTAACATCGTGACCGGTGCAGAAGGCACTGATGCTTCGAAACCAAGATTCCTTTGAATGTGGAGCATCGCTCTTGGGGCAGTCATACGCACCCCCGGACTTGCTCCGTGTATCCAGGCGTCTCCCTCAACACATGAGAGCAGCGCCTGGATGCCCGGATCAAGTCCGGGCAGGACGCTGCATCGCAGGTGCTTATCCTGTGAGAGGTCACAAACTTCATCCTATTCATTCAGCCGGAGATAGAGGTCATCCCATTCCGGGTTCTGCTCATGGATCAAAGCGAGCTTCCAGGCGCGCGGCCAATGTTTCAGGTTTTTCTCGCGTTGGATGGCGGCGCGGATATCGTCAAAGGCCTCGTAATAAACGAGAAGATGCAGGCCGTAGCGGCTTGTGAAACCCTCGACGATCTCTTCGCGGTGCTCGTACACCCTGCGAGATAAATCGCTCGTTACGCCGATGTAAAGCGTGCCTTGCGGTTTGTTGGTCATGATGTAGACGTAGCCGGGCATTGGCCCAAGATTCATGCCTGGATACGCGGGTCAAGCCCGCGTAAGACGCTTCATCATCGAGTCCATCTTAGACGGGTAGCCCTGTCCTCTCAGCTGTCATGCGCGGACCTGATCCGCGCATCCAGGTGCTAACGATCAGAATTGACGCCTGGATGCCCGGATCAAGTCCGGGCGGGACGCTGTGTTTTCGGAATGCGCCCTAATAGCCGGGCAGGACGCTGCATCGCGGGTGCACATCCTGTAGCATTCGCCTCGCAGGCAAGAATTAACATCATGACCAGCACGCGAGGCATTGATGGCTTGAAGCCCGAGCTTCCCTGCATGTCGAGGCTCGCTCGCACCGCGGTCATACGCGCCCCCGCCTGATCCCAATGCGCTAAATAGGCACGCTCACACGTACGGACTCGCCTTTTGTGACGGATATGCAGCCGGGCCTTTCGCCACTCTCAACGCGGCAGGACGCTTGATCCCATCAAAAAGAAATCGACCGATTGTGCCGCCTGGCGGCCTTCGCGGATCGCCCAGACCACGAGCGATTGCCCGCGCCGCATGTCGCCGCAGACGAAGACCTTATCGAGGGAGGTCCGGTAACTCGACGTGTCCGCCGCGACATTGCCGCGCGGATCGAGCGTGACGCCGAGGCCTTCCAGCAAACCTTCATGAATCGGCGCAACGAAGCCCATCGCGAGCAGAACAAGATCGGCCTTGATCTCAAATTCACTCCCCGGAATTTCCTGCATCTTCGCATCGACGCGGACGCATTTGAGTTTTTTCACCACACCGTCTTCGCCGATGAATTCTTTCGTCAGCACGGCGAAATCGCGGTCGGCACCTTCTTCGTGGCTGGAGGACGTCCGAAGCTTCAGCGGCCAGTTCGGCCATGTCATCAGCTTATTTTCCTTGTCCGGCGGCTGCGGCATAATTTCCAGCTGCTTCACAGAGACGGCGCCTTGGCGGATGGATGTGCCGATGCAATCCGAACCCGTGTCGCCGCCGCCGATCACGATCACATGTTTGCTCGACGCCAGGATCGGTGCATTGCTTTGGACCGGCTCTTTGCCGATGCGGCGATTTTGCTGCGGCAAAAAATCCATTGCGAAATGGACGCCCGTCAGGTCGCGGCCGGGGATCGGGAGATCGCGCGGCTTTTCCGCGCCGCCAGCCAAAATGACGGCATCATAATCGGCGAGCAGTTTCGCAGGCGCCAGATCGACACCGACATTGATCCCGCAATGGAAGCTGACGCCTTCTGCCTCCATCTGCGCGACGCGCCGGTCGATCAGATGCTTTTCCATTTTGAAGTCGGGAATGCCATAACGCAGCAATCCGCCGGGTTTGAGGTTTTTTTCATAGACGTGGACCTCGTGGCCCGCGCGGGCGAGCTGCTGGGCCGCTGCGAGACCGGCGGGGCCTGAGCCGATGATTGCGATCCGTTGATGCGTGCTATGGCTCGCAGGCTCCGGTTTGATCCAGCCATTTTCCCAGGCGCGATCAACAATCGCGCACTCGATCGTTTTGATCGTGACCGGCGTTTCCGTGAGGTTCAGCGTGCAGGCCGCTTCGCAAGGCGCCGGGCAAATGCGCCCCGTGAACTCAGGAAAATTATTGGTCGAATGAAGATTGCGGGCCGCTTCTTCCCAATCCGAATGATAGACGAGATCGTTCCAATCGGGGATCTGATTGTTCACCGGACAACCGGTATGGCAATAAGGAATGCCGCAATTCATGCAGCGCGCGGCTTGATCCTTGGTCGCTTCTTCCGACAGCGGAATCACGAATTCCTTATAGTGGCGGATGCGATCGGAGGCCGGTGCATAGCGCCGGTCGCGCCGGTCTATTTCAAGAAAACCCGTCACCTTGCCCATGGGTGTCCGTTTGCCTTTGTTGCGTTGAAATGAATCCCGGATCAACAGCCGCGAATGAGGCGAGAGTCAAGCTGGGACAGCGCCTTGGGAAGCTGCTGTTTGCAACGGTTTTTTGGACTTAAGCGGTCCTGCCCGCCCATGCGCTTCGCTCGCGGCTGAAACGAAAAGACCACGGAATGCGCGGGCAATCCATGATCCTTTCGACAGAAACAGCTCTGATGTCTTTAAGAAGCAGGCATTTCCTTAAGAAAGGGGATGATCTGGAAAATATCCTTATCATTATACCTGCCGAAAATCGCCGTATTCTCAGCTCCAACGCCGAGCTGGCCAATCAAAACGTAATCATGGGCAGGATTGATACATTTTTTAAATAGAGGAGCCACATGTTCGAAGTCTATATTAGTCTCGAAAATGTAGAGTGACGGAGACTGACGCCACCAAGTCAAAGCATATTCTTCAACAACTTCGACAAGAGCCTCATAACGCTTCTTGTGATTAGGTTTTACAACAATTTCCTCCGGATCTTCGATACGGAAGTTCAACCAATAGATGCGATTAGCCACGGCTCTGTCTCTCTTCGAATAGGGGCAGATCAGGAGCGGCGCCAACCCGAGGGTTCGCTCGCTGCCGCCGATCATGCGGATATTGATTAGCGGCGCCCTTGTCGCAGAAAGTGCTGAAGAGCTCAATCCTCCTGCAAATTCTTCTCCAAGCCCTCTTTGGTACGGCAATGCCCCTACCCAGAAACGGGGATTGCCGGTAGGACTGCGGCGCAACATGGATATGACGGCGGGGGACGAGGTGGAACAAAGGTCCTTGGGGGCACCTGATTTAAAAGTTGCCCCGCTCGCGCTTGGCGGCAATGTGTTCGGCTGGACGGCGGATGAGGCAACCTCTCTCTCCTTGATCGACGCCTTCGTCGAGCGCGGTTTTTCCTTGATCGACACCGCCGATGTTTATTCGACCTGGGTCGAAGGCCATCAAGGCGGCGAGTCCGAGGCCATTATCGGTCAATGGCTGAAGCGCGGCGGCGCGCGCGACAAAATCGTCATCGCGACGAAAGTCGGCATGGACATGCGCAAGGCCGGTAAAGGCCTGTCGAAAGCGCATATCATTCAATCGGCGGAAAATTCGCTGCGGCGGCTCAGAACAGATCATATCGACCTTTACCAAGCCCATATCGACGATATTTCGGTGCCGCTTGAGGAAACACTCGAAGCTTTCGCAAGCCTCATCGAAGCTGGGAAGGTTCGCGCCATCGGCGCCTCGAATTATGTGGCGCCGCGCTTGGCCGAGGCGCTGGCTGCGAGCGCGAAAGCCGGGCTGCCGCGCTTTGCCTGCCTTCAGCCGCATTATAATCTCGTCAATAGATCCCTATTTGAAGGCGATCTGCAGAAGCTCTGTCTCACTGAGGGCCTCGGGGTCATCCCCTATTATGCGCTAGCGGCCGGGTTTCTCACCGGCAAATATCGCAGCGTCGCAGATCTGCCAGGCAGCGCGCGGGCTGGCACGGTCGCGCATTATCTCGATCCGCGCGGCCTCGATATTGTCGATGAAATCGCAAAAATCGCTGGGAGGCTCGCTGCCACGCCCGCGCAAATTGCGATCGCCTGGGTTATGGCGCAGCCGGGCATCACGGCGCCAATCGTAAGCGCGACGAGCCTGGCGCAGCTCGAAGATGTCATGCAGGCCGCGACGGTCAGCCTCGACAAACAGGCGCTAAGCCGTCTCGATCGCGTCAGCGCATAGAGCGTTTCCGCAAAAGTGCGAGCGGTTTTGCAGATGAAAATGCTCTGGTTAAGCTTACGTAAACTGTTATAGTTAAGCTTCCGTTAAGTTTGCACAGCAGGCTGTGACTTAACCGGCATCATTGTTTTTGTAAGCCGTAAGAGTTCAGTCGCGTGCGTAACGGCCAAGCCTTAAAATCTTTGGAGCCTTCAGGCCCCGTTGCGGCGCGGGGTGCGCGGAGCGCTGGAGGCGGCACATCCGGTTTTGATAGGCGTTCAAACGCGGGCGGCTTGCCGCTCGAAATTGCGTTTCTGGCCAATTATGGCGTGGCGCCCGCCTATTTGATCGCGGCAGCGCGTCTCGCACATAAAGAAGGTGTTTCGCCAGATCGCGCATTGCTTGCCAGCGGCGCCATCGAAGAGACGTTTTTCTATCGATGTCTGGCGCGTCACCTTGGCGTTTCTTTTATCGATGAGCCTTTGCGGCTCTTGGACGTCGCCGTGAAAACGTACCCTCAGCCGCATCATGCCGGGCTGGTTGCTTACACCAGTCCTGAAGGACCGGCATGGCTCGCGGCGCCACGGGATAAAGGCCTGACAACGCTTCTAGGCAACATGAAGCGCGGCGGACAGAAGACGCGTCTTGCTATTACAACACCCTCGCATTTGTCGCGATCTTTGCGGGAAGCTGCGCGGCGGAAAATAGCGGCTGAGGCAAGCTTCAGCCTTTTAAGCGCCGACGCGGATCTCTCCGCCCAAAGCGGTTTGAATCTGAAGCAGCAATTTTTCATAGGAGCTGGCAGTTTTGGAGCAGCCTTATCTGTTTTGATTCCAGCTTTTTCCGCTGGATATTTCTGGGCGGTGTTCATCGGCCTTATGTTTTTGGCCGCGATTATTTTCAGGCTCTTCGTTTCCGCGGCAGCTATTGGCGCGCCGCGCCCGCGCAGAGAGCCGCTCGAAGATCATCAATTGCCAGTCTATACGGTCTTGGTGGCGCTCTACAAAGAAGCCAGAATCGCTAGGCGTCTCGTCGCAATGCTCGACCAGATCGATTACCCGCGCGCGAAACTCGACATCAAGCTGATCCTTGAAGAAGATGATCGCGAGACACGCTATGCGCTGGAGTCGCTGCCGCTTTCGCCGATTTACGAAATCATCGTCGCCCCGTCTGGAGAGCCGCGCACCAAACCTCGGGCCTTGAATGTCGCGCTGCCGCTGGCACGCGGAGAGCTGATCGCCGTTTTCGATGCCGAAGATGCGCCCGATGCTTTGCAACTTCGCCTCGCGGCGGAAGGTTTTGCGCGGGCGCCTTCGCAGCTTGCCTGTCTTCAGGCAAAACTCGTCATCGAAAATGTTCAAGACCGCTGGCTGACCCAGCTTTTCGCGATCGAATATGCGGCCCTATTCGAACTGCAAAATGTTGGATTGGCCGATCTCGGTTTGCCTTTTCCTGTCAGCGGATCGTCTAATCATTTTCGTACATCGGTTTTGCGGGAGATTCATGGCTGGGATGCCTGGAATGTCACGGAAGATGCCGACGTCGGCCTGCGGCTGGCGCGGTTTGGCTATTCCATTGATATGCTGGACTCGATCACGCATGAAGAGGCGCCTGTTTCTATCGATGCGTGGCTGAAGCAAAGACAGCGCTGGTTCAAAGGCTGGTGGCAAACGCTCATCACGATTAGCCGGTCGCCGCTCACGCTCATCCGCGAAATTGGCCTGGTACGCGCCGGAGCCATTGCTTTGCTATTTGTCAGCTTGCTGTTTGGCCCGCTGTTTTGGATTCCCTCGAGCCTTCTCCTTTTGAGCAATATCTTGCTGAACGGGGTGTGGATGCCGGAGGATTTCGCAGGCGTTTGTCTGGCCACGCTTTGGACCTCCGTCAGTCTTTTGGGACTGGGATCGCTTTTCTGGCACGCGCTCTTTGGCATGAAGCAGCAAAGGCTTCTTCATCTATGGCCAGTCTTGCCTTTGCTTCTACCCTATTATTGTCTTCACGCGGTCGCGGCTTGGATGGCGATCTATGAGCTTTTCAGGCGTCCATTTCACTGGCACAAGACGGAACACGGGCTTGCCAGCACATCGCAGCGCGTGGTTACAAAACCTGCGCGTGAGCAATCGCTCGCATAAAGCTCCGCAGCGAACGCGTGACCCAGGCTGCCCATGACACCGGAAGAGTTGCACGCAAGGCTGCTTTACCGCGACGGATTGATGCTCGTTGTCGATAAGCCGTTTGGGCTGCCGGTCCATAAAGGCCCCAAGGGCGGTGAGAATTTCGAAGCCTATTT
>Ga0116230_10000465_pt1 | contig 35553 bp, 27 predicted proteins | sample S1TSphfallax_3_FD_88678 | JGI IMG/M metagenome (GOLD analysis project Ga0116230, IMG submission 88678) | Host-associated microbial communities from peat moss isolated from Minnesota, USA - S1T2_Fd - Sphagnum fallax MG | ecosystem: Host-associated > Plants > Peat moss > Unclassified | place... | reverse complement strand
GGCTATTAAAAAGGAGTTGGCAGCTCAAACCAGTGCCACGATCTGGATAACCTATGTGTTGATGCTGGGCGGTCTCGTCATCGTCATCGGGACCGGTATCTTTGGAATCCGCGCCGGCCTCTTGAATCCACTAAACGGCCTGGTGACGGTGATGAACCGGCTGGCCCAGGGCGATTATCAAACACGAATTGACGGTGCTGAGCGGCGGGATGAAATCGGCACAATGTCCCGCGCGCTCGACATTCTAAAAGCCGCGGGGCTGGAAAAAGAGCGGCTGCAAGCCGAAGCAGAGACCCAGCGCGGCGTAGCAGATCAAGAGCGCCGCCAAAACGAACAGGCTCGCGCGATCTCAGCCAAATCCCAAGCCGAAGTGGTCAATGCTCTTGGAACAGGATTGGCGAAATTGGCACAAGGGGATCTAACCGTGCGCCTGCAAGGCACGTTTGCGTCGGAGTATGAAAAGCTTCGGGGCGACTTCAATATGGCCATGTCGCAATTGCAGGATACCATGAAGATGGTGGCCGGACGGACGGCGGGGCTGCGCGGGGGCAGTATGGAAATCGCCCAGGCCTCTGACGATCTCTCGAAGCGCACCGAACAGCAGGCCGCGAGCCTCGAAGAGACCGCGGCGGCACTGGATCAAATTACCGCCACAGTGAAAAAGACGGCCAGCGGTGCACTGCTTGCCCGTAATGTTGTGTCCGCTGCCACAGCGGAGGCGGAAAAATCCGGTCAGGTCGTTAGGGATGCGGTCAGCGGTATGACCGGCATTGAGGAAAGCGCTCGTCAAATCAGTCAGATCATTGGCGTTATCGACGAAATCGCCTTCCAGACTAACTTGCTTGCGCTCAATGCCGGCGTCGAAGCCGCGCGCGCGGGCGATGCGGGTAAGGGCTTCGCGGTGGTCGCATCCGAAGTCCGGGCGCTCGCACAACGCTCAGCCGAGGCAGCTAAAGAGATCAAGACGCTCATCTCCACCTCGACCGAACAGGTGGCCCAAGGTGTCACGCGGGTCGAAGCAACGGGCCATGCGCTTGAACGCATCGCGGCTCACGTCACTGAGATCAATAGCGTTGTCGTCGAGATCGCGAGCTCTGCCCAGGAACAGGCGACGGGTCTGCAAGAAGTCAACACCGCGGTCAATCAAATGGATCAAATGACCCAGCAGAACGCAGCTATGGTCGAGCAGACGGCCGCCGCTTGCCGCAGTTTGCGGGAAGAGGCGGATGGACTTGCTAAACTCATGGATCAGTTCCGGATCGGCGATGGGGCAGTGCTTGCCAGGGCTGCCTAGCTGGTACCCTTAAGCCCGCGCTTGGTGATGCGAAGGGCCATTGCCGTTCATGCGAAATTCATATTAAATCGTTGATAAATCAGTTTGTCGATGATCGCAGGTTTCGCATGAATTCTTAACCCGCGCTCCTCAGGTGCCTGCCAACGGCGCCTTCTTAGAAGCTCAAAAATATCGCTGGAGCTGCGGTCAAGTTCAAGCTTTCCGGCACCGTGCCTTTATCCCCACCTGGAAAGCGAGTCTGCTCTGTTTCAATTGGTCAAAGATGATAGTGCGCCATTAGAGATCGCTAGCGCAGGCAAGCCCGCGATCGCGCCCATCTTGCGCGGCCTGTCTATGCCGCATCTGATCCGGGATGAGCTTCTTTGCGAGATTTTCGCAGCCACGGTGCGGTCCGATCCGCGAGCGATAGCTATGATCACGCCGCGGGGGCAGCTGACCTATGCCGAAGTCGATGCGCGCGCCGATGCCATCGCGCGTGGCCTTTATCATCGCGGGGTTCGCCCCGGCCAAGTTGTTGGCCTTTGGATGGCGCGCGGCCATGACCTTCTGATCGCGCAGATCGGGATCGCAAAAACAGGTGCTGCCTGGCTGCCTTTCGATGCGGATGCACCGGTCGATCGTATCGCGATTTGCCTGGGTGATGCAGGCGCTGCGATCTTACTGACATCTCAATGCTTTGTCCAAAAGATAGCCGGTCATGTTGCTTGTCCGGTGGTCATACCGGCTGATCTGGACGATCCCGCGGACCGCATCAAAATTGATGCGCGCGCGCTCGCCGCGACGCCGGACCATCCCGCCTATCTGATCTACACATCAGGCTCGACGGGAACGCCGAAAGGCATCGTGATTTCCGGCCGCAACATTTGCCATTATTTGCGCGCGGCGAACGAGATCTATCATTTGCGGGAGACGGATGTTGTCTTTCAGGGCGCGTCTGTCGCTTTCGATCTTTCAATGGAAGAAATCTGGCTTCCTTATCTTGTTGGCGCGAGCCTCTTTGTCGCAACGCCGGAGATCGTGGCCGAAGCCGATAAGCTGCCCGATCTGCTCGAAGCTTATGGCGTAACCGTTCTTGATACGGTGCCCACTTTATTGTCGCTTTTGCCGCGCGATGTTGCGACATTGACGACGATCATCCTGGGCGGCGAGGCATGTCCGCCCGCGCTCGGCAGCCGCTGGTGCAAGCCGGGGCGTACGATCTTCAATTCCTATGGCCCGACGGAAGCCACCGTCGTTGCGACCGTCGCCGAGGTGCGCCCAGGTGAGACGGTCACGATTGGCCAGCCGATCCCGAATTACACCTGCTATGTCGCTGATGAGAATTTGCATCTCTGTGATGCGGGTATCGAAGGCGAGCTTCTGATCGGCGGCCCTGGTATCGCGCAAGGCTATTTGAACCGGGCGGCGCTGACGGAAGAAAAATTTATCGCCAATCCATATGATGCGGGCGCGCCGGATAAAACGCTTTACCGCTCGGGCGATGCTGTTCTGATCGATCCGGATGGCAACCTCGTGTTTCGCGGACGCATCGACGATCAGGTGAAGGTGCGCGGATTTCGTGTCGAACTTGGAGAGATCGAAGCCAAGCTGACTGGTTTGGCGCAGATTTCTCAGGCGGCGGTTGTTCAAAGAGGCGAGGCTGGCAGCGAAGAGCTCGTCGTCTTCGTTGTGACCGTCGCTGGTGCTTCGCTCGATGCGGGGACAATGCGCAATCTCCTGCGGGCGCAATTGCCAGCCTATATGCTGCCCAATCGCTACGAGTTCGTCGATGGCTTGCGGCGCCTGCCATCTGGAAAGATCGACCGCAATTTTCTGAAGCGGGTTGAGCTGGTATCGGCCGGAACGGATGAGGTTCAAGAAGAGCCGCGCAGCGAAACCGAGGCCAAGCTCTTGGCCGCCGCGCAACGCGTTCTGCCGCCGCAAGCCATACCATTTGACGCGGATTTTTTTACCGACCTTGGCGGCCACTCGCTGCTGGCCGCGCGCTTCATTTCGATCGTGCGTGAAACGTCCGCGCTGGCGGGCATCACCCTCCAGGATGTCTACACCGGACGTTCATTGCGCGCGATCGCGGACCTGCTGGATAAGAAGGCCGGAGACGTAGCGCCGCCTTGCGATTTATCCTTCACGCCGCCGCCGTTTGTGCGGCGTTTCTTGTGCGGCCTCGCGCAATTGGCCGTGCTGCCTATCATTCTCGGTCTTGTGACGGCGGAGTGGCTCGGCGTTTTCGTGAGTTACATGCTTCTCACCGATACAGATGCCTCGCTTTTTGAAGAAGTGAGCTCGCTGCTTGGCGTCTATATCTCGATCAACATCGCGATCCTGTTGATTGCGATTGCCGCTAAATGGGCCATCATCGGCCGGACAAAACCTGGGCGTTATCCGCTCTGGGGCGTCTATTATTACCGCTGGTGGTTGTCGAAGCGCTTTATTGGGCTTGTCCACACGAGATGGTTTCACGGCACGCCGTTTTTGCCAGTCTTTTTGAGAGCGCTCGGCGCGAAGATCGGCAAGAATACGCTGATCTCCGAAATCGAAGCCGGAGCCTTCGACCTTATCAGCATCGGCGACGGCGCGAACATTGGCTCCTTTGCCATTTTCGCCAATGCGCGTGTCGTCGGAAACGAGCTGATCATCGGCGAGATTGCGCTTGGCCCCGAAACTTATATCGGGTCATCCTGCGTCCTTGAAGAAAATGTCGTGATCGAGGAAGGCGCCGAATTGCGCGACCTGACTTCGATCAGCGCCAATACACGTGCCGGCGCCTGGGAGGTTTGGGACGGATCACCGGGTTTCAAGGCCGATGTTGTTGACCGGAGTGTGCTTCCACCGCCCGCTACCGCCACATTCGCCCGGCGCACCAGTCTGAACATTCTTTATTTCATCACGCTTCTAGCCGTGCCGCCGCTGGGCCTCTTGCCGATCATTCCGGCTTTTTGGGTCTTCGACAAGATCGACGATCTGATCGGCGTCGCTGATATGGACCGCATGACCTACATGGCGATGATCCCTGTAATGGCATGGCCAACCGCCTGTGTGAGCGTGCTCGCGACCGTTGGCTTTATGGCGGTGTTTCGCTGGGCGATTTTGCCCAGCGTGAAGGAAGGTACTTATTCCATTCATTCGTGGTTCTATTTCCGCAAATGGGTGGTCGCGCTGGCTTCCGAGATCACGCTCGAAACTCTGTCGTCCTTGTTTGCCACTGTTTATATGCGGGCTTGGTACCGGCTGATGGGTGCCAAAATCGGTAAGGATGCCGAAATCTCGACCAATCTCTCCGGCCGCTACGATCTCGTCGAGATCGGCGAAAAATGTTTCATCGCCGATGAAGTTGTGCTTGGCGATGAGGAAATCCGCCGCGGCTGGATGTATCTGAAACACGTGAAGACGGGTTCGCGGGTGTTCGTCGGCAATAGCGCCGTCGTGCCGGCCGGTGCCGAGATTCCAAACAATGCGCTGATCGGCATCAAGTCGAAGCCGCCCGCCAATGAATTGATGAGCCCAGGCGATACATGGTTCGGCTCGCCGCCGATCAAGCTGCCCGTCCGCCAGAGATTTGACACGGGCAATGCCAATTGGACCTATGAGGCGCCGCGCTGGAAGAAGCTTTTCCGGGCTGGCTTTGAAGCTATCACAATCTCTTTGCCGACAATGCTTTTCATCACCTTTGGCACCTGGGCTGTGGAATGGTTCAGCCGGGCTGTGATCGAAGGCCATTATGCCGAGGTCTTGAAGCTTTTCCTTCTTTCAGCGGTGGCGATCACACTTGGTCTGACGGCCGTGGTCGTTATGATCAAATGGCTGACCATGGGCCGCTACGAGCCGATGACGAAACCCATGTGGTCTTGGTGGGCGATGCGAACCGAGGCCGTTGCTGTGATCTATGCGGGCATGGTCGGCCGCGTTCTGCTTGATCATCTGCGCGGGACGCCCTTCTTACCTTGGGTGCTGCGGATCTTCGGCGCCAAGTTCGGCCGTGGTGTCTATATGGACATGACCGATATTACCGAGTTCGATTGCGTGACCGTCGGCGATTACGCGGCGCTGAATGCGATGTGCGCCTTGCAGACGCATCTTTACGAAGACCGGGTCATGAAAGTCGGCCGGGTATCCATCGGCAAAGGCGTCTCCGTTGGGCCGGGCTCGACGGTGCTTTACGACACGCATGTCGGCGATTATGCCCGGCTCGGCCCTTTGACACTTGTTATGAAGGGCGAGCATATTCCATCTCATTCCGAATGGACCGGCTCGCCGGCAGAGCCGAAAGCGCGTGAGAAAACGATTGAAAAAGAAAAGCTAAAGGCCTTTGCTTAAACAGCTTTTTATGCTTGAGCTTGAGCAGCGTTTGATGTTCTGCCTTAACTAGCAGAGGGTTTGTATAAGTTGCCGCTTCGGACCCATGTCGCACAATAGTTTCGGTCATCTCTTCCGCATTACGACCTTTGGCGAGAGCCACGGGCCGGCGATCGGCTGCGTGGTCGATGGATGTCCGCCCGGCCTCGCTTTGAGTGAGGCCGAGATTCAGGTTGATCTCGATAAACGCAAACCCGGCCAATCGCGCTTTACGACACAACGGAAAGAAGAAGATCGCGTCAAAATCCTGTCGGGCGTCTATTTTGACGAAAGATATGGTGCGCAAGTCACGACGGGCACACCCATCGGGCTGATGATCGAAAATACAGATCAGCGCTCGAACGATTATAATGCGATCAAGGACAAATACCGCCCCGGCCATGCGGATTACACCTATGACGCCAAATATGGCCTGCGCGATCCGCGCGGCGGCGGCAGGTCATCGGCGCGAGAAACGGCGGCGCGTGTCGCAGCGGGCGCTGTCGCGCGCAAGGTCATCGCCGGCGTCGAAATCCGCGGCGCGCTGGTGCAGATGGGTCCGCATAAGATCGATCGCGAGCGATGGGATTGGGCCGAGGTCTCGCGCAATCCATTCTTTTGCCCTGACGCCAAGGCGGCGGCTTTTTTCGAATCCTATCTCGATGAGATCCGCAAGGCGGGGTCATCCGCTGGCGCGGTGATTGAGATCATCGCCGAGGGCGCCCCGGCCGGGTGGGGGGCGCCGATCTATGGCAAGCTCGATTCCGAATTGGCCTCGGCGCTGATGTCGATCAACGCGGTCAAAGGCGTCGAGATCGGCGAGGGGTTCGCCGCCGCGGCTTTGACCGGCGAGACCAATGCCGATGAAATGCGCATGGGCAATGACGGGAAACCAATATTCTTGTCCAACCACGCGGGCGGCATTTTGGGCGGCATCTCGACAGGCCAGCCGATTGTCGCGCGTTTCGCGGTCAAGCCGACCTCCTCGATCCTGTCGCCGCGCCAGACCATCGACCGGGCCGGACAGGATGCCTCGGTGGTTACAACCGGCCGTCACGACCCTTGCGTCGGCATCCGCGCGGTGCCTGTCGGAGAGGCCATGATGGCCTGCGTGCTGGCCGATCAATTTCTCCGCCACCGGGGGCAGGTGGGCTAAGTTTCCTGCTTTCAAAGCCTATGTTAGAGATGGAATACCTATGTGACACTGTAGTGGTTTTAAGGGATTCCGTTTCGCTTGAGAGAGTAATCATCATGGATGGGCAGCAGCAAAAAGCGCTTGAAGCTTATTCACGCGGCGACATGACAGCCATTGAATTACGCCGGCGGCTAGACGGCGCAACTTATGGCGACATCTTGAGCTTGTTGAGTGAAGCTCATTTGCCCTTGCCGCGCGCGCCTCTTGCCGGGCGGGAAGAGCAAATCGCACGCGCCCATGCTTGGATGTTCCCCAAGCATGTCGCATGACCTGAAGCTCTTCGTTGTCGATACTGGGCCGCTGATTACGCTGGCTGTCGCGCAATCGCTCGATTATTTGCTGTTCGTCAACGCAGACATCATTATTCCCGACGCTGTTTTGCACGAGGCAACGCGCGATGCCGCGCGTCTAGGTGCGCAAGACATCATTGATTGGGTGAAGGCGCGCCGTCCGCAGATCGAAATTGCGCCGACCAAGACCTATGAAATCTACGATGCCGCGCGGGTTACGATACCTCATCTTCGTGAGCCGGATTTGGGTGAGCGGGCCGCCGTAGAAGTCATTGAAGAGCCAGACCGCTTAGCGGGTAATGAGAGGGGTTTGTTGCTTTGCGAGGAAACAGCGGTTTTGAAGCGTATTGCCGTGCGTGACCGTGAACGCATTGTTGAGCTCAGCTTGGATTTCCTGAATATCCTTGAGGCGAGCAAAGAATCCAATCTGCCGGGCAGGTTTTAGAGCTTGCAGCGAGTACGGGGCGATTTCCGTCTCGCGCAGAGAAATTGCCGGGTCATGATGAGGCAACGCGCGCGGCTATACAAAACCTCATCAGGCCGTTAAAGCGCTAGCCCAACCTCCGCGGGGGGCGGCATAGCTATTATCAGATTTAAAGGGCATTCCTGGTGCCGGCATTCGACAGCCGTTATGTTCAACACCTCTTCGGCCTGTCGCGGATCGCCTATCAGACTTGGCGCCGCCGGGTTATCTTCCTGATCGGCGGCATTTTTGTCGGCGCGGCGGCTGTCCTCATGGCCGTCCTCGCCGATAAAACGCAAGCGGGCTTCCGCGAGATTGTGAAGCTTTGGCCCTATGCGCCATTTATCCTGACACCGCTCGGTTTCGGCTTTTGCACTTATCTCGCGCGCAATTTCTTCCCCGGATCGCAAGGCAGCGGCATTCCGCAGGTCATCGCAGCGACGCAGGTCAGCGACCCCTTTTTGCGGCTGCGTCTCGTTTCTCTGCGCGTCGCGTTCGGCAAGATCTTTGTGATGATGCTTGGCTTTCTGTGCGGTGCTTCGATCGGCCGCGAAGGGCCGAGCGTGCAGGTTGGCGCCTCGATAATGGGGTCTTTGTCGCGGTTTTCGCCCTACCGGCAGAATGGCCTGTTGCTCGCTGGATCGGCGGCGGGGATCGCGGCTGCCTTCAACACGCCGCTAGCCGGTATTGTGTTTGGCATCGAGGAGATGAGCCGCTCTTTTGAATCGAAAACCAATGGGCTCGTGATCGGCGCTGTGATCGCGGCGGGCCTCACCTCGCTGGCGATCGTCGGCGACTATACCTATTTCGGTTCGACGCCCGCGGTGCTGCCGCTTGGCCCTGCCTGGGCCGTTGTGCCGGTGTGCGGCATCGCGGGCGGGTTCAGCGGCGGACTCTTTAGCCGGATTTTGATTATTTTCGGACATGGCGTGCCCGGCGCATTCGGCACCTTTGTGCGGCTTCGCCCGATCTTGTTTGCCATTCTCTGCGGGCTTGGCGTCGCTGTCGCAGGTTTCTTCTCCGGCGGCGCGGTCAATGGAACGGGCTATGACCAAGCCAGCGCCATCGTGCATGGCGGCGGCATGCAGTCCTTCAGCTTTGGCGTCTGGAAATTTCTGGCAACCGTGTTTTCTGCGATCAGCGGAATCCCCGGCGGCATTTTCGCGCCGTCCCTTGCGATTGGCGCGGGGCTCGGCCTCGATCTGAGCACGCTCTTTCACAATATCCCGATCGGCGCCTTGGCACTTCTCGGCATGGTATCCTATCTCGCTGGTGTCGTGCAGGCGCCAATGACATCCTTCGTCATCGTCGGCGAGATGACCGAGGACCATGCGATGATCATTCCCTTGATGGTCGCGGCATTGATTGCAACGGCCTGTTCGAAGCTCATCTGCCACGAGGGGCTCTATCACGCGCTGGCGAAGAACTTTTTGAGGCCGCTTGGTGTAAAGCCGGAAACGATTGAAGAGGCAGGGGAACTGGAGGCGTGAGGAAGTGTCGCAAGCAATTATGAATTGCGCCTGATACCCCCGTGCGGAGTTCATCCAGATATGCACTTTCTTCAATTTCGTAAGCAAATGCGTAAGGTGCGCCCTCTTCACTTCGCTGATGCCAATAGGCGACAATTTCTCTCTCGTCATGAACTCGATAACTGACGGGACGTTTGAAAACGATCCAGAGCGGGCCATCGCTTCTCGAATATTCACAAAGCGAAGACCAGCCGGTTCCGGTTCCATAATCTATCTGAATAAAATCGCCTATGTCTTTGCCCTCATGGAGCCAACCTAGTTCCTGATCGATTGATTTGAAGCCACGAGCCATGACGTACCAGCCTTCTCAGCTTTTCGCTGGCCCTGCCTTTTTGGGTTTCGTCCGGTGTTTCGGTTTACCGCTGGGTTTGTTGCCTTTGGGCGGGGCTTCCGCGCTCATCTGATCTAAGCCGCCGCTCAGGCGCTCAAGGCGGATACTGTCTCCACCCGGCCGCTTCATATTGATGGCAAATTGCGCCGCGACGGGTTCGGCGATTTCGAACTTCGTTTCATTCTCGAAGATGCGAATGACGCCAATATCCTGCTTCGTGATGTTTCCCTTGCGGCAGAGCATCGGCAGCAGCCATTTCGGATCGGCGTTCTTTGAGCGGCCGATGTCGAGACGGAACCATGCGGCTTCACCTGTAAAGGCCGCGCGCGGTGCTTTCCCGCCGGCCTTTTGGCTTTTGGCTGGAACGCCCGGTGCGCCGCGTGTGTCACGGCGATCTGGCCCATTGCCGGGATCGCTCACATCTTCCAGCGCAGGCAGACGCGAACGGTAGACGCGGATCAAGGCCGCGCCAAGCTGTTCTGGCGTGCGTTCCGCGAGCAGCAATCTTGCCAGCTCAAAGTCTTCCTCAGCCGGGGCCTCGGTTAAAATCGGATCTTGCAGCAAACGCTGTTGATCGAGCTTGCGGATCTCCTCAGCCGAGGGCGGGCCGCCCCAAAGTGCGTGCACGCCTGCGTCGTTCAGCAATTGCTCGACGCGGCGGCGGCGCGAGAGCGGCACGAGAAGCGCGCTCACGCCTTTGCGTCCGGCCCGGCCGGTACGGCCGCTGCGATGCTGAAGCGCCTCTGCGTCATGCGGAAGCTCGGCATGGATGACAAGCCCGAGATTGGGCAGGTCGATGCCGCGCGCGGCCACATCTGTCGCGACGCAGACACGCGCCCGTCCATCGCGCATGGCTTGCATGGATTGATTGCGCTCATGCTGGCTCAGCTCTCCCGACAAGAGCACGGCCGAGAAGCCGCGTTCGAGTAAAGTCGCGTGCAAATGCCGGACGGATTCGCGCGTGTTGCAGAAGACGATCGCCGTCTGCGCCTCGATGAACCGGAGCAGATTGACGACGGCATGTTCGGTTTCATGCGGCGCGACGCGAATGGCGCGATATTCGATGTCGGCATGGCCGCGCTCGTCTCCCGCGACTTCGATCCGCATGGCGTCGCGCTGATAGCGTTTGGCCAAAGCCGCGATGCCCTTCGGCATGGTCGCGGAAAACATGAGCGTCCGCCGGGCGGCGGGTGTCGCCTCGAGGATGAACTCCAGATCCTCGCGAAAGCCAAGGTCCAGCATCTCGTCGGCTTCATCGAGGACGACGGCCTTGAGGGCATCCGTCGTCAAACCGTGATGCTCAATATGATCGCGCAGACGGCCGGGTGTTCCAACGACGATATGTGCGCCTTCGGCGAGCTTGCGGCGTTCGGTCCGTGAGTCCATGCCGCCGACGCAGGAGACGATCCGCGCACCTGCGAACTGATACAGCCAGCGCAGCTCGCGTTCGACTTGCAAGGCGAGTTCGCGCGTCGGCGCGATAATCAGCGCGAGGGGCGCGTCAGCTTCCCCCAGCATTTCACTTTCGCCGAGAAGCGCCGGGCCGATGGCCAAGCCATAGGCGACCGTTTTGCCCGAGCCGGTCTGAGCTGAGACGAGAATGTCGCGGGATTCCGCTTCCTTAGTCAGGACCGCGGATTGAACCGGCGTTGCATCGTTATAATTGCGCTCAGCGAGTGCGCGAGCCAGCGGCGGGCTGGTCCTGAAAAGTGTCACGGATGGATCGGCCTGATGATGAAGGCGCCAAGCAGCGAAACATGCTGAAGACGGATAAAGCAGGAAGCGAGTGACTCGCTCAGCTTGAAGTCCCTAGTTTACGCCACTTTGCCGCTTTCGCGACCAAAAAATAATGAAACCCGCTGATGGGGTATTAAAGTCTCTGATTAAGAAGGTTTTTCTCGTTTGCGCGCGCGCATGCGGCCGGTGGCCGCGACGGCTTTTTGAAGGCTGCGTCCTTACCTGAACGAAGCGGATTGAACCCGGATATGGCTTGCCCGCGAACCAGTTTTCGGCGCTGGTACGTCGTCACCCTTCACGCTGGCGTCGGTAAAATAGGCGCGGCACCCGGGGTTGAGTTCCGCGCGCTTGGCATTCATGCAAGCCTCAATGCGGCCTTCATCCGGTATGGCGTCGCCGCAGAGGCGAAATGCGTCGCCCATGCAAGCTTCCGTTTGCCGCTCGCGCATGTCCTGTGCGCTGGCTCCCGCGATCAGCAAAACACCGAGCGCGCCAAATGTGAGAAGATAGGCTTTCGTCAACATGGCAAACGTCCTTCGCGGTTCGTTGTTCACTGCCACAGTTTCTTCAATGAGCCTCAGTGTCCGCGTGACTTCCTAACAAAAAGCTCCGCCAGCGCGGCCAGCGGAGAATTGGCGCACGCGATGCAAGAATAGAGTTAGCGCTGACTTAACGGTGCAACTTAACGCCCGTTGCCTTCCACGACGCCGAAGATTGCTCCGGGCGGATCGTATCGTTGGGGAAGCCGTCAGCAAACTTTTATCGGTTCAATAGCCGGCTAAAGGATTGCTCACCAACCTCGATTCTACCGTCAATTTGTCGGGAAGCCACTGGATGTCACTCGTCGATGACATAGCTTCAGCAATCGAAGGAGAGATACCCATCCGTGTCAGATAGCCCAACACAAGACCGGCGGTTCTTTGCGCTAATGATATTGGATCTCCATTCCCACCGACAGTTGTGAAGCGGTGAACGCCCAGTTTTGATCCCGGAAAACCTATTCGTACTTCGCCGCCTGCAAAAACTAAGACGCAGGCACTCGCGCAGTAGGAAGCACGCATAGTACCGCTGGAGTCCCGTTTTGCGACTGCCGTCACGAGCCCTTTTGAGCGAATGATTTCACCCATGATCAAGGCTTGGTTGAGATCGCCGCCGGGCGAAGTCAGGAATATGGCATCGCCCATAACAAGGTGCGCTTCGTCGATCTGATCCCGGAACCATTTAGCTGCCGCGGCCCCGATGGTTCCGCTTACAAGCATAGCGGGATGATTGCGGCCCGAAGCATCAGTATATGCCTTTGAAATTAGCACCGACGTCAAGCTGGGGTAGACATAAAGGTCTTTCCAATAGGCCCAGGCCTCGGGGCGCGACAAGTCTTTGTAGGCGGGCACGGCGAAAGCGAACAAAACGATAAAGAGCCCCGCAAATGAACGGAAGCGTGTCGGTTTTTTTAAGTCTAATTGGGGTTCGCTGGGAGCGTCGGTCACCGGTGTTCCCCACGGACCTGACGTGCTTTGCAAAGAACTGCTTTCATCTTCTGCGGTTAACTTTGTCATCTTGTGCTACCCTCAACAACGCCAACAATCGGTCCCATCGGCTGCCAGCGGTCGGCGCGGTTGAGCGAGGGCGCATAAAGGCTCGAGATCGACCCGTCGAGAAAAAGCGCGTTGGGGCAGGCGAGCGTATCGCGAAACAGACTCGCGAATTTATAGAAAGTGACGGGCTCGTCCGAAATGGCGAAGACAATGATGTGGCCGTCCCTGACGCCAACGCCGTTGCGGATTTTTTCCGATGTGCCGGTGACTTCGATCTTCGGATGAATGGCGCCATTGATAACGAGCATCGGACCAGACTGCGTCGCATAATCGGCGTTGATCCCGGCTTTCAAAAAACGCTCTGTCTCCATCACACCCGCGCTGCCGTGGCCAAAATAGAAAATGCCATTCGGCTTCAAATGGAAATTGCCGGCGCCAGAACGTGTATTCGCGGGCACTATCTGACGCCCGGCTTCGATATAGAGGCCGGCAGGCGAGGCATCGGCACGGTACATGCCGGCATTCATGGCGAAGACGAGTGTTTTCCCATTCTGTTTCAGTGCGGCGGCGAGGGTGTCGAAACCGCCATAGGGCTTGCCGTCTGGCCCCTGCCAAAAGAGCTGCAATTGATCCGAGCGGGCGTCATAAGTGCAGACGGTGTAGCGGCTGCCAGCCTCCGCCAAGCTACGGCAAGCCTGCGGCGATAAAGCACCGCTGGAGCTTGTTAGGCCTGTTGAAATCAATAGGTTGATGACGAGCGCGGCAGTCAGTTTGTTAGTTTTGAACATGAGTCATTCGTCGATTTAGTTTGACTAAACTGGAGCGATCCCTAGAAATCACACGATGAAACTCGGCGCTTGGCTGCAACAAAACAACATAAGCCGGACGGATTTTGCCCGGCGGGTTGGCCTGTCCAAAGGCGCCATTTCGCAAATCTGCAATCAAGACGGAGCCTGGGTCTCGCGCGAGACCGCGCTGCATATTCTGCGCGAAACCAGCGGCGCGGTCACGCCCAATGATTTTCTGAGCTGCGGTGCTTCCAAGGAGATATCCCCCATGTCCCATTCCGTCACCGAGGCGATCCAAGCCATGGCGCGCGGCGAAATCGTTGTCGTGACCGACGACGACGATCGCGAAAACGAAGGCGATCTGATCTGCGCCGCGTCGCTTTGCACACCTGAAAAAATGGCCTTCATCATTCGCAATTGCTGCGGCATCGTCTGCGCGCCGATGACGGCACAAGATGCGCAACGTTTGCATCTGCAACCGATGGTCGCCGCCAATGATGCGCCGCATGGCACGGCCTTTACAGTCTCTGTGGATACGCGTCATGGTCTGACCACCGGCATTTCCGCCGAACAAAGATCGAATACGGTGCGGGCCTTGGCCAACGGCAATATGGGCGCGAACGATTTCGTGCGTCCCGGCCATGTCTTTCCGCTGATCGCGCGCGATGGCGGCGTTCTCATGCGCTCGGGGCATACAGAGGCGGCGGTCGATCTCTGCCGTCTCGCCGGGCTGCCAGCGGTCGGCGTGATCTGCGAGCTGGCCAATGACGATGGCACGGTGATGGTCGGCGAGCAGATCGAAGCCTTCGCCGCGCAGCATCAGCTCAAGCGCATTTCTGTCTCCGATATTATCGCCTACCGGCAATCGCGTGAAAAACTCGTCGAGCGGGTCGGGACGTTTTCGGTCGAAGGACCAAGCGGACCGCTGGCGGGTTACGCCTATGTCACGCCCTATGACCAGGTTCAGCATTTCGCTTTCGTGCAGGGTGAGATTGGCGACGGGCGCAACATGCCAGCGCGCTTGCATCGCGTCGATCTGATCGCCGATGTGATCACGGGCGGCGCGCATATCCGCAAGACCTTCGCGCAGTTCAAGCAAGAGGGACGCGGTGTTTTCATCTATCTGCGGGACGGAACGGCCGGCGTGCCGGTCAATACGCCAAAGCTCGATGCAACGACTTCCGAGGAAATGCGCACGAAGCAATGGCGCGAAATTGGCCTTGGCGCGCAGATCCTGCGCGATCTCGGCGTGTCGTCGATCCGGCTGCGGGCGGCGCATGCGATGAATTACGTCGGCCTATCGGGTTTCGGAATCGAAATCGCCGCCTGGGAGCCGCTGGAATAAGCTATTTGATGCCGAAGAGATCGTCATTGGCTGAGGCCTGCGCTGAGACATCGGCCCGGTTCCACCAGCCGCCCCCAAGCGCCTGGAAGAGCGCTGCCGTATCGGCATAGCGATTGGCCTGTGCCTGCACGCGCGTGATCGAGGCTTGGAGATAAGTTTGCTGGGCGTTCAACAAGGTCAGATTGTTGATCTGCCCCAGATGCAGCTGCTGGCGTGTGAGTTCGAGACTCTTCTGCGCGGCGGTTTCCGCATAGACCGCGGCTTTGAGCGCGCGCGCATCGGCTTGAATGGCGCGCAGGCAATCGGCGACATTTTGGAACGCGGTGATGACAGTCGAGCGATATTGCGCATCGGCTTGCTGATAGGCCGCCTCGGCCGCGCGCTGCTTATGGAGAAGCGTGCCGCCATCAAATATGGGCGCGGCGGCGCTGCCGATCAGCGTGTAGAACAAGGTCGGCGGTGCGAAGAACTTGCCCCAATTGGCGGGACTCGATCCAAGCTCGGCTGAGAGATTCAATACGGGCAGGCGATTGGCCTCGGCGACGCCAATCGCGGCGCTGGCGGCGTGGAGTGTGGCTTCCGCCGCTTTGACGTCGGGCCTATGCTCGACGAGCTTGGAGGGCAGGGTGACTGGCAAGTCGCGCGGCAAATGAAACGATGCGAAATCGAACTTCTGCGCGATCTCTTCTTGCGGCAATTGCCCCGCCAAGGCGGTTAGAAGATCGCGCTGCACGGCCAATTGCTTATCGAGCGGCGGCAGCGTTTCTTGCGCTTGGGCCAGCGCTGCTTCCTGCGCGAGAACATCGGCGTTGGAAATCTGCCCCAACTCCATTTGATGGCGCAGCAGATCGAGCAGTTCCTGCTCGATGGCAATGATCCGTTTTGTGGCAATGATCTGCCCGCGCAACGAGGCTTCCTGGATCGCCGCGGCGACGACATTGGATGTCAGTGACAGATAGGCCGCTTCGAGCTGAAAGCGCTGATTTTCGGCCTGCGCCTCCTGCGATTCGACCTGGCGCTGGTTCAAACCCCAGACGTCCGGGCTATAGGCGATTGTCAGGCTCGCGGTGTTCAAACTGTAATAGACGGAATTGTTTGCCAGAGGCGAAGCGATGTCCTGTCCGACTTTGCCCGCGGTTGTGTTGTAACCAGCTGATGCTTGCGGAAAGAAAAACCCTCTTTGCGCGACGGCCAATTCGCGGGCATTGCGCAAGCCGGCTTGCGCGGCTTGCAGATCGGGGTTTTGCCGCATCGCGGTTTCGATGAGATCATTCAGCCGGCGTGAGCGGAAGGTCGCCCACCATTGGCCGGGAATGTCGAGATCTTCGACAAAGGTCTGCGACTTGCCATCGAACTTGCTGGCCGAAGCCGTCGAGGTCAAGTGTTCTGGCGTATAGCCGGACGTATCTGGCGCTGGAGGCGCCACGAAGTCAGGGCCGATCGCGCAGCCTGACAGCGAAGTCAAAACAAGCGGACAGAGCCATGCCGCGGCTCGCGTTCTGCTTCTCATCGATACGCCCCCAGCCTCCGGTCGAGGCTTTTGAAGCCGAAGGCTTCAAACCAAAGACGCAGGGCCACACAAACTAACGGAATGATCGTAGGCGTTGCAGCGCCTTTATCATAGGTTTCTTGCCGCGCTGCCGCGTTTTTTGCACCGTTTGTGCGCCGTTGCATCGCTATTCTCCCGGCTCGGGTACGGCTTGGCCGAGCGGTTCTCTGGACTCTCCGGGCGCGAAAGCGTCGATCATCGCCGGGAGAATGATCAGGATCAGAACCGGCGCGAGAAGAATGCCGCCAACCACGACCAAAGCGAGCGGACGCTGAACCTGCGATCCGATGCCGGTCGAAAAAGCTGCCGGCACCAGGCCGACACAGGCGGCGACGCAGGTCATGACCACGGGCCGCATCCGGGTGACGCCAGTATCAATCACCGCAGTCCATCGATCGACGCCCAAGCTCATCAGCTGCCGGAAGAAGGAGAGCAGAATAACGCCTTCCATCACAGAAATGCCGAGCAAAGCCACGAACCCGATCGCGGCTGACACACTAAACGGCGTTCCGCTCAAAACCAGCGTGAAAATACCGCCGACCAAGGCCATTGGAATGACGCTTGCCGCGATCAGGGTTTCGCGTAAGCTGCCAAACATTCCAAATAGAAGCAGTAAAATCATGCTGATGCTGATGGGCACCAAGATCTGAAGGCGCTTGATGGCATCTTGAAGGTTCTCGACTTCGCCGACCCATTCGATCCGCGATCCCGCCGGAATGACGACAGATTGCGCCACTTTCCTTTGCGCTTCGAGCACAGCACTGCCGACATCGCGGCCGCGCACGCTGAATTTGATCGGGATGTAGCGTTCTTGCTGTTCGCGATAGATGAACGCCGGGCCTGTCGTGAGCTTGATCTCGGCGACCTCGCTGAGCGGCACTTGGATCGTGCCGTTCGCACTCTGTGCGCCAACGGTTATATTGCGAATGGCGTCGAGGTTTTCCCGGTAACGCGGTGCTAACCGCACCATAATCGGGAAATGCCGGTCGCTGCCTTTCTCGTAAAGATCGCCAGCCGATTGGCCTCCGACAGCGGCCTGGATTGTGGAATTGATATCCCCTGGCGCGAGTCCGTAGCGTGCGGCTTTTAACCGGTCGGCTTTAATTGTCACGGTTGGCTGGCCGAGCGAGGTGAGTACGGCGAGATCGGTAACGCCATCGACAGAACTCAGCACATCTTTGATCTTGCCAGCCGTCTTTTCCATCTCTTCAAGATCGTTGCCGAAGAGCTTGACTGAGTTCTCGCCTTTGACGCCCGAAGCCGCTTCTTCGACATTATCTTGAATATTTTGAGAGGCATTGAACTCCACGCCAGGAAAATCGGCCTGAAGCTTGTCGATGACCTCTTTTGTGAGTTCATCTTTGTCGAGGCCGCGTGTCCATTCGGACGCGGGTTTTAGCGGTACATAAAACTCAGCGTTGTAAAAACCCGCGACGTCGGTTCCATCGTCGGGTCTGCCATGCTGCGAGACCACGGTCACGACTTCCGGCAGCGTGCTGATGACATTCCGCATACGGTTGACGTAGCCATTGCTTTCGGTCAGCGAGATCGAGGCCGGCATGGTGGCCCGTATCCAGAGATTTCCTTCTTCGAGCTTGGGGAGGAATTCGAGCCGGAGTGACGTCGCGGCGAATATGCTCATAATGACGAGCAAAGCACCTGCGCCCAACGTCAATATTCTGTTTGCGACGACGAATTCGAGCGCAGGCTTATAGCCCTTATGAAGCACCCGGACGATCAATGTATCTTTGTCGCTGAGATCAGCCGGGAGCAACAATGCTGAAAGTGCGGGGGAAACCGTAAAGGTCGCGATCAAGGCGCCGAGAAGCGCATAGGCGTAAGTTTTCGCCATTGGCGAGAAAATATGGCCTTCAATTCCGCCCAAACCGAACAAGGGCACGAAGGCGGCAAGAATGATGGCTGCCGAAAAGAAGACGGACGCCGCGACTTCGCTGCCCGCCGCATGGATGATGGCAAAACGGCCTGAGAGTCCATAATCGCCGAGCCTGTGCAGAATTCCTGCTTGCTGGCCGGAACCCGGACGGCGATGCTGGCTTTCGACGAGATGGCGGAAAATATTTTCCACCATGATCACCGTGCTATCGACGATCAAACCGAAATCGATCGCGCCGACAGACAAAAGATTCGCAGATTCGCCGCGGGCTCTCATGATGATCAGCGCAAATGACAAGGCGAAAGGAATCGTCGTTGCCACAACGATCGCGCTGCGCAAATTTCCGAGGAACAACCACTGAACTACGAAAATGAAGAATATTCCCATCGCCACATTATGCAGGACCGTGTGGGTGGTGAGATTGATCAGGTTCGTGCGATCGTAATAGGGTTCAAGATGCACGCCAGGCGGCAGCAGCCCGGAGTTCAATTTGACGACTTCCGCTTCGACCAATTTCAAGGTTGGGAGGGATTCAGCTCCGCGCCGCATCAGCACGATACCTTGGACAATGTCGTCGTCTTTGTCCTGGCCGGCGATTCCCAAACGCGGAACGCTGCCCACGCTCACCGTGGCGACATCACTGATCAAAACAGGATTGTTCTGATTTTGTGTGACCACCGTATTACGGATGTCATCCATCGAGTCGATGAGGCCGACCCCGCGGATAACGGCGCTCTGCGGTCCGATATTGAGCGTATTGCCGCCGACGTTGATATTGCTGTTGTTGAGCGCCTGCGTCACCTGGGTCAGCGTGAGCCCGAAATTTTCAAGCTTGGCGAGATCAATGGTGACGTCATAGGTTTTCGTGCGGCCGCCCCAGCCTGTGATATCGACAACGCCGGGCACAGAGCGGAAGCGGCGTTCGACAACCCAGTCCTCAAGCGTTTTAAGATCGGTGAGACTGAAGCCGGGAGGCCCAACCAGCCGGTAGCGGTAGATCTCGCCGATGGGGCTATCAGGCGAAATCGACGGTTGGATGTTGCCCGGCAGGGGTGAGAGCTGCGACAGGCGGTTCAAAACCTGCTGTTCAGCTTCATCATACGTATAATCGTAGGTAAATTGCACCTTGACGTCTGAAAGTCCGAAGATCGAACTGCTCCGGACCGCTGTGACATGCTTGATACCCGCGAGCTGGACTTCGAGCGGGATCGTGACGTAGCGCTCGATTTCTTCCGCCGATTGTCCTGTCCATTGAGTTACCACATCGACGAGAGGTGGCACAGGATCCGGGTAGGCTTCGATGTTGAGCGTTGCAAAGCTGATCCCGCCTGCCGCGAGCACAGCAAAAAGCAAGAGCACGACAAGCGCGCGGCTCTTTAAAGCGAAGGCAAGCAAGTCCTTCATTTTATGACCTGCGGCTTTTCGGGTGCATGTTCAAACTCTTCAAACGCCGGGCTATGTCAAAATACCAAAGACTTGCTGCTTAGTCGCCGGAGGCGGCGCGATCGATAAAAATGCTGCCTCGCGTGACAACCTGTTCACCGCCGGAGAGGCCGGAAAGAACTTCGACCTCCTTGCCATTCGTCACGCCGGTTTTGATCTCATGTGCGACGAGTGTGTTGCGGTCTTTATCGGCAACCCAAACGCGGGCCGTGTCACCTTCATAGACGATAGATTCGTCCGGTACGGCCAGGGCCATATGACTGCTGCCCGTTACGATCGTAAAGTTCGCCCACATCTCCGGCTTCAGCAGCTCGCCTGGGTTAAGCACTTGAGCACGGATCGGCAGACGATGCGTGTTCGGATCGACTGAAGCAGCCACATAAGTGATCGTCGCTTTGAAAACGCGATCGGGAAAGGCCGTGACACGGACTTCAACCGGCTGGCCTGCTTTGACAAAAGGGGCATCGCTTTCGCGTACATTAGCGACAAGCCAAACGCTCGATAAATCGCCAATCACGAAGACCGGATCGCTCGCGCCTTGACTGACATATTGTCCAAGACCAAGCTTTCGCTGCAAAACATAGCCGCTGATCGGCGCCGGTACGGCGAGATCCGGATTGGTATGGCCAGCCGCCGTGATTTTGGCGATGGTCTCGTCAGATTGATTGAGAATACGCATTTGGGCTTGCGCGGCGGCAAGCACAACTTGAGCGGTTCGCTGATCGTTTTGCGCTCCAGCCAGATCGGCTTGCGCCTGCTGCCAATCCTTTAAAGCGCCGCCGTGAATGTCGAACAACTGGTGCGCACGCTGTTCGGCAGCTTGCAGGAGATTGACCTGCGCCGCCGCTTTGGCGACCCCGGCCACGGCCGTGACAAGATTGTTTTGGGCTTGAACAAGATCGGTGGAGTCGATCTGAAATAAGGGTTGCCCTTGTTGCACATGATCGCCTTCACGCGCGAAAAGGGCTGTAACACGGCCATTGTAAGGCGGATAGACGGGCGTCGAGGCATCGGCATCGATTGCGATCTTGCCATCGGCTTGGCGCTCTGGCTGGAAAGCGATCTCTTCGACCGGCACCGTTTTAATTGCAGCCCATTGCTGTTGTGTCAGCTGAAATGGCGCCGTTTCAGCATGGGTTTCCGCAGGCTTTTCTTTTGAAAAGATGGCGTGAAATCCAGCAGGCCCAATCACAAAGATCGCAATGATGGCAGCACCTGCGATCAGCAAGATGCCAAATTGCACTTTGCGCGGCATGCCTAGTGTTAGGCCTGGTGCGGTCGATGATTGGACTTCTTTGACTTCCATGACAGTTTTTTAACAAATTGAGAGGGCGGGCGGCTGCCGAAGCGGAGCATTGATCCGCAGATATTTCATATAAAAGCAAGCCTATATGGAAGATGAACCGCGGGTGACAGGAGAAAATGAATTCACAGATTTGAGGTTCGCAGAGGAGATTGCTGCGCTGTTACGCTTACCGCTCCAATTGGTGAGCGCAACTGTCGCACATCCTGTCAGCTCACACGTTATTTATTCTAATTCAAAACTGAAATTATCCCGGCTTCCTCCGGCAGCTACTTGACTGAGATGTAGCAGAGGCTACATCATGAAGCTCATACATGTAGCTTAGCTTGAATTGGCGGATACCTCGAGATGCCGGAGGCAGTTGTCCAGCGCGGATTGACGGAGCGCACACGCTTCGCGATCGGCGAAGCGCTGAGCGGCCGCCGGCGCGGCTGGAAGGCAGCTTTTCAGCTCGCAGGGCCGGCTTTTGTCGCCTCCGTCGCTTATACGGACCCTGGTAATTTCGCGACCAATATTCAGGCGGGCGCGAGTTACGGCTACAGCCTGCTTTGGGTCGTCCTCGCGGCTAATCTGATTGCCATGCTGTTTCAGGCCATGTCGGCGAAGCTTGGCATTGTCACTGGCCAGACTCTTCCCGAACTTTGCCGCACGCATTTTGCGAAGCCGGTGGTCTGGGCGATGTGGATCGCAAGTGAGATCGCGGCTATGGCGACGGACCTGGCCGAATTTCTGGGGGGTGCGATCGGCCTTTCTTTGTTGACGGGCCTGCCCTTGCTGGCGGGCATGGCTGTCACGGCGATGATTACTTACGGCATTCTGGTTTTCGAAAAGGCAGGCTTCAGGCCGCTTGAACTGATCATCACCGGGCTCGTCGGCACCATAGGTCTTTGCTACCTGATCGAACTTTTTATTACGCCGCCCAATTGGAGCGCGGCTGCTTTGCATCTCGTCATGCCGCAATTGCCGAATGCCGCCGCTGCGACGCTCGCGGTTGGTATGGTCGGCGCGACCGTCATGCCGCATGCGATCTACCTGCATTCGGGGTTGACGCGCGGACGCGCCATCATCCGCAACGAGAATGAGCGGCGTGCATTGCTGCGTTTTTCAAATCGAGAGGTTGTTGCCGCGCTTGGCTTCGCTGGTTGCGTCAACATTGCTATGGTCTTGATGGCAGCTTCGGCCTTTAGCGCGGGACATAGCAATGTCGCAGAAATCGAAACGGCCTATCATACGCTCATTCCTCTGCTCGGCGCCGGAGCAGGCAGCGTCTTCCTGATTGCCTTAATGGCCTCTGGCATTTCTTCTTCCGCGGTCGGCACGATGGCCGGCCAGATGATCATGCAAGGATTTGTCGGCTTTTATATTCCTTTATGGATCAGGCGCGCCGTCACTATGCTGCCATCCTTCGCAGTCGTCGCCATGGGCTATAATGCGACAACCTCGCTGATTATGAGTCAGGTGGTTTTAAGCGTGATCTTGCCAGTGCCGATGATCGCGCTTTTGCTGCTCAGCCGCCGCAAGCCGGTCATGGGCGAATACGCGACTTCACGTACGGCCTTTATCTTAGCACTGGCGGCGACCTTCATCGTGCTCAGCCTCAATGCCATTTTGATCGCGCAAACGCTTGGTATTCCGGTGCCTGGGCTCGCGGCTTAATCCTGTCTTATGAGCTGAAGATCTCCGTATGGCGTGGAACCGCCGTTAAAGCTCGCGGTTGGCTTTGCATATAGCAGGAGCTTTCCGATGCGCTTGAGCGAGCGAGACAAACGGGATCGCGAAGACTTTGAAGAATGGAAAGCGTTGCCGCTCACGGAGCGCTATGCTTGGAAGCGGATCGCGATAACCGTAATTGTGATCGCCGTCGCCCTTCTTGCCGGCACAAGACCTTATGCTGCCAGTGATCCTGGTATATCAGAGCATTTCATCGATTACGCTTCCGTCCGTTGAAGCGAAGGAACTTAACAGTCCGCCATATGTTGTTCGTGTGTCGTCGCCTTCTGCGCGATCAACGATTTAGCGGCGCTTCATCTGATTTCCGGTGAGGCCCGCAGTTTTCCTGGCGGACCAAATGAACAAGCTATTCCTTATCGGGCTTTCGAGCGCGGCGCTTTTAAGTGCATTCAACGTCAATAGTTCAATTGCCGAGACGAATAATCCTTCCTCTGCCCAATCTGAATCCAAGGCCGCTCCTGCCTCGCAGGCGGAACGGACTGGGCCCTCCGATAACCAGATTGCAAACGATGTTGATGCGAAAATCGCAAAGCTTAAAGCTGATTTGCGGCTGACCTCGGATCAGGAAAAGAATTGGCCGGGCTTGCAGACCGCGCTGCACGATAATGGCGTCGGAGAATTCAAGACGCTAGCAGCTGGCAGGAGCGCGCGCGCAGATCGCGATGAGCGGCCCAACGATATTGTCATGATGCGGGATGAAGCAAATGAACTTAACGCCAAGGCAGCTTCGTTGAAGAAGCTCGCTGACGCAGCTGACCCGCTTTATGGAAGTCTGGACGATCGTCAGAAACACAAATTGATTCAATTCATGACGGCCGAAATCGAACATCGCTGAACGAGCTGCCCGGCCTCAGCCAATTATGACTTGATTTGCGATACGCGACGGGCATTCCGTCTGAATTTATGGAGATCATCCAATGAGCACTATTCTGATAATTGTGGTCCTTATCCTGCTGTTCGGTGGCGGCGGCTTTGGTTATAGCCGTTATGGCGGCGCAGGACTTGGTGGCGTACTCGGTCTCGTGCTTATCGTCATACTGGTGCTTTGGCTGGCCGGCGGCCTCCATTCGATGTGACCTGCTGTCGATCGCGGCGTATGAGATAAATATTGGAGGGATGCGGAAAGCTCACACCTTTCGGCGTCCTTTTCAGCTTTTATCCATGCCGCCCGCCGCTAAAAAGCGCTCGAGCCAATGGATGTCGTAGAAGCCATCTTGGATATCGCCATTACGCACGAGCGTCCGGAACAATGGAAGCGTGGTATCGATTCCGTCTAGGACAAACTCATCCAGTGCGCGGCGCAGACGCATGAGGGCTTCGGTACGAGTACGCCCGTGCACGATCAGCTTGCCGACAAGGGAGTCGTAATTCGGCGGGATCGTATAGCCAGCATAGACCGCGCTATCGACACGCACGCCAAGGCCGCCCGGCGGATGATAATGGGTGATTTTTCCGGGTGACGGCCGGAAGGTCGAAGGATGTTCCGCGTTGACGCGGCATTCGATAGCGTGTCCCTGAAACACCACCTGATCCTGGGTGATGGATAGAGGAGATCCGGCAGCGATCTTGATCTGCTCGTTGACGAGATCGATGCCGGTGACCATTTCCGTCACCGGATGTTCGACCTGGATGCGGGTGTTCATCTCGATGAAATAGAATTTGCCGTCTTCGTAGAGAAACTCGATTGTCCCCGCGCCCGCATAAGCGAGTTCGCGCATGGCGGCGGCGCAAATCTCGCCGATCTCAGGCCGTTGCGCATCGTTCAGCGCAGGCGAGGGGCTTTCTTCCCAGACCTTCTGGTGACGCCGTTGCAAGGAACAATCGCGTTCGCCAAGATGGATCGCTTGCCCCTTTCCATCGCCAAGAATCTGAATTTCGATATGGCGCGGCCTTTCGAGATATTTCTCAAGATAGACAGCATCGTCGCCAAAGGCAGCTTTGGCCTCGGTGCGCGCCGTTTCGAGAGCGGAGGCAAGCTCCTCGGCTGAATGGGCAGTTTTCATGCCGCGTCCGCCGCCGCCCGCCGAGGCCTTTACGATGACAGGAAAGCCGATTTCCTTGGCGATCCGCAGCGCTTCCTTTTCATCAGTGACCCCGCCCTCGGAACCTGGCACGCAGGGAATGCCAAGGCGCTTGGCCGTGCGTTTAGCTTCGATCTTATCGCCCATGATGCGGATATGTTCTGCCTTCGGGCCAATGAAGCAGATCCCATGTTCGGTGAGGATATCCGCGAAGCGCGCGTTCTCAGACAGGAAGCCATAGCCCGGATGCACAGCTTCGGCGCCGGTGATTTCGCAAGCCGCCAGGATCGAGGGAATATTCAAATAGGAATCGCGCGTGGGCGGCGGCCCGACGCAAACGGATTCGTCGGCGAGCTTCACGTGCATAGCGTCCGCATCGGCCGTCGAGTGGATGGCGACGGTCGCTATGCCAAGCTCCTTGGCAGCGCGCAAAATGCGCAGGGCGATTTCGCCGCGATTGGCAATGAGGATCTTATCGAACATTTTCAATCTGCTAGATATTTCATTGTCCCGGAACGGGAAGGCGCCAGGATATATCCGGGCAAACCATATCCGGCGGCGGCGCGCGGAGCCAGATGCGAGCTCTTAGTCCTGAGCGGTGAAGCGCTCACTCGATGATCATCAGCGGCTGGCCGTATTCCACCGGCTGGCCGTCTTCGACCAGAATGCTGATCACCGTGCCAGCACATGGCGCGATAATTTCGTTGAAGGTCTTCATCGCTTCGACAAGCAGGATCTTATCACCTGCTTTGACATTGGCGCCGAGCTCGACGAAAGGCGACGATTGCGGTGAGGATCGGCGATAGGCTGTCCCAACCATAGGGGATTTGACAGTGCCCGCGCTATCGGCTTTAGGCGGCGCTTCAACAGGGACCGTAGCAGCGGCTATGGCCTGCGGTAGCGGCGCGGCCTGCTGAGATGCGGCGGGCGCGCCAATGTTGCGCGACACGCGTATCGCGAAATCGCCATTTTGAACTTCAATCTCGCTCAGGTTGAGACGCGTTGCGATTTCGCCCAATTTTTCGACAAGGCGCGTATCGACAGCGGTCGATACCGGCTCTTTTGCAATGTCCTGCGGCCGTTCTTTCATGCTCAACTCTCGCTTTTGGCCATTTCGGACAGGATGGCAGTTAGGGCAAGCTCATAGCCCAGCGCGCCAAAGCCCATGATGATGCCTCGCGCCGCGCCGGAAATGAAGGAATGATGGCGAAAGCTTTCGCGCGCATGAATATTCGACAAGTGCACCTCGATCACTTTTGCATTTGTGCCCTTAATGGCATCTATCAACGCAATGGACGTATGGGAATAGGCGCCCGCGTTGATAATAATCGGCTCTCTAGCTTTGCCCGCTTCCTGAATCCAGGTGACGAGTTCACCCTCGTGGTTCGATTGGCGGAAAATCAGGGCGGCCCCATGCGCCTCGCAGATGGCCGCAAGTTGAGCCTCAATATCCGCGAGCGTTTGCGTCCCATAGGTTTCGGGTTCGCGTGAACCGAGAAGATTGAGATTGGGCCCGTTGAGGACATGAACTGTTTTTGTCATTCTTCTTGAGCCGCTAAGCGTCCCGCCACTTTAAAAACTGACCGGGATCATGCTTCGATGGATTTCGACGCATGACCTAAAGACGGAAGCCGAGCCCGCTTTTCAGCCTCATGCTGTAACCGGGTTCTCCAGGTGTGAAAAGGCATCGCCGCCGCAAATCGCGGGCTTTTTCAGGTTTTGGCTTTGGAAGAGCCTATTTCCTGAAAAATGCGACAATGCAATGAGTGCAAACTCCCCTGCCTGACAAGGAAATCCGCGTCTCTTGTGAGCTGGGCTGAGGTTTCAGCTGCAGTCAGACTTTCCGCATTTGCGGACATTATCGAGTTTCGCCTTCAACTGATCATAGCCGACGGCGCCGACGATCACCTCGCCGCCGACAACATAAGAGGGCGTCCCATTCATCATAAGGCCCTTGGCGATATCGTCGTTTTCTTGGATCCCTTCCTTCACGCTGGGCGCAATGGAATCCTTATTGAGTTTGTCCATGTCGGCGCCGAGATCCTTGGCGACAGCCAGCGCTTGCGCCTTGCCCACCTGTCCGTGCGAGCCGAGGAGCTTTTGATGGAACTCCCAGAACTTGTCGCCCTTGAACTGATTGCGCGCAGCCGTGGCGACCGCGGCGGCTTCGATCGAGCCCGGCGAGAGGATGGGCAAATCCTTCAAAACTACCCGGAGATCCGGGTTTTCTTTCATCAGCTTGGCGAGATCGTCAAGGGCGCGTTTGCAGTAGCCGCAATTATAATCGAAGAATTCGATCAGCGTGACCTTGCCATTCGGGTTTCCGACCACGGCCTGATTTTGCGATGTATAAAGCGGGCTTTGCGAATCTGAGAGCGCTTTTTCCCGTTTCAGGCTTTGAGCGACGTCTTCGCGGCGTTCCAATTCGGTGATCGCATCACGCAACACTTCAGGATTTGTCAGAAGATAGTCTTTGATAACCGACTGAATTTCGACCTTTTGCGGTTCTGTAAAGCCTCCATCCGCCCAGGCGGCGCCAGGCAAAAAGCTGAAGATTAAGGCGGTGGCGCATAGGGTTTTCGAGGTCAGGCTTTGGGGTAACATAGGGGTCTCGGCTCCTCAATAACGTTCATGATTTTGGGTCTGATCAATCCGAAATCATGAACGTCATTCGTTATTATAGATAAGAGCGGGGTGAAACGTCATGGCTTCAATCGGTCCAGCATAGAGCTTTCTCACGATCTGGCGAAATGGCAGTGCCCAATTCGGCATTTGGCAATGCCTATCCGGGAATTTCGTCAGCTTTAAGCTGGAGCCCGGTCTGCCCGCGAAACATAAAAAAACCCCCGGCGAAGAACAGCCGGGGGTGAAAGTTTTTGCCAACCGAGAAGGGTAAACCTCGGTATTCATCTGTATATAGGAGGCTACGCTCTGCGAATATTGGTAAGTTTGACGCAGGCCTATCGATGTCCTTGAGATTTATGACATTTTTGAAACAAATCGATGGCAGGATTTGATCGGCCGATCGCGAAAAGCAATCAATTTTTCACGGATAAATATCCGCTTTAACGGAGCTGGGCGGGAGCGCGCAAAACTCGAAATCCATTTGACGGTACGGGAGCTGCCGGTCCGGCATAAGTCACCGGCTCTTGCAGGTTTTGGCTTTGTTTTGCCGCGACATTTTTGAGGGCGGCTTCGATCGCGCTCAAAGTTTCCACGGAGCGCCGTGAGAGACTGGCAGGATGCTGAGCTGAGCCCAATTCCGCGACGCCCTGCGTCTCGGATAGCGTTGGGGTTTGCGGAGATGCTGGCAGGCTCGAGCCGGGCAGGGGTTTCAACTCAATGCCGCGATGCGCGTAGGCCATGATCTCGTGCCAGGTGGCGGCGGGCAATGAGCCCCCCGTCATATTGGCCATGGGGGTGTCATTGTCATTGCCGAACCAGACGGCGCCAACGTAATTGCCGGTATAGCCGATGAACCAGGCATCCTTATAGCCGTTCGTCGTGCCCGTTTTGCCAGCCACGTCTATGCCATCGAGATGGGCGCGCCGCCCGGTGCCATTTTCGACGACGCTCTTCATCATCGTAATCATATCGAGAATATTCGGCAGCGGAATGATCTGTTTTAACGGCGGCTCGTCGCGATCGTGATTATAGATCACTTCGCCGTGGCTATTCGTGATCTCGACGGCGGCATAGGCCGGGGCGCGGCGTCCGCCATTGGCGAAAGTTGCATAAGCCGACGCCATTTCGATCGGGATGACCTCATCGGCACCGATGGGCAGTGAGACTGTATCGGGAAGCGGGGTCGATATGCCCATGAGCCGCGCTGTTTGGATGATCTTCGCACGTCCGCGTTTCGCGGCTTCGAAAACATTATTATGGCCGGGCCGCGAGTCCGTTTCGCCAATCGCGATGGAAAGTTTCACCGCGACCGTATTGAGCGAATGAGTGAGCGCGGTGATGAGCGGCAATGAGCCCTTATAAGATCCGCCATAATTATTCGGGCACCAATTGCCGATACAGACGGGGGAGTCGACGACAATGGTCGAGGGCTTGAATCTGCCGGTCATCAGCGCCGTCAGATAGACGAAAGGCTTGAACGATGAACCTGGCTGCCGCAACGCCTCGGTCGCCCGGTTGAATTGGCTCGCGCCATAATCCCGGCCGCCGACGATGGCGCGCACGGCGCCTGTTGGCTCAAGGATGACCGCCGCGCTTTGCTTGGCGTGATAGGCTGGCCCGTTCTCACGCAATTGTTCCTCGATGGTCTCTTCCGCCTTCTTTTGAAGGTTGGAATCGAGCGCGGTCCGCACCGTCAGTACGCGGTCGTCGCCAAGCTTATTGGCTTCTGATAAGCGCTTCACTTCATCATAAGCCCAATCCAGATACCAATCCGGGCTCGTTTCGCGCTGGCGATCGAAAGGCGTCGCCGGATTGCGCTGCGCCGCGTAAATCTGACCTTCAGTTAGATAGCCCGCGGCTACCATGCCCTTCAAAACATCATTGGCGCGGGCGCGCGCGGCCGGAAGATTGACATGCGGCGCGTATTTTGTGGGCGCCTTGAAAAGCCCGGCGAGCATGGCGGCCTCGGCGAGAGTCAGATCGCGCACCGACTTGCCGAAGTAGAATTGCGACGCAGCCTGAACGCCGAAAGTGCCGCCGCCCATATAGACGCGATCGAGGTAGAGGCTGAGGATCTGCCGCTTTGTCAGATGGAATTCGAGCCAGACTGCGAGATAGGCTTCCTTGATCTTGCGTTCGATCGTGCGCTCATTCGAGAGAAACAGATTTTTGGCCAATTGCTGCGTGATCGAAGAGCCGCCTTGCACGATTGTATGAGATTGCGAATTGACAACCAAAGCGCGCATCGTGCCGATGATATCGACACCGAAATGTTCGAAGAACCGCCGGTCCTCGGTGGCGAGCGCGGCCTGGATCAAATATTGCGGCAATTGGTCGAAGGAGACGGAGTCGTCATGTTTGATGCCGCGCCGTCCAACCTCCTGGCCGTAACGGTCGAGGAAGGTCACGGCGAGATCCTGCTTTTTCAGCCAGTCGTCGGTGGTTTCCTGGAACGCGGGCTGGGCCAAGAACAAAGCGACGAGACCGGCGCCGATGCCGAGCGTGAAAGCCTCGCAGCCAAGTTCGACGAAAATCCGGCCCCAGCCCGAAACGTGAAATCCATCCATGAAAGCTGAAAAGGCGGCATAATGCGCGCGTGATCTTTGCCCGGCGTCATAAAGCGAGGAATCGACATAGGCGTCGAAAGCGAGGAGGGCCCGCTCGATTTTCTTGAATGCCTTTCTTTGAAAATCCTCGAACAGATTCAACTCCCAGAACCCCGCTTAAAATGGCCACATATCTGATTAGAGCCTTCTTAACGCTTTAGTAAGCCTCTTGACGATGGCCAAAGCATGGAAGCAAGTCACGTCTTCTCACGACAAGGTTAAAATTGAAGCTTCATGCCGCCTCGCCCGTCTCAGAATGATACAAAGCGCCAAGCCGCGCCGAAAAGCCAGAAAGCAGCCAAGGCCACGGGGCCGGAGCCTGAAGCGGCCACGTTCCCGTTTTGGAAGGACCGCGATCTCGAAGCCTTCAGCGCTGCTGAATGGGAAAGCCTATGCGATGGCTGCGGCCGCTGCTGCCTCGTCAAATTGGAAGACGAAGACACAGGCGAAATTCATTTCACAGATCTTGGCTGCAAGCTGTTGGACGGCGCGACCTGCCGCTGCTCGGATTATCGCCGGCGCCGCCAGCGCGTGCGCGATTGCTTGAAGCTGACGCCGCAATCGGTGCGCAGCCTGCCTTGGCTGCCGCCGACCTGCGCCTACCGCCTTGTCGCGGAAGGCCGCGATCTTGCCTGGTGGCATCCGCTTGTCTCGGGCTCAGCGGAAACAGTGCATGAGGCAGGAGTCTCGGTGAAAGGACGCGTCGCGGCGCTGGAGACCGAAGTCAAACTCGACGATTATCCAGATTACATCGTGAGCTGGCCGAAAAAAGTACCGCAGGCTGCGAAAGGCAAGGAGAGGAAGAAGCGCAAGTGAATGGCGCGAGGCGGTGTGAAAATGCCTGGGAACAGGGCGCCGTATGGACCATCATTGAGAGTGGCTTTTGAAGCAATGCGGTAACGCTTTAATCACCGCGTCTTTGTCTTGTTCGCGCGTGGCTGCCAAATGTGCTATTTAGGTTATTAATGGTCTTTTGAGATCAGCGCTGCCGAGCCCCAGCTCACCGTCGCCGTTAAATTCTGTTCCCGGCCTATCATCTCGTGGCGGTGCCACTCCGGCGCACCCTCTGCCTCCCTGCGTCACAGGTCCAACCGGTTGGACAGGGAAGAACAATGACCACATTTAAACTGCCATCGGAAGACGCTCAATACCGTCTGCTTGTCGAGTCGATCACCGATTACGCCATCTTTATGCTTGATCTCGACGGTGTCGTGATGAGTTGGAATTCTGGCGCGGAGCGGCTCAAAGGCTACAAAGCCTCAGCTATTCTAGGCAAGAATTTCTCTTCGTTCTACACAATCGAGGATAAAATCAGAGGCGAGCCGCAACGAGCGCTGGAGACGGCGGCACTGGTGGGCCGTTTTGAAAGCGAAGGGTGGCGTGTACGCAATGACAGAAGCCGGTTTTGGGCGAACGTGGTGATTGATCCGATCCGCTCTTCCGAAGGCATACTGCTTGGATTTGCTAAAATCACGCGCGATGTAACTGAACACAAAGAGGCACAGGCCGCGCTCTTTGAGGCGAAGAGCGCATTGTTCCACTCTCAGAAGATGGATGCCCTTGGGCAACTCACGGGCGGGGTCGCTCATGATTTTAATAATTTGCTCGGGGCGGTCCTCGGCAGTCTGGAACTCGCTAGTAAGCGCCTGCCCAATGATCTTAAGCTTAAACAACTTATCGATAATGCGATAAAGGGCGCGCAGCGAGGTACATATCTGACGCGGCGCATGCTCACATTTGCGCATCAAAACGAGGTGAAGCCTGAGTCAATCCATGTGCCTTCGCTGGTACAAGGTATGCTCGATTTGTTGCAATCCTCTGTAGGGACCTCTACGATAATCGAGACACAGATCCCGTTCACTTTGAGCACGATCCGTGGCGATCCCAACCAGCTTGAGCTAGCCTTGCTCAATCTCGCGTTAAACGCGCGCGATGCGATTCCAGAAAATGGCCGCATCATTATCTCTTTGCGAGAAGAGCATTACACGCCGGACCGCGGCACAGCAGGCAAATATGCTTGTATTTCCGTGGCAGACACCGGCGAGGGGATGGACGAGGCGACACTGTCCCGGGCGATGGAGCCTTTCTACACCACCAAGGGATCAGGAAAAGGGACCGGACTGGGACTTTCACTGGTTCACGGCATCATGGTCCAGGCCGGTGGGAGGCTTGTCCTGAAAAGTATGAGAGGCAAAGGCACAACTGTAGAGCTTTGGTTCCCGATCGAAAAAACGGATAATGTAGATTTACGTTCAGACGCAGCTGTTGAGACACAGCTGCCAATTCCGTTAACAGCTCACACGACGCTTGCCGTGGACGATGATGGTCTTATCCTCATGACCTTGGTTGCGATGCTGGAAGACCTTGGACATACGGTATTCGAGGCAACCTCTGGCAAGAAGGCTCTCGAAATCCTTCGCCGGGAAAAGACGATCGACTTGATGGTCACGGACCAATCCATGCCGCAAATGACTGGGGCGAAACTTCTCGAGACAGTTGTGAGCGAGTGGCCAAATCTAAAAGTGATTTTAGCCACAGGCTATACAGAACGGCCGCCTGGCACTGACGTCAATCTGATAAAACTGACTAAACCTTATCGCGAGGAAGAACTCGCGCGGGCGATCGCTCAGGCATTCGAGGTACCTGTCAGCAATGTGCTGAAATTTCCGAAGACCTTGGCGCCCTAAGCAGCACTGCCATTAAAACTCCTCCCAATCATCCTGCGCAGGTGCTTCTTTCAAGGCAAGATTACCGGCTGTTGCCGTCCTCACGGCGGCAGCGCGGATCGGCGCTTTTTTGGAATTCGTCACAGTTTTCGACGGTGCTCTTTGGACGGGATGTTTCGCTGCGGGCGTTGCATCAAACCCGACTTGGAACATGCCGACGACATTGGAGAGTTCGCCAGCTTCGTGTGCAAGAGAATGGCTGGCGGCGGTGGATTCCTCGACCATAGCCGCATTCTGCTGGGTCATCTGATCCATTTGATTGACGGCGGTGTTGACCTCTTGAAGCGCTGTCGCCTGCTCGCGCGCGGATGCCGCGATCTCGCCGACAATGCCGGTGATTTCGCCGACTTGCGTGGCAATCATCGATAGCGCTTTACCAGTTTCCCCGACAAGTTCGACGCCCGATGCCACGTGCTGCGTGGATCGCGATATGAGCACCTTGATTTCTTTGGCAGCTTCCGCTGACCGCTGAGCCAAGGCGCGCACTTCAGATGCGACGACTGCGAACCCCTTGCCCGCATCTCCGGCCCGTGCCGCCTCGACACCTGCGTTCAGCGCAAGCAGATTGGTCTGGAATGCGATCTCATCGATGACTCCGATGATCTGGCTGATTTCTTGCGCGGATTTCTCGATCTCGCTCATCGCCGCGACGGCGTTGTTCACGACATCGCTGGACCGTTCAGCATTTGCTTTAGCTTCGTTGACGACGCGCTGGGCATCGACTGCACCCTCCGCGGTTTTTCTGATGGTCGCGGTGATCTGATCGAGCGCCGCCGCTGTTTCTTCCAGCGAGGCTGCCTGCTGTTCCGTGCGGCGGGACAGATCATCGGCGGCCTGCGTAATCTCTCCAGTACCAGAGTAAATGCCCTGGGTATTGCCGGCGACGATCTTCATCGTCTCCTGGAGTTTCGCCATAGCGGTATTGAAATCGGCGCGCAGTTTTTCGTAATCGGCGGCGAAAGCATCGGACAGGCGGTAGGTCAGGTCGCCGCTAGAGAGTTTCATCAGCCCTTCTGCGAGGGACTCGACCACGGCTGCCTGCTGGCGGGCGAACTCTGCCTGAATGGCCTGCGTGCGGATGCGCTCCTCTTCAACCTTCTTGCGGCCTTGCTCCGCCGCGGCCTCCAGCTGGACCTTTTCAATCGCCGCCAGTTTGAAGGATTGGACCGCCTCCGCCATGGTCCCAACTTCGTCCTTACGGCCAAGCGCCGGCACTTCGACGTGAAGATCTCCAGATGAGAGCCTCTTCATCGCGCCTGTCATGGATACAATCGGATTCCCGATGCCGCGCGACAGCATCACTCCGATTCCAATGGCTGAAAGAACGGCCATCACCGCGCCAATGAGGAGAGTCCATTGGGCTTGAGCCATTGCCTGCGTAGCAGCGGAGCTGCGATCCGTCAGGTGAGCGCTTGAGATTGTCTGGATTTCTGCCAGCAGCTTCCGGGCCGTTTTGCGAACGTCCGCTGCGGGGGACATATCGAGTTTTCGCGCTTCCTCAAGCTGCCCTTCCTTTACCAGACGAAGTTCGTTTTCAGCAATTTCCTGTCGCCATTTTTGTTGAGCTGCGGCCGCCTCAATAAGCTTCGTATGGACCTCCGGTGTCCACGTGAGGCGCATGGCCTCAGGCAAAGCAGCGTCATACTCTTTCACAGCATCTTCATAAGTTCCAAGAGATCCCGTATTGGGTTCGATCATGTACCCGCGCATTCCTGTCAGCTCGGACGCGAAACTCTTTTCAAGCGTGCTGATCTGATGAATCACTTCATAAGTGTGATCATTCAGATCGTTGGCTGCTTTAATGGTTGAGAGGCTCCAAGACACGATCATTGAGACACTGAAGAAAACTGTCACAATCGAGCCGAAGGCAACAGCCAGCTTTTTGGAAATACTGAGATCTGAAATCGACACGCGGAATCTCTTTGTTTTTTCAAAATGGTAGCGCTTAAGGTAAAATTTAAGTGATAAAAATTCTTTAAAAGTGCGCTTGCAGAGAAGATTTTCGTCTCGACACGCGGCACGCGGATTCGTAATTCCGCATTTAAGGGGGGGATCGTCCAGCAGCGAATCAACAGATCGCGCAAAGGGCTGGTTACGCGGGCCTGTTATCTGACGCCACGCGACTCACATGTGCTGATTTTCCCATGAAACGGGCTGATCTTTTGAGAATTACAGATTTTGCCATTCCCAGCGAAGTGAGGCGTTGATACCCCAAGACGCGGTGTCATGACCCGACAGGGCTTCGCACGGCTTTATTCTGTGCGTTTCAAGTCTGGATTCGATCTGGCCTTTGAAGCGCCGCTCAAGTACATCGACGTTGAAAGCGTGCTTGCAGGCATTCTGCAATTTATATCTGTGCCAATGACCGTAGACGCCTTGTTGCCTGATCGTGACGCAATGGCTCTCATTATCGCCGCTCATACATTTTTGAGGTGAGGCGGCGTCAGCCGCCTCGCTCAACATGCCCGCGGCGAAGATTGTCGCGGCGGAAAGCAGGATGGCTCGATAAATTCGTTTATTCATGCCGCGATGCTACACCGAGCCTGCAATGTTTAGGAGCCGCTCTAAAACGCCTCCCAATCCTGTGCGGCAGCGGTTTCGTCAATCCGCAGCGCCGTAGCACCATTTCTGCTCGTAGTCTTGAGCATTGGGACAGGCGTATCGACCTGCGCCGGCTTAATGGTTTCGGGTGTTTTCTGAACCGCCTGTGGTTGGCTCTTACCCTGTTCGATCTTGAAACGGGCGAGCAGTAAAGCTAGCTCATCCGCCTCATGCGAAAGAACTTGACTGGCTGCCATAGACTGCTCCGCCATGGC
>Ga0116230_10000464_pt1 | contig 35565 bp, 28 predicted proteins | sample S1TSphfallax_3_FD_88678 | JGI IMG/M metagenome (GOLD analysis project Ga0116230, IMG submission 88678) | Host-associated microbial communities from peat moss isolated from Minnesota, USA - S1T2_Fd - Sphagnum fallax MG | ecosystem: Host-associated > Plants > Peat moss > Unclassified | place... | reverse complement strand
ATCTTTTCAAAAAAATCCACGAAAGCCGTCGGATCATACCCGGCCTTGTACATATACTGGACGCCCAGGTAATCCGCCTCCGCCTCGAAATTGCGCGAAAACTGCAGGAAAGACAAAGGTACCAGCAACCCGGACGCCTGATAAATTCCGTACGCCGCCACACCGCCCATGAAAATCAGCGGAATCGTCGCCAGTTGGGCAATCTCGCCGCGCGTGGCCTGCCGTGTGCCGTGCCGCGCCGCCACGTGCGCAATCTCATGCGCCATCACGCCCGCCAGTTCAGCTTCGTTGTCGGCCTTCAGAATCAAACCAGTCTGCACGAAGAAAAAACCGCCCGGCAGCGCGAACGCATTCACGCTCGGATCTTCAATCACTTTAATCGTGAACGGCACCTTCGCATCCGAATTCCGCACCAGATTCTGCCCAATGCGGTTCACATATTCGGAAACAATCGGGTCATTCACCACTTTCGATCCGCGTTCCACCTGCTGCGCCAGTTGCTTGCCCAGCGCAATCTCTTTTTCCAGGGAATAGAAATTCACCTTGCCGCTGACGTTGCGGTCGCCAATATCGTCCGGGTCCTTCTCGCTGCCCTTCTTCTTCTTTGAATTGGTGTCCGTCGAAGTTGAACTGGAATCCGGAGTCGAACTCGCGGGTTGGTCAGATGGAGCCGCTTGCGTATCGGGCGCGGACGTCGAAGGCGTGGAAGACGACTGCGGCGGCGAAGGCGGAGCTCCCGCGGCGCCAGCCTGCGCGAACACTCCAGCCGGTGCGCAAAGCAGCGACGCCAGCAAAATGCTAAGTGAGGATCGGAACGGCGAAGACGACTGCATCGGGTGGACTCCTGTTATTTAGTATAGAGCTAAAACCGCGACAACAGCGCAGCCCCGCGGTTTGTCTGTATGCCGTCATTAACGTATGCTCGAATGAATAGGTTTCACCAATGCTCACTGAACCACTAATTGAATCCCCCGCCGCCCTGCACGAAACATTCCGCGACGAATTTCCCGTCAGCAAAAATCTCATCTACCTGAACCACGCCGCCGTCGCCCCCTTGTGTCGTTCCTCCGCCGAAGCCATGAAGTGGCTCTCCGATGACGCCTGCCAGAACGGCTCCCTCCATTACGACGTCTGGATGGATTGCTACCGTGGCCTGCGCGTCGCCACCGCCAAACTCATCAACTCCCAGCCCGAAGAAATCGCCATCGTCAAAAACACCTCCGAAGGCATCGCCACCGTCGCCCTGGGCCTCAACTGGCAGCCCGGCGACCGCATCGTCGCCTTCAAGGAAGAATTCCCCGCTAATTACTTCCCCTGGCTGCGTCTCGAATCGCGCGGCGTCCAGCTTACCTGGCTGTCCATTTATGATTCCCTCGATACCATCGCCGAAGCCGTCAAAGGCGCTCGCCTGCTCGCCATCAGCTACGTCAACTACCTCAGCGGCCATCGCGTCAACCTCAAAGCCATTGGCGAACTCTGCCACGCCCATAACTGCTTCTACTTCGTCGACGCCATCCAGGGCATGGGTGTCTTCCCCATCGACGTCGAACTCTGCTGCATAGACGCCCTCGCCGCCGACGGGCATAAGTGGATGCTTGGTCCTGAAGGCAACGGCGTCCTATACATCCGCGCCAAATGGCTCGACGCAATCGAACCCGTCGAATTCGGCTGGACCAATCCCGCCAACTACGCCGATTACAGCTCGCGCGACATGACCCTGCGCAAAGACGCCGGCCGTTACGAATGTGGCACGCTCAACACCATCGGCTGCTTCGGCCAGCGCGCCTCGCTCGAACTCCTGCTGCGCGCCGGAATCGATAATGTCTCCGCCGCCGTCTGGGCGCGCGCCCACCAGCTCGCCACCGGATTGAAAGCCAAAGGCTACGAACTGATGCAGGAACACACCGAAGAAAGCGGTTCCGGCATCGTCAGCTTCCGCCATCCCCAAATCGATTGCCGCGTCATCGTCAGCGACCTCAAGCGCCGCAAAATCACTGCCGCCCCGCGCCAGGGCTGGGTCCGTATGTCGCCCCATTTCTACATCAGCCCCTCGGCTGTTGATGAAGTCCTCGACGGTCTGCCAAGAGTTTAATCCAATGAAAGCCTTCTACATCACCGAACCCGGCCAAACCACGCTGGGCGACCTAGACGTGCCGCGGCCGGCAGCCGGGGAAGTCCTCCTCCGCACCCGCCTCATCGGCATGTGCGGAACCGACCTCAGCACCTTCCGCGGGAAAAATCCGCTCGTCTCCTATCCGCGCATTCCCGGCCATGAAATCGCCGCCACCATCGTCGAGGTTGGCAGCGAAGTCCCTTCAGATCTTCGCGCGGATATGGACGTCACCGTCTACCCCAACACCAACTGCGGCAAATGCGCCAGTTGCAAACGCGGACGCACTAACGCCTGCAAATTCAACGAAACCCTCGGCGTCCAGCGCGACGGCGCAATGAAAACCTACTTCACCGCTCCCTGGCAAAAGGTCTACCGGGCCGAAGGCCTGGGTCTGCGCGAACTCAGCCTGGTCGAACCGCTGGCAGTAGGCTTTCACGCGGCCGAACGCGGACGAGTGGAAACGCATGACATCGTCGCTGTCATCGGCTGCGGCATGGTCGGCCTGGGCGCAATGGCCTCCGCCGCCGCCCGCGGAGCCACCGTCATCGCCATTGATCTCGACGAACAGAAACTCCAGCTCGCCAAACAGGTGGGCGCAGCCCACACCATCAAATCCAACGTGCACGAAACTCTTCTCGACCTCACCAGCGGCCTGGGCCCCGACGTCATCATCGAAGCCGTCGGCCTCGCCGACACTTACCGGATGGCCATCGAAGAAGTCGCCCACACCGGCCGTGTCGTCTACATCGGCTGGGCCAAAGAACCCATATCGTTCGACACCAAACACTTCGTCCACAAAGAACTCGACATCCTGGGCTCCCGCAACTCGCTCAGCGAATTTCCGTCTGTAATCGAAGTCCTGCGCCAAGGCCGGTTCCCCGTCGAAGCCACCATCTCCGCAACCGTCCCCTTGGACGCCGCCGGCGAAACCCTCGCCCAATGGAGCCGCGAACCCCAGCGCTTCACCAAAATCCTGGTCGAACTCGACGCCTGATCATGCTCTACAAACCCCTCGGCAATACCGGTCTAAAAACCTCCCTCATCGGCTTCGGAGCCGCCCCTTTAGGCAACGAATTCGGCGCAATCGATGAACCCGAATCCACCCGCGCCGTTCACTTCGCCATCGATCACGGCATCAACTTTTTCGACACCTCCCCCTACTACGGCCGAACTCTTTCGGAAACCCGCCTGGGCAAAGCTCTCGAAGGCCGCCGCCACGAAATCATCCTGGCTTCCAAATGCGGCCGCTACGACATCGACAAATTCGATTTCTCCGCCGCCCGTATCACCCAAAGCATCGAAGAATCCCTCACACGCCTCCGCACCGACCACCTCGACATTTTCACCGCCCACGACATCGAATTCGGCGACCGCGAACAAGTCATCCACGAAACCATCCCCGCCATGCGCCGTCTGCAAGAACAAGGCAAAGTACGCTTCGTCGGCATCTCCGGCCTGCCCATTAAGCTCCTCGCCGACGTGGCCCAGCGCGGCCAGGTCGACACCGTCATCACCTACTGCCACTTCAACCTGATGGTGCGGGACCTCGACACCTGGCTCACCCCTGCCGCCGAAGCCAATCAAATCGGCCTTATCAACGCCGCCGCCTTGCATCTCCGCATCCTCACCCGCGAAGGCCCCACCGCCAAACACCCCGCGCCCGCCTCTGTGAAGGAAGCCGGAGCGAAAGTCGTCGGCCTCCTGGAAGCCGCCGGACTCGACCCCGCCGTCGCCGCCGTCGCGTATTCGATCACCCACCCCTATTCCGCCTCCATGCTCGTCGGCATGTGTACCGTCAAAGAAGTCAGCGCCAACCTCGGCGCGCTCGATCTGCAAATCCCTCCCGAAGTTCTAGCCGGTATCGATAAAATCATCGAACCCGTAAAAAATACCCTCTGGCCTTCCGGACGCCCCGAAAATGACGACCTATAAAATCGACGCCCACCACCATCTCTGGAACTACAACGAGAAGGATTACGGCTGGATCAGCGACCAGATGTCCGTCCTCCGCCGCAGCTTCACCCCCGCTGATCTCCACGCCGAAATGCAGCTTGCCGGCATCAGCGCCTCCGTCGCCATCCAGGCCCGCCAAAGCCTGGAAGAAACCCGCTTCCTGCTCACCGCCGCCGCCCAGCATCCCTTCATCCGCGGCGTCGTCGGCTGGGTCCCGCTCATCGACCTCGACGTCGAAATGGATCTCGAACGCTTCGCCGCCGACAAAAAATTTCGCGCCGTCCGCCACGTCCTCCAAGACGAACCCGACGAACGCTACATGCTCCGAGACGATTTCAACCGCGGCATCCGCGCCCTGCGCAAATTCAATCTCGCATACGACATCCTCATCTTCGAACGCCACCTGCCCCAGACCATCGAATTCGTCGACAAGCACCCCAGCCAGATCTTCGTGGTCGATCACCTCGCCAAACCCCGCGTCCGCTACGGCGCCATCTCACCCTGGAGCGAGCACCTCCACGAACTCGCCAAACGCCCTCACGTCTACTGCAAAATCTCCGGCCTCGCCACCGAAGCCAATCACGCCAAATGGACCAAAGCCCAGCTCGAACCGTACATCCAAACCGTCCTCCACGCTTTCAGCCCCAAGCGAGTCATGTTCGGCTCCGACTGGCCCGTCTGCCTGCTCGCTATCACTTATCAAAACTGGGTCGCCCTGGTTACGCAAGAAATCGCTAAGCTAACCGAAACCGAACAATCCCAAATCTGGTCCCAAACCGCCCAAGAAGCCTACAATCTTCCAAACTAGCCACGCCGGCGCCACCTGATGGCCAATTCTGAATCCATTCCGAAAGCCCTGCCTACGCTCGCAGATCCGTCCGAGACATCATTGCTCGAACATCTGAAAACAAGAGTCAGCCGTCTCATGTTGGAAGAGATTTCCGAAAACGACAACGGTGAGGAGGCGTCGGACCATTTAGCGGGAATCGAACGGCACATGAACACCACCGGGGAGCCACCGCCCCTCTCCTGGTGCCCCAGGGAAGTGCTGGAGTTGCAACGATGGGACGAGCCGTCCTGTTCTTCCTCCGCCGCGTGCGACGTCGCGCATTTTGAGCGCGAACATCTCAAACGCCTTATGGCTTGTGCCATTCTCCTTAGAAGTGCCGGCCACGAAGCGCTGTCACCGCGCCTGCCGGAGAAGGACTTCTTCTTGGAGACATCGGCAGCCTCCCTGGTTCAAATGATCAGAAGCGTCTTTGCTCTCGACGCCAGTTATAAAGCTCCCGCACTGGCCTTCGTCCTTTGGCTTCACGAAAGACAGTCCTACATTCGCCTCCAGCCCTTCGCCGCATTCTCCGCTCTGCTGTTGGCGGCGACCATGGCGGATCAAGAGGAAGCCGACGCAAGAGCCATCTGCGAATGGGTAGACGCCGTCGAAGCTCGCTCAAAAGTCGCCGCAGCAGGCAACTTCGAATCTGACCGGTGGCTGATCGGCCTCAACTCATACGAAGACAGTACCGTCCGCCGTGGAAGGTGGAAAGAGGCGGCCCAACTCGCATTCGCGGCAGCGCAAAAGACCGGCAATACGCGAATGATCGCGCCATTTCTGGAACGTCTAATCGAAGCCGACAACCTTCCGCACTAAACCCCTCGCGACACTATTTGCTCGTGTCCTTATGATCCCCCGTGACACCGTTCTTAACACCCTTAGCCGCATTCACAACCGCATGCCCGCTCCCTTCGCCCATCTTCGCGACGCCATGACCCACGCCTTTGCCAATGTCCTTGGCCCCCTCCACCGGATGACCATGCGCCACATCATGCGCCATCTCTTTGCTGCCATGCCCGATGTCCTTCCCGCCATGACCGTAACCGGACTTCAGATTCGCCCCAGACTCCTTCATGTCCGTGCTGGCCGACCCAGGCTTCACACCCAAAGCATCCCGCGTCTGAGGCCCCAGCTTTCCGTCTTCATTCAAATTCTGCTTCTTCTGAAACTCCCGCAGCGCCGATTGGGTCTTCGGACCATTTTTCCCGTCAACGTCGCCCGGATCAAACCCCTTATCCTTCAAAGCCTGCTGCGTGGCCCGAATATCATCCGAGCTTTGTGCATGCAGCATCATTCCCATAAACAGCAGGGAACCAAGTATAATCGCGCGCATTTCGATATCTCCTGTCTCGCAACATAGATCTGTCGCCCAGCCTTGTCGTTACGCAATATGTCGGACATCACTGGCCCACATAGCCAAATCCACCCACCGCTCGATTGGTCTGCGGACGAACAGCGCACGCTAGGCCGCTTCCTGCGCTACAATACCGCGCACGCCAACACCGTCGCCCGCTGCCGTAAAGCCCTCGAAGACGACCGCAAAGCCCGGCTGGCTGAAAAAATCATGGCAAAAAATCCGACCTCACCCAAGAGCGCATCAAAGTAGCCAGAAAAAAGCCAGCCCCATCGTCGACTGGCAACAGCATTTGAGAAAAATGCGCGCCGAAGCCGTCGCGCGCGGCTTCGTCTCCCCAGACGAAACAAACCCCTTCGACAACAGGTAATCTCGCAGCTCACTTTTTTCAAAACACCCACCCCGGTCTGGGACAACCCCGCCAAAATCGCTCTTCCCCATTCGCCGCCCTGCCACCCAAAATCCCCCCAAAGACCCCTCTCGTTCCGTAATCACCCCTCACTCTCCACCACTGCTCAACGGCATCTTGGCTTCGTCTCTCTCAAAACTCCGAAGTTGCGGGCGCAACGCTGCTGTTCACTCCTCCCGTAATTCGGTAAGCATATAATGCCCATTGCATGATGACCAGACGAAATTTTGGCAAGCTGGCAATAAGCGCAGTCCCCGTGGCGAGCGCACTGGCGGCAATAAATTCTAAATTCGACGGCGTTCAATTGGGCGTCCAGTCCTACAGCTTTCGCGACATGAGCCTTGACGACGCACTGAAGGCGATGGTGGCGGACCAGCTCGGCTTATGTGAGCTGTTTGCCCCGCATATTGAAGGCGGCCATCCCGACATGAAGCCCGCGCGCATGCCCCGCGAAGCGCTGCGCCAGTGGCGCTTGTCGGTGCCGCTTACTTATTTCACCGGCATCAAGCAGCAGTTCAAAGACGCGGGCGTCGATTTGTACGCCTACAACTACAGCTTCAGCGCCGACATGACGGACGCCGAAATTGACCGCGGCTTCGATTTTGCCAAAGCGCTGGGTGTGAAGTTCATCACCGCTTCCACCACCCTGCCCGTGGCGCAAAAAGTAGCCCCGTTCGCCGAAAAACACAAAATGGATGTGGCCATGCACGGGCATTCGGATTTGAAAGATCCAAACCAGTTCGCCACGCCGGAAAGTTTTGCCAAGGCCAAGGCGATGTCAAAATATTTCAAGACGAATCTGGATATCGGCCACTTCACCGCCGCCAACTTCGACGCCGTCGATTACATCGAGAAAAACCACGAAGATATTCTGCTCATTCACCTGAAAGACCGTAAAAAGAACGAAGGTCCCAACACCATCTGGGGCGAAGGCGACACACCCATCAAGCAGGTCTTGACACTGCTGAAAGACAAAAAGTACAAAATTCCCGCCTGCATCGAATATGAATACAAAGGCGCGGAAAACTCTCAAGCCGAGGTGAAAAAGTGCCTCCTCTACGCAGAGAAGGTTCTCGAAGCTTAAGCTTCACCTGCCCCCTGCCGTCCACCCCGCTCACGTCAGCCGCGGCACGCCCTTCCCCCAGGTCGCCGGCGGCGCAAGATCGCGCCGCATCCGCGGCTCACTCATGTCCCGGCGCGCTGATGAGAAAATCCGTTCCCCCTGGCAAATCAGATAATCGGCCGTGCGCGCCGCCAATGCCTGAATCGTCAACCCCGGATTCGCCGACCCTTGCGTCGGCAAAATACTCCCATCGCAAACAAATAAATTATCCACGTCATGGGTGCGGCCGAATTTATCCACCACGGAAGTCGCCGGATCCTCTCCCATGCGCGCCGCGCCCACTAAGTGCGCGTAGCGCGCCTCCTGCACCACTTCCGTCGCGCCGGCGGCGTGCATCACCTCCATGGTTTTTTGCGTGGCGGCTTTAATCAGCTTTTTGTCGTTGTCGTGCAGGTTAAAAGAAACGTGCGCCACGCGCAAGCCGAATTGGTCCGTCTCGTCGGAAAGCGTCACCCGGTTGTCGGCCCACGGAAGAATCTCGCCCAGCGCGCCGAACGCGGCCCAGTGGTTGTAATCCATCATTTCGCGCCGCAAGCCCCAGCCCCACGCTTTCTTGGCGGATTGCATCTGCTTGGCAAACGCGACCGGCAAAGGGCCCACCGTCTGAATGGCAAATCCGCGTACAAAATCGTTTTTTGGATTTGTCTCGTAAAATTCTTCCGTCAGCGCGTGCGCCGGCGGCGCCTTGTACATCCGAACGAGCTGGTCAAAGCGGCCCATGATGACGTTGCCCGCTTGCGCCATCAGATAGCGGCCCAGCGTCCCGCTGGAATTCGCCAGCCCGGAGTTCAGCAGCAGGCGCGGCGTTTCAATGGCGTACGCCGCCACAATTACGGCTTTGGCGGGCTGAAAATGCGATTCGCCGTCGCGGTCGAAATAATGCACGCCCGTGACGCGGCCGCCGCTGCCGAGTTCAATGCGAGACGCCATGCAATGCGGGCGAATTTCAGCGCCCGACGCCAGTGCGTCCGGCACATGCGTGATCAGCGTGCTGGCCTTTGCGCCCACCTTGCAGCCTTGAATGCAGAAGCCGCGGTAGATGCAATGCGGCCTGTCTCCAAACGAACCGGAGAGGATGGCCACTGGACCGCCGATGGAAACCGGAATGCCCATTGCCGTGCAGCCTTTGATCAAAGCATTCCCGACGCCGCCCATGGGATGCGGGCCGTAAGAGTAACCGTGCGGATGCCCCCACGGAAAATACGCCGGGCCCGCCACCGGCATTTCGCGCTCCAGTTGCTCGTAATAGGGCTTGATGTCGTGATAGCTGATGGGCCAATCCGCGCCCAGACCGTCGCGCGTGTAAACTTCAAAATCCGAGGGATGAAAGCGCGGAGTGAATGCCGCCCAATGGACAGACCCCCCGCCGACCCCTTTGCCCGAGTTATTGGCGCCGAACGCCAGCGGATCGCTGCCGCCAGTGACGCGCGGATCTTCCCAGTAAAGCTTATGCGACCCTGCTTCGTCGCTCACCCAGTCTTTCTCGGTGTTCCAGAAAGGGCCCGCCTCCAGGCCCACCACCGAAAACCCGGCGCGCGCCAGACGCTGAAGCAGCACTCCGCCCGCCGAACCAACTCCGACAATCAGATAGTCGACGGTTTTCACGGCTTCTTCCTCAAGGGCGAGATGTGCGCTCGCTGCGTGGCTTCCGTGTGCAGGTGATGAAGCGGCTCCACTTCGTCGGAAACGCTTAAATCGGGCGCGCGCCATTCGTGGCGTTTTTCACGAACTTCCCATGGTTCCGGCTCGCCGTTTTCAAGGCGCATGTACGCCCTCGGGTAAGCTGGACCTCCGAAGCCGACTTCGTCCCACGCCCACGGGTGACCGTAGTAGGCTTTCATCGCATCATGCATGATCAGCTCCCAAAAACGGCTGACGGACATGGATTTCCAAATCTCTGGCGAAGCTTCCGGGCGGCCGTCATGGATGGCCTGAAGAACTTTTTCCTGCTGCCAGTGCCCCAGGTCCAGGAACTCTCCTCCAAAGCGCGCAGCCGACTCGTTATTGATGGCCTCGATTCCTATCTTGTAAGCTTCGCGGTCTTGCGGCATGGTTTCGTAGCGATAGCCATCGGTCCGGTTGGCATAAAGGCGCGCGTCCAGCGGCGGAATCAGCGGAATTTGGCGCTCGGGCGTGCGGTCGGTCTGGGGGATCAGATGACTGAACACCGTCTCCCAGAATTTCCATTCATAGGCGGTGAAGAAACGCCGCTCCGGAGGATCAGTCACGCGCAGGGTGACAACGTTGCGAGTGGCCGCGTCCCAATAAGGACTTTGCGAAAGCGTGCGGAAGCCTGGATAATAGCCGGGCTGATCCGTGGGAGGAAACGGCTCGCCCGTCTCGGGGTTGACCGGGCGCAAGGACGGATCGGAATTGTTGTACTCGCTCATGCCCGCCTCCTGCGCAGAAGGCTGGCCAGGAAGCCAAGCATTCCGGCCGCGCCCAGCAGCAAGGGCGCGAAAATCGGCGGCCCATAAATGATGTTATAAACCAGATGCTTGCTCCCTCCCGGACGGCGCAGGACTCCGCGCGCGTGATAGTAAAATCCGACGGCGGCGTCAGCCGAAGCGAGCGCCGCGGCGGCGGGCAAAAGCGTCGAAGCAGCGCGGCGCGATTTCACCGACGCGAAACAGGCCGCCGCCAGCAGTGGCGCGATAACAACCGGGCTCCACTGCATTTTGTAGCGGAAATTATTCTTGTAGTGCGAATAATAGGCTTCAAATCCGCTGAGCAGCGCGCTGATTCCGGCCACCACGGCCACTTGCTGCTGAAATTTTCCCTCGCGAATATCTTGTTCGGCTGACAAGAGTTCGCGCGAGGTAGGAGTGTTGCCTTCCTCGCGCTGGAGATAAGAAGCGATAAGCCCAAGATAAGCGCTGGTGCCGAACAGCAGCGGTGCGAAGATAGGCGGACCCATGACCATGTTAGTCATGGGAAAGCGCCAGCCGCCGGGTTTGCGGTGAATGCCGCGAACATGAAAATAAAAACCTAGACCGGCGTCGGCCAGTGTCACAACCGAAGTCCATCGCAGCACGCTTTGCGCGGCGCGGCGGCTGAAAAACGCGGCAACACCCGCAATGGAAAGAAGCCCGCTCAGGATAACCGGCGTGTACATCACCCGCCGGCTGTAACTGCCTCGATAATGCTCGTAAGCAACCTCCAGACCGCTGACAACACTGGTTGCCGCGGTTAGAAGTGCCAGGCTGCGCTGGAACTTGCCCTCACGAATGTGATTCGTAATCTCGATCTCGAGCGAGGTAGCCATCGAGTTAGATCACCTCGCGAAGCTGGTCTTGAGAGATAGTCTTGATTATCTTGATAGCATCCTTTTGACCCCGGACCAGTGACTTGGCGAAATGCACCGCCTGTTCGGTGGTGATTTTCCCCGGCATCGGCGGCTCGTTTGGATCGACCACGGCCTGAACCACGCAAGGCCCCTGCGTATTCAGAGCCTGGCGGAGAATCATCTCCGCGTCTTCCGGCCGCTCCAGCGTGAAGCCGCGCGCGCCGCAGGCCTCGGCGATCATCGCGAAATTAATGGGCTCCAGTTCCACGCCGAATTCAGGATTGCCCTCCAGAATCATCTGTTCCCATTTGATCTGGCCCAGCACGTTGTTCTTGATCACTATGACCGTGACTTGCAGTTTGTATTTCACCAGCGTGGCAATTTCGCCCATCAGCATGGTGAGGCCGCCATCGCCGACGATGCAAACAACCTGTCGGCCCGGATAAGCAACGGCCGCGCCAATGCTGTAAGGCAAACCGTTGGCCATCGTGGCGAGTGAACCGGAGAGCGAAAACTGCATATCGCCGCGCATCTCCACATGCCGCGCTGTCCAGGTGGCGATAGTTCCGCTGTCGGAAGAAACAATGGCATCGTCGTTTAAGAGCTTGTTCAGGGTGTGCGTCACCACTTGCGGTTTCATGGGCATATCGTGGCGTGTGCCGCGTTCCTCCATGAGCTTGTTCCAGCTTTCCATTCGTCCCTGAGCCTTTTTCAGAAACTTGTCGCTCTTCTGCTTCAGCAGCGGGAGCAAAGCGGCCAGAATGGTTTTGGAATCGCCGACCAGACCCACATCCACTTGATGGCGCAGACCCACCCGCGAAGCATCCAGCTCAATCTGCACGCATTTCGCCTGCCCCGGTTTCGGCAGAAACTCGATATACGGATAACTGGTGCCGATCATGATCAGCGTGTCGCACTCTTCCATCGCGTCCACCGATGGCGCGGTACCCAGCAATCCCAGGCCGCCGGTAGTCACCGGGCTGCGATCTGGCACAACAGCTTTGCCCAGCAGCGCCTTGACCACCGGACCGCCCACTGTCTGGGCAAGCTGCGTGACTTCTTCCCGGCAATGCAGCGCGCCCCGGCCCACGAACACAACCACCCGCGAACCGGCGTTTATCAGGTCGGCGGCTTCCTTAATCACTGTTTGGGAAGGTTTGGCGGAAGGCGCATGGCTCCAGTCGCCGCTGTGTTTCGGAACATTCGCCTTGCTGCGCAGTTTGTCATCGGCTGCCCATTCCTGAATGTCTTTGGGGATGCAGATATGGGAAACGCCGCGGCGCGCGTAAGACGTGCGAATCGCCATATCCACGACATTAACGGCATGAGCCGGACCCATCACCCGTTCGTTAAACACCGAAACATCCATGAACAGTTTGTCCAGATCGACATCCTGCTGATAGTCCATGCCGATCAGGTCGTGAAAAGTGTGGCCCGTGATGGCCAGCACAGGCTGCTGGTCGCATTTGGCGTCATAAAGGCCGTTCAGCAAGTGGACGCCGCCAGGTCCGGAGGTGGCCACGCACACGCCGAGTCTTCCCGTGTACTTGGCATACCCGACCGCTGCGAAGGCGGCCGCTTCTTCGTGACGCACTTGAATGAACTTCAGCTTGTCCTGGTGAGTGCGCAGGGCTTCAAAGAAACCATCGACGCCATCGCCGGGGAAGCCGAAGATGGTGTCCACTCCCCAGTCCAGAAGACGCTCCACAACCAGGTCTGATACTTGTTTTCCCATTTTGCTTGGTTCTCCTTTAATTCACCTGATACTGCGCTGCGTCTTGCTCTTTAAGTTCGAGACCAAAGCCGGGGCGCGACAGATCAGGCGACATCACGCCCCGCTTGGGTTCACGGAAACCGTCAAAAAATAGCCGTTCAATGCGTGCGTGATCGTGAAAGAATTCCATATGCACCGCACGCGCTGCTGAACAGCAGACATGCATATGAAGGCTCGGGGCGCAATGCGAAGAAAGGGGAGTGTCCGCGGCCCAGCACAGCGCGGCCGCGTGCAGAAAGCCGGTGATTCCGCCGCAGCGCGTGGCGTCCGCCTGCAGCACCGAAACCGCTGATTCCTGCAGCATTCGCTGGAAATACCACGCCGTGTAGCCGTATTCTCCAGCCGCTATGTCCATGCCGGTCGGTGCGCGTTCGCGAACAAGCCGGAGGCCGCCCAGATTGTCCGAGCTAAGCGGTTCCTCAAACCAGCGGACATCCCGCTGAGCGAAATCCTCCGCCAGCCGCAACGCCTGGGCAAGACTGTAAGCGCCATTGGCATCGACGAAAAGCTGGACGGAATCACCAATGGCTTGGCGCGCCAACTGAACGCGGCGCGGATCGTCTTCCGGATTCGTTCCCACCTTGATTTTGACCATCGTAAAACCGTCCTGAGCCCACCCGGAAAGCTGATGGGTCAGTTGCTGGTCCGAATAAGAAGTGAAGCCGCCGCTGCCATAGACGTGAATCCCTGCGCGCGCGCTGCCAAGCAGATGAACCAATGGACAATCCATCAGCTTCGCCCGCAGATCCCAAAGCGCGTTATCGATGGCGGATATAGCCATCCGAGCGATGCCGGTTTCACCCAGATTCCTGATCCGCCGCGCCAGCGCCAGCCAGATCTGCATGTGCGAGAAGAGATCCTGGCCATGCACCACTTCCTTCAGAAGCGATTCAGCCAGCACCGCCGTGGCCTTGTCGGCGTAAGTGTAACCCAGCCCTTTTTGGCCGCCGCCAGAGATCTCCACCAGCACCATCGTGGTGCTGGTCCATTCAAATGTTCCATCGGCTTCCGGCGCATCCGTGGGCACCGTAAAGACGCGAACCGTGCTGGCTGAGACTTTCAACGATGATGTGACTCCGTGCCGGCGGCAACGTTTCGGATTAACCTACAGGCATTTCTAGCAGCGAGACAGACCCTGCTTATGGCAAGTCAAACACAACGAGGAGTGTTATGAGTTCAAAAATTCGATATGGCATTGTTGCCCTGGGAAGCATTTCGCAGGAAGCCATGCTGCCGGGTGTGGAACACACCGTCAACTCTGAGGTGTCGGCACTGGTGACAAGCGACCAGGTGAAGGCCCATGATTTGTCGCGGATGTACGGCATTCGTGAAACTTACACTTATGAAAATTTTGGGGAACTGCTTCAATCGGGAAAGGTGGACGCGCTCTACATTGCCACGCCTAACTGGCGGCATGCCGAGTTTGCGGTTCCCGCGCTGGAAGCTGGAATCCATGTGCTGCTGGAGAAGCCGATGGAAGTTAGCTCCGAGGCTTGCCAGAAAATATTGGATGCGCAAAAACGGTCTGGCGCAAAACTGATGGTGGCTTACCGTCTCCATTTTGAGCCGGCTACAGTGGCGGCCATTGAGCTGGTTAGGTCAGGCAAGCTCGGCGAAGTGCATCTGTTTTCATCCACCTTCTGCCAGTTGGTGGACGTGAATAATCACCGTGCGCGCAACGGCGCTCTGGCCGGACCCTTATTTGACATGGGACCGTATCCAATTAACGGCGTGCGGAACATTTTTGAGGATGAACCAGCCGAAGTCTTCGCCACTGCTACTCGCCATCCAGACTCGGGCTTCGTCGGGCTGGACGACACCGTCAGCGTGATCCTGCGTTTTCCCAAAGAGCGAATTGCGCAGTTTACCGTCTCCTACTTCGGCAACTCTATTGACACTTACACGGTTGTCGGATCAAAGGGATTGCTGGAAATGAATCCGGCTTTCATGTATGGAAAGCCGCTCTCGTTCACCATTCAGACCGGCGAGAGCAAGACCCGGCAAAGCTTCCTGAATACCGATCATTTTGGAGGCGAAATGAAATATTTCTCCGATTGCCTTTTGAATGGCAACGACCCGGAACCAGATGGCCTGGAAGGTCTGGCGGATGTGCGCGTCATTGAAGCGGCGCTCCGGAGCATTCACACGGGCCGCTTTGAAAAAGTGGAGCCGGTGCTGAAAACGCAGCGGATTTCGCCTGACCAGCAAGAGATGCTGGAAGCGGAAAAGACGCCGGACATGGTGCATGCATCATCACCGGCTCGCGGTCGGGAAAAGAATCCGAGGAACTAAGTGATGACTGATTTTGCATTTCCCAAACAGCAGAAAGAGCCGCTCTCGGATGCGGCTCACGTCCGCAATGCCGTGGCGCGCTTCAACCAGGTCAAGGACGTGACTGACGCTGAACGCGATGCGGCCTGGAAGCGCATTCAGCAGGCGGCTGAGAAATTCGGGGTGGAGATCAATGAGTCAAGCTGGCACGAACTCCACGCTTTAAAGAAGTAGCTTGTCCGGCGTAATGGGAAGCTGCCGCACGCGCTTGCCGGTGGCATTGAAAATGGCATTGGCGATGGCGGCCGTTGATCCGGTGATGCCGATCTCGCCAATGCCCTTCGCGCCCAGCGGATTGATGTGATTGTCCTTTTCGGGCACCCAGATAGCTTCCACTTGGCCCACGTCCGCGTTCACCGGCACATGATACTCGGCCAGGTTGTTGTTGACGAAGCGCCCCAGGCGATAATCCATGCGGGCGTCCTCGCAGAGCGCCATGCTGATGCCCCAAACCATTCCACCCATCAACTGGCTGCGCGCGGTCTTCGCGTTCAGAATGTTGCCTGCGCCAAAACATCCAAGCATGCGCGCCACTTTTATTTGACCCAGATCGGCATCCACACGAACTTCGGCGAACTGGGCGCCGAATGCATACATTGCGTATTCTTCGGCATCGGCCGCCTGCTTGGCGCTCGCTTTCGCTTCAATGTAGGGCTGCCCGCTCCGCTGAACCAGTTCGCGAAGCTGGCTTTGTTCCAGCGACTGTGACCCTGCCATTTGCATCAGCTTTTCACGCAAAGCCTGCGCCGCGGCTTGCACCGCTGACCCGGTGCTGGCGGCCGTTTGCGACCCGCCGGACACCGGCGTCTTGGGCAGGCGCGAATCACCCAGCAGGAATGTCACCCGGCTGGGCGGAACGCCAAGCTCTTGAGCGGCCACTTGAGTCATGATCGTGTAAGTGCCGGTCCCCAAGTCTTGCGTGCCTGCTGTCACCAGAAAGGTGCCGTCGGCATTCAGCCGCGCCGCGGCGCTGGAAGGGCTGCGCTTGGTGGGATACTCGGCCGTCGCCATGCCGTATCCAATAAGTGTGTTGCCTTCGCGCCAGGACCTCGGTTCCAGTTTTCGCCTTCCCCAGCCAAAACGCTCCGCACCCTGCCGGTAACATTCCCGCAGCGATTTGCTGGACCACGGCTTGCCCGTTTCCGGATCTTTCTCCGCATAGTTGGCAAGACGGAATTCAATAGGGTCCATCTTTAATTCATAGGCCAGTTCATCCATGGCCGATTCCAGCCCATAGGTGCCCGGGGCTTCGCCCGGCGCGCGCATGAACGACGGCGTGCCCACGTCCGACTTCACTATTTTGTGCGAGGTGCTGTTGTTCGAAGTGGCATAAAGCATGCGCGCGGGCAGACTCGCTGTTTCCACAAATTCATCGAACGTCGACGTGTAGCTAAGCGTGTCGTGACGCAGAGCCTGCATCGTGCCATCGCTCTTCGCCCCGGCGGTGACGCTCTGGCGCGTGGGTGATCGATAGCCCAGCATGCCGAACATTTGCGGCCGGCTGACAGCCAGTTTCACCGGACGGCGAACTTGCTTCGCGGCCAAAGCGGCAAGCATAACGTGAGACCATGTCGGACCTTTGCTGCCGAAGCCGCCGCCCAGAAAGGGCGAGATAACCAGGATGTTCTCCGGCTTTAAACCCAGCAGCGCCGCCACCCGTTCCTGATCGCTAAAGATACCTTGAGTGGCATCGTAAAGCGTCAGGTGATCGGGCTGATCCCAGTGCGCCAGCGTCGCGTGCGGCTCCATGGGATTGTGAACCTCAAACGGCGTGTTATAGACGCGCGAGATTCTGGCGGTGCTTTCAGCCAGTCCCTGCTGAATGTTTCCGCGTGAACTGTTGGAAGGATCTCCGCCGCCGCCGGCTTTAGCCGGTGAATATCCTTCATCAGCGCGGGCGGCCAATTCCACGCGCGGCGTTTCCACCAGGTAATGGACCTTGACAAGCTGAGCCGCCTCTTCCGCCGCTTCCAGCGATTCCGCGACTACCACCGCGATAGGCTGATTAGCGTACAGAATTTTGTCATCCTGCAGCACCTGAAGAACGCGGCTGGTGGGCGACGTCTTCTTCTGATTTTGCAGTTCCGGCAGCTTGGGAGAGTTTAGATGAGTCATCACCAGCAGAACGCTCGGCGTGCTCTCAGCGGCTTTGGTGTCCAGGCTGCGAATGCGGCCTCTCGCAATGGTGCTGGTGACCAGAACGCCATGGACGCAATTGGGAACGTGCTGTTCATAGGTATAAGTGGCGCGGCCCGTTACTTTCAACGGCCCGTCCACTCGGTTTAGCGGACTGCCCAGTGTTTCTGACATATTCGATGCTCCTGCTTATGCGGCGGCCGTGGTCACCGCGCGGATGATGGCGCGCTTGGCAAGCTCCACCTTGAAACCGTTATCGCTGTAGGGCTTCGCGTTCGCCAGTTCCCGTTCGGCGGCTGTGCGAAGACGCGCTGCATCCAGCACGTGCCCGGTAAGCGCGTTTTCCGCATGACGCGCGCGCCAGGGCTTGAGCGCTACCCCGCCCAGAGCGATGCGAATGGACTTCACTGTGCGGTCCGGCGACAGATCCACCACCGCCGCGACAGATACCAGCGCGAAGGCATAACTGTTGCGGTCGCGCACCTTCAGGTAGTGCGCGCGCGCACCCAACATCGCGGCGGGCAGGTCAATGGAGGTAATGAGTTCACCGTGGTGCAGATTGGTTTCAATCTGCGGAGTATTGCCGGGCAGCCTGTGAAAATCTTCAAACGCAATGGCGCGGCTGCCATTCGGACCTGTTACTTGAACCGTGGCGTTCAGCGCCGCCAGCGCCACGCACATATCGCTGGGATGAGTAGCGATGCACTGGCTGCTGGCGCCCAGAATGGCATGAATGCGGTTCACTCCATGGATAGCCGCGCATCCGCTTCCCGGATTCCGCTTATTGCATTCCTCGTAAGTCGGGTCGTAAAAGTAATAGCATCTGGTGCGCTGAAGCAGATTGCCGCCCATGGTCGCCATGTTGCGGAGCTGTTGGGATGCGCCTGCTAGAATTGCCTGACTCAAGACCGGATAACTGTCGCGTATCAGCGCGTGGCCGGCTGCATCGGTATTGGAAACCATGGCTCCAATGCGCACGCCGCCGTTATATTCGCTGATTGTGTTCAGTGGCAGGCGGCTGATATCCACCAGATGGGAAGGCCGCTCCACGCCCATCTTCATAAGATCCACCAGATTCGTGCCGCCGCCTATAAAGCGTGATTCCTCTCTGGCGCCGTGCGCCTCAATGGCTTCGGCGACAGTGGCGGAACGCGTGAAAGTAAATGGTTTCATGCCGCTTTCTCCCGCGCCACGGAGCGTATGGCCGCAACAATGCCAACGTATGCGGCGCACCGGCAGATGTTTCCCGACATTCGTTCGCGTATCTCATCGTCTGTCAGGTTGATATCTGCATGTGACGAAAGATCCGCCGTAACCGCACTCGGCGCGCCCTGTTTCACTTCGTTCAGCATGGCGACCGCCGAACAAATCTGCCCCGGAGTGCAATAGCCGCATTGCAACGCATCGTTGTCGACAAATGCCGTTTGCATTGGATGAAGATGGGCTGGCGTGCCAAGCCCTTCAATGGTTGTCACTTCCATTCCATCGTTCATCAGCGCCAGACTAAGGCAGGAGTTAATTCGTTTGCCGTTCACAAGCACGGTGCAGGCGCCGCACTGCCCGTGATCGCATCCCTTCTTGGTGCCAGGCATCTGGAGATTCTCGCGAAGCATGTCCAGCAGAGTCGTGCGCGCATCAATTTGAATGGAATATTCTTTGCCGTTGATTTTAAGCTGGCACGGATGAGTCTGGTCCGCCGGAGCCTCCGCATAGGAATGTGTGGCAAGAGCAGCCGAACCGGCCACGGCAATGCCGACAAAATCCCGGCGGCTGAAGTGATCTGTCTGGTCTTTCATCGGAGTTCCCTTGAAACATAGACAGGTTTGCCCTCAATTAGTGACTCCCGCTGTAATCACAGAGGCCGATTGTACTAGTATTACCGGTTAGACCAGGCCACGCGCATTTCCTTTTAGGCTTTCCCGAAGCGATACGCCACTCGAAGATCTCGCGTCTAGCAGGCATGAGTGAGATCCGGGTCTTGTCCATAAAAGAACTGCCAGTAGGTGCGAAGAAGGTGATCCAGGCGGGTGGCAGAAAAATTCTGATGATCAATGACACTGGCATCTTATCCGCCGTGCAGCAGGATTGCCCGCATGCCGGAGCGCCGCTGGAACAAGGCGCGGTGTGCAACGGCAGGCTAATCTGCCCCTGGCATCTGGCAACCTTTGCGCTCCCCACCGGAGAACTTCTGGAGCCGCCCGCAATGGACAACCTGAAGACTTACCCGGTGCGAAGCGACGGGCGCGACATTTTCGTCGAAACAGACCCCAAGCCGAAAACGGCACCCGCGCAAGAAGAATCGGCGAACCAGCTTGTATTTCTGCTGATAGGCGCGGGCGCGGCTGGTTCCATGGCCGCGAAGACGCTGCGGCAAAGCGGCTTTACAGGTGAGATCGTAATTGTTGATCCTATTGCCGAAGAGCCTGTCGACCGCACCCAACTCTCCAAAGATGCGCTGGGCGGCAATATAGCTTTGGATGATGTGAAATTGGACGTTTTGTCCAGTCTCAACGTGAAACTGATCCACGCCGCCGTCACCTCGTTGAGCGCGGAAAAGAAAGAAGCTCGGCTGGACGACGGCTCGGTCATCCGGTTTGATAAGGCGCTCGTCGCGGCGGGCGGCCGGCCTAAGCGTCTGTCGCTGCCCGGATCTGAACGCGCCTTCACAATCCGGCATTCTGGCGATGTTCGGCGCATTTTGCGGACCGCAACCGGCAACAGCAAAGTTGTCATTATCGGAACAAGCTTCATTGGCCTCGAAGCCGCGTCCGCGCTGGCGCAGAAAGGTTTGCATGTCACTGTCGTCGGGCCGGAGATGCTGCCGTTTGCCAAACAGTTTGGAGTCGAGGTGGCCGAGGCCCTCATGCGCCTCCACAAGCACGGAGGAACCAGATTCAAGTTGGGTGTCGAGGTAACTGGGATCTCGGAAGCCGGAGTTGGCCTCTCGGATCGAGGTGCCAATTTACAAATACCCGCCGATCTGGTGATCCTCGGAGTGGGCGTCACTCCCGAACTCGGTTTCCCGCACGATTTGCCGCTGGCCGAAGACGGCGGGATTGCCACGGACGAACATCTGCGCGCTCGTCACTCTGTCTGGGTGGCTGGCGATATTGCCAGCGTGAACGGGCTGCGCATGGAACACTGGCGCGTGGCGCAGCAGCAGGGGCGCGTGGCGGCGCTCGCCATGACGGGGCGGAATTCCTGTTATCAGGGTGTGCCTTATTTCTGGACTTATCATTTCGGCAAACGTCTCGGCTATCTCGGACACGCCTCGGACTGGGACCGCATTTATATCCACGGTCATCTCGATGGCGAAGAATTCATGGTCTTCTACCTGAAGGAAAAAAGGGTGAAGGCAGTCTTGAATTGCGGCATGGAGACGCTGATGGCATCCCTTGCAGAGCCCATGCGCGGACATCTCACTCTGGATGACCAGCCGGTAAGAAACATAATTCGCGGCCAATAGTCTCAGAAAGTGTGGGGATACAACCGCTCATCTCGGAGCAGCAATGGCTTTCTGTCTTGGCGCAAGCTGCTGCCTGGATTCCGCCTCGGAAACCTACGCTTATCATTTCCCCTCACCCGGATGATGAGACTCTGGGCGCGGGTGGTTTGATCGCGCTCCAGGCCTTGCGCGGAGTTCCTGTCACCGTTGCTGCGGTCACGGATGGCGAAGCGGCTTATGTTAATTTCGCTGGCTTGGCGCAAGCCAGGCGTTTGGAGCAGGAACAAGCAATAAAATCGCTGGGCGCGCGCGTGTCCCTTGTTCGCTTGGGAATACCGGATTCGGCTGTCTCCGCGCATGAGCCTGAATTGGAAGAACGCTTGCGGCCGCTGATCGGAAGCGAAACTCTGGTGGTTGCGCCGTGGCGGAATGACTGGCATCCCGACCATGAAGCCTGCGCCCGCGTCGCCGGCAAACTCTGCCATGCGACGGGCGCGGAACTGATTTCTTATCTATTCTGGACGTGGCATAGAAGAACTCCGGAAGTTTTCGACGGAGTTGCCATCCGCCGTCTCCAACTGAACGCTGAGCTGACTGCGGCGAAACGATCGGCGCTGGAGTGTCACGTTTCTCAGTTGCACCACGAAAATCCAATTCTGCCGGAGTTACTTCTTGCCCCTGCCTTCCGCTCTTTCGAAACGTATGTCTAGCGCCATCACATCCCCTGCGTTTTTTGAAGCCAAGTATCGCCGCGCGGCCGACCCCTGGAACTTTGCCGGCAGTCCTTACGAATTAAACCGCTATGCGCGCATTATGAATTCGCTCCATCCTCGGCGCTTCGTGCGCGCCTTTGAGGCCGGCTGCTCCATCGGTGTGCTCACCAGGCAACTGGCCGGCATCTGCGGGCACGTGGACGCGCTCGATTTCTCCGCCACCGCGGTAAGCCATGCCAGGCGGCGGTGCTGTCGGTTCAGGAACGTGGATATCAGGCTGGGTTCGGTGCCGGCCGACGTTCCGCCGCGGCTCTATGACCTGATTGTGATGAGCGAGATTGGCTATTACTTCAACCGCACCCAGTTATTGGATCTTGCCGCCGGCCTGGCCGCTCAACTGCTTCCCGGTGGCATTCTGCTGGGCGCTCACTGGCTGGGACAATCCGGAGATCACTTATTAAGCGGCGATGAAGTTCACGAAACTCTGTCAAGTCTTGCGAACTTAAAGGCGGCCTGGTCCCAGCGTTATTCCGGCTATCGCATTGAGCATTGGATCAAGGAATGACAAGCGCATCGGGATGGCATATCGGCGTGGCGATCCCCGCCCGTAATGAAGAGAGCTTGTTGCCCCGCTGCCTGGATTCGGTGCGGCAGGCAAAAGCAGAACTGCAATCTCTGGCCTGCCATGCGTTGACGACAGTGGATATTGTCGTCGTGGCTGACAGTTCCACTGACCAGACCGCTCAGATTGCCGCTAAAATACTCCAGGCAAGCGGCAAAGCCGTGTGCATTGGCGCGGGCGTGGTGGGCACCGCCAGGGCGACCGCCGCGCGCCTTTTGCTGGAGCGCCATCCAGGCAATTTATCCCGTCATTGGATTGCCAACACCGATGCCGATTGTGTCGTTCCGCCGGACTGGCTGTTCAACCAACTGGCGCTCGCGGAGTTGGGAATTGAAGCCATTGCGGGCGTTGTCAGCGTCGATGATTTCAGCGATTTCGGGCCGGAAATGCCAGCCAAATTCAAGGCCACATATCTGATTGAACCGGGCGGCGGTCATCCGCACGTGCATGGTGCCAACCTCGGTGTCCGCGCCGATGTCTATCTGGAGAGCGGCGGCTGGTCCCCGCTGGAGACCGCGGAAGATCATGATCTGTGGCGCCGCCTGGCTATGAAAGGTGTGCGCCGCCTCGCCACTTCCGCCGTCACGGTTCAGACAAGCGGCAGACGAAAAGGCAGAGCCCCGCACGGATTTGCCGGCGCCCTGATTGCCCGCGACGGGACGGCTGCATGAATTTGGAAACCCGTCTCCGCAAGCTCTATCGCAAAGGCGCGCTCGACCTTCCATTCCCCGGCCTGGGGCGCACCCCCGAAAGACACCGCAAGCTTGCCGAGTGGGCGCGTTCCGACCTGTCTCTGGCAAGACTGGCCGAGGCGCATGTGGACGCCATGGCGATTTTGCACGAAGCCGGCCGCAAACCTTGTGACGGATTGTACGGCGTCTGGGCGGCCGAAACCCCCGGACACTCATTGCATCTTCAGTCCATCGCTAACAAGCCAGTCGTAACCGGATCGAAAATGTTTTGTTCCGGCGCCGGCCTCATTGACCATGCCCTGGCCACTGTGCATGGCCGGCTGGTTGATATCAATCTTCGCTCTTGTCCTGACTCGCTGGCCATTGATGAGGCAGGCTGGAAGCCCCAGGCTTTCGCCGAGACCGGCACCGCCACGGTGCATTTTCTGGATGCGCCCGTCGCCGAAATTGTGGCGGAGAATAACTGGTATTTGAATCGGCCCGGTTTCTGGCATGGCGCCTGCGGCCCCGCCGCATGCTGGGCCGGCGGCGCTTTGGGCCTGCTCGATTATGCGCTGGAGCATGTTCGGGATGAGCCTCATGCGCTCGCGCACGTCGGCGGCATCAGCGCCGACGGCTGGGCTTTGCAGGCTTATCTCGATTCAGCCGGCTGCCAGATTGACCGCGATCCACAAAATCCGCGCCTGGCTCAAACCTTAGCCTTGACCGTTCGTCACTTGGTCGAACAGTCCTCATCCGACGTGCTGCGCAGGATTGGCAGAGCTTTTGGCCCCAGGCCGCTGTCATTTGATTCCAAAGTATCTCAGCGTTATCAGGAACTCGAGTTATACATAAGACAGTCGCACGCCGAACGCGATTTGGAAGCGCTCGGAAAAGCGCTGATAAACACCCGGCCCGTGAAAGTACTGCCCGGCATGTCTACCGGCGACGGCGCGGGAAACGGGAACCATCCATCCGTTGTCCAACAAACCAGAGGATAAAACCAATGCATCAACCGGAATTTCTTACCGAAGCTCGCCCAGGAGCCCGAAAAGAACATCGTGAAGGGGCAATCGCAAGAAGCATAGAGAACCAGACTGCGAAGCTGCCGTCGGACACATGGCTTTGGGCGGCGGCCGCCTCCATTGGTCTGTCGCTTTTTTTCCAGTTCACCGGCGATGAAAGAAAAGCCAATTTCGTGGGCCACTGGGCGCCGACGCTTTTGCTGCTGGGCGTCTATAACAAACTCGTCAAGCTGCATGGATCGGAGGGCGTTTAGCCGCCGCGCCAAAATAATTCAATATCGGGCCGGGTCGCCGTCGGGAATAGAAAAGAAGAAAGTCGATCCTTTCCCCGGCTGCGACTCGGCCCACATCGTGCCGCCCGCCCGTTCGATGATCTTCTTGCAGATGGAAAGCCCGATCCCGGTGCCCGGATAGTCTCTGCCGTGCAGACGTTTGAACACACCGAAAATCTGTTCGGCATATCGAGGATCAAAACCGATTCCATTATCTTTGACGCTGAACACCCATTTGCCGCCTTTCAGCTCGGCGGCTATGTGAATGCGGAGCTCAATGTCACGGTTGCGGTATTTGATGGCATTCGCGATCAAATTCTGAAATACCTGCACGAAGTGAAGCTGGTCCACCTTCACCACCGGCAAATAATCGTTGGTAACAATCGCGCGGTTGTCGGCAATGGCCAGTTGCAGATTCATCACCGCCAGGCCCAGCGCCTTTTCAGCATTCACCGCCACCGCATGCGTCTCATGCACGCTGGTTTGTGAATAAACCAGCAGATCTTTAATCAAATGATCCATGCGCGCAACGCTGGAGGTGATGATATCCAGACACCGGGCTCCTTCCGTGTCTAGCAGCGGCTGAAACTTCTTGTTCAGCAGTTGCGAATACGCGCCCACCATGCGCAGCGGTTCCTGCAAGTCGTGTGAGGCGGCATAGGCAAACTGCTGCAGGTCGTCGTTCGACCGCCGCAATTCATCTTCAGCTTGTTTGCGCGCCGTCACGTCCCGCACGTTGCATTGAATCACGTTTTCATCGGCCACCAGATAGCGGTTGCAAATAAGCTCGGCATGATAACGCCGGCCGTCGCGGGCCCGCAGGTTGATGCCGTCAAACCGCACCGTGTCCTTGCGCCACGTCTCTCCGCGGATATCGCGCAAACGCGGATCGTCGTCAAAAACGCCGGTCTCCAGCAGTTGCTTGCCAATCAGTTCGGCGCGCGTGCTCTGGGTCAGTTGCAGAAAAAACGGATTCGCATCCAGAATGTCGCCGCTGTCCCCGTCCATCTCCAGAATGCCGTCTTTCGCGGTCTCAAATAAGCGCCGGTATCGAATCTCGGCTGCTTCGCGCCGGTCCGTAACGTCGTCAATTGCAATCAGAATCAGCGCGCCGCCGTCGCCGTTGCGGCGAATGCGCCGCGCGTTCAGACGCATGCTCCGAAAGCCAATCTTGGGAAACGAATTCTCCACCTCAAAGTCTTCAAAGCTGGTGTTTCGCGGCAGTATGTCTTCCAGCAGATTGCGCAAAGTGGGAACGTTCCACTGCCCGCTGCCCAGTTCATAAAAGCGCCGGCCTTCCGTTTCTTCCCGGTTCAGCAGGAACGTCCTGTAAAATCCGGCCGTGGCGCGCTGCACGCATAATCCGCCATCCAGCACCACCAGCGGTTCCCAAAGCGTATCCAAAATGCTTTCCGAATATTCGCGCGCATCCTGTGCGTTGTCCAGGCTGCGCTTCAGCGAATCGATATCCGAAAGCGCAATCACCGCGCCCTCTATCCTGTTTTCCAGCGTGCGATAAGGCCGGATGCTCACCGTGTGCCAGCGGTCGTTCGCCGCCAGCACCGTCACGTTCGAAACCGTCAATTCATTCACCGTCTTGTCCAGCAGTTCCTTGAAGTGCGGCACGTCCAGCGTCAGCCGCAGGTCCGTCACGGTTCTCCCAATGTCACCTGCCGTCAGGTTCAGAAACGATTCCGCCGCCGGCGTGAAGCGCCGAAGCCGCAGATTGTTATCCACCATCAGAATCGGAAGACTGGCGGCATTGAAAAAGTTTTTCAAATCGTCGTTCAGCCCGCCCAGATGCAGGTTCTTCGTCCGCAGTTCGTCGTTGACGGTGCTCAATTCCTCATTGGTGGATTGCAGCTCCTCCTTCGCCGTTCCCAGTTCTTCGTTTGTGCTTTGCAGCTCCTCATTCGTCGACCGGACTTCCTCGTTCGCCGCGCGCAGCTCCTCCAGGCTCACTTCGTGTTCTTCGGCAATGGTGCGAAGATGCGCGCGCGCCTCCGCCAGTTCGCGTTCCAGTTCCGCCACCCGGCCGTCATCGTTCCTGGGCTGGTCGCCTCCCGGCCCGGCGTCCAAACCCTCCGTCTCAAACGTAACCAGATAAAACGTGCCGGCTTCGCTGTCAGGCCGGAGCGGCGTCACCTCCAGGTTCACTTTGCCGTTCTGCCCCATGCTGACGCCGAATTCACGAATAACGGAGTTTTGCTGAATGCAGCGCGAAACCATGCTTTCCACCTTGAAAGCCAGATCTTCGCGGATCATGCGCAGCAGGTGAAAACTCGGATTGCCCGGCGCCGGATCCAGATATTGGCTGGTGTGGCCGCGGAACAGCACAATCCGCATCTCGCGATTGACAATCACTCCGTCCGCGCCGAAACGGTCGCGCATGCTCTGCCGCGCCAGTTCCTCCAGGCGTGCTCCGTCCGCTTCGCGCGGCTCCCGCAAAGCTTCTTCCGGCTCTCTTCTGGCGTCGAAATCCGGAATAAAACGGGCGGCTCGTGGCTGGCGCTGGAAGATCTTGTTCTTCTTGTCCAGAACCGCGAAAAGATCGTTGTTCCCCGCCAGCGCCTCCGCGCTCCCCAGCATCAGCAGCCCGCCCTGCTTCAGGCTGTAATGAAACATGGGGATAATGCGCTTTTGCAATACCGGACCCATGTAAATAAGAACATTGCGGCAGCATACCAGGTCCAGGCGCGAAAAGGGCGGGTCGCGCGTCAAATCGTGCCGCGCAAAAATGCAGCATTCCCGAATGGCTTTGCTCACCTGGTAGCCGCGGTCGGTTCTTCCAAAGTAATTCCGCAGCCGTTCGGGCGACACATCATCCGCGATAGCTTCGGGAAAAATGCCCATCCGTGCATAATCCAGTGAGCTCTCGTTGATGTCCGTGCCAAAAATCTGAATCGGCGGTTTCTCTTCGCTTTCCCCAAATACCTCCATTAGGCAAATGGCAACCGAATAGACCTCTTCACCCGTGGCGCAGGCCGCCACCCACGCCCGCACTGGCTGCCCCGGCGTTCGGCCCTTCGCCGCCTCCTCCAGATGTGTTTTCAGTTGGTCGAAGCTGGCGGGTTCGCGGAAAAATGAGGTCACGCTGATTAAAATCTCCCGAAACAGCGTGGCTATCTCAGCCGGGGTTTGTTCCAGATAAAGTGCATAGTCGCGCAAATTGACAAACTTCCTCACCAGCATGCGCCGCGCAATGCGCCGGTTCAGGGTCTTGCGCTTGTAATGGGTAAAGTCGATTCGCGTGGCCTTGTGCAGCATCGACAGAATTTGCTTCAGGTCACTGTCGTAAGCCGTGCCCGCATCGGCCGGCCATACCTCGTCGGCCAGCCGCGGGCTGTGTGAATCGCCGGCGCACTGCTTGGCGATTTTCAGCAGTTCCGCCGCCATTTCGGCCGGAGGAAGGATGAAGTCCGCCGCTCCCGACGCAATCGCGCTTTGCGGCATCGGCGGAAATTGTGCGCTGTGTTCCTCCTGAGCGCCCGTCACGCCGTAACATTGTTTAATCGCCAGCAGACCCTGCGTGCCGTCGTTTCCCGACCCCGATAGAACAATGCCGACAGCCAGCGGACCAAGATCCTGCGCCAGCGAACGGAAAAACTGATCGATAGGAAAGTGCCGCCCGCTCCTTTCGCTGCGCGCGTCCAGCCTCAGCTTGCCCTCGGAGATCACAATATCGGCGTTGGGCGGTATAACGTAGACATGGTTCACCTCCACCGCCATTCCGTCTTCAGCTTCGGTCACGGGCATATCCGTGGCACGGCTGAGTATATCGGTTAAAGAACTGGGACGGGTCCGGTCAAGATGCTGGATCAAGACAAACGCCAGACCGCAATCCGCCGGTATCGGGCGCAGCAGATCCAGAAACGCTTCCAATCCGCCGGAAGAGGCCCCGACACCGACTACGGGAAAGCGTGGCACGCCACGGCTTCTGGGCGATTCGGAATCCGGGTCAAGCGCGGTTGATAATCCAGACGATGGCATCCCTTGGATAGTTTGTAACGATCCATGGACCGTCAAGACTAGAAAGACTATAACAGCAACTATTCGTCTCTCACTTGCAATCTTCCTCCGTCGAGGCTTACGGCGCTGCCGCCCCGTTTGCGGAGCGGTTCTCCAGCAAGTCGGCAATGTCCCGGCCCGTGCGCAGAAAATCATCCAGATTCAATGATTTGTGAAAGTACGCCGTCGCGCCCGCCGCGAACGCCTGAGCGCGGTCTGCTGGATTGTGCGATGAGGTCAGAACCACAATCGGCAGTTTCTCCAAACCCAGTTTCGCCAGGCCAGGGTCGGACCGGATTAGACGGACAATCTCGGACCCCTCGAATTTAGTCAGATGCAGGTCCAGAATCACGGCATCTGGCGCTGGCGTCAGGTTAGCCCTCAGGGCTTCCAGAAGGGCTATCAACTGGTCCCCGTTAAGAGCAATTTCGGCTTCAAAATCCAGTCCGGCGGAGCGAAGCGCCTCGCGAACCAAATACACATCGGCGCTGTTGTCTTCAACAATCCAGATTCTCATCCCGCTCTCCGCAAATCTCCAGCCCCCGCGATTCTTACAGTATCTATATGCCCCTGTATACAGGAAAAACTACTTGACACCAGGCCTGAAACGCCAAAGCTAACAGTTCCGGTCTCTTGCGTTTCCCGCGCAACATTTCAAAGCCTCTGCGGTCTAACTCAGCGAGGTGTATACATGAGCGCGGCGACATTGTCGGCAATACCGAATACCGATACTCCGGACTTCAGCAGGGACACGAATTCATCCGGTGTTTCCTGGCCTGCCATTGCCGCCGGCGCATTCGTCACCGCCGCACTGACGCTGATTATGCTTTCCCTCGGCTCGGGGCTTGGGTTGCTGACCATGCCCACGGGCCGGGACGCCAGCGCGGCCGCTATTATTTGGCTCATCTTCAACGAGATCGTTTCCTCCGCCCTGGGCGGCTACCTGGCTGGCAGGCTGCGCACAAAGTGGATGCGCATCCACAACGACGAAGTGTACTTTCGCGACACCGCGCACGGGCTGCTGGTCTGGGCCGTCGCCGTGGTCATTACAGTCTCCTTCACGGCCGCCGCCGCCACCTCCCTGGCGGGTGGCCCCATGACTCAACTGACTTCCAGCGCCGGCAACTCTGACAATTACTTTGTCGATAGCCTATTCCGTTCCGATTCGTTGCCGAAAACGGACGGAGATACTTCTGTAAGGCCTGAAGCGGAACGCATCATCACCTACTCGCTGGCTAAGGGAGACATAAGCGCCGCCGACCGAAGTTATCTTCAGGAAATGGTGATGGCCAAGACCGGACTGGCGCCGGCGGATGCCCAAAAACGGGTCTCGGCTGTTCTCGCTGACGCCAAGGCGGACTTAACTCAGTCGCGCAAAGACGCGGCGCATTTTTTCCTTTGGATGTTCATCGCCCTGCTCTGCGGCGCTTTCTCGGCCAGCCTGGCCGCCACTGTCGGTGGCCGTCAGCGCGACCATGTCCGAAGTATTTAAGGAGGCTTTACATGCGATCAATTCTTCTCTATTTCCTGGGCGTTCCCATTCCCATCATTATTCTGCTGGCGCTGTTTCACCATTAGTCTCGGCGTACATAATTCTTACTGAAAGATTTTCATCCAACTTCGATCTATCTAGCTGACTACAAGGTAGTGATAGCAAGATAGCGAGAATCTATGCGCATGTTAGCGGAGGCGGAAAATGACCAGCCCGGTCTCGAACACGGCCGAGGCTTTTGATTTCCTGGCGGGCGGTGGAGAAATGGGCCGCCTCATTCGGGAATATGACTGGTCGAACCATCGGCTGGGCAGCCCAGAGGCCTGGCCGCGCAGCCTGAAAACGGCCGTCAGCCTGATTTTGAATTCGCGGCATCCCATGTGGATCGGCTGGGGCCCGGAAATGTCTTTCCTCTACAACGACGCTTATCTGCATGTTCTGGGGCTGGCTAAGCATCCCAAGTCTCTGGGACGTCCGGCTTCGGAAGTCTGGGCTGAGATTTGGGATGTCTGCGGTCCCTTGGCCGACAAAGTATTTCGCCGCGGCGAAGCCAGTTTCATGGATGATGTCCGCCTCTTCATGGATCGCGGCGGCCATCTGGAAGAGACCTATTATTCCTTTTCCTACAGTCCCATTCGCGATGAATCCGGCGGCGTCGGTGGCCTCTTCTGCCCCTCCACCGACACAACTCCTAAAGTGCTGGGCGCACGCCGTCTTCGCACCTTATCGGAACTGTCGGGCGGCGCATATGCCGGAGAGTTGACCGATTCCGCCTGCGCCATGGTAGCCCGCGAACTGGCCAAAAATCCCGACGACATTCCCTTCGCCCTTCTATACATAGCCAACGCCGAAGGCACCCAAGTCACCGTGAAACAAGTGGTGGGCATCGACCCACTGCCATCCCAAATCACCCCCGCCATCGTCGACCTGACTCTTGACCCATCCCCCGTAATGTGGCCGCTGGCCGAAGTCTTCGTCACCAAAGCCCCCCGCCAGCTTGACCTGCCAAACCTCCCCGCCTTCCCCCGGGGCCCGGCAAACCAGCCTGTCTCTCACGCAATCATCCTCCCTGTGGTCTCCCGTGGCGACGACAAACCGCTCGGCATCCTCATTGCCGGCATGAATCCCACGCGCCGCTCCGACCCCGACTACATCACTTTCTTCGATCTGGTCGCCACGCAGGTGGGCACCGTCATTCAAAACGCGCGCGTCACCGAGGACGAAAAAAAGCGCGCCGACATGCTGGAGCAGATTGACCGCGCGAAAACCGCTTTTTTCTCCAACGTCAGCCATGAATTCCGCACCCCCCTGACCCTGATGATTGGCACCTTGGAGGATTCCCTCGGCAGCCCCACTCTGCCCCCCGCCGAAAGGGAGCGCCTGGAGGTGGCGCATCGCAACTCGCTGCGTCTTTTGAAGCTGGTCAATTCACTCCTCGATTTTTCGCGTATTGAAGCCGGCCGCGCCCAAGCCACTTATCAGCCCACCAGCTTGTCTGAACTGACCGCCGAACTCGCCAGCAACTTCCGTTCCGCTTGCGAACGCGCCGGCCTGAAGCTTCAGGTGGATTGTCCGCCTCTGGAACAGTCCGTTTATGTGGACCCCGAAATGTGGGAGAAAATTGTGCTCAATCTTCTCTCGAATGCTTTCAAATTCACCTTCACCGGTGAGATAGCGGTGCGCGTCCGCCAGCTAAACGGCCACGCCGAACTGCTGGTGAGCGACACCGGCGTCGGCATCCCCGACGATGAATTGCCGCGCCTGTTTGAAAGGTTCCATCGCATTGCCGGACAGAAGAGCCGGTCTTACGAAGGCAGCGGCATCGGGCTGGCGCTGGTCCAGGAACTCGTGAAACTCCACGGCGGCAGCATCGTCTGCCACAGCGTTGTCGGGGTCGGCACCACTTTTAGCGTCCGCATACCCTTGGGAACATCGCACCTTTCGCAAGGGAGGGTCGAAAACACCCGCGGGTTGGCTTCCACCGCCATCCGCGCCGATGCCTACGTGGAAGAAGCCCTGCAATGGCTCTCGCCTGCGTCTCGAAGTGAGCCCGCCGCCCAAAGTCAAATCTCGGAAAACACCGCAACAATAGGACAAACGCCCGTCGAACTGCGCGGACTCCGCAAAGGCACCCGCCTCCTTCTCGCCGACGATAACGCCGATATGCGCGACTACATCCGCCGCCTGCTGGAACGAAGCTGCGAAGTGGAAGCTGTGGCCGACGGAGAGCAGGCGCTGGAGGCAATCCGCGCGCATCGTCCCGACCTCATTCTGACCGACGTCATGATGCCCAACCTGGACGGCTTCGGCCTGCTGCGCGCCATTCGCTCCACTCCCGAGTGGCGTGAAATTCCCGTGCTCATGCTGTCGGCCCGTGCCGGCGAGGAGAGCCGCGTGGAAGGGTTCGAAGCCGGCGCTGACGATTATCTGGTCAAGCCCTTCTCGGCCCGCGAACTTCTCGCTCGCGTCGGTTCTCTGCTGGAACTCACCCGTGTGCGCCGCGAAGCCATGACCGCCCTGCGCGAAAGTGAAGAGCGGATGCGCGGTCTGTTCCGCCAGGCCCCCGGTTTCATCTGCATCCTGCGCGGCCCGGGTCATATCTTTGAATTCGCCAACGAAACATATTGGCGCATGCTCGGCTCCCGCGATCTTGTCGGCAAGTCCGTGCGCCAGGCCGTCCCGGAAATAGAAGGGCAAGGCTTCCTCGAACTTCTCGATCAGGTTTACCGCACCGGTGAGCCGTTTCGCGGGCTGGAAACGCCCCTGCGGCTGAAGCGTTCTCCAGGCCAGCCGCCGGAACTGATGCTCATCGATTTTATCTATCAGCCAATTACCGACGCCGCTGGTCGGGTGACGGGCATTTTCGTCGAGGGCTTCGACGTCACTGATCGTGTTCAGGCGCAAGCCGCGTTGCGCGACAGCGAAGCCCGCTACCGCACGCTTTTTGATTCCATCGATGAAGGTTTCTGCATTATTGAAGCCATGCCTTCCCCGGACGGCTCCATTGCCGACTACCGCTATATTGCCGCCAATCCGGCTCTGAAAACGCAAAGCGGAGTCTCCGTGAAAGTCGGCGAGGATACCGTCAGAGGCCTGCTGGGCGCGGAGGCTCAATCCTGGATTGATGCCTTCGAGGAGATTCGCCGCACCGGCGAACCCTTGCGCGGCGAGCGTAACCTGGTCGGCCAGGGGCGTGTGCTGGATCTGTATTCCTTCCGTCTGGAAGATGAAACTAAGCGGCGCGTGGGAGTCATCTTTACCGATATCACCGAACGCAAGCGCGCCGAGGCCGAGCTGCTGCGTGCCAATAAGGATCTTCAGCAGTTTGCTTATTCCGCCAGTCATGACTTGCAGGAACCGCTGCGCAGCGTCAAGATTTACAGCCAGCTTCTGCGCCAGCGTTACGGCGACAAGCTGGAAGGTCAGGCGCGCGACTTCCTGGAGTTTTTGACCGCCGGCGCCAGCCGCATGGAGATGCTCGTGCGCGACCTGCTCGCCTATACTCAGGCCGGCCAGCATGAGAGACCCGCCGATCCGGTCGATACCAATGAAGCATTGAACGACGCGCTTGCCAATCTCGCCGCGGCTATCAAATCCAGCGCCGCGCGCGTGACGTTTGACCGCTTGCCGCCCGTGCGCGTGCCCGCCTCGCAGCTTCAGCAGCTTTTTCAGAATCTGATCGGCAATGCCATTAAATATTGCCAGGCTGGCACGCCCCCGGAAATTCATGTGGGCGTGAGGCGCGATAACGATCACTGGCTGTTCTCTGTCAAAGACAATGGCCTGGGTATTGAGCCCGAATATAAGGAGCGAATCTTTGGATTATTCAAACGACTGCACACCGGCGATCAATATTCCGGCACCGGGATTGGTCTTGCCATCTGCCAGCGAATCGTCGAGCGGGCGCACGGCCGCATCTGGGTCGAATCCGAGCTTGGAAAGGGTTCCACGTTCTGCTTCACAATTCAAGCCTGATAAGAGGTCACCCATGCGCCGTCAAATTCTGGTGGTCGAAGACAGCAAGGCCGACCTGTACCTGATCCGCGAAGCCATCAGCGAAGCGAAGGTGGACGCGGATCTGCACGTTATGCAGGACGGTCAACTGGCAATTGAATTTCTGGAGCGTGTGAATGAGGGCGTGGAGCCGTCTTGTCCCGATCTTGTCCTTATCGATCTGAACCTGCCCAAGCGCAACGGCATGGAAGTGCTTCGCTCTTTGCGCGCGAACGGCATTTGCCGGGACGCTTTGGTGCTGATTGTGACCTCGTCCAACGCCGCCGACGAGCGTGAACAGGTGAAGGCGCTGGGCTCAAGCGGGTATTTTCGCAAACCGTCCACTTATGAGGAGTTTTTGAAACTGGGCCCCATTGTGCGTGATTTGCTCAGCTCGCTCGGCGCTCCCTGACCCGCGCGCGTTTCAGGCATGCACAACGCAAAAAACAGCATGCCTAAGCAGGCAATGCCCGCCAGTCCCAGAAAGGCCGCGCTGAAACCGAAGTTCTTGGCGACGAACCCCGCCAGGAAATTGCTCAGAAATGCGCCCGCGCCCAGCGCCGCTTGAATCACTCCCTGCAGCAGATTGAAGCGCCCCGTGCCTTTCGCCAGATCGGAAATGATAATCACCCATAGAACACCAAAAATAGCGGCACCCACGCCGTCCAGGCTCTGCACGGACAAAAGATAAACCGGGCCCCTGCCCAATGTGTAAAGCGCACCCCGCACTGCCAGCACTCCGAAACCAATCAGAAAAAGCGGTTTCCGGCCCCACGGGTCAGCCAGCTTTCCCGTCACAAAAGCCACGGGAATCATCACAAACTGGGCCGCAATGATGCACGCCGACATGTACATGGACGATTTGCCATCCTGGCCTTTTGAGAGCAGTTCCCCCACCAGCGGCAGCATGGCTGCATTCGCGAAATGGAACAGCAGCACGGAAACAGTGAATATCCAGATCCCTCGATTCCGCAGCAAATCCCGAAAACTGGCTGCCGGTCCGCTGCGCCCATCGGCTTCTTCCTCGCTGGCGGCGCGCGCCGCCTCATTATCGATATCCGCCGACCGGATTTTCGAAGCCGAAAGAATTGTCCCTGCAGTGACAATCGCCGAGGCGTAAAAGATCCACTGCTGGCCGAGCCAGGTTCCCGCCACTCCCGCCATCAGCGCAAAGCTGACATTACCCGCGTGGTTAAAAGTTTCATTGCGGCCAACGCGCCGCGACAGTCTGTCCTTGCCCACGATGCCTAACGAAATAGCGGCAATGCTCGGCGGGAAAATTGCCGCTGCCGCACCAATTAGAATCTGCGTCAGAATCTCACCGGGCTCATTCGCCGCCGCCACAATGCCCACGCAGCCCAGCGCCACGGCAGCCGCGCCGCACATGACAAGAAGCTTCTTGTGCTGGGACCAATCCACCAGCCATCCCGCCGGTCCCTGCGCCAGCACCGAAGAAATACCTTGCGCCGCCACCACCGCGCCCACCGTCGCCGGATTCCAGTGGCGGGTGGCCGTGAGATAAATCGCCAGAAAGGGACCGATGCCGGTGTTGACATCGGCCATGAAAAAGTTCAGCCAGTCCAGTGATCGCAGGCTGACGGATTGTGCTTGCCGCTGCATGCACCCGGGACACCCGGCCTTACTTGTGTACTTTCTTCTTGGGCCTGGGCTTTTTTTCCATCACGATTCCGTTCACTTCTTCCGCCTCAATCACCTGGTGACCGTCAAACATGGGCTTCGTTCTTCCCACGCCTTTCACCTTCATACCCGGTTTCAGTCCCAAAGCGGCGGCCCCGTGCGGCTTCACATGCAGAAAGTCCCCGCTCTCCAGAATGGCTCCATTTGCTTCGCCGTGAAGCGCGTAGTTTAAGTGCTTCACCTTGCCGCTGAAGCGCCCGTTATGGCCGCCTAACCCCGTCAGCCGAAACACATTATGGCTTGCCTCGCCATGCTTCTCTTCCGCCTCCACCTCGGCCTGCAGTTCTTTTCCTTCCGCCGCCGCGGCGGCAATAT
>Ga0116230_10000462_pt1 | contig 35632 bp, 21 predicted proteins | sample S1TSphfallax_3_FD_88678 | JGI IMG/M metagenome (GOLD analysis project Ga0116230, IMG submission 88678) | Host-associated microbial communities from peat moss isolated from Minnesota, USA - S1T2_Fd - Sphagnum fallax MG | ecosystem: Host-associated > Plants > Peat moss > Unclassified | place... | reverse complement strand
GTGATTGTTCCCGCTGGGAGGGACGTGACGCTGAGCAAGGAATCGCTCCATCTCGGAACCGGCACGTTGAAACTTGGGCCCTATATTGTCCGGGCCGAGCCGATCACGCAGTTGGAGAAAATCGAGGTGCTGGATACCAGCGCGAAGGCCGAGCCGTTCGCCAACACGAGCAACATCGATCTGCCCCGCACGGTCGACGACGTTCAGCCCTACTACATGTGGAACAGCAGCCAGATAGAAAACAGCGGCGCCATGGACCTGCAGGACTTTTTCCAGCGGATGGTCCCGATGGATACCAATCGAGAATCGCTGTCGCAAGTCCCAACCGGGGCGGGCAATCTCAGCAACATCAGCCTCGGCGGGTTGAGTGGAAACTCCCAAACGACGTCGGGGACGCAAAACACCCTGATCTTGGTCGACGGCTTGCCCTTGCCGAATATCAACTACCTTTCGAGTACCTATGAGCCGGACCTCAACGGCATTCCCTTGGCCGCCATCGACCACGTCGAAGTTTTGCCTGCCTCGGCGTCGGCGATTTACGGGGCATCCGCGGCGGGCGGAGTCGTCAACGTCGTGCTCAAGCATGACTACACCGGGGTCGAGCTTTCCTATAGTTTCAACAACACCTTCAGCGGCAGCGCACCCGAGAACACGGTGTCGCTGACCGCGGGGGTGAGCCTTGAAGGCGGCAAAACCAACCTGCTGGTCACGGCCAGCTATGATTCGGTCCAAGCTCTGACCACGGCGCAGCGCTCTCAGATCTGGGGCCCCTACGAAGCGCGCTTTTTTGCCGCGTATCCCGGTGGAGAGTTGGCTTACGCCGGCGTCACCAATGCGGCCGGCGCCTTCACCAGCAGCAGCGCCGGTTATCTCAGCACGCCCATTATCACCAGCGCCAACGGTACTCCTCTTTTCGCCGGCAGCACTGCGACCACGGTCCAGGTGCCAGCCGGCTACACCGGAGGCAGCGGCCTGGCGCCGCTCCAGGCGAATATCGGAAACTTCAACCTGGCGCATCCCAATAACGCGAATCAGGTCGGCATTCACGGCCTCGATTTTCCTCTGACGCAAAGCCCGATCGAAAAGGCGATCAGCGTGCTCCTGCGCCGCAACATGACTCCGTGGCTCGAGGTTTACGCGGACCTCCTCACCAGCAGCAATTCCTTTACGAGCCCCGTTGATTATTTCAGCTTCGGCAGCGTGACCGTCGCGGCCAACGCGCCGGGAAATCCCTTCGGTCAGGCGGTTAAGGTGTCGGGCACCGAGCAGTCGAACCTGCTGCCTTACTCGACCGATACAGTCAGCCAAGATCTTTCTTTTGGAGCCAAGCTCAGCCTGCCGCACGATTGGAAGGCCGAGATCAATTATACCTGGGGCCAGAGTGAACTCGGTCCGCATCTTTCCGCACTGACGGACACCACGGCATTGGGGCCGGCTATGAACAGCGGCGCCATCAACCTGATCGCGGACCTGAGCCGGTACCCCATCAACGCCTCCGCCTATTCCGAGTATGTCTACTATCCGGGCAACTCCTCGGTCAATGACGTGCAAGCCAAGGCCGCCGGGCCGCTTTTTAGACTCTGGTCGGGATCCCCCACGCTGGCGGTGGGGATCGAGCACCGGAAGGCAGGAAACGGTTCGACTCCAGAGTACATCTCCGAGCCGGCCAACGGCACGGTTCCCGGAGTCACGACCGGTTCGCTCCTGTGGGAGGAGATCTATTATCCAGGGGCATCCGTTTCCGATGACAGCGCCTATGCCGAGCTGAATGTCCCGCTCGTGAGCAAGGCGAACCGGGTTTGGGGAGTGACCCAGCTGGACCTCCAGGCGGCTGGCCGCTACGACAGCCTCGAGGAGTTTACGACCAGCCCTACCGACACCGTGATTGAGAACGAGCTGAACAGCGGCACCGTTACGTCCCCCGATTTCACCGGCACGACCACGCCCGAGCCGTTCACTCCCAACACGACCCGGTATCATTCGACGAACGGCACATTTGGCTTCAAGTACAAGCCGGTGGACGACGTGTTCTTTCGTTGGAGTTATTCGACCTCGCTCGTTCCGCCGACTTATTCCCAATTGCTGGCGCCGATCTCGGGCGGGACCCAGGTGCAGCCGACTGGCGCCTATCCGGGTGTCCCGACGACCAGTCCCTGGGCCTACCGGTCCATCGCGGACCCCCTGCTGAACGCGACCTACGACGTACCCGTCGAAGCGGGCGGCAACCCCCACCTCCAGCCCGAGACTTCGCATGGCATCGACTGGGGCGTTGTCTTCGAGCCAACGTTTTTAAAGGGACTGCGGGTCTCGGTGGACTACACCAAGGTCACGAAATACAACGATATCATCACGCCGTCGGTGGCCAGCCTCCTGGCCTATTCGGCTGAGTTTCCCGGCCGCGTGACCCGCGGAACGCCAAACGCGGGCCAGTCCATCGGGCCCGTGGTGCTCATCAACGACACGTACATTAACGCGCCCGAGACTTTTACTGCCTCCTATAATATTGAAGTCGACTATAGCTTCAAGCTGGCCTCCTTGGGTGGTTTCAAGCTGTCGGGCGTGGCGACCTCATGGCAGCACTACAGTATCCAATCGGTGATTGGAGGAGCGTTTGTCGAACAGTTGGGGAATCCCGATGCGATTCCCGTCTCAGGAGGATTGGGACAAGGGGCCGCGCTCGCGAAGTTCAAAGGCAACCTGGGCCTGGACTGGAACAAAGGCCCCTTCTCGGCAGGCTGGCTCGTGCGGTATGTCGGGCCCTACACCGACGGAAGCTACTATGGGTCTGCCAATGGTGTGCCCAGTCCGGATTTCTATGGCACGCTGAGCAACAACGGGTGGGTCTCCGGCCAAATCTATCACGACGTGTACGTGGGGTATAAGTTAGGCAAGGCGGTAGGCGGCGCCGCCTGGTGGAAACGGGCGCTGGCGAATTCCAAAATCCAGGTTGGGGTGATCAACCTGTTCAATCACATCCCCCCTTATGACGGCAGTCCTCTCGGTTCGGACGGAGTCCCCCTCCTGATGAGCGCTTACGGCGATCTCCGTCTTGCGGAATACCGCGTCTCTATCAAAAAGAGCTGGTAGTTGCGCTCGCGATCCAGCGCACCTGATCGTCGTTTAATCAATGGCAAATCCGCCAATTCTTAGCTTGGTTGGCGTTGACTCACAGCCATAGGCCGCTTACGATAGAAGGGTGTTAGACAGGGACATAAGAAATTACCTGGCCACAATCGGCCGCCGCGGTGGTGCTCGCAGCCGACGAGTGCTTTCGGCTGCCGATGCGCGTGCCATGGTGGCGGTTCGTTTGGCACGGCAGGCCTTCAGGGAGTTTCGCGTGGACTGTTTTTGGAGCTTTAAAGATGTGCCTATCACCCGGGGCAACGCGGCATGGGTGGCCGATCAGTTGAGGCGCAATGGCAATCGGCGCGCTTGGAAATTGGCGGCACAGATCCAGGCGCTGCTGTGCCCCTAACGCCATTCCAACAAGAGGTGGCACAGCTCTTGGCTGCCAATCGTACGCCCGGCAGTCATCTCGCTGGCGCCGCCGCGCTGATGTTAGACGCGCAGTCGCCCCGGATGAGCGACGATCTGGATTACTTCCACGACGAAGAAGCGCTGGTCGCGCAAGCGTACGATTTAGACCGGCGCGTTTTGATCGAGGCAGGTTTGCTGGTGACCGTGTCGTTGAGCCAGCCGGGCTTCCTGCGCGCGGTGGTAAGCCGTGGAGGGGACGGCACGAAGGTGGAGTGGGCGCACGACTCTGCCTGGAGATTTTTCCCGGCAGAGCTGGATCCCGTGGTGGGGTACCGGCTGCATTCGCTGGATTTGGCGATCAACAAGGTCCTGGCTTTGGTGGGGCGGGATGAGCCGAGGGATTTTCTGGATACGCTTTATGTCCACGAACGTTATTTGTCCTTGGCCGGATTGTGCTGGGCCGCGGTGGGCAAGGATCCCGGATTCAATCCTGTGCTCCTAGTGGAATTATTGGCCAGGAAGGGCCGCTATCGGGAGGAGGATTTTGCAGCACTGCAATTGGTTCGACCCATCGATCTGCAGGCGCTGAAACGAACCTGGTTGGCTGCCCTCGAGGACGCGCGTCGTGCGGCTGCGGAATGGCCCGCGGACGAAGCCGGAGTGTTGTACTTTGATCCGGCAGCCGGAAAGTTCGTCTGCCCCTGGCACGGCGTGGCCGGGCTGGAACTGCGGCGGCCAAACCGCGGCGGCATCATTCCCCAAGTCGGGGAAGGTGATTAACGATCTTCCAGGAATGACGACGGCAAATAACTTCGGCCAGGGTGGAGCGCCACACTCCGGGCGTGTTGGATATGCCCTCGGGTCTGCAAGCGTGCGGATCGAGGGGAAACGGGAACGGCTACCCCTATAGGAGTAAATGCCGGGATTGAATCCATTGGGCGAACGCTGCACTCAAATGGTAATGGAACTCGATTTCGAAGAGCCGGCCTACGGCAACGTTCAGCCTTGCGCCGGCAAGTTGATGCTGAATCCGGCCACGGTAAGCCCGGGGGAGGAATTCGAAGCGGTCTTGACGCTGCAATTGGAGCCTTTGTGGTATCTTTATGCCGAGGTTCCGGACAACGCGCCGTACACCGCCGCCGAGTTTAGCCTGCTGCCCGCCGGGGGAATTGAACCGTTGGGCGACTGGGTGCGGCCGCCGGCGGAAACGTATGACCAGGGTGATAAGATCAAAATCTATCGGGGCGAGGCGACGCTGCGGCGCCGGCTGCGGGCGGGCGGAGCGAAGGGGCTGACGACGGTGCGAGTGCGGATTTCGTTTCAGGCTTGCAGCCCTGAGACGTGCCTTGGGCCGGAGGAGATGGAGGTTTCGGCGGTGCTGCGGGTGGGCGAGTCTGAGTGACCCCGACATTCCGTTGGTGGAGCGCGACCTCCGGGCGCGCTGGCAGACCCCAGGGCACATCAAACGCACCCGGAGGTCGCGTTTCACCCAATATAATTCCCGGCTGTGTGCCATTCGAGACTAGCGGGGCGGCAGCTTATTTCCGATCTTCTTCGCCGTGAGAATTCTCATCGTCGAAGATCAGACCATGATCCGCGAGCTGCTGGTCAACGCTTGCGCCAAGGCCGTGCCCAAGGCGATGCTCGCGGAAGCCGGGGATGGAGCGGAAGCGACGAAGCGGTGCCGAGAGCATGCGCCGGACTTGGTAATTTTGGACCTTGAACTCCCGGACATGGACGGCCTGGATTTGCTGGGAAGTCTCCGAGAACTTGCGCCGGACGTTCGCGTGATTGCGCTTTCTTCGCATACCGACGAATTCACCTTGCACCGGGCGGCCCAATTCAAGGTCAACGGCTTCGTGGACAAGAATGAGCAGCCGCTGGAAATCTTGCGCGGAGCGATTGCCAAGGTGATGGACGGCAAAACCTACTTTTCACCGGTGGTCGAACGAGTCCGGAATTCCCTGCGGGCCGACCCGATCGCTTTCACCAAGCTGCTGTCCGACCATGAGCAATATCTTTTGACGCTGATGGGCCGCGGGCTGACCAATGAGGAGGTGGCCGCCATGGTCGGACTGAGCGCGGTCACCGTGAAGACTCATCGGCGCAACATCATGGGCAAGCTGGGATTTCACAGCACGCCCGAACTCATCCGCTATGCGCTGGACAAGGGTTTCATCCGGACCGGCTTGGGGAGCGGGCGAGTGAAGCGATCTGAGCTTTGAGGGACTCGGCGGCGGAGACAACCGCCCCGACGACCGGGCCCCAGGTATCGGAGGAGCGCAGATGCGCCACCGCCTCCAGTTCCCGCGCCGCCGCGGTCAGCCCCGCGGCGCCGATCAGGCCGGCGTGGGAGCGGACGCGGTGAGCGGCGCGGGCCAAGGCATCGGCGGTGCCGTGTTCGGCCGCGACGCGCATCATCTCCAGCTCGCGGTCGAGCACGTCGAGGTACCGCTCTGCGGGGTCGCGCTGGCCCGGCGACCGGTGGCTGAAATGATCGAACGCGGCTAAGTTGAGTTCGGGCTCCTCGGGTTCGGGCGCAGCGGCGGCCCTGGAATCCGCGGGCGAGGGAGGCAGCGGGCCGGTCGACCAGAGTGCCTCGCTCCAGGACTCCGCCGAACTCGCATCGCCGCCCGAGCGGAGCGCCCCGCCTTCTCCCTGCGCCGTCGCGCGCACCAGTCGCTGGGCGTGGACGGCAGCGATCAGTTCGCGCAGCCGGGCGGTGGTGAAGGGCTTGAGGGCGAAGGCATCCATCCCCGATTCGCGGCACCGGCGGCGGGCCTCGTCGCTGTCGTGCGCCGTGGTCGCGATCACCACCGGTTTGGCGCCCCCAGGCTGGGCCCGCAGCCACTTAGCGATTTCGGTGCCCTTTTCTCCCGGCAGTTCCCAATCCAGAAACACGACGCCGTAGGACTTTTCGCCCAGCCGCAACCGGGCTTCAGAGCCGTCCACGGCCTCGTCCGGGACATAACCCAGCTCCTGGGCGATATCGGCCAGCACGATCCGATTGTACTCCTGGTCTTCGACGATGAGCGCGGCCGCGTTGGCCCCGTGCAGGTCCACCGCCAGAGGGGGCGCGATCGAGGGCAGGGGACCCCGCGGCAGCGGAACTTGCAGATAGAACGTGGCGCCCGGTCCCTGTCCGGCCACGGCCGGAGAGCTTGGGCTCTCCACTCCGATGACTCCACCGAGCAGGCGAGCGTTGGCCTGGCTCGTGGCCAGACCGAGGCCCGCGCCGGGTGATCCGTGGGTCTTTGCCGCGGAGCCGCGGACAAATTTCTGGAAAATCAACTCTTGCTCCTCGGCGGGGATGCCGGGGCCGTGATCGACCACCTCGATCGTGATCTGCGCCGGAGACTGGGCGGCGGAATCGGCGCACGCCACCCGGATGTCGACCGGGCTGCCCGGCGCGTGCTTGAGGGCATTGCTGACAAAATTGCTGACAATCGATTTAAGCTTATTTTCGTCGCCGACGAATCCGTCGTGGAAATCCGGCGGAAATGAAAGCCCGATGCGGCTTCCGCTGGGAGCGGCCGTCACGGAAAAGACCCGCTGGATCTCTTCCAAGAGCGGTCGCAGGCCGAGCGGGCGGTTTTCGACTGGCACCGCCCCATACTCCAGCTTGGCGAAATTGAGGACTTCATCGAACACACGTCCGAGCGCCTGTGCGCACGCCTTGAGCGAGCGAGTAACCTCGCGTTCGCGTGGGCGCAGATTTTGCTCTTTGAGCATGCCGATTAGGCCGACGATGCCGTTCAGCGGATTGCGGATTTCGTGGCTGACGTTTTCCAGAAACTCGGTCTTGGCGGTGTTGGCCAGGGCCAATTCGCGGGTACGCTCGGTGACCAGGCGGTTGAGACGTTCGTTGAGCTGCGACAGCCGTGCGAGCCTCCAGCGCACGAGCCCAGCGGCAGCCAGAGTCAGCACGGCCCCGTAGGCGGCGAATGCCGGCCAGGTCCGCCACCACGGGGCTAGGAGGGTGAAACCAAACGCGGTTTCGGGCCCAACGCGTCCCAGGGAATCCGCGGCCCGAATGCGCATGGCGTACTGTCCCGGCGCCAGACCCGTGAATTCACGGGTTAAGGTTCGCTGGCGGGTGGGCGATGACCAGACCGTCTCCACGCCATCGAGCCGGGTTTCATAGTAGAGCGGCTCGACCGGAGACGGCAGCTCGGCCGAAAACGTGAACTCCAGGCGGTTGGTCGCGGGCCTGAATTCGGTTCGCTGCCCGGGGGCGAGCGCGGCCCTTTGATCGGCGTTAACCGTCACCTGCCGCAATTCCACCGGGGGAGGGAGGGCGGCCGGCTGCAGCGAGCCGAGGTCGCAGCGGAGCAAGCCGATCGCTGCGCCGACCCACAGGGAAGGGGGATAAGCCGAGGCGAGAAGCGCATCGCAGACGGTTACTTGGTAGGCGTATTCCAAACCGGGACAGCGCAGCGGTACCCACGCCAGCGAAGCGGAAGCGTCGGCGACGCTCACGTGCAGCAGCGCGACCGAACCCAAGCCGGAAAAGACCCGGGTCGACTCCCGCCGCTGAACCAGCCAATAGGCCCGGTCCGGGTGTTCCGGATCGGACGTGGCCGCGACGCCGATGAAATCGGCAAGATCCTTGACCGGAGTGAAGGTTTTTGACGGCTCGTCCCACTGCAAGATGGCGTCCTCGCAGAAGGCGTAGATGCGGCTGCCGACCCGGGTAAGCTGAGGCCGCATCGTGTTTTTCGGCAGCCCATGCTCGGGCGAGAGATGAAGCTCCGACTGGAAGCGCGGCACACCCGCTCCCGTACTCGCCAGCGCCCCAAAGCGAAAGACGCCGCCGGCCATGGTCGAAGCCCATAAGTCGCCGTGAGCATCCTCAATCAGGGAGACCGGCGCATTGCCCAGGTCGATTCCGCTCGGGTCGGTCATCCAACCGCCGGTTGGAACCGGCCGAAGGAGTTTCAGCGTTTGGTTTTCGATGAAAGCGATGGCTCCGGCAGATCGGGACCAGCCCAGGATTCGTAAAACATCCTTGGCCGTGGGATGCTCGAGGCGGGGTCCCCCGGGCGCGAGGCGCCAGAGCCCGCTTGATCCGGCGAGCCAGAGCTGTCCGTCGATGCGGGCCGCATCGTAGAGCAAATCCGGGATGTTGGCCGCTGGAGTGGCCAGGGATGCAGGAATCGGCCGGTCGCCGTCCGCCGGATGGAGCGAATACACCCCCTGAGCGGTGATCGCATAGGTTTGTGCGCCATCGGCAAAGACGCGCCGCACCGCTGAGCTGCCGAGCCCATGTTGGCGGTTGAAAATCTCCGCGTGACTCAAAGCGGTCAACTGGGCGATGCCAATGCCCGATCCCAGCCAGAGGTTGGAATGAGCTTCTTGGGCGAGCGAGTAGACGGCGTCGTCGGGTAACCCCATTCGGCTGTCGACGCTGGAAATGACGCGGTCGCCGGTCGTCGCGGTGAGGAGACCCCCGTGCAGCGTTCCGACTGCGAACGTTTCGGGCCCGAGCCAGACCGCGCACGACGGTAGCTTGCCGTCGACGGCCGCGGAGGTCGCCGCCAGCTTGATCCAAGCTCCGTGCTTGCGCAGGAAAACCGCGTTGGTCGTGCCGACCACGGCCGGAGCGGATCCCCGTTCCAGCACCCAAATCACCGGTGTGCCGGGTAGATCGGCCTCCTTGACGGCCACCGTGGGCCCGTTCTCACCGCAGCGCAGCAAACCGGTGCCAGGCTGGCAAATCCACATGGCCCCCGCGGTGCGCGAGGCATAGAGGCGCGGCTCGGCGGGCAGTTGCCAGACGGTGAAATGGGCGCCGTCCCAGCGGAGCGCCGCCGAATCTGTCACCCAAATGGCTCCCTGGGCGGTGGCCTGAACCTGCAAGATGTCTCGGGGGGCGCCGACTCCCGCCCGGGTCAATTCGGGCTGGAGCGAGACCCAGCCCCACCGGCCCGTCGCGTCTTCCTGGACATAGCCAATGGCATTGCTGCCTCCCACCCAGACCCGGGGCGTTCCCTGCGCCGCCGCGGCGAGGCCGCGAAAGCGGTAACCTTCGGGCACGTCGACCGTTTGCCAGCGCCAGCCGTCGAAGACGGCCAGAATATTGGAGCCGACGATCAACTCGCCGTCGGCGGTGCGGGCGAAGGCAAGCACGGCATCGCGGGCAGGAGCGTCGGCGCCATAAAAAGGGTGGATGATCGGCACCCCCTGTCCCAACAGCCGGGTCGCGACCAGGATCGTCGCGGCAAGAAGCCATTTCCGGGCTGGAGTCATGGAGGTGCGGTTACTCCTGTAGGAGTAGTTGCCTGAGTTGGCAATTGTCCCCTTGGCAAAATGATTGGCCAAAACCACCATGACACCGGACCCTTCGATGCCGCTGCCGAGAAGTGGTCACATCAACCGCGCCGGAAGAATCAAGCTGGACCCGCGCAGTTATCAACTGGACCGGGTATTTCTCCGTCGGCTGGGAATCCTGCTCAAGCCGTATTGGATCCGCAAGGGTGCCTGGAGGCCGTGGTCAATGCTGGCCGTTATCCTGGCATTGGTCCCGGTCACCAGCGCCATTGGGGGATATTTGACGGTCCTGACCAAGCAATACACTAACGCTCTGACCGGCCACACGCCGAAGGTAGATCTGTTCTGGCATGTTTTCGGGCTTTTTGTCGCGCTCGGTTTACTTAGGTACTTAATTTCGATCTTCGTTTCCAGCTATCTGTCCAGTCGCCTGATTCTTCATTGGCGCGAGTGGCTGACGCGGGTCCTGTCGGATGACTATTTGCGCAACCGGACCTATTATGAAATCACCGTCGATCGCAGCATCGACAATCCCGATCAACGCATTCAGGAGGAGATCAAGCCGCTCTGCCAGACGCTCAGTTTGGTTCCTTCGATGGTGCTGACCGCCATCATGGATTTTAGCATCCAATCGTTCATCCTGTGGCGAATCGCTCCGCCGTTGTTTTGGGCGATCGTTTGCTTTGCTCTGGTCAGGGTGGGCGCAACCTTCGTTTTATACCGTCCGACCATCAAGCAGCAGTTCGATATCACGGTAGCGGAAGCGGATTTGCGTTACGGATTATTACATGTCCGGGACAACGCCGAAAACGTGGCGTTCTATCGCGGGGAACATGTGGAAAAAGAGCATATACTCGACCGGCTTCGCGCGGTGGTCGAGAAGACTTTGGTCAATATCAAGTATCTGATCAAAATGAATTTAGGTCTCTATTCGTTTACTCTCGGCTTCCAGATTTTGCCCTACCTCTTTCTGATTCCGCGGTTCGTGGCCGGCAAGTTCGAGTTCGGAACCATCGCTCAAGGAACGCTGGCGGCGACGACGGTCCTCACGGCCTTCACGCTCCTGTTCGAATTTGTCCCGCTCTTATCCGAGGCCGCACCGCGAGTCATCCGATTGGCTGAAATCATAGAGAAATTCGAGCGGCTGGGAAAGCCGCGAGTGGGTACGCCCGAATCCCCCCTCATTGAGACTGTCGACGGCCCGGCCGTGGAACTCCAAGCGGTTTCCATGCAAACGCCGGGCGGGGAACTGAAGCTGGTCCAGGATCTGAATCTCACCGTCGCCCGTGGCGAGCATCTGGTGATCGTGGGACGAACCGGGGTCGGCAAAAGTTCTCTGCTGCGGGTGATGGCGGGGCTGTGGCGACGCGGAACCGGCCGCATCGTGATCCCGCCGGCTGAGGAGGTGCTTTTCCTGCCGCAGCGGCCGTACATGATCCTGAACAACTTGCGGCACCAGCTCACCTATCCCGGCCGCGGTCCCGCGCCGAGCGACGCCGAACTTCAGGCGGTTTTGGAACGGGTGCATCTGCCGGACCTCGCCGAGAAATACGGCGGTTTTGATGCGGAAAACGACTGGGGGCGGCGCTTGTCGCTGGGCGAACAACAGCGGATCGCCTTCGCGCGGGTGCTGCTCAATCGTCCCAAATATGTCTTTATGGATGAGGCGACGAGCGCTCTGGACGTTCAGACCGAGAAGCATCTCTATACGATGCTGATGCGGACCGGAACGACCGTGATCAGTGTCGGGCACCGCCCGTCCATTCTCCGTTACCACAAGCACGCGCTGCGGCTGAATGCGGGCGGGACCTGGGATGTCGTGCCGGTGCAGGCGTGCGAAGCCGAATTTGCCCGGCATGCGGCGGAGGATCAGGCAGCCAAGGAACCCGGCGAAGAGCGGGCGCCGGCGCTGGCTTGAACTCACGGCCAACGAGCATGACGATCACTTCTGACGGCTTCACCTTCCAGCGTTCTTTGGGCGGCATTTCCGAATATACCCTGGAGGCCAACGGTCTGACCGTCCTCTTGCTGCCGGACCGCTCCACTCCCACTGCGACCTTCATGTGCACGTACCGAGTCGGCTCGCGGAACGAAACGACCGGCAGCATCGGGGCGACCCATTTGCTGGAGCATCTCATGTTCAAGGGCTCGGAGCGGTACAATGACTCCCTCGGCAACAGTCTGAATCAATATCTGGAGACCATCGGCGGCAATTTCAACGCGACGACGTGGCTCGACCGCACCAATTATTACGCCACCGTCGGAAGCGAGTTCCTGGAAGGCTACATCGCGGTGGAATCCGACCGCATGCGGCGCCTGCGGCTGCGGGACGAGGATCGCCGCAGCGAAGTCACGGTGGTGCTCGACGAATTCGAGCGCGGGGAAAACCAGTTTGGCCGGAAGCTCCAGCAGGAGGTTTACGCCGCCGCTTACACCGCTCATCCCTATCATCACCCGACGATCGGCTGGCGCAGCGACATTGAGAAGGTGTCGATCGCGCGGCTGCGGGAGTTTTACGATACGTTCTATTGGCCGGACAACGCCACGGTTTCGGTGATCGGCGACATCGACCCGCAACCGGCGCTCGGCCTGATCATGAAGTATTATGGGGGTTACCCGCGCGCTCCCCGGCCGATTCCGGTCATGCACACCGAGGAGCCGGCGCAACGCGGTCCGCGGCGGGTGCAGCTCCGCCGGGTGGGACAGTCCCCTGTGCTGTTGATTGCCCACAAAAGTCCGGCGGCAACCCACCCGGATTATGCGCCGCTGTTCGTTTTTAGCGCGATTTTGGCGGGCGGAAACGGCAAGAGCAGCCGGCTCTACCGGGCGCTGGTGGACCGCAACCTTGCCACCCAAGTCGGCGCCGCAGCCGGTTTTCATCGCGATCCCTCCTTGCAGGTCATTAGTGTCACGCTGCCAGGGGGCGGGAACCTGGCGGAGGTGGAAACCGTGGTTCTGTCGGAAATCGAGCGAATCAAGACCGGGGGAGTGACCGCCTCCGAAATTCAAACCGCCGTCGCTCAACTCCGCGCCCGCCGGGCTTACGATCGCGACGGCTCGTTCGCGCTCGCGGGCAGCTTGAACGAGTGCATCGCCGCGGGAGATTGGTCGCTTTATCTGACCCTCGATGAGGGGATCCAACAGGTCACGGATGCCGAGGTGCGGCGGGTGGCCCAAACGTATCTAACCGACGATTGCAGCACGACGGGATGGTTTGTGCCGATCCGGCCCTCTGGCGGATGAACTCCTTCCTCGCCCACTGTTCGCGATCTCGGCTGGCCGGCATCGACCTGATCACCTGCCCGACCGGGGTGAAGGACGTCGTCACCTTAACGGGAGCATTGCCCGCCGGAGACGCCTTTGCTCCGCAGGACAATCCCCTGATCCCGGCGCTGACCGCGGCGCTGCTCGATAAGGGAACGAAGCTGCGGGATAAATTTGAAGTTTCCCGGCAACTGGAAGCGGTGGGTGCCTCGGTCTCGTTTAGCTGCGGCAACAGCATGCTCAACCTTTATGCCCGCTGCCTGCGCAAGGACCTGCCCTTGGTGGCCGCGCTGATCGCCGAGCAACTGCGCGCTCCCGCCTTCGCTCCTGAAGAACTGGACAAAGTCAGGAAGCAATTCGCGAGCGGGCTGAAGCAACGGACAGAAAATGCCGAGTACCGCGCCGCGGAAGGGTTCCAGCGCCTGATTTACCCCGCCGAGCACCCGAACTATCCGCATTCCACCGCTGAACTGCTGGCGGCGCTGGACCGCGCGAACCGGTCAGACGTCGAGGCCTTTCATGCCCGTTTCTTCGGGGGGAATCATCTGGTTTTGGTCGCGGTCGGTGACATCGATGCTTCGGCCTGGCCAGGGGAGGTTGGGCGACTCTTGGCGGACTGGAAAGGGGGGGAGCCCGTCAAGCGCGGCCTGCGCGTCCAGTCACCGCGCCTGGCTCGAAGCGAGAGCGTGCCCATGCCGGACAAGACCAGCGTCAATCTGATTTTAGGCCAAACGAGCGGACTGATTTACGGCGATCCCGATTACGTCGCCCTGCAGGTCGGCACCGCCATCCTGGGGCAAGGCTTTACCAGCCGCCTCATGAGCCAGGTTCGGGTCAAGGAAGGTTTGACCTATGGAGTGGGCGCCAGCTTGGCGGGCGACCAGTTCAACGAGGGCGAATGGAGAATCGCCTCCGCCTTCACGCCCGGCCTGCTGGAGAACGGGATCGCCTCGATCCGACGGCAGCTTGAATTCTGGTACGAGAGCGGAGTAACGGCTGAGGAACTGGAGCGGCAAAAGACCAATGCGATCGGTAAATTCAAGGTTGGGCTTGCGACGACCGAGGGACTGGCCGGAGCCCTGCTGCGGGCGATTCAAGGTGGTTTTGACGCCGCTTGGCTGGCAGACTACCCGGCCCGGATTGCCGCCCTCACCGTCGAAACCGTGAATGGCGCCATCCGGCGGAACCTCGACCCGTCGAGGATGACCCTGGTCAGCGCTGGCATCTCGCAGCCCGTTGTGGCTCCGGTATAGTCCCACGCCTGAAATCGATCCACCGACTGGCGCAAGCTTTCGGCCCCTATACGGGTGATTTGGATGTTTTCATTGCGCTCGGTTCGGGTCAGGGGCGCTGTTCTCGCGGTACAATTTAACCTAACCTCCGGCTGGCGTCTCGGCGGCCGGTTCCCAAGCTGCGCCTTTGCGCCGGCGGTCCGTGCCTCGGCGCCTAGCCCAAACCGACCGACCGACCTTCCGCCGCCTCCGCCAGATTTGACGCCTCCGTCGCAATCCCTACCGTCCGGCCTGCTCCACGGGCCCATCGTGAAAATCCTCGTGATCGAAGACCACGCGATGGTGCGAGGCATGATCGCCCGCGTCTGCCGCGAAGCGTTCGCCCATCCCGCAGTGGCTGAAGCGACCTCCGCCGCCCAAGGCCTCGCCATCTGTGCGGCTGCTCCGCCCGACCTGATCTTGCTGGACCTCGATCTCCCCGACCGCGATGGCCTCGACCTGATCCCCGACCTGCGCAAACGCTCCCCTTCCAGTAAAATCCTGGTCCTCTCGGCCTCGATCGATCCCTATTCCGTCCATCGCATCGAGGCCGCCCGGGTCGAAGGCTTCATCGATAAGAACGAGCAGTCGACCGACGTCCTCTGCGAGGCCATGCGCAAGGTGGCCGCCGGCGGCCAGTTCTTCAGCGCCGTCGTCACGCGGACTCACAATGCCCTCCGCGCCGATCCCAATTCGTTTCCCAAAATTTTTTCGGACCGTGAACTGGAGCTGCTGAGCTTCTTTGGCCAAGGCCTTTCCAACGAAGCAATCGCCGAGCGCTTCAAGATCCACCATTACACGGTCCGTAACTACCGCCGCGGCGTTATGCTCAAGCTCGGCATCCACAGCACGCCCGAGTTGATCAGGTATTGCCTCGAAAATGGCTTTACCCGCGTGCGGCGCCGGACGTCCTGACCCGCTTTCGGTCAATGACGGCGGCGCGCGATGTTCCCGCAGTGTTCGACGTGGGTCCGCGGTCGGCGCCGCAGACGTCATGCCGTCTCTTTCCCCGAAGCCTTAAACATTTCCAATCGTTGCCGCAGTGCTCGCGTTTGAGCTCCGACGATCATCAGCAAGCTCGCCCGTTCCTGCTCCGCCGCGACCGCCATCCGTTCCTCCAAGAGCCGGGCGCTTTGGGCCAGCTCCCCGGCGCGGACAATTCCGGCATGCGACCGCAGCCGGTGCGCAAAATGCGCCGCCTCCACCCAATCCGCTCGCGCCACCGCTCCGTCCAAATCTGCCCATTCCCGGTCCAGCATGGCCAAATATTGATCCAGCGCCGCGGCCGACTTCTGCGGATCGTCTTCCCCCACGAACCGAAACATGCCGAAATTAAGCTGGCCCGATGCTCCCGCCTCTTCCCGGCTCCGCCGCGTCCGAACCTCCGCCAGCATGCTCACCACCGCCGGCTCGTCGAACGGCTTCAAGATGAAGCCGTCCATCCCGGCTTCGAAGCAGCCGCGCCGGATTTCGTCGCTGTCGTGCGCGGTCGTGGCCAGGATAATCATTTCCTCTCCGCCCGGCATTTCGCGGAGCCGCGGCGCCAGCTCGTTGCCCTTCATGCCCGGCAGATCCCAGTCCAGGAAAACGACCGCGCACGGGCCGCCCCCGCGTTTGGCCAAGGCGGCCGCCGCATCCGGCGCGATCTCCGGCTCAAATCCCAGCCGCTCCGCGATCCGGCGCATCACGATCTGATTGTACTCCTGGTCCTCCACGATCAAGGCGCGTCCCGATTCGCTCCCCACCCACGGAGCCGGTCGATTCGTTTCCTCCTCCACCGCCCGCACTGCTGCTCGCTGGCTTCCCGCTCGTGCCACTGGCACCCGCAGATAAAACGTCGCGCCCTCGCCGGGTTCGCTTTCGATCCCGACCCCTCCGCTCATCAGCTCGGCCAAAGCCGAGCAAGTCGCCAGACCCAAGCCAGCGCCCGGTTCGCTTTGCTCCTTCGCCGAAGATCCGCGGACGAACTTCCGAAAGATCAGTTCATGTTCCGTCGCCGGCACGCCCTTCCCATGGTCTGTGACATGAATATCCAGGGTAAAGCCGCCATCCTTGGCCGGTTCCAAGTTCGCCCCGATCTCCACCAAGGTGCCGGGCGCATACTTGAGCGCGTTGGCCACAAAATTGCTCACGATCGTGGCGATCTTTTCCTCGTCGCCGCACAGCAGCTCCGTCGCCTGCGGCTCGAGTTTCAAGCGCAGTGCGCTGCCCCGCTGGTCGGCCGTCGCCTGGAAAACCCCGACCACCTCTTCCAACAGGCCCTGCAGTGTGAAATTCTTGGGCCGGAGTGCGATCTGACCGTACTCGATTTTGGAAAAATTGAGCACTTCCTCGAACACCCGGGTGAGCGTTCGCGCACAAGCCCCTAGCGAGCGGGCCAGCTCCCGCTCTCGCACCCCCACGGCCGACTCCTTGAGCATGGCGATCAGGCCCACCACGCCGTTTAACGGATTGCGGATTTCGTGGCTGATCGTCGCCAAAAAATCGGTCTTGGCGGTATTGGACATCGCCAGTTCCCGCGTCCGCTCATCCACCAACCGGTTCAGCCGCTCATTTTGGCGTCGCAGCCGCCGCATCCTAATTCGCGAAGCGCCCAGGGTTGCGGCCAAGCCGAGCACCGCGTACCCGGCTTCCGCGGGCCAACTCCCGTACCAAGGCGCCAGCTTCTCGAAGGCAAAACTCGCCTCCGGCCCCGGCGCTCCCGCCCCATTGACCGCCCGCACCCGAAAAACGTAGCGGCCGGGCGCCAGCCCGGTCAATTCCCGCTGAGCTTGGTGGGTCGGCGAGGACCATTCCGTCTCGGCGCCGTCCAGCTTGGTTTGGAAGAATGGGGCGCCATCGCCTGCCTCGCCCGCGATCCGGTAACTCAGTTGCAAAGAACCCAGGCCGGAGTTGAACGGCCGCACCGTGGCTTCGCCCAGCGGAATCATCGCGGCCACCGGCGGCCCGTCGGTGCCGGAGGAGGGGAGGGTGGCGGTCACTCCGCTGAACTCGGCCTTTTGCAGTCCCATCACCTGGCTCAGCGCCGTGCCGTCCACGCGCAAGATCCCGTGAGTTCCTCCCACCCAGAGGGTTCCCGGGCCGTGATCGCCCGCGTCGGTGAGCACGCTGGTCGTTCGCCCGACGGTGGCTAGTCCCGGCACCGTCAAGAACTTCGGCCTCACTTGTCCCTCCGGCGCTGGCGAGATTTCCGCTACGACCGACGACGCTCCGGGCAAGTCGCGCCGTTCCAAGATCCAATCGGCCGGGTCGTTCGCGGTTTCCCCCTGGCTGGCGGCGATCCCCGCGAAGCCCGCCAGCGACCCGACCGGTCGAAACGTATTAGGGTCGGCCAGGCCCAAAATGGCTCCATCCGTGAACAGGAAGGGCCGGCCCCCGGCGGTCACGACCACCGGCCGAACTGTCCCGCTGGGGAGGCCTGCCCCCGGGCGGAAAAGGCCCGCCACGGTTAGCCTTGCGGAGCGCCACCAGCGAAAGCGCGTCACCCCTTGCGTCACCGTCGAGACCCAGACATCGCCCTCGCCATCTTCTACCAGCCCGGTCGGCGTGTCGCCCACATGGGCCTGCAAATCCCGCGTCGCCCAGCCGCGCTCGGTCAATTCCAACGCCTTGAGGGCGAAACCCTCCATGAAATACAGCCAATGGCGCCGCCGGTGGGAGGCGGCCACGGCGAAGACATCGCCCGCCGAGTAGCGTTCTCTCGACCACTCCTGCTCTGACCCATAGCGCCAGATCCCCCCAAAACCGCCAACAAAGAGATCCGGGCCGATTCTCGCCGCGTCCCGGATCACGGTTTCCACCGGTGGCAAGGCCTTCAACCCGGCAAAGTCTCCGCCTCCCACCCGGTCCGCGATCCGAAAGCTGCCGCGGGGAACCACCACCCAATGCTGGCGGGCGCCCGCCATGACACCCAGCACCGGTCCGTCCGTAAAACCGTTGCCGGCGTCGAAGTGGGAAAGTGCCCCTGGCGCCGGCAGCCGCGCATACCCGTTGGCGAGCCCGGCCACCAGACTCCCGTCCCGGTCGAGCGTCAACGATTGCACACTGTCATCTCTCATTCCCGACCCCCGGTCCAGCACGGCTTGCACCCGATCCCCCGCCGAAAACACCACGATGCCGTTCAGATAAGTTCCGACCGCAACAGTGTCGCCGTCGAGTGCCGCGGCCGAGTCCGCGAGCTTGCCTTTGAGCGCCGCCGAAACCGCCGCCAAGCGTGTCCACGTTGCGCCCGTTCGCCGCCACGCGCCGGCAATCGTTCCGACCACGGTCTGCTGGGTACGGGTCTCTGCGGCCCAGAGCAGCGGTTTGTCCGGCAACTGTGCATCGTTCCACATGATTTTCGGACCGTGGTCAGCCAGGCGCAGCAGCCCGGTCCCGGTCTGATACAGCCAGACCTCCGTGCCGGCCGCGTAAGCCAAGAGTCGCGGCGAACTCGGGAGCTCAAACACGGCAAAGGTCTTGCCGTCCCAGCGGTACACCGCCTGCTCGCCCGCGAACACGATCCCGTCCGCGGTCGCAAAGACCTTCCAGATCGGCCCGGGATTCGCGACTCCCGCCTGCTTCAGCTCCGGTAAGAGCGACCGAAATTGAGGGCGCCCCGCCGCATCGTCTTCCACCCATCCAAGCTGGCCAATGGCTCCGATCCACACCCGGTCCAGGGGCCCCCGCCACGCTTCGTTACCACCCCCGCCCGCGGTGACCGCCAGACCCCGAAAGCCGTAAACATTGGGCAGAGCCACTGCCTCAGTCCGCTCGCCGTCGATCACGACCAGTTGATCCGCCCCCACGTAGCTTCGCCCGTCAGTGCCGGTCACGGCCGCCCACACGGGTCCCCGGATATGCAGCGCCTGAGCTTCCGTCACTTCGACGAGTGGCCGTCCCATCTCGGCATCGTCCCACGGCTTTCCCTCCAGCACCGCCGCTTGGGCAATTCCAACCCACAACAGCGTTGCTTTGAGCCAGACGGGTTTCATCCCCGCTCCTCGTAGCGCATCGTCCGCTCCCACACCAGTCTCCGTTCACGGTCGGAAGCGGTATAATTTAACTGTTTCCCGGACTTGTGGGCAGCGCCCGAGGGCCATTTTTTGGCGCCGCTGTGCGGATTCCGCCCGCGCGGCCTCTCGGCAAAAACATACAACACCTTCCTACCGATGTCCGCTGCTTCCATGTACCGCCACTTGAATTTGGGTTTACGCCGCCACGCGCTGGTCGTCGCGGTCGCCTGGCTGGGAATGTCCTGCCCGATCAGCCTATCGTCGCTGCACGCTCAGGCGGCGCCTGCCGTTGACCCGCGCGTCACCGAAGCTGGCGCCATCGAAGGCACCCTTTTCCCGCCGCCAGATAGCCACGGCAAATCGGCGGAGGGTATTAAGGTCACGATCGACGAAACCGGCCAGTCGGTCGATACGGACAAGCATGGCAAGTACAGCTTCGAGAACGTCAAGCCCGGCACCTACACGTTGATCGCCTCCGGCAGCGGCTACTCCCGCCTTCGGATCACGGACGTCGTGGTGAAGCCGAACCGTACTTTGACGCTGAATTCGGAGGTCATGCCGATGGTGATGAAGGATGGCGAAGTCCAGGTGATGGCCGAAGTGGTGGTCAATGCGAACAAGGAGATTCAGACCTTGGAAAAATTGGTTGTGACGGACTCGAATCCCGCTCCGTTCACGGACAACTTCGACCTCCCCCGCACCAAAGACGACATCCAGCCGTATTACATGTGGGACAGCACCCAAATCGAGAACAGCGGGGCGACCAATTTGATGGACTTTTTTGCGACCATGGTGCCCATGGATACGGCTAAGGGCACAGTCTCGCAGAGCGGGAACAGCGTAAACGCTTACAGCAACTTTAGCCTCAACGGGCTGAGCTCCAACAGCAACCTGGCAGCCGGTGGCACCCAAAATACGCTGATTCTTGTGAACGGGCTTCCGTTGCCGAGTTACGGCTGGGCCGGCAGTACCTATCAACCTAACCTTAACGGCATCCCGTTGGCGGCGATCGATCATGTTGAGGTGCTAACCTCTTCCGCGGCGGCGATCTACGGCCCAAACGCAACCGGCGGCGTGATCAATATTGTTCTGAAAGCCAACTACTCGGGAGGTGAGTTGAGCTGGACCTACAACAACACGTTCAGTTCAGATGCTCCGATCCGAAACATTTCGCTGACCTTCGGCGAAAGCCTTGAGGGCGGCAAGACCCACTTCCTCTTCACGGCCAGCTATCAGACCGACAAAGGGCTTCGGCTCCAAGATCGCACCCAGATTCTCGGGCCCTACTCGTCGAAATTTTTTAGCGGGTATCCCGGCGGCGAGCTGGCCTATCTCGGGTTGACCACCAGCACGGGGGCAATTCCGACGACTGCGGCGACTGTCATATTGAATACCCCTGTGGTTCGCAGCGTCAACGGCACGCCGCTGATCCCAGGGAGCACTGCCACCCAGCTCCAGATTCCGGCCGGGTACATGGCCGGCAGCGGGCTTGCGCCCTTGCAGGCCAACCTCGGCAATTACAATCTCTCCCGTCCGAATGATGCGGTTGCCAATGGCATCGACGGCGCGCTGTATCCTCTTCTCCAAGGCCCCCAGGACAAGGCCATGGGTTTCTCTATCTCGCGGCAGATGACGCGCTGGCTGGAGCTGTTCACGAACTACTCCTACAATTCGGTGCTCAATATCGCTCAGGCTTCCTACAATTATGTTAGTGGCATCACGGTGCCGGCGAACGCCCCAGGAAACCCGTTTGGCCAGGCAGTTACGGTGTCGTCAGGCAACGTGGGTCCAACGCAGCCCGTAACTTACACCAATAACATCAATCGTGTGCTCTCGTTTGGCGCCAAGATTACATTACCGGACAACTGGAAAGGAGAATTAGATTACACCTGGGGTCTGTGCAACGTCTACGTCTATGAAAATCTTACGGAGCTGGATACGACGTCCCTACAGAACGCAGTTACCGCCGGAGCGGTCAACGTCTTGCAGGATTTGAGCATTTATCACATCCCTAATTTCTCCGAGTACAGCTCCGACAGCCAGCCCACTTCGCTCAATACGTTGCAATTCCGGGCGAGCGGACCGCTGCCCAAGCTCTGGGCCGTGATCCCAACTCTGTCGATCGGAGCCGGGAGCCAGCAAGACGGATCCGGATCCGGCAACGAATACATTTCGTATCCCGAACGCGCGACCTACGGTGCGGCGACCAGTGCCGTGACCACGTACCTCTATTTTCCCGGCGAGCAGGAGCGGCATGAGAGCGTTTATGCCGAGTTAGAGCTCCCCCTGGTGAGCAAGGCCAACGCGATCCCGGCCGTTCGCGGGTTGCTGCTGCAGGCGGTCGGGCGATATGACAGTTTTCAGGAGTTTACCACCAGCCCGGTCGACACTGTTACCAACACCCTGGTCAACGGAACGACCACCACCAGCCCCAATCTCCTGAATGGCCAGCCCGAGCCGTTGACCGCCAACCCGACGACTAAGTATGGCAAGTCGACCGGCACGGTGGGGTTCGAATATCACCCCGTGGACGACATGTTCTTCCGCTGGAGTTTTTCCACGGGATATGACGTGCCATCGTTCAATCAATTGATCGCTCCGATTTCCCAAGGCACGCAGGTCGAGCCGACCACCCCGGCCGCCGAGGTCAATCCGGGAGTGCCGACCACTTCTCCCTGGAGCTACAGTGCAGTGACCGATCCGGTTTCCAACACGACCTACTTTGTTCCCGTCGAGACCGGCGGTAACTCCAACTTGAAGCCCGAAACCTCGCATGGCATCGACTGGGGCGTTGTGTTTGAGCCGAAGTTTGTGCGCGGACTGCGGATTGCCGTCGATTACACTAAGGTGACCAAATACAACGATATCATTACTCCGACCACCGCCACCCTGATCCAGTACTCTGCGCAATTTCCCGGTCGAGTGCAGCGGTCGAGCCCGACCGGGCCGATTGTCTTCATTAACGACACCGCCATCAATGCCCCGGAGACCTACACCTCGGCCTATAACATCGAGATCGATTATTCGTGGAAGACTGCGTCTTTGGGCGATTGGAAGCTGACCGGCATCGCGAATTCCTGGCAGCATTACGATATCCAGTCCGTGATTGGCGGGCCGTTTGTCGAGCAACTGGGGAATCCCAATCTCAATGCTTTCGGGGGCGGTGCCGGCCTCGCAAAGTTCAAGGGAAACCTGGGGCTTGACTGGTCCAAGGGATCATTTTTTGCCGGATGGATGGCCCAGTATGTTGGACCCTACACAGAGGGATCCGAATATGGGCTGGGGGGATCCCTTTCCTATGAAGTGCAAACCGTGAATGGCTGGGTTTCAGGGCAGATCTATCATGACGTCTATGTCGGCTATCGGACCGGCAAGGCGGGCCCAGCCGCTCGCCTGTGGGGGCGAGCGCTGGCCGGCATCACCATCAGGCTGGGCGTGAACAATGTCTTCGACAAGATTCCGCCCTACGACGGAAGCACGGGGCTTTCGCAGTTATATAGCAGTTACGGCGATGCGCGGCTGGCGACGTACATCCTTTCGGTCAAGAAGGACTTTTAGTGGAGCCTGGACCGGGTGAAACTCGTACTTCGCGGCAATCGCGTGGACCGGCTCGACGCCCTTCAGGGCCTCAAGCCCAACCCGGGCTTTCAGATCGGGACTGTGCTGACGACGTTTCTTCGACATGGGGATCGTTCGACTGACTTTGGGTTAACGATCCGACCTGTCCAACTTTCGGGGACCAGCTCATTACGAGTTCGACTGATGTAACCCAATGATATGCAAGTTATTGAAATTGGAGGCGCGGGTCGGAATTGAACCGACGCATAGAGGTTTTGCAGACCTCGGCCTTACCACTTGGCTACCGCGCCTTATTTACTGCTGATTTAGGAACGAGCAGAGCGGGTCTTACTACGCGCGGGTGGGGGTGCACGGCAAACAAAAATGCAAGTCGCGCAAGCTCGCGTTGGCCAATCCCGGCTCTGCCCCAGGCCGGAGACGGCCGCAGTCCAAGATCCGCGATCCCGGGCCGCTCATGAATCCTCCTGCACTTAGCGTGCAGTTCTTGACAAACCGGGCGGTGCCCCCGACTTGCTCTCGGCCGCAGTTTTCAGGTTGAAAAGCTTAACGGCGTTCCCCCGTCCCATCTTTGCCCGATCAGGCTCACTGATCGAACAGTTATCAAACCAAGTCGCCGCTTCCTCGGCGCTTTCATAAGGGTAGTCGGTGGAGAACAGAATGCGGTCGGAACTGATTTCCAGCATCGTATTCAAGAGCGCTTGGGTTCGAAACAAACCGCTCGTGGTGATGAAGAAGTTATCTGAGAGGTAGTGGGACCAACCGGTCCGCAGACGCGCTGGGGCTGAGTTTTCCTTCACCATTAAATCCGACACGACGCCCCCAAGGTCGTCTCTGGGGACTTACCCGCCCTCGGGTCTTCGCGCGGGCGCTTCCTCCCCCATCGGCCTGCTAGGGGGACTTCGCTACCAGTTCCTGAAAAAATGGCTCGTAGTCCGAAGTCATTCGGACGGGCGCCCACCACGGGTCATACTTCAGTTCATAGGGATGGAGGTGCATCGCCCTGCCGCAGACCATGGCGCGGGGCGTGTCGCCGCAGGCCAAATAGTATCTGGCCAGATCGGCCGCGAGGTCGGGCTGCAACCCGTCGTGAGTGATGGCCTCGATCGGCGCGGCCAGCTTCGCGGCCTCTTCGCGCCGGCCAAGCCTCACCAGGGTCGTCGCCAGTTGGATCGCATAATGGCGCGTTTTGAAGGCATCATCGGAATCGTCTCTTATTTTTTCCCGAAGCACCGCTTCCGCGTCCTGCCAGTAAATGAGCGCACTCGACAAATGGCTTTGCTGGATTTCGGCCATCGCGTTCAGCCAAGCCACGGGTTGGGCCGCCAAGGAATCCTCCAAATAACGTCGGCTGGTGAGGGCGGTGATGCCCGCAACCGCCGCCGGATGGCCTTCGACCAAGCAGCCCAGCGCGGCATAATAAATGGCGCGGTCGTCCGCTCGATCTTCCAAGGGGAAGGTTTCGAGGGTGTTCAGCGCCTGCCGCATGTCGTTCAAGTCGCCGGTTGATTCGAGGTCAAAGCGCGCCTCGGCGATCAGCGCATAAGCCATGGGCTGAAGCGCCGAAATGCGGTGATAATGCGCGATCGCCAGCTCCGCATGCTGCTTGCCTTTGCCGTGTCGATAAAGCCACGTTTCGGCCCCCGCCAACTTGTAGAGCGGCAGGGGTTCGGTGGGAAAACGACGCGCGGTCGCTTGCACAATGGCAATGGCCTGCTCCGGATGACCCTGTTCCGCCAACGAGTCGGCCAACAACCCATAAGCGAGGAAATCTTCCGGAGCCGCTTGCACCGCTCTGCGCATCAGCGGTTCGGCCGCCGCGCCCGCTTTATTGTCAATCAATATCTCGCCCAAAGCCTCCAAGGCATCCGCCTGAGCGGGATTCAAGGAGAGGGCATGGTTGGCCAGTTCCTCGGCCTCCCGTTTGCGCGCCGCACCTTCATCCCAGTGGCGTTGAATGAAGGCAGCCTCGACCCAGGCCCGCGCGCCCCAGGCAGCCGCCGAATTCCTCTGCAACTCCGTCGCAGTCCGAGCGAAGTTTTCCGCGGCGACCAAGTCTTCCCGGTGAAAGTTGATCGTCCGGGAGAGATGGAGCGCGCGGGCGACGAGCGCGTCGGTTTGATCGGGCTTGACCGTCGCCCCGGCTCGCCAGCGAATCAGTCCGGCGATCGCCAAGGCGAGGACCAGCAGAGATCCGGCGATAAAAGCCAACTTGGCTACCCTCCGCCTCAGCCCCCAACCCGAATCGACTTTCTTGCCCGCCGCAACTGCCGTCAAATCAGCCAGCATCTGATCCGCGCTGGGGTAGCGCCGATCGCGCATCGGATCCGCTGCCCGCAGCACCACCCGATTGAGATTGGAAAAGGACACCTGATCCGGGTCATCCTCCCAGCCGGACGGCAGCCGCGGAAATTCCGCCAGGTCCAGTCCGGTCGTCAGCTCGTAAAGCACCCGCCCCAAGCTGTACACGTCGGCCGCCGGCGTGCCGGGCCCTTCAGGCGGGATATAGCCATCGGTTCCGACATAGGTGAGCGCCTCAGTCGCGGTGGCGACCAGGCCGATATCGGCGAGCTTCGGCTGTCCTCCCACGAAAACAATGTTGGCCGGTTTGATATCGCGGTGGACGAGTCCCCGCGAATGCAGAGCCGACAGCGCTTGCGCCAGCGCAATTCCGATCGCGGTGCATTCCGCGGTGCTGAGCCGGCGCCGCGCGGCTCGGCGGCCGGCCAGCGTCGCCGGCTGGTAAGCGGCCGGATCAAATGCCCGGCCGACGCGGACGTCGTCGGCCAATTCCATGACATAGTAAAAGAATCCGACGTCCTCGTTTCGCCCGACATGCAAAACGGCCAGTTGCGACGGTTCCTTCACCGAGATGGCCGCAAACTCCTTGAGCCCCCGAAACTCACGCTCAAAGGGTCCCGCTTCGCTAAACTTGCTCCGGGAGATGATCTTGACCGCCCGATAAACCCCGGTGATCGCCCGCGCCAGCCAAACCTCGCCATAAGCGCCGCGACCGATCAATCGGATCAATTCGTATTCCGGAATCGGCGGGGCGGATGGCCGATCGGCGGGTTCCAAAGAATTCATGATCTTGGCGCGCGCCTCGCTGGCTCAGCCCAGCGTGGCGCCGAGACGCTTCAGCTCGGCTCTAAGCTGTCCGCCCAGGCGATGGTTGATCACGTAAACCGAGGCGAGCGAGATCCCCAGCTTTTTCGCGGCCTTGGCCGCCGGCCAAGCTTGCCGCGTGCATAACTCAAACACCTGGAAATGGGCCGACTTGGCCTTGAGCGCAATTCGCGCCATCGCCGCGTCGATCAAGTGAGCCCGCCATTCCTCGTCCCACGCTCGCTCCACCTCCTCGCCATCCGGGACTCGTTCGATCGTGCGGGTGCGTTCGGGCTGCTCGGCCGACCGGCTGCTTTGATGTCGTGGCGGCTGGCGCGCCCGCTCGCGCCACTTATCCGTCACTTTCCACCGGGTCAGATTCATGAGCCAGGTGCGAAAAGAGCCCGGCTGCGCCAGTGCCTCAAATTCGGCGATCGTTTGGGTCACCCGAATGAACACATCCTGCCGCACGTCCTCGGCTTCCTCGTGGCTCAGGCCCGATCGCCGCGCCAGCCGATAGACCAAACCTTGATAGAGCGAATAAAATTCCCGCCAACTGGCGCTGTCGCCCGCCTCCCGGACGCGCGCTAGCAGCGTCACGCGGGTTGCCAAATCATCGCGGGTTTCGCCGTCGGGCATGTCCGGGAGGCTAAGTCCACCGAAAACTACGTCACGCGGAAAATAAATTGACGATTTTTGTAAGAATCGTCCGGGAGCCTTCGTTTTCCCTCCCGTAACCATCAACTAAAATCTCAAAACCATCCTCAAGATCATGAAAAACATCTCCTCCCTCCGCACCTTGTTCCTGCTCTCGCTCATCGCCGCTGCCGGTTCTGCCGTTCAAGCCGCCGACCTCGACGCCAAGCTGTCCGCCCAACTCGGCGCCCAGGGCGAAATTACTGTCCGCGAAGCCGGTCCCTACGTCCACGTGGGCTCCTACCGCATCTGGGTTTCTTCGCATTTGGGCCGTCCCGCCTCGGTGCTGCCGGACGGCACCTGGCTCTATCGCAACTTTCAGGTCGAAGCCAGCGTGGTGGGCGGCACGTTGGCCGTTTCCTTCCACAACGGCAGGGTGGTGAACCTCAAGCTCCTCACGAACGCGCGAGTCGCCGAATTGACCTCCCACCAGCCGCAAACGAGCTTGATCGCTTCGCGCTAGCGAAAATCCGGTGCGACCTCAGGCTCATAGCCTGAAGGTCGCCGGTTCAGCGCGGTTTCACTTCCGAATACCTGGAGCTGCTTAAATCCCCCTCGCCATGATCACACGAGGAGCGGCAGATGCGTGCTTCGGTTTCTAACTTGCGGCCCACCGGCGGTGAGCCCATCACCCGAGCGTGCAGGCCGGCAAAAAGATTGTCGTCATCCCGGATATTCACGAGGCAAATAACCTCGACCGGGTGGAGACTGCGATTCGCCGCGAAGAGCCTGATTTGACGGTCTTCCTTGGCGATTTTTTCGACCGATGGGATGATACCCCGCGAGATGCAGGTCGTACGGCGGAATGGCTTGCCCAGAGCATCGGGCAGCCCAACCGGGTCCATCTCTTCGGCAACCATGACCTTCCCTACGCCTTTCCGGGATGTCCGGCATTTAAATGCCCTGGCTGGACACCCCAGAAATATGAGGCGACCAGAGGCTATCTATCCGGAACGGCTTGGGCATCCCTGACGCTGGCCCACTGGGAAGGCGACCTCCTGTTTACGCATGCCGGCTGGTCAAGGAACTCCATGCGGGCCGAGGCGGCATTGCCTAAAGACCCACGCGCTTTTCTGGATGACCAGATTTCAGAAGCGTGGTCAAAGCTCCCCAGCGGCGGTTACCATTGGGTCTTTCTGGCCGGAAGCGGTCGCGGCGGCCCGAACCCGTGCGGAGGTCTGACTTGGTGCGATCTGCGCGAATTCCGCGCGATCCCAGGCATCAATCAGATCTTTGGGCACACTCCGGGAAACCCTGGCCCTATACCGAACGAGTACGGGGTCGAGAATTGGATATGTGACACTACCGACAGCAGACGCGGCGTACGCCATTACCTGCTGGTGTCTAACCACTCCATCACCGCCCATTGGCTCGACGGAACTCCCGTCCGAAAAAATAAGAGCGGCGTGCTGGATTTTCACACGCGGCCAGCCAGTCACCTTGGCGCCTACTTCCCCCGGCTGTTTCCAGCCGATCAGTTGCACGAATGAAGTCCTCTTCCGATCTCGATTTTTTCGAAAGACTTCAGCGCGGGATCCGCAAGGGCGTGTCGATTGCTTTCGACGCCCATTTTAAAGCCGGACGAAACGCGGTCGTCTTCCATAACGGCCGGATCGTCGAACGGGCGCGGGGGACGGCGGCCCTCGCCGGCGACCCGGCGTTCGAGCCCACCACGGGCTGACTCAGCCGAATACCTTCGGGATCTTCAGCTGCGCCGCGTCGAGGCGGGCGGTGATGGTGCGGACTTCGTCGGGCGTGAGGACGATGCGACCGGCGGCGGCATTTTCCTTCGCCTGGAGGGGATGGCGGGCGCCGCAGAGGACGTGGGTCACGCCCGGCTGTTGCAGCGTCCAGGCGATGACGAGCTGGGCGAGGGAGACACCGTGCGCGCGCGCGATGGGCTCGATGGTCCCGAGGAAAGCGTTGACGGACGTGATGGCGGCATCGGAGAAGCGCGGATTGCCGCCCCGCATGTCCCCGGCCGGGAAGACGCGCAGGGGGGTCATCTTGCCGGTGAGCAGTCCCATCGCGAGCGGAGAGTACGCCAGCACCGCGACGCCGCGTTCCGCGCACACGGGGAAGAGCGTCCCGGCCAGCTCGCGGTCGACCATGCTGTAGATCTCCTGCGCGGATGCGACCGGCCCGCACGCGAGGTAGGCCTCGAGCTGCGCCGCGTTGACGTTGCTGACGCCGATCGAGCGAATCTTGCCCGCCCGCTGGCATTCGAGCAAGGCTTCCATCGTGGCCGCGATCGGGGTCGTGCTGTCCTGCCAGTGGGTCTGGTAGAGGTCGATGTGGTCGGTGCCCAGCCGTTGCAGACTCGCGTCGATTTCGCGGCGGATCGAGTCCGGCCCCAGGAAACGCCGAACCACCCCCTGCGGGCTCTCGAAAAAGAAATCGCCGCCCGTCCCGCCCCACACCAGTCCGCCCTTGGTCGCGAGGACCACCCGGTCCCGCCGTCCGCGGATCGCCCGGCCCACGATCTCCTCGGAGCGCCCGAAACCGTAGATCGGCGCGGTGTCGACTAGGTCGATGCCTTCGTCGATGGAGGCCTGAATGGCGGCCACGGCCTGGGCGGTATCCGAGCCGCCCCAGCCGTCGCCGCCGATCGCCCAGCAGCCGAGGCCGATGGCGGAACATTCGGGGCCGTGTCGGCCCAAGGGTCGTCGGAGGGTGGGTGCCATGGGGGCGGGAGTGGGCGGATTCACGGGCAAAGCAGGCCGCGAGCCAGAATGCCCGTGGCATGGACCGTGCTCACCGGTGCCGTGTCCCAAGATCCTCGCTCGGGCGGAATCGTCGCGCCCGATTTCGTGCCCCCTCGGTCGGCCGCCGCCATCCCGCGCTACACGCCCGAGGGCCCCGATTGCACGGCGCGTTATTTTGCGAACCCGCCGCTGGCGTTCATGGAGGCGTATCGGCAATTGGGACCGATCTTTCGCTGCCGGTTCATCGGGCGGGAGGTGGTGGCGATGGGCGGACTGGCCGCCAACGAATTCATCTGGGGCCGCAACGAGCTGTGGGATTACCATGCGACCAACGCCCATTTCCGCGAGCAGTTCGACGAGACCTATCTGAACCAGCTGGAGGGAGCGGCGTTCGTCAAAAAGCGCCGGCGCACGGTCCAGGGCTTCAAGCCGAGCGTGCTGCTGGCGCACGCACCGGGCATGAGCCGCGTGTTGTTCGAAGAGGTGGACGCGCTGGCGGGGGAGGAGGTGGAGCTGCGGTTGCTGTGCATGCGGCTGATCATCTGCATGACGGGGCGGGTGCTGATGCAGACGCAGCTGCCGCCCGGGCTCGATCGGACGATGGCGATCAGCAATCGCGATATGCTGCGCGCGCCGACCCTCGGGCGGTGGCGGCATCTTTTTTATTGGAAGCCGACGCGGATCTGGCGGCGGCGAAGGATTTTTCGGTTTCTTGGGCGGTTGCTGGACGAACGGGCGGCCCACCCGGCGGCGACGGAGGACATCCTGTCGCTGATTTTGGCGGCGCACCCGGCGGGCGAGCCGCCGATCCCGCGCCAGGAGCTGATCTACGATCTCTCGCAGCTCTTCATGGCGGGGTCGACCACGACGTCCCAGGTGATCCTGTGGACGCTGCTTTATCTCGACCGGCACCCGGAGTGGGCCGCACAGGTGCGGGATGAACTGCGGACGTGGGATCCGAACGCGTTCAGCGGGATGGCGGCCTTCCCCAAGCTGCGGGCGACGCTGCTGGAGATCGAGCGGCTGTGTCCGCCGGGGGCGACCGTCACGCGGATCGCGGCGCGGGATTTCGTGTACGAGGGCTATCGGGTCGAGCAGGGGACGCCGGTCCTCCACCTCCAGACGCTCTGCCATTACCTGCCCGAGGTGTATGCGGACCCGCTGAGCTTCCGACCGGAGCGATTCCTGGAGGATCCGGCGCTGCCGCCCAAGTTCGCCCATGGGCTGTTCGGTGGAGGGAATCACGGCTGCGTGGGGCAGCCGCTGGTGCGGGTGCTCACGCCGATGCTGGTGGCAAATCTGGTCACCCGCTACGATCTGGTGTTCCGCCAGCCGGTGTCGCTGAAGGGCAAGCTCGATGTCGTGTACACGCCCGCCGAGCCGCAACTGTGGGGGCGGCTCATTCGCCGATGAGCGCGCCGACGGAGCCGGCGCCGCTGCTGCGCCCGTCGCTGGCCGAGCTCGCGGCGCGGACCGAGCGGGCCATGATCATCGGGATCGGCGGCGGCGGCGATGTGATCCAGGCGCTGCCCGTGGCCCGCTACCTGCGGCTGTTCGGGGTGCGCGAGCTGTGGATCGGCGGAGTGGGCTGTTCGTGGTGGACGCCGGCGGGGGAACCGGTGTCGGCGGAGGCCGGGGCCTGCGTGATCGGGCCGACCGTGTACGACGTCGAACAGCTGGCGCCCGCGGAGGCGTGGGCGCCGGGCATCGTCGGGGTGAGCCGGGCGTCGAGCCTGGCGGGCCGTCAGCCGGCCGAGGCGGTGCTGGCGGAGGTGTTGCCGGGTCATCCGTTCGTGGCCGGACTGACGGGCGGGGCGGTGGGTTTGCGGCGCGGTCTGAGCCAGGTGATCGCCGAGCGGGGCATCGGTCTGGTCGTGGCGGTCGACATCGGCTCCGACTCGTTCCACGACGGGCGCGAGGCCAGCAAGGCGCGGACTTCGCTGGTGGATTTCATCGGCCTGGCGGCGCTGACGGGGCTGGCGGTGCCGGTGGTGTACGCGCTGGCCGGATACGGCGCGGACGGCGAAATGCAGGGGGAGGAGCTGGACGAGCGGGTGGGACGGGTCATGCGGGCGGGCGGGTATCTCGGCGCGAGCGGACTGACGCCGGCGGACGTGCGCGAGATGGAGGCGGCCTGCGCGCTGTATCCCGATCCGGTCGAACCGATCTCCGCGCGCGCGGCGCGGGGCGAACTCGGGCTGCGCAATGTCGCCACCCACGGCCCCTGGGGCACCGTGATCCGGGTCACGCCGCTCGCGGCGGTGGTGCTGCACTTCGATCCGGGGGTGATGGTGGCCGAGGCCTGCCGGGGGGTGGCGGCGCTGCGGGAGACGACCAGCCTCGCGGAGGCGGAACGCATCTTCCGGGATGAGCTGGGCGAGATCCCGGAGACGAGGTTGCAGCCGATGATCCGGTTCTTCCAGGGCTGAGGGAGGAGCATCGCCATGGCCGATTTCACCTCGTCTTCGCCCGCCTCGTCCGCGCCGCCGGCCGCCCCGAGCGCTGGGTCGGATGCGCTGGGCCGGCACCCGGGCGGCGGGCAAAGTCCCGCGTGGTGGGTGGCGGGGGATCTCGACGGGTTCTTTGCGCTGTTCATCGACAATCTGCTGCTGCTCATCCTGATCGCGACGCTCTGTCCGACCGTCTGCGGACTGCCGCTCGCGCTCGTGTTCGGCCGGATCCTGCCGGGCGCGGCGCTCTCCATCGGCGTGGGGAATCTCTTCTACGGCTGGCAGGCGCGCCGGCTGGCGCGGCGCACGGGCCGCACGGACGTCACGGCGCTGCCCTACGGCATCAACACGATTTCCGTGATCAGCTTCTGCTACTACATCATGGCGCCCGTGTATGCGCGAACCCATGACAGCGACCTCGCGTGGCGCATGGGCCTGTTCGCCTGCTTCGTCACCGGCCTGATCGAGGTGGCGGGGGCCTTTGGCGCGGACTGGCTGCGGCGGCATACGCCCCGGGCGGCGCTGCTCTGTCCGCTGGCGGGCATCGGCCTGACGTTTCTCGCGGGGGATTTCGCGTTCCAGATCTTCGCGCAGCCGCTGATCGGGGCGATTCCGATGCTGCTCGTGCTGATTGCCTACGCGGGGCGGCTCCAGCTGCCGGGGCGCGTGCCGGCCGGGTTCGTGGCCGTGGCGGCGGGGGTCGGCGCGGCCGCGGTCTGCCAGCGGATGGGGTGGAGTCATTTCGCCCCGCCGGCGGTCGCGGGGACGATCGGCCTCACGCCGCCGCTGCCGGTGAACGTGCTGGCGCTGATGGCGTCCGCGGAGGGGTGGCACTACTTCGCGGTGATCCTGCCGATCGGGATCCTCGGGGTGCTGTCGTCGATCCAGATCCTGGAGAGCGCCGAGGCCGGCGGCGACCGGTACGAGACGCGGTCCTCGCTCCTGATGAACGGGCTGGGCACGATCTGCGCGGCGGCCTTCGGCAGCACGTTCACCACGGCGTTGTACATCGGCCACCCCGCGTGGAAGTCGCTGGGCGCCCGGTCGGGGTATTCGACGGTGAACGGGCTGGTGATCATGGCGCTGTGCCTGTGCGGCGGAATGTCGGTCGTCGTCCGCGTGATTCCCGTGCCGGCGGCCCTGGGCATCATGCTTTGGATCGGCCTGGTGATGGTGGCGCAGGCGTTCCAGGCGATTCCGGGCCGCCACGCGCCGGCGGTGGCGTTCGGGCTGATTCCCGGTTTGGGGGCGTGGGCGCTCGCGCTGGTGCAGACGGCGCTGGCGGGGGCGGGCGCGACGCTGTTTTCGGCCGGACCGCAGCTCGCACGGATCGGCTTCCATCTCGACGGCATGGTCGCGTTGAGCCAGGGGTCGCTGCTCTCGTCGATGGTGCTGGGCGCGCTGGTGGTCCTGGTGGTGGAGCGCGAATTCCTCAAGGCCGCGGCCTGGGCGCTGGGCGCGGCCGGGCTCGCGTTCTTCGGGGTGATCCACGCGGGGCGCGTGACGGCGGACGGCCTCGTCAATGTCTTTGGCTGGGCGGCGGCGCCCCAGTTTGCGGCGGCGTATGCGGGCGCGGCGGCGGTCCTGCTGGCCTGCCAGGCCGCGCAGCGGCGCGGCTGGCTGCGCGACGCCGGTCCCGGACACTAACCGGGATATTTGGCGCTTCGGGAAATATTCGGCCTAGGCCGCCGCGCGGCCCGGGAGATGGGGCAGCGCGATCCCGGCCAGCACGAGCGCGACCCCGGCGATTTGGGCGGGGCCGATCCGTTCCCCGAGCAGCACGGCCGAAGTCGCCACCGCCACCGGCAGTTCGGTCGAGGCGAGAATGGAACCGAGTCCGCTGCCGGTGCGGGGCAGGAAGCGCAGCGTCAGGAACACCGGTACGACCTGACCGAATACACCGAGCCCCAGCAGCCAGACCGCGGCGCGTCCGGCGGGGTGGACGGCGGGGAGCAGCGGCCAGCCGGCGGCGGCGGCGACGGCCAGGGTCAGCGCGGCGCCCACGAGCGAACAGGTCAACGAGCGGAGCGCGGGCGTGCCGGAACCGCCGAGTCGGGCGGTCAGGGCAAAGAAGGCCGCAAAACAGAACGCCGCCAGCACGGCGAAGGGCGCCCCGCGCAGGTGGGCGGCGTCGGCCTGCTTGAGGAAGTCGGCCGCCACGGCGGCGCCGATCACGATGAGGGCCGCCGAAGCCCACTCGCGCGCCGTCGGGGATCGGCGCGTGATTGCGAAGGAGAGGATCTGGCTGAAGGGCACGTATAGGAAGAGCAGGGTCGCGCCGATCGAAACCGGCCCCAGGCGGTAGGCCCAGAACAGGGCCAGCGGCACGCCGCATCCGAACACCCCCGCGAGCAGCAGGCGGCCCCAGAACCGGGGGTCGGCCCTCGGGCCGAGGCCCTGCAGCGCCACGGCTCCGCCGAAGACAGCCGCGGCGACCAGGTACTCGCCGAGCACGAGCTGGGGGAGGGTGAAGCCGGCGGCGAACGCGAGTTTGATCGCCGGTCCGTGCAAGCCCCACGTCGCGCCGACCAGGGTCATCATGCCGCAGCTCAGCGCATCGGGTTTCTTCATCAGCGGGCGAAAGCAGGATCGGGACCGGTCGGGAGTAATCGCCAAAGTTCCCGAATAATTTCGCCGGTGTGCCCTTTGCGGCTACTCGTGTCCTTTTGGCATCGGAGCTGCTGTTGGGCTCCTCCGAATGACTACAACCAAACGTAATGGAATCAGTTATGTCCGGCGGGCCCGCCCCGGGGCTGCTGCCCTGATCGCGGGTCTGGCGCTGGCGTTGCCGCGCCTGGGCGCCCAGACGGCCGCCACGACGACACCCGCTGCGCCGGCCAGCGATGTGACCACCCTGGAGAAGTACAACGTGAGCGACGTGCCGATCGATCAGCAGATTCTGCCGACGTCGCGGCCGTTCTCGTCGGTCTACGGCTTCGATGACGATATCCTCTCGGTGCCGCGCAACGTGACCATCGTTTCGCGCGAGCAGATGGACGACATCAACATCCAGGACGTCACCGAATTCAGCAAGCTGACCTCGAGCTCCTTCACCGATTCGAACTTCGGTTCGCCGGCCAATCCGACGATCCGCGGGCAGGCGGCGGACTATTTCGTCAACGGAATGCGCCAGCACGTCGGCGACAATGGCGACGGCATGCCGGTCGACTTCAATTCGGTTGAATCCGTCAACATCATCCCCGGGCCCGCGACGGCGGTGCAGGGCGCGTCCGCGTACGTCGGCGGCTATGTCGACGTCATCACGAAGCAGCCGTTCTTCAACGGCGCCCATGGCTTCATCAGCGAGACCACGGGTTCCTACGGCACGTATCGCTGGACGCTCGACTACGGCGCGCCGGTGAATTCGAAACTCGCCTTCCGCTTCAGCTACTCGGGCGAGGACAGCACGGGGTACTGGTACGACTGGATCAAGGAGACGTCGGCGTTCTATGGCGCGATGACGTTCAAGCCGAGCGACAGCTATGAGCTGTTCATGACGGTCAACGCGTTCATCGCCGATTACCGCGAGAATTTCGGGATCGACCGGCCGACCCAGGCGCTGATTTCCAATGGGCTGTACCAGACCGGGACGAACATCAATAACGGCACCAAAGCGACCTCGGCCGATCCGCAGAATGCGCTGAACGTCACCAGCAGCAACACGATCAACTGGGGTCCGGTCATCCCGGTCGATTACCGCGAAGTCGCGAACGGGCCGTACAGCCACGCCCATGGCCAGGAGTACAACTGGCAGGCGGTCCAGACCTTCAAGATCGCGCCGGACTTCAAGATCGTGAACAACACGGCCTTCAGCTACACGAAGC
>Ga0116230_10000461_pt1 | contig 35649 bp, 31 predicted proteins | sample S1TSphfallax_3_FD_88678 | JGI IMG/M metagenome (GOLD analysis project Ga0116230, IMG submission 88678) | Host-associated microbial communities from peat moss isolated from Minnesota, USA - S1T2_Fd - Sphagnum fallax MG | ecosystem: Host-associated > Plants > Peat moss > Unclassified | place... | reverse complement strand
TTCCAATTTCAATACATAAAGAAAGTGGACAAAGGACCTTTTGCTTCAGTAAAGATCCCCATATCATCAACATTTGAAACTATAACTACCTTCCATAAATTTGCAAGGTATCTCTTTTTTTTTTAAAACTTCTATCTTTCTCGCTCTTGCTTTCACATTTAAAGTGAGTCAATGCAAGAAATTGTATTAAAAAAATTGAAGGTTCTTTACACAATATAGAGAGAGAGAGAGAGCCTGCCTTCCACAAATTTTGACAACCAGCCTGCAACTCAACCTATCGGCCTCATGATGATAGATAAGGAACCTCAAATTGTGAAAGGGTCTATGTTGAGACCCCCTTCTCCTGTACCATTGGCCTCTGGTACCACATAGGAACCAAACATGGGTCTTGGACCCAATACGTAGCAAGGGCCTCGTTGCTATGAAAGCTTTTAAAAAGGATCCCCATATGGGTCTTGGACCCAATAGCTAGCAAGGCCATGTTGGTATGAAAGCTTTTAAAAAGGATCCCAATACTAAGAAGACTAGGTTTGGAGCTTGCATGCCTGCCTAGTACCTTCACAAGTCCATTAGTACCATACCAGACAGACTACTGGATTCTGGTATGAAAGAATTCCTCAAAAGTATGCCGCAATGTCAGGACCAGCTGAAAAGTCCGTAAGTAGTGTGACTCATAGTCCATACCAGACCCACACTTGATTCGTACCATTTCATGACATTTTATTATTATGAAACTTTCACAAGCAAAAAAAATGTGGTGTGCACCCAACAAAGACTTGTGACTCCAAAAGCAAATTCAATGGGAGTGGTTGGACCAAGGGGAGTCAAAAAGACTTGACTAGACTCAACAAGACTATCCTTGGAAGATCTTTGCTTCAAATTGAGCAATTTTGTTTTTGTTTTTAGTTTTTCTCAGACAAAACGGTCAAATTCTATGTGGGTTAGCAAGTCTTTGATAAAGATCACCAACCCTTGGAAGGAAAGAAGGAAGGAAGGAAGAAGAGCTTCCAATTGAGCAAGCAAACTGTTTACACACCCAAAACTGTGGTGCAGAAACTTTGATCAATCACCAAACCTCATAAGCTTTTCTTTTTTTTTTAAATTGAGAAACTTTCCAAGCAAAAAATTCAGCAACAAACTTCTTTCTCTTTTTTTTCCACCCCCTTTTTTCTCCTTTTTTTCCCCCCTTTTTTTTGGGTGAGGATGAGGAGGCTTCTTATGGTGTCTGCAACAAATACCTACAGGACTTTGGTTCCTATTTGAGATCTTAAAACGAGATCTTGAGATGTCATCTTGAAACCTCAACCACCTCCTGCTTCTAGCTCTCTCTCTCTCTCTCTCTCTCTCTCTCTACCTTTGCAGTCAGTCTCTGCTGCTGCCCACTGCAATTGCTGCCTTCAGCACTCTCTTCTTCAGTTTCTCTTCTTCTAACTCTGTTCAAAGAAGAGTTCAAAAGAGAAAACCAAACAAGGGGGAAAGAGCTTTGTGTAGTTTCTGTTCTTGTAAAAGTAGAAGCTTTTTTTTTTAAGGCTTTCCCTTGAAGAAGTAAGTAAGTTGAGAGGTGTGGTGGCACTCTCTCTCTCTCTCTCTCTCTCTCCCTCTCTGGGGCTTTTTTTTCTCCCCCTCCTTTTCTATTCTGTGTTTGGGTAGTCCAGACTTTGCATCTAGCCTTGGGGATCATTGGGTCTTTCTTGGGGGTACTTAAGAAATTCATTCTTTTGAGATTCTTGTGTGTTGTGGTTGTGAATTTGGAGAGGTGGCAGATTGGGGCACAGATTTTTGTTTTCTATTTTTTCTTGGGACCGGGGTGGGGGGGATCCATAGATTGATTTGGAGTATACTGCATTTGGAGGCAGGCATTTGGGGAGTTGGGTTTTGGAGAGACTGAGGAAGTTGAGTGAAGAGAAGAACAAAAACAAGAAAGAAAGATGTCAACAATGAGTAGCAGATTGTCAACAAGAGTGCTGGAGACTAACACCCCTGTCATGGTTGAGGTATCTATTCTCCTCTTCTGCTCTGCCGATTGCTGTTTGCTGTTGTTGTTGGAGTAATGTTCGATCATGGTGTAAAAACTCAAACTCCCATGAAATGGAAATGGAGCTTAGTCTTCCTTCTTTTCTATTTGGGACTTGCAAAAGAATTCCTCCCTCCCTAGAATCAATTGGCACAAAAGGTCTGGTGGTACAGGATGTGGGTATGTTTCCAGACTTGATCATCATCATCAGCTTGATGCCAATTTGATCATGGGGATATCTGCTGGAAGGATGGGCTGGTTGGCTGGCTTCCCTGTCATATTCCTCTCTTCTTGTTGCTTTATCCTTTTTTCTATGATCATCCTCTGGTGACCTAACTTCAACATCCTGATTGTCATCAGCCAACAACCTAAGACACCCAATCCTGAGTGAGTTTTCTTGTACCCCCAACATCACAAGGACACCCAATTCCAAGCAAGTTTTCATGAACCCAAAATCACAAGGCTGAAATTGAAATCCTCTTAAACCAAGGAGATAGCTCTCCTGACCCCTTCCTCCCTGGTTGGCATTCAAATCTTTGTACCACCACCACTGTGTTGTGAACTCCATTTTCTGGACATAACCTCAATGAAGCACACACACCTGTACCATGGCAAAATGACTCCTATTGGGAGAACCCAACACTAGTACCGGTCCTCCTCCTCTGTTCAGATGTATGTTTTCATTGAGACTTGAACCAAGGTTTACTTGATAATCAATCAATTTGCAGGAGAAAGGTCTCAAATTATGTACCAACCAGTAGGGACCCATTCATTCATGTGCTCAAAACATGAGCAGAAAATATAAAAGAGTGATGAGAAGGTGGTGGAAAAAACATTGAATTCAAAGTGAGGTGTGCAAAGATTTTTGTGTGTCTGTTTTATTGACAATAGACAAGGAAGCATCACCAAGTGATGAAATTCTCTCATTTCTGATTCCATTTGAGTAGGAAATATCCGTTGATGTTTTTTATGTTCACATTGGTGGCACTTTGCAGATGCAAGATTTGCTGCGAGGAAGAACGAATATGCTTTCATTGGGTCAGGTGCAGTACCTGAGATCTTATGCCCAAGTTCTCCTATAAGAAACCTTTCAAAAGAAAAATCTGTGATTTGTAGTTAGAACTCATTTCTGGAGTCTGTCAGTCCCTGTTCTCCTTTTGGGTTTCTTTTGTTTGTTTGAGGCTTCAAGGGATGCTGATACACTGCAAATGGGGAGGGAAGACAGGGAATAGTGCACTGGCAACCTCCCGAAGAAGCACTAGAAAAAGTGAGGGGCTTAATAGATGAGCCTGCAACAAGTAACTACGGTGCTGATGAAGGCCTACCCGAGCTTCGTGCTGCACTACTAGAAAAGGCATATGTTATAGAGAAACACTGATCCTTGGGTGAAACTCTGCAAATGGTCATTTCTTGTTATGACTTTGTGTGTTCCCCTCACTAGTATTAAGTCAGGCTTTTTCAGCAGACAGTTCAACAGACAGTTAAATTTTTGCTGAATTTGATGATGGCTCAGCTGAGACTTTGATTTGTGGACCCTCCTTGTTTGACAGCTAAAGCATGAGAACAAGCTTATGAATTCCGCAGTGATGGTCACTGCTGGTGCCAACCAGGTTAGGCCGGAAATGAGCTGGAAACCTCTTCACTCTCTTCCTACCTGCGTTACTGATGGGCTGGCTATTTTGTTCTGATTCCTGTGTGGATGGATATTGCAGGCATATGTAAACCTGGTCCTTGCACTGTGTGACCCGGGAGATTCAGTGGTTATGTTTGTGCCCTACTATTTCAATGCATACATGGCCTTCCAAATGACGGGCATCACAGATATAATCCTTGGTTGCAGCAATCCTGATACTATTCATCCAGATGCAGGTTCTCCCTTCCCTTTCCAATGATGCCAGGATGCATAGTGTCAATTTTATTATAGGCTATGGGATTGATTGTTGATTTTTGACCTGCTGGTATTGCAAAATGTTGAAATGCCTCTAGACAACGACTGCAGTTTTGGCTCACAACAACAATACACCATGCACAGTCCTTTGCTTTTTGTCCCCTGTTGTGTATTGTTAATTTTTTTGGGGTGCGTTGGGTTTATTTGGAATTGGGCAACACACTCAGATTGGCTGGAAAAGGCGCTGAAAGTGACAGATGGAAAACCTGTCCCAAAGGTGGTGACTGTTGTAAATCCTGGCAACCCAACAGGGACTTATGTCCCTGAGCCACTTCTGCAGGTAATGCTTTTCCAAGGGGAAGAAAAAAAGGGATGATGATTTTATCGTAGTTGTCTTTGAAGTCTGATTTGTTGCTGGACTTGAAAAATGACAGGCTCAATTTTGATAGTGGGGGTGTGATGGAAGTGCACTCACTGACTGCAATTTTTGTGTTGTTGGGTGGCGAAATCAGAGAATATCCGAATTGTGTCGAAATGCTGGATCATGGCTAATCGTGGATAATACTTATGAGTATGTGAACATCATCCCCCTTCAGCCTTGTCACAATGATCATGCCCACTGTTGCAGGGTTTAGGGTTTTGTAGGGGCTATATGCCTCTGTCACAAAGGATTTGCATCAATGATTTTCTTCCTTATTGATAGGATCTTTGATGGTGCAAGAGATTTCCCAAGCATTGAGCTGGTGTTTGAATATTGGAACCTAGTTTTCATTAAAGCTAACTCGCTTGTTGTCATGCCCAGATACTTCATGTATGATAATCATAAGCATGTTTGTGTGGAAGGAGATCACGTGATTAATATTTTCTCTTTCTCTAAAGCCTATGGCATGATGGGATGGAGGATTGGCTATGTAAGTCCTGTTCACAAACCCCTCTTTCTGACACAGAAAGTAATGATATAAGGGTTTAGGATTTAGGTGGTATTAGTACACTGTCTCGGCTAAGTTGCTGTAGACTTGTGTGATCTGATCTGCTGTTTAGGAGCTGGAAATGTCATGTCAGGAATAGATGCTGTAGCTAGAACCAATTGCGCATGTTTGGGCTTGAACCTTCAAAGGGTTGTAACTTTGAGTGGTTCTGTTATGTAACACTGCTAGCTAGTTGCAGCAAAGTGGAAGTGACTGGCCATAAGATCTGAAATTCATCCCTCTCTGGCTTGTCTTCTGTGCAGATTGCATATCCATCATCTGTTCATGGCTTTGGCGCACAATTACTCAAAGTGCAAGACAATATTGCCATTTGTGCATCAATAATTGGCCAAAAGTTGGCTATAGCAGCGCTACAAGTGGGTCAAGACTGGGTATTTGAGAGGGTGAAAAAATTAGGAGATAATCGTGCACTGGTTATTGATGCCCTGTTGCCTCTCGGAGAGGAAGCTGTGAAGGGAGGTGAAGGAGCAATGTATTTTTGGGCAAGGCTACCCGAAGCATTTTCTGACGATGTGGCAGTTGTTCATTGGCTTGTCAAGCGGCACCGCATCACTGTCATACCTGGCACTGCCAGTGGATGCCCCGGGTTTCTTCGTGTGTCCTACGGAGGTCTCACTTTCACAAATTGTCAGGCTGCAGCTGCACGACTTAAAGTGGGACTGCAAGAGCTTGTAAGTAAAGGTATGGTAGCCTGATTCAAGAAGCAACTCCTTTCTGTCAAACACCCATCAACCCATTTAGCTGCTAAAACCCGAGATTCAACTCCCTTGTCGTAAAATTATTGGAGTTTTCAATCAGAAAATTCCACATTCAATTTCTTATTGACTTATAATAAAAAGGACTAATACAAAAAAAGAGAACCAACTTCTTTTACGTGCTTTGTTCAAGTTGCTAGAAGCAGACTGATTTGAATGTAAATCAGCTGAGACTGACCTCAACCTTCCAGATCCCACTTTTTTCAAAAAGTTTGGAAGAAATCATACTTTTGAAAACATATTTCATCCACCATTACAACAAGCACAAGAATGGTTTACATGAGAAAGACAATATCTAATTTTGAGCAAAAAAACTATATTTATTTGAAAACTATAACCTATGTCAAGCCAAATGTACATAATATCACGCTAAAAGTGACGGTAGCCTTAAATAATCAACCACTTTGTTCAATCCACTTTTCCAAGTTTATAAGTAAGGATGGAGGAGAAACTAACACTATACATTAAAGTTTTTTGTAAAGTCATTTAAACACAAGCTGGAACCTTGTGTTTGAGTGGAGCATTGGTTGTAGCCTTAAACTTGGCATGAGAGTCTTACATTCCATGTCAAGCTCAAACCTCTTATTTGCGTTGAGATCCTATGCAAATCCTTATTTCATGCTAAGTTCTTCTACTTGTCTTTTTGTCACATGTGAAATTGTATTTGCAAACTTTTCTTAAAAAGATGGCAAGCATTCTAAAGCTTAGTGATTTCATGGTTGCGATTCAACAATCCAAGTGTTAAGGACAAGAACAAAACACAACTTGGAAGAAAAGATTATATGAACTTGACAAATACACAACTGAACAATTAATAAAAATTCAATGATTTGGTTATTTAAACAAAACATTATGCAAATTAAGCATGAAATGAATTAAGAATATAAAGTAACAACTTGCATTGGCAAGATTGAAGGGTGATGTTTTTAAACATCTTTTCATATGATTCAATGAAACTTTCCAAAATATCATATCAACCTTTTAGAAAATTCCAACAACTAAGCATATCCATAAGTTTTTATTATATAACCTTTTTAATATTTTTGTAAATTGTGTTTTTGATAAGCTTCTATTAATTTCTTTTGATTATAACTTCTAAAAGCTTCTATTAATTATTATTTTTATGTTACGATTTTTAGAAACTTCTAAACATATTTTTTCAAGGATTTTTTAAAAAACTTCTAAAACCTTTAAACATATTCTTCAAGAATCTTTTTGGAAACTTTTTTTAAATTCAAGACATTTTTTTCATGGATTTTTTTGGAAAAAAATTAATTTTCCCTTATTGTTTATAATATATGATGCCAAGTCGATTGCCTTTCACAAAGCAAAATAGTTTTGCCATGAAATGTCTTGAAAATTTATGGAATTTTTACAGTTTAACACACTAAAATCATATAATTTTCACTTTGTGGCCTATAACATCAATAAATAAACATTTTGATTCAACTTATCCTTAATGCATGTGGGACACCATTTGCTTAGACTACCTAAAAATCTGCCTAGAAGCCCCATTTATTGAAAAGACTAATGTTGGTCAAGTATCATAATTTTTGATACTTGCCAAATCCATTTTTCACAAAAATGACTTACAAAAGAATCCAGTTTTCACTTTTTCATTTTAAAATAAAATTATTCATCAATTTTATTTTATTTTAAATTGAATTGGTTCTCACAATGTCAATTTTCATAAATTGAGAACATAAAGTTATCATTTGATAGTTCTCACCAAAAAAAAATTTTTAAAATCAAATCAAATAAAACAAACATAACAAAAATTTCAAACAAATTACTGATTCAATTCCTTTTCTTCAAAATCAAAAAATCAGAAGTAATTAAATTATCCAAAAAATAAAGAAAACACAACACTCAACCCCTGAGTTTGGTCATACACAAGTTGAGATTCAAAAAATACATTAACATTAAAGGCGGGGGTGAAACTTAGAAAACCATCAATTTTTGTGGTGAACTAAATTTCATTTTGTTTTTCTCTTTTCGTGATCACTTGCACTAATGTTACATATATTGTCATTGTTCTTAATAATATAACAATTATAATTAATTCGAACCTTGTGCATTAAACCTTGTACATTGTACTTTGAAAACTTGACCTGAGTAAGTGTTAATTATTATATATATATATATATATATATATATTTCTCAATATTGTTATCCCCATCTAGATTTTACATAAGTGAGAATTGGTGATTAGGTTTTCTATTAAAGTATCACTCAAAGTGATATCTTGAAAGGTTCAGATAAAGATACCTAGATGATACACTCATGATGCTTGAGAGAATTTTTGATACTTGGCCAACATTAGAAAAGACCCCAAAAAAAAATTTGTGAAAAACTTTGAAAAAACTCAAAATAAACAATTCTATGAACAAAATGGGCATCAACCATGAAAGAAATATATATATATATATAAACAATTTGAAGATAACAAAAGATCTATGAATGATTTCAAAAAAAATTTATAACAATGGTTGGGATAATTTTAAATGTATAGTTAATAGGTTTATGTTCACCCATGTGTAACAAGGTGGGGGTTGTAGTCTCCAATAACTTCATATGTGAAGCTTGTTCAACATCAATGTAAAAGTTAGTAATGAAAGGCCTTACTTGGAACAAATGTGTAAATTTTGATTTTTGTGTAATCAAACATTTTTATGAACCATCTCCATTTCTTTTTGTGGCCATCAATTATCTATTCCCCTTGAATTGAAAACCTTGCAAACCGCATGCATTTTGTTTTAAACTTGGGTTACACCATGGTATGCATCAAATCATAACTAATGCCTTTGTAATAAAATATTTTCAAACTAAAGTGGACCAAAAATAATACTATAGGATTCCATAAAAATAAGTTTTGCATCGTTATTTGATTGTGACAAAAATGTGACATTGTTGAATGCTTAAAGTACATCTGAATTTTTAAAATTAACCTAGGTAAAATTATCATTTTTCTTATGTTTATATTCATTGTTCATAAATAAAATTCAAATAAATGTTTCATTTTCATGCCAAAATGGGCTTTAGAAAATTAATGCATTTTGGGGTTTTCAAAAGTTCATTCAAATACATTTCATATTATGAAATGGCATGAAAACTTGCATAAGTTCACAAACATGTAACTGAATTTTGGGTAGAAAATAATTATTGTTCATTGAAATTTTCTGATTTAGTGAATCCAACTGGTTAATTTTGCAAAATATTTTCACTTCTAATGATTTAGTCAAAAAAAAACGCCTATCAATTATATTGAATCATTTTGATTTTTTTCCCTTCACTTGACAACTATAATTATTTGATGAGTGAAAATTGAGTCTCATTTTAATATATGTGTGCTTTAATTTATTACCTAGGATGTTAAAAGAACTACCCTTGTACATGATTTTATGGACATATTAATTTGCAAATGCCCAATACCAAAACTTTTAAACCTAATCTTTAAACCATAATCTTATAACTTTAAAACCCCAAATGTAAACCCTAAAAATACAATTTTAAAATATTTAAATCAAACTTTAAAAGTAAAAAATGAAAACCCCAAAAAAATTAATCATAACATCCAAACCGTTTAAACCTTAACATTAAAACCATTATTTTAAAACTCCAAAAATAAAACCCTAAAAACCTAACCTGAAAACCATATTCTTTAAAACCTTGAAATTTGAACCTTAAAACCCCAAAAATTAAACCTTAACCGTAAAACCATAATCCTAAAATGTTAAAAATCAAAGTTCAAACCCTACTTTAAACCCAAAAATTTTTAATTCAAAATTTTAACTTAAAAATTAAACCTTAAAACCATAATTTTAAAATGCTAAAATTCAACCCCTAAAAGCCTGATAATTAGACCTTATAAATGTAACTTATAAATTATAATCCTAAAATCCTAAAACTTAAACCTAAAAACATCATATTTATAATCTTACATGCCTACAACTAAAAATCCCAAATAACATAGGTTTAATTTGGGTAGCATGTAATTGAAAAAAAAAATACTTTGGTAGCAATTTTGGGAAATTGTTCCACACTTATTTTTGTATTTGGTCATGACTTTCAAGGATTTTAATTAAAAAACTATTGAATGTGTTAAATACTAATAGATATTTAAATGGGTATTGCCGTTATGCATGTTCTAGAAAAAACCCCATCCACATTTGTCAAATTTGCATTTTAAAATTGTTGTAATGTTTCACTTGATGAGGTCAACAAAGAACTTCCCATTGGATGCTTGTAATGCTTCACTACCATTGAGTTATGGCCTCAGAAAAGCTTGGTAACTTGTGTTCCCCGTCCAATCCACACATTTCCATTTGTTCACTCACATTTGGTGTTGCTAACTACTCAAAATACAACTCCTTTTGGTGTAGTGTTTGTTTAGTTTTCTAAATTTTCACATGAGTGATCCCATGGATTAATGAAGGAAACACTTACGACCAAATTCAAGTAGAATTGCATGATGTTGAAAAAGCAATTCATAAATTTATTTGTTCATGAAACTAGAAACATTGTTTTTGAAAAAAAGGAAAATTAATGGTTCTATGACTATAAAATCTTCAAACATGAAAAAGAAAAGACATGTAGGCATGAGAAGATTTGAAGTTAAATTATTTTTGTTTTACCTAAGTGTATGATGAGAGATTATTTGGGTGACGCTTTAGAATGAAAAAAAGATTTTGATGATTATGAATGTTCTTGTTGAACATGAAACATATTTTGTTCAATAAAAATATATTGTAAATTTTTGATCTTGTCAAACATTCAAAAATACAATGTAACATTAAGGACAATTGTTGATAGAATGGTTTAATATGCAATTGATGAAGATTGAAAGAAGTTGAAAAAAAATGCAACAATAGAGGCTATTAAAAAATTTGTTACAAAGTTAAAGCTTGCTTTGAGGACATATATTCAAAACATTCAACCAAATTAACATTGTCAAATATATGAAGATCAACAAAAATAAGGTTTCCTTGGTATGTTCGCTTTTACGCACTAAATGGATCATTAGTGGAAATTTTGTCCTATGACATGGCATTGTTAGTATTGTTATAAACATGGGAACAAAAACATTATTTTTCACTCATAACAAAAATATCATTGTGGACCTAACATGGATTTTAAACCTTTTCTTGCAAAAATAATGACATTTTAAAATGTATTACACATGTCATTTTTTGTCAAAAATATGTTGAATAATGAAATATAAATGTTAACATTTTTTTAATGGCATTTTATATCCAAGATATTATTTCCTTACATATGGCATCTATTAAAATCAACTTGTTTCATGCAAACAATACATGAACCTCACAATTAAAAAATGTGTCATCACACTATGATGTAAAAATTAATCAAAAAATATGTGAACATATGTTTTGATGGTTTGCATATTAAATTTTGCTACCATATAAAACCTATATAGAAATGATGTCTAGAATAACAATTATATGAGAAGTATATACTTCTATATGAAACTATTGTTATAAAGACATTTGAATTTTGAGATATCATGTTTAATTAGGCCCCTTTTAAATTTTAAACTCCTAAATAAACTTTTTGCACAACCCTCTAACATGATTTCATTGAAATTCAACCCAACTTGCTTTTAAAAACTATGATATTTTGTTATTGATCATGGTCAAGTGTTGAGTCAAAAAATTTAGAAGGTTATAAAATTGATTTTCCTCCTTGCAAGGTCTAGTTGTAGGTGTAAGATTAATGATGCACCCTTAGGTTAATTTGTCAAATGATATTGATCATAAATATTCCTTCATTTTAATTTTGGTAATGAAGTGTGAAAACTTAAGGTGCATTCCTTAACACTTTATGATTACAAAAGGGGTGAGAATTATGGGATAAAAATTAGGAGTTGAACTTTAAAGTTGAACTCCCAATTGATGTGACTTTTTATTTTGATTAAAAAATGACATAAGTGTTATTCGATATTGAATAAATAGGTAGCATAAATCATTATTGAAATTTCAAAATTATTTATTAAACATTTGCAACTAACCAATGAAGCTACTTAGGTATGTAAACATGTAAACCTCCCTCTCATAGGCATGTAGGTGTGTAAGCCACTTAACCATGGAGGTCATGTGTAACCATGAAAGCATGAATAAGGTCTCACAAGAAGATATTAAACCTTGGTTACAAGTCAAGTCCTTGTTCAACCCATTACAATTTCAAATTGTGACATATTATGTCAATACATAGTTATAATAAACATGAATTTATTTCAAATATTTTTACATATGATGTCCTACAAACTTACATGCCTATGGGGTTTACACATTTACATGCTAACTAAGGAGGGCCTAAACACTACATGTTTAGGCACATCAACTTCCTAAAGTCACATTTATCAATGACTTAAATGTAACATGTCCAATCTAGCAAATGTAAGGTTTTTCAAACCACATGCTAGTTGGAGTGACATATATTGATCATAATATACACCCATAATGTCATTTCTTAGCATTAACCTAGGTGGAAAATGGTGACAAACACTTTTGAAAAAATTCATGTGGCCAATGAGGTTTGACATGCATCCAAAAGGCCCAAAGGTTTTGGTTTTGGGGAAGTAGGGGGGAATTATTTTGGTTTTCTCTTCCAAAGAGAAGGGGAACATGCAATTGATTACTTCAATGATTTCACTTAGGTGAAAGCAACCACCTAACCAAAGTGAATGCCACTTCATTTTCTTTTCTTAAGAGGTGAAAATCATGAAAACCTTTCATTGAAATGAAGGCAACCATTTCATTATAGTGAATGCCATTTCATTTGGTTATTATGGGAGAGGTGGAAGGATCCAAACACTTTCATTAAGGTGATCAGCATTTCACTAAATTTCAAATATAAAAACAAGTTTATTACAATTTCAATTTTGGGCCTTTAATCTCATTTTCTTTGCCATTCTTCTTCATAATAGGTGAGGAGGGTGCGGGGGGTGTTGGAATGAATTCTTTTATATGGGGGGAGTTTCTAAAGTTTGATTTTTTTTTTTTGTGATGGGCCAATCAAAGAGGTTTGTTACAATAAATAAATATAAACCTAATAGGCACCCCCAACTAATCAATATGGAACATAATATACTACCATAATTTCAATATTATACACACCAACATTGCATGACACCACTACAAAAACATGATTTTTTTCACTAATAACACTATGACTGAAATTATTTTAGAGTCAAATCCATTTGTTTGAAGTGATTAACTATCTCTAATTGAATTATAATCAAAATTATGTATGTTTGATTTGACCTTTTTTTAATAATTATTTAGACAAATCGTATGTTATGTTACATATTGGTGTATGTGGCATTCATGTGGAGTTGTTCAATTCAATTAATGTGATTAAAATTAGTCATCTAGATCAACATTTTGTATTATGGAAAAAATTAGTGAAATGAAAATAAAATAAACCTAGGAAAATCCCTTTATTAAAGTTTTCAATTTTTTTCATTTTTTTGCCATAATTTGATGTTGATGACTAGTGCAAGATGCCATTGGTGCAATGCAGGGCTTGGATCCATCACCACCGACACCAAAGGTCACCATTGTCATGTTGTCACATTTTGTAAAATAACAATTCATTGTCACTATCTCCCACTTCTTTCCATCAACCATTACCATCTTTATAACAGCAAGCTGATATAGGCACAATCACCATCGCAAAACAACATTAAAATGAACTTTGTTGCCATACATGTTGTTTTGTTGTCAATGTTTCACCACCTTTTCCTCTCAACTATTATCTATTGAAGTTCATTTGGTATTATGTTTCTAACTTGTAACTTGTAACAAGTTGTTCCAAATTCATGATTTTTAAAGTGTCATTGATTTTTTAAGTGGCTTTTCCTTGTGTTCAATGCTTGAGCATTCAATTTACAAAGTGAACATTATGGCAAATGCATCTGAAATCAATATTTAATTCGTTGATGGTGGTAGTAACAAATGATTGTTGTGAGTTGTGTAAGCAATTGGAGTTTGGAAGTCAAAAGCTAACTTTTTAGCCTTAAAACAATGTAACAATATAACAAAAGAACCATGTTTAAGGTAGGTTATGTCTCCATTACATGCATTTTGCATTGTCACTTCCTTCAAACTTTAAGTATAAGTTTATTATTTTTATTTTTATTTATTTTTAATTGCGTTTGCCAAATGTGTAGTTCAATTCTACAACTAGTTTTGCATCATTGAATTCACCAAACTTTGATTCATTCACAAGGTCTACATTTGGTTCAAAATCATGAAGTTTATTGAATGTTGTTTATGTTTCAAGGTCATTGATTTGATCAGCTACATGCAGTGACCATGGAATACACTAATTGGCTAAAAACATTAATGCATCAACCTTGGGTGCTCCTAGTTCTACTAGCACCCTTAGTTCAAAGTCAAAATTTGGTTCTTCAAGTTCTTTGAACAAAAAGAAGGCCAATGATGCATTGACTTCTGTTATTTAAGGTCTCACTTTTGGAAACCACAAAAGAAAGAAAAAAAAGGCAAATTTTAAAAGGGTGTTCAAATATGAATGGCTCCCCAATTTCTTTGGGTTGAGCATGTGGTGGATCCTACAAGGAATACATGGTGCACTACAAGGTTTGTTCCTTGGTTGAAGGCAAAGAAAAACTTCTCAACCTTAAATTGGATGGTTTGTAAAAACATTCAAGAAAGAAGAAAGTTTTAATTCTTCATCCAAGAATTTGTGGGTGATTATTATATAAGCAATGATAATTAACATCAAAGGAATGAAAGGGTTCATGCTAGTCAAGGTCTAAATTCTTTTATAGAGTTGGTGGTTCATGGAGGGAAGGTTGAAAAGAAAAAAAAAGTTTGTCCAATTTGTGGCAATTAGCTTCCATATGTCAGAACATGGTGGACCCATGACTAAGTTTGAGCACATGAGAGGTTTGTTTAACTCCCTAAAAATACACCATACACCCAAGAAACACTTGAAAAACTCAAGTGGTTGGGAAATGGTAGTTGCCATGCATAATGTCATTTTGAAATGAATTGTATTATTAATCCAACAAGCCAAATTCATTTCAATCATTTGTGATGAAGTGCATGACAACTTTGGACAACTAATCTTCGATTTCTATCCACATTTATGTTATTGATAATTGGCTTAAGCTACCAATTTTTTTGAATCTTGAAAGAATTGTTGATGGATGTACATCTAACAACGTCACTACCATAATCATCTAAACTCTTGTTGTTTTTGGTGGGATTTCAAAAATTGACCTTGTTAGCAAATTAATGTGTTTTGGGATTAATGGTGTTATAGCCTTCTAAAACTTGAAGATCGGTATGACTACCCAAATGAATGACAAGCATTGCATTTTACCATTTAAAAATTCATTGTATGGCACATAAATGTAACCTTATAATCCGGACTTTATCATCCTTAACACTTGTTGTAAAGGTCAAATATTTATTTGCTTCTATGTACGCCTATTACAACCAATCCCCAAAAAAGCACTAGAACTGCACCAAATTAACTAAGGTAATTGAATCAAGGGGTTTGAAAATTTTGAGAAACATCTAAAACAAGGTGGATTTCAAAGTTGGCCCCTTCTAAATGAGTGTTATGTAAGTATAATTTTCTTGTGATGAAGATGTCAATGATCTTGTTATTAATCTAGCTGCTACCATTAATTATGAACTTCTATGTGATGTGGAAACAATGATGGGACCAACATGTGTGTTACCAAGTTGGAAGTAGTGCAAAGCTTGATCAAACTTGCTTAAAATAGAAAGTGCTTCATTTGTGATTCTGTGGTAGAAGTGAAACTTACTCAAGTTGATATATACAACTTTTATGTGGACCTTGAGTGACATTTTTCACATGACTAGTTCCAAAGTTTTGTGGATTTGGTGGGGTTGAATTCTAAGGCACTACCAATAATGCACTACCCTAAGCCCACCACACAAATGGACTATGTTGGCTTTTGTTTCAAGGATAATTTTTACATGTTGCACAAAATTGACAAGTGCATTGGAATTGTATCAATAGTCATCAAAGAGGATTGAATAGCTGTATGCAAGGATGTTAAAAATAATGCATGTTTTTTACAAAAGGTTTGATAATTGAACTTGATAGACAAATTGTAATTCAAGAGCTCATGAATGCCACCAACATTATTTACCTTCAATATTGGGTACAACTAGAAGCTACCTTCACATTCTTTGAGAATTTACAAATTTTTAAATCACACTATTGTTATTAGAAGATGATTCAACCAAATGGCAAATCACACGCACCCTTACTAGATCATGTTTTACTTGAACAATAGTTCAATTCTTTTGTGACCATAATGTAATCCAATAATGAAATTGCAATCCAACTACTTGAATGTGGAAAAAGTTTGTGTCATGAATGGCAATGCTATGGGGTTCATTCATTTGAATGTTCATCCATGACTTGTAATGAACTTGTACCTAACTTTTAGTTTTGTTTCAATACATTTTGAATTATCTTCCAGTTGAATTTTATTTCATTTATAGTTGACTTTTAGTTAAGTCCTACTTCACTTTTAATTAAATCACAAATCATTATAATTAACCTTTACTTCACTTCCAATTAATTATTAGTTAATTTTTAGTTCAATCTTAATTAAGTTTAATCTCACTTTTAATTAAATTTTAGTTCACTTTTAGTTGAGTTTTAATTCACTCATAATTCACGCATGGGCACGCATGGGCCACATGTAGATTGAACTTCTTTGAACTAGGTGCCCAATGGGTATAAATAAAGGTAGAATTCCTCATTATTTTTTAGTCCATTCAACACTAATTTTAGGTACGTTTCTTGTCATAGTTTTAATCTATTCCTTTTTTGCAATAAAATATTGTTAGATTCTTATTTTGCACATGTCGTGTTATTGTTCTTATTTCACGATCTAAAGTTGGAATTAAGTTTTCTTTTATTTTCATTTGGGCTAGGAAATCATGTAATTTTGGTTGTTTTGTGTTCATGATAATTTGCTTCTAATGCCATTTTGAAAAATATTTTTTTGGAGTATTTCAAACATGTTGAACTTGCAATTGTTATTGTTATAAGGAGTGTTGCAGATGAACACACATTTTCTACTCTCACTTTCATGAAGTCCAAGTCAAGGAATGGTTTAACAATTAATATGGATTTGGTTGCTAGGATGTATGCTCAAGATTTTTTTACTTTGCAAGCATTTCCATTCCATGCTACAAACACAAATTGAAATGAAACAAAATCTTAGTATGGGTTAGAGCTATAGAATTTTGGAAAAGTTCTATGAAAAGGCAACCTACACAATGTTTTCATGAATCTTGTTTCTCACATTTAAACAAGCTCATAAGTCCTAACTCTATCTATTATCTTATTTAATAATGAATTTAAATAGGGATGTCAATACTAATTTTTTTATTTTGCAAGTCCACCTTCCATGACAATAGGGTCTTCTTCTAGACTAGGGTTCAACTCCTTGAAAAACATTATGTTTTTTATTAGGTGTTTTTTGAATGAATGTTTTGGATTTTTTGGATCGTGTATATATGGGGTGTATAAAATGGCAACATTTTCAAAAATAACCTTCAAACCCATACATGCACAATAAAAGGGTTCAAATAACAATGATATGTCCAAATTCTAATATTAAGCATCTTTTTGTCGACGAATGTCATGCTCCAAATTACCATGTGAATCATCTTCAAGAATCTCCATAGCTATGAATGTACACACAACCCTTCCACTTTTCATGTAACTTTTGTGTGTGATTGTCATGCAAAAACTTTAAAAATGCAGGTAGTGAAATTTTGATGTTGAAAACTTTGGTGGACAAGTTGAAATGCAACCCAAAAAGTTTGGTCTCTAGTGTAATGCAAGTTATATGAGATTACCTTCTACCTTTTTTCTTTTTTTTGGAAAGAGTTTTCACAAAAAAAGTTTGTCACTCTAATTTTAAATTGTGTCATGTCATTGTTGTCTGAGCCTTTTCATTGTGCATGTATGGTTCCCGACACCTTGTTAAATTCCTACAAAGATGTTTGGGTAGCTCAAATAACATAGAATTATGATTTATTTTTTAAGGATCATTCAAGACTACTTTGTAGAACCATTTCAAGCAAATAAGCCATGATATAGCTTTTGTTAAAACTGTTAGTCCTCGTGGATGCATTGACATAGTTGAATTCACATCATTTGGTCACTTAAAGTTAATTTTTATTTTGGAATTGGTCACTTGTGTAGTTTCTACAATGTTAGGTTGCTACTATAATCCCTTTCTAAAAATCCTTTCTTACATATATGGGGTGTACATTGTTCAATGTCATGATGATTTGTTTCAATGGCCATATACATGGTGTCATTGAATTTTAGAGTTCCTAGAGATTTTGTGGTAATTGGTATTTTCCATCCTTGTGGTTCATTGTTTTTAAACCCTTGCATCACAAACTTCAAGATGGGCCATGATTTGGCAATAATAGTTGTGTGAAATTTGTTTTTCATAGGTTCATATGGAGTAGACACACATATAATTTATTTACTTGTATTTTCTGAACATCGACCTCATGCACATTGTTTAGATACAAATGTCATATGCCTATTCATATTGTTCAAATATGAATGTTGTATGTCTATTCATGTTGTTTACACAAGAAAGTCATGCACACAACTTTCATATTAAAACATTATGAAATAATAAATTTCACATAGATTGGAATGAAACTAGGAAGCATGTAAATTTGTGACGTGTGGACATTGTAGGTTCAAGCAACCATGTTTTTATTCATTTCTTGATGAATTGTGAAATTCAAGAGCTATCATCTATGCATAGTGATATTGCCAAATTGTTCACCAATACAATAAAAGTTCGCCAAATTGTTAAAAGGCTTGTGCTTCCCTCACAACCTTGCATTTACCCCTAACAAGTCCATGACACCGCATAGCTCAAACATTAAATTGAAGTTATTGCCATACAAGATAAAAAGATACAACCATATGAACAATATTTGCACTTGGTTCTTGCCACCTCAATCCACCCAACTTAAAAAATAAGGGCCAATTAAGAAACAATGAAAAATGGAAAAAAAATCATTGATCTAAATATGATTTATTATGATTACAATGTTATTATTTATGATGTGGAGATACTAAAATATTATTATTATTATTTAATTAAAAAATTGAAATATAACAAAATATCATGTGAGAAAATCAAAAAGAATATTTTAGTTTTAGTTTTAATTTATTACAATAAAAAACATAACTAATGTACATGTGAAATTTGTATTAATGTTTTTCAATTTGAAATTAAAATAATTAAATATATATAATTAAATAAATGTGAATTTTAATTATATAATTCTAAAAATGAAATTTATTTCATTATGAGATCTTTTAAAATAAATAAAAATATTATACTTGAAATCTTGTTCAAATCAAAATATTTTTTTTAATGTAATGTTCAAACATTTGGATGTTTAAAGATTTGAAATATCAATTAATTATTATTAAAGATATTTGAAACTAATGGAATACATTTTATATTCTGAAATTTAAAAAGTTATAATTTTAATGTATTTATGAAACAAAAAATGAATTAAATCAAATAATGATATTAAAGATGTACACATGTAATCAATTTCATTTTGGAATTATTAATTATGTAATAAGGTTGGTTATGATGTGTAATATGAAAAAAAAAATGTGTTTACATATTTTGCAATAACAAAGTTTGGCACCAATTGAGGTGATGACTGGATAATAAAGGCCTTAATGCTAAAGAGGTGAAGGTTCAAAGATCGCATTGGACATGTCATGATCATGACATCATCATCATAATATGTTATGAGTTCGACAAACTATCAGTAGTTAATTCACCAAAAAAACATTTTTTGGGCATTGGAATCAGGGGTCCAATGTGATTTTGTTTTGGATTTATCCATAATTTAATCCCCAATAAATAATAATATTATTATTAAAATTAAAATCACTATTGCCACATCAACTAATAATTTCAATCATTTTTACATTTAGGACAATCATCATTAATTATTTGAGTTGAACAAATTTAGTTATATTTTTGTTTAAAATAACTAGTTTGTTTTGAATAAGGATATTTTTGTTCAATATTTGTTACAACTTCAATTTTAGTCGTACAAACCAACATAAAAACCATATTATGTAATATTTTATAGGCACCACATATGCCACATGCAAATAGTAGTATTTAATATGACTAAAATGGGAAATGTACCTAGTTTGGGGGTTGGGAGATAGATTTAAAAAATACCCCCTTATGCCATTTGGACAAATAGTTTTATCACATTAATCATTTAAATAATAATGCTAGATGTAAAATACATTTGTTTTGCAATAGTGACACCATTTCATTGTAGATTTATTTTATAGATTTTTGGTCATAAAAAATAATGACCTTTTAAGAAGTTCATATCATTTAGAAAAAAAGATGTTTTATATTAAAATTTGTGCACACATGTACAAAATAACAATCTCTAGGTGGGCTTGATCATGTGATCAAATTTAATAGACAATAATTAAAGATTCAGTTGTTGAAGGTTTTCAAATTGTCCAAGGGCAAATGTTGAAAGTGCAAAAAAATCCAAAACAAAAAGTGCTTAATTTATTAAAAATTCATGTGAAAACAACAATTGTTGTATCTATACATGTCTTGAACTAAGAACACACAAAATTTATAATCACATGGAATTTTGAAAAAAATAAAAATAAAAGTGATTTGTCAAATATTATATATATGAAATTCCAAAAACTACAATCTTGAAATAACACAAACCTTCAAGGCACAACATACATGGCCATAAATCCTACAATCTCATCTTAGTTGAAAAACTCTTTTAAGTCTTGGTCTTTGATTTTTTGTTTTGACAAGCCATGGTCATCACTGAAAACTCAAAATTATTTCAATTCAACATTTGGTTGTCCAATCAACCATAAGCTAAGGTAAATGAAACAAAACTACTTGGAAGGCATGGATTGTTGTAATGTTATTACATATTCACCCCCATATAACTCAATTTTTTTTATAAAGGCAATAGATTTTATGAGATTGTGTTTTTCACCCTTTTTTTTTGGGTTCATTCCACCTTGCTTTGACCCATCTACATAATTGAGCAAAGGAGGTGGGGGAGGTGTTCTAGTATCTTTTCAAACCAAACCAACTCCACAAGCCTAGATGGATTCATAAAATTCACCATAACCTGGATCCTTAAAGGGGGCATTATTCCTTTTTTAGTATATTCAATAGCTTGCTATTGAAGTTGCATCTAGATTGAATTTTCCCTAAATCCCCAAAATTGAGAATCTTGAAATTGCCAAGGTCTGAGTCTTGTATTTTGAAATGTCATATTTAAAAAAGAAAAAAGAGTAGGACAATTTAAATTTTTATTTTATAGCCCTAATTTATTTATTTCCAAATTTGTATCAACATTTTCAATTGAACTTCATTTGATCTTCAAACAACATTTTGAACAAATGGGAATCAAATTTCCTCAAATTATTATTATTCTTTAAATGACCATAACTTTTAATCATTAAATTTGTTTTGGCAATGTGAACTTACCACATTATAGCTCACATTGAACCCTTTTCAAGGATTCAAAATCACTTGATTCATACAATGTTCAGTCCTTTAAACCTTGCCCTAAAAGATCTTAAGAATTTATAAGAATCTCAACTCCCCAAGTGGAAATGCAATTGGAAATTATGAGGTTCTTCCTTCTCACTCACCTTGGAGTGTAGTGTGTTTGACCCATGTTGTGCCTTGACATCTTTCTTAGCACATTCCCCTTGTTTGCCCCCAAACTTTGTTGTGAACCCAAGGTTAAAGTTGTGACAAAGAGCTTGAATGTGAGTTGTAGAACTTGGGTGAGAAATTGGGTCGCCCTAAGTGAGGTTCATTGCATTTCATGGTAGATGTTGATTAGGTTATAGTGACTCATACGACCCTACCTAACCTTTCCACTTCACTTGGGAACAAATGGAGACATGTGGGGGGCCTTGAACACCTTATGCTATGTGGGGGATAGGTGCACAAGTGTAGTGGACTTACAATTTAAAAAAAAATTAGGGCATGGGAAATGAAATTATAAATTTTTTGGTATTCTCTTCAGGTCCGCAATGTGTTCCCAAGTTTCCACATATTTGAATTTTAAGTACATTATTGTAGTGAATGGAACCACAAAGTTTATCTCACAGATGTGTCATGAGCAAAAGTCCTGTGGAAAACTCCAAAGAAAAACCCTATTTCATTAATTTTAGTGTCGTGTGGAACAATTAATTGGACCATGATTGATAACAACAATGTTTTTTTTTGGGGGGCATTTTTTTGGTTAAGTTTTCATTTTGTATTTTAAGTTTCATGGTGTCTTTTCCTCAAGTTGCCATACTAATAAGGTTCGCTTTAGACTAGGAGTTGGTGTTAAATTTTTTTTTCTTGAGGCCAATAATGGGAAATTTGAGCACTTTTTGACTCATTGTTTGGCCTTGAGTTATTAATAAAATATTATTTCCTTGGGGTTAATGAGTGAGTTTGTTCTTTTTCTCTTGGTATCATTAATTTTTTGTTTTTTCCATTGCTTCTTTTCTTCAACTAAACCCTAAAAGTCAGACCACCATGAAAAAGCAAAGATTGCATCCTAAGATTTTTTTCTTTCACTCCTAGTGTAAAGTCCTGGGGGATGATTTTGTTGATTGCACCCATAGGAATGCTCGATTTGAGTTCAACCTTGGTCTTGACACCTAAGGTAAAGCGGGCATTCTTCCTTTTCATCCTAAGTAAACCACACATTATGTTTTAATAATTGTAATGGCTCCCTCCCAATCTACCTTGGTAGTCCATAGAGAAAGTCATTTTGTTCTTTGAATATCACATGACATGCTAAATGCACCATCAACCCTACCCACTTGCAATCAAACTTCAAATCATTAACTAAATTTGATAGTGAAATTCCAAATCTCCCCCTCTTCTCAAGTTGTTTAAAATGTAATGACCTTGACCCTTCTTCTCATAATTAGAAGGAATTGTTTACTTATAAGCCTTGACCTCTTCATCATCAAGTGCAATTTCTAGAAGATGTGAGCTGTGCTTCATCTCCTTTGTCGATCATTATTGTTGCAATTGTCCAAGCTCCAACCTCCTTTTCACTAATCTCTTTCTAGTTCAAGTTGGCAAAAGAGAGAAAGAGAGGAAAAAATAAAAATAAATAGAAAAGCATTTTATGAGTACCTTTTTTAGTGATTATGTAAAGGAAGGTACCTACCAATTAAACAAGTATGGCCTTTGTTGTTGAGCACATATTATAATATTGAATGAATTTGGAAACGGCAAATGGTACACCTTTTTTATCTTATGTTTGAAATTCAAATCTCATTCAGATTTTAACATTTTTTTTTCATTGATAAAATCTATTCAAAGTTTCAATTACTCCTACACTTTAGGCCTAAATAAATATGAACTCATTTCCATGCAACCCCACTCATTGAGGGCTTTCCAACAATACACAAAAATGTGCTTCAATTTTCATATTGTATTAAATTTAGATTTGATTGTTGTTTCAGTGATAAAAGTATTAAAAATTCAATGATAATTCTTACATCATTCGTCTAAACATTACAAAATCACCTCGACGAACCCTTACTCATTGAGGGCTTTGTAAGAGTACCAACAAATCGTGAGGGGCATTGTGATTTGGGAGATCTCAACATGATATGACCAAAAAAACAAACAAACTAGCTTCGTTAATAGATGGATTCCGTCCTCATTGCACTTGACAAAGCCTTCTCAATACCTTCCGTCTCTCTTAGCCTTAGTGCTACCCCTACACCATGCAAGGTAACCCCTCAAATGTAAAGCAAAGCCCTAATTTTTTTCTAGTGTATGGCTACTCTTTTCTGCATAAGGCCAATGTAGCCCATAACCCAAAAACTCACATCCTTAATTCTAACTCTATTATTGTCTAACAAATATAACACCTTGACTTCCCTCCTTATGGTGCATTCACACTTGATGTTAAGTCAGTATTAAATGAAAATCTAGGTGGCATCCTAGGTGGCACCCAATGTTAAATGGGTGATAAGGTTAATGTTAAATGAATATTAACTTAACGAAAAACGTTCATGGTAAGTAGGTGCAAGTCCTAAATGACTAGCATGGTGAGTTAGGGGACTCAACACTAGTGTCCTTAAAACCAAGTGTGAATGAACTTTTAGCCTCAAGATTTGTTGAGCAAACTTTTTGGTCAACAAGTGAGGATGTGTATATTGACAAACAAAGAATGCTTGCCATTCACATTCACAAAACATGTCCCAATTGAATAATACTTGCCCTTCATTTCAATTGTAACAATCAAATTGTGGGGTCTTCAAACTTGACACTCCAATGTTTTCATCATATATGGTCAATGCAAAATATTTTAGATACTTTCATTCCAATTATTCATTCATAGTAGTACCTTGATGAAAGCTCTCGAACATGCAAAAGAATAAAAAGGACAATAAGGAATGTGATGAGATTGTGATGAGGTTATAAAGGCAAGGGATCTAGTAGAAAGAGTATTTGGAATTTCGATTCAAGTCCATTCTTTTGCTTGCACACATACGGACAACAATAATCAATCAATAAATAATATATGTCTATGTGTAAACTTGGCTTGGTGAACGATACCCAAGTTGTTGTTGTTGTTACCACACATGCACGATCATTTTGGGGGCGGGTGAGGGCCAGGTGTTGCAAGCCGTTTGAGAATTCCTTTGTAACAACTACTTATGGCATTATCGAAGATGGTTTTCAAGCGCAATCATTACATTAAAAGTTAGGGAAAGGCAAGTTTGTTCCATGCACAAAAGTTAGTGAAATGCAACAACAACACCAACAACAACGAGCCATGTTATTTTTCTTTGAAAATAATGAATGGAGCGTCTTCCCCAAGTAAAAATCATTTGATGCATCCGCTCACCATCTGTCCACCCCAAGTGCATAGCCCCGGGTTGGCCATAGTGAAAAACCGTCTAGGGTGGGTTCATAGTTCTAGTTTGACACCAGGTCTAGTTTGGTACCGTTAAAATACCCAAGTGCCCCCTTTTGTTGAAGAAAGCCCTCAAGATGATAAGTGCCCAGCACCGTTCGCTTGCTTGCAACCTACTAGCTAACTAACTACCCGGTAGGATTTCAGCCTTAGCATAGGGTAATGAAAAAAATAAAATAAAAAAATAAAATTGTTGGTACTTTAAGCTTTCCTTTATAGGAGGCCCCATAAAAAAATTATAAAAAAAAGAAGGAAAAAGTTGCAAAGGTACCCAATTGTTACAAGTTGGTGCACCTAAAAAAATAATACCTCGTGTACACCCCCACCAACACCCCCAATTCACCCAACAAAAGAAATCACAAACCTAATAAGTATTTGTACTTGAAAGGAAGGCCCTTTCTAAGGTTGCTCAAAAAGGGCGGACAAAGCTTTCTCCCCTCTCCTTTACACTGTCAAATTTTGTGTGTATATGTGTGTGGTTGGTTTTAACATCTTGGCTACGCCAAACCCATGATGATCCCCACCATCCTTCTCCATGGTTTCCCACCTCAACCCCATGGCCCCCCTTCAAGTTTTGTCAAAAACTCGAAGCATAAATATGAGAGGTCTTGCATGTATGATCGATGGATGATTTGTGCAACTTTGATAGATGGGGATTTGTATCTTTGCTCATATTGTATTGTATTCTATTGTATTGATTGATTGAGTCATGTGGGGTAAAGGAGTAAGAGAGTGACTCCCCACTCCCCCCTTCTCCTCCTCCTCCTCCTCCTCCATCATTAGTCTTCCTTGAGTTCCTTTGCATGGTGGCAAGTTTGATTGATTGATCTTTTATTGAACTCAATTTCCTTTGGCCTTTGGTTAGTTAGTATCTTTATAGCTTGTGTGGAGTAGAGAGTGTTCTTTATGAAACAACTAAAGTGCATGCAATGTGACATGTATCTCCCCATCCCAGTGATTTTCTATTGTGATGATTTTTTTTTTTCTATTTACTGAAAAAAACTGAGAAAATTTAAAAAAAAGGGTGCTTTTTCAATATTAAAACGTATTAAAATTTTGATAAATTTTTAGATCCAATTAATAAAAATAATAAATAAATAAATAAATAAACAGTTCCCATTCACAGGCAATTGTTGGAGAAGCAAATGGCAGCTGTTACTTTCTGACTATAATAAACTCAATATTATTCCAAAGAGGAAAAATTGTGAACACTTTCCACACAATGGATTCCCAACAAGTCATCCCCCACCTGCACAAATCATTGATATCGAATCTCTCCTTTAGCTCAAATCATTGGGATAGATTGCAAGTATTGAGTTCGAAGAACCGTTTGTTTTTGGTTTATTTGCAATTGTGACTAGTTACGTTACTTGGGGGTAGATAGTATACCTTGCAAAATAGGTAGTAAGTTTGACAAGGTTGCTTGCACGATTCAACCCCAACCCAACCCAATTGGAGCCTTTGGGATGATGCACTTGGTTGTGTATGATTGTTATTAAATCTCAAAGTCCGAGATTGGGCATGACTAATCACAAACTATACTTGGGTACGCCATCTTCATTCCACAAGCTCTTGTTCAATTTTTTGGGTTTAGTTTCCATCAATGCTAGGTACCTAGCTAAATGGCCTCCAAATTTCTTTGATTTTTAAAAAAAATAAAAATTCTTCATAATTTTGAAATCTTAAATGGGTTTTGTGTTTCAATGTTCCAATAAATAATTGTTGGCACAATGTGGCCAATTGACACCAATTCTAGTTAGTTTCCCTCCTTTCTTCAATTCATTCTTCATTATTTTGTGCATTGCATTGTATCATTTGTTGAGGAATAATTTTTTTTATGTTCTCAAGCAAAGGATACATATGTTCAAGTTTAGAAATTGAGTGGTTTTTAGTTCTTTCTTTCTACAATGAATTTTGTGTGAAAATCTTTATTCCATTTCATGATAATGGAGTTGCCTACTACATAATGAAATGGAAAATTTAAGGCACATTATCCATAAATACACACCTAATTAATTAACTAAATACTTGCTTAATTGACAATTTATATTTACATATGTTTAACAGATGATTTATATTACAAATGTTTATAAATGCAAAAAAAAAAAAAGGATGCATTATCCCCAAGGGATGCCCATATGCATCCTTGCACTACATGTATAGGCCATTAATGTGCCCATTCGCTGCCCGTAAAAAAAATTCCTCCCAGGGCCACCGCAGCGGTCACAATGGCCTGTGTATACCGTCCTCCTATGCTGAAGATTCCAAGTTGCAAATAGAATATTCCGGAAAGATTCCAAGGATTCCCTAGTTTCCACCCCCCACCACCCACAAAATCAAAATCAAAATTTTTTTTTTTTCCAGCATTTCTGAAAATAATTCAATTACCATTGAAGCTGCCAAAATGATGATGATCCCTAGGGAAGATTTAGCCAAATCTGGCAATAAACCAGTTAATGGAATAAAAAAATCTTGAATCAACCTTCTATATTCATGGCTAAACATTGAAAAAAGAGGGAAAAAAGAGAGAGAAAATATATAATAAATATCCGACAAGTTTTTTACTAGTTGATTTTTTCTCGCTTTTGGCGATGGAGAAAACCCTCCAAAAAAAATTAATTTCAATTTTTATATATATATTTTTTCACCTTTCCTTGTTGAGGATGAAATTCCACCAGTAGAAAATAAATAAATAAATAAATAAATAAAAGGCTAAGGTACAATGACTTATACCTGGCACGTTCAGTGGTAGTACCTAATACAAGGTTTATAGCCCAACCCCCTCCCCTTCCCTTCCCCCACCCCAATTCAAGTTAAAAAAAGGTTTTTTGAAAGGTTTAAAAAATAAAATAAAATAGAATATATTTAAAAAGGCTTTAAAAAGGGTTTAAGTTTTTATTTAAATTTTCTTTAATATGTTTTTTATGGGTTTTTTTCTAGGTGTTTTTTGTGGGGTTGTGTTGTGTGTGATTGATAGATCGTGGTGAACACGAATTGGCCACTTAACTTTATGAAGTTAGTTTTTTTTTTGGTTAGTTCATGGGTTTAATTGAACTAAAAAAAGTCACCCCACCAAATTCAATTAAATTTGGTTTGCCTCCCCCACTCTCTCTCTCTCACCCCCCCCTCCCCTCCCCTCCCCTCCCCTCCCACCCCCTAAAATTATTTAATTAAAAAAACAGAAGAAAAAAAGTGTTGCATGGATGAGACTGATAAATATTAGCTGGCGACAGCGCAATCTGACGGCCCTCCACGCTCCCCCCCGCCCCCCATCCCACCCTCCCCGCCGGCTGTCCGGCTCCGCTTGGCCCTTCTTCTGTCTGCAACAGACAACGAAGGAGTTCTCCTTCGCTCGCTCGCTCTCTTTCTCTCTCTCTCTCTATCGCTCATCGAAGAGAACGGCACTCCAGATTTGCACAAGAAATTCACCATCATAACAATAATAATTTAGAAAATCCTTTCTCTTTTTGAATCCCTTCACGCCCTGCCTTTGGATCGATCGAGCGTAATAATCAAGGTGACGCGCATTCGGGAAGATCGTCAAAAAAAAAAAAAAACTAAAATTATTAAATAAATTTTGGGTTTTGTTTTTTTGGTTTTGGTTTTGGTTTTGTGGGTGCCTAGCCTGCAGTGGCGCGCATTTGAAGCCGCGGCATTTCTGAAAGCTCGCAACGAAGAAGACGCCAAGCCCAGTAGCCAGGTAGGAGACAGAGAGGCGCGGAGAGAGAGAGAGAGAGAGAGAGACAGAGACAGAGACAGCGCGAGGAAAGGTCTGGCGGCGAGGAGAAGAGTCTGGGTCTGACTGACAGAAGGACGACTCCATCGGGATTGCTATTCTATCTCGTACAACAGTTTTGGGTGTATCGGGTGATGTGAAGGACAGGACGACTGGGAAGAAGAAGAACCGAGGAGGAGGAGGAGTTCGTGAATGTGAGAGACGAACAAGTGTAATGTGGTTGAGAATTTCGTATTCCAGACAGACAGGCCCACGCGGAAGGAAGGAAGCATAGACTGCGGAGTTTGTGAGGAGGAGGAGGAGGAGGAGGAGAGATGGTGTGGAGAAGTTTGTGAACTTGGGGGACGGTGAAAAGGGCTTTGGGTATGGTGTTGGTGACATGAGAAGGAAGAGGAGTGTTCATCAGGGAAGCTATTGCAGGTGCAGGGGGACGACGGACTTGCGAGTGGTAGTAGTAGTGCGGTTGCAGCAGCAACAGGAGTAGCAGAGGTGGTGAAGATGTTGCAGAACTTGTGCAGGAAGGGGCGAGAGACCACAACAGCAATGAGGAGGTGGAAGGATTGAGGAGGAGGGAGGAAAACCAGTAACCGAGAAATGCCTCATACACGGATGGTGTGGCGCATGCTACTGCTGCCATGGCCTAATGCGCGCAATGGGTCCATCATGGTTACAATATGGCCCTGCATCATGCCGGGCTTCCATCGTTGCTCCCTGGGCGGCCTCCATACGCCTGCTGCCAAGCCTGTGGTGGTGACACAAGAAGAAGCAGAAGAAAATTTATCATCATCGCCTTCACTGCCCGAGGTGGTGCTGCAGCAGCATCAATGTCCTCCGCATTCTCATCATTCTCTTCACTTCTGGCTTACCATTCTTCCCATTGCCCTCATCTTCACCATTCTTTTGGTGAGTGAGCCCAGTCGCTCAAGAGTTTTGTATGCATTTCTGCGCCCTCAATTTTCTATACATTTGCTCTAGCATGCTTAACCAACAGGTCAGCCGGCAGGCAGACCTTGTCATGTACAGCATTGTCTTCAGGACATGGGCAGTGGCTTTTTTTGTTTCAGATTTTGAGCATTTTCCCCTCTTCTCCAGTTGCCTGGATGGTGACACCACATAGGGTAAAATTTTGCAGTAATGTGGCACTTGAGCCAAGGATTGAAAACTCTACAAATTCTTTGCAAATTTTGTGTTGTGTGCAACCCTTACAGCAGCAGCAGCACAGCAGTCTAGACACAATGGGTGCAAATGGATTGTCTTGGGCCGCACTCATCCACCCACCCTGCACTGTGTGTATTCATTGATTGGTGGATGCATGAATCAGAGAGAAACCTTCTTTCTAGGGAATTTTCTGGAGTTAGGGAATGGGAGAGGTGTGCAGGCAAATTAGTGAGTTTGCACAAAAACTTTTGCTTGAGTCTCTAATGTGTAGACTGTTTCATAGATTTGCAAATCCAATTTCATTCAGTGGACTGATGTTTTTTTTTCCCCCTCCTGAGGATTTGGGTTGCTTTCAAGCTCTTTTATGGGTTCTCCAACAAGGTTCCACCTTTGGGTTGATTAATTTATTGTTGTAGTGGGTGTCAGAAAGTGGCGGTAGAGTGTCATTTTTGCCTTTCTTTATGATGGAAGCACGACCTAACTCTTTTGTGAAACTTCTTATACTGGCAAAAAACAGTTTGTATTTGTAAAGACGTTTCCTGGATCTATGTAGTTGCTATACCTGTACTATCTGCAACTGCTTAGCTGTGAATGATATGCTGCTGCAGGCGTCAATAGCAGCTCAGGAGTATTCATTTGAGGTCAGCAGCGGCAGCAGAACATCGAACAGTCAACTCCACCATCATCTCTTTGAGCCGACAGTGTACATAAGTTTTGCGTTTGGGCCAACAATCTCCTCTTCATGGAGCTTTATTTCTGGAAACATTGGAAGCATTCTCAAATGCAGATGGTGTTCAGTTACTGCACGTAGTAGAACTCAGGTTGCATTGGTTAGACCCAGTGATGCCTTTCAAGAAGACACGATGGCAGCCAATCAGACACCCATGCAGCTTGACAGAATAGCATGTCCTGCTGTGGCTCAAGCAGCTGATGCTGATATTTTTCAGTCAAGTGGTATCAAGAAGGTTGAAGCAAGTATGATGATGACAGAGATGGTCGACCAGCAGCCTTCTGGAAAAGATATGACATTTTGTCCACGACCAAATATGATGCCTTCTGACTCCCAAACTCATGGAGTTTTCCTCCAAGCTCAAGTGTAATTTCCCTCCACTCTCTCACTGTACTACAACATCTTCAAGTTTGACCACTTCTTTGCATATTGCATATGTGGGAAATCGCAGAGGCTTCTTTGCTTGAACCTCTATGAACTCTAACATGAAGTGATGATACTTGGGAGATGGTTGTCTCCATGTTTCTAAGAGTTCTGGATGCAAAACATGTTATTTCTGAAGGAGAGTTCATAAGGAACTCCTCATATGCATGTGTAACCATGAAGACCTTTCTGTACCAAATGCATGCATGCCCCCTAATATTTCAGTTTTTGGAATCTTCTTCTTTGGGCACAGAAAAGCAGAGGAGGAGCAAGAGTTGCAGGTGGAGGGATTGTTTTCCAGAGAAGCTGGAGCACATGTAACTTCAAGGCATGAGCGATCCACAAAGCTGAAACTTCCAAAGTTCAGAAAGTTGACATCAGTTCCAGATAAAACTCATTGTGATGACTGTTCCCACAAGAAAGTGGATTGTGGCAGTGATTTGGGGAGTCTCTGCAGTGATCACTTTGTGCATATTGCCATGACACTTGATGTGAATTACCTGCGAGGTTCAATGGCGGTATTTTTTTGACTGTTCCAACCAATCCCACCTCTCCTCTCTGATTTCTGTTTAGTGCAACTTAGAGTATTTCCTTTCCTCCATTGCAGCTATCACTTGCAGGAATGCACTTCACATCCTCATTTTATTGACAGATTCCTGTGTGTGTGTGTGTGTGTGTGTGGGTCAAATTTTGCATGAACTTTTATTATAGGCGATCTACTCTATTTTGCTGCATGCAGACTGCCCAAGCAATATTCGTTTCCATTTCATTGCAACAAAGGGAAAGGTAATGCTCACTTGTGGGTTCCATGATTTTCTCTTTGTAGCAAGGTTTCAGTTTCAGTGTTAGGGAAGCTCAGAGCAGTTGGCATGAACACTGCTTTAAGTTGAGCACATGGATTTGAATCCCAGGCACTGCATGAGGCTACAAATGTGAGGCTCGATGTGTTCCAGATTGGTCTTGGGTTTAGTAAGAACACATTGTTCTTACGGCATGCAGTTTGCAACTACTGTTGTGTAATATAAAAGTAACCTTTGGTCATCATGAGCTGTTAGCTCAGAAGATGTCGCAGATGGTTGGTTAGTGATAGGGTTTTTATCTAAAGAATGATTCCTTCATGGGTGGTGGTGCAGGAGGAGCTTGAAAACATGGTTGCTGAATCACTGCCCTTCCTGCACTTTCAAACATACTCTTTCAATGAGGAGTCAGTGAAATCCCTTATAACACATGCTGTGAGACATGCCTTAGAGGTAACAACAATCCACCATGATTCATTATGTTATATTTTCTGTCAGGTGGTCAGAAACTTGAGAGATTTGTCATCTTATTATGCATGATGCAATGTTTCATTTTTGGGCCAACCAGTTTGATTGACAATTTTTTTGCAACAAACATTTAGTTGTATTACTGGTTAATAGAGTTACTTGTCTTTGGTGCTTGCTCATGCAGGAGCCTCTTAATTATGCAAGGTTCTACTTGGCTCATATGCTTGACCCATGTGTCAAAAGAATCATCTACCTTGACTCTGATGTTCTTGTTCTGGACAGGTAGAATCATGTGCCCCCCCTCTGAATTTCCTAAGCAAAATTCAATGTTTGTCATGAGGCATGGGCTTCAAGTTAGAAATCCCAGAACTTTAGGATCTGTGGCGTACTATGTTGAAGCCAAACTTTGGTGACAAGAAAGCAGCACAGAAAATGCCTGCAATTTTTTTCAATCTGCAGGCTGCTGATATCCACTGAAACATTCTGCTTCAGCTTCAATTCTTCTCAAACAGTAGTCTCAGTTTCTCTTTGTCACGACATTGATCATGGCAAGAAGATGGCAAAGTTTCTAAAATATGGGAAGACAATGATTATCTGATACAGAATTGAAGAACTTTGGAGGACAGACATGGCTGATTCCACAGTGGCAACACCTGAGTATTGCCATACCAATTTTACTTCTGTATGAACCTTGTAGCTCACACCTGTCCTCCATGATGAGTATTTTTTCTTGATTGCTGCAAACAGTGTTTTTTTTTCATATTTGTAAAGATGTACCTGTTTTGGAGCCTGATACTTTGCTTGCATGCAGTACAGTATTTTTCAGAGAGCTTTTGGACAAACTTCACACTTTCATCAACCTTTGCAAATAAGCAGCCTTGCTACTTCAATTCTGGAGTAAGTTCCTTGAACAAATTGATACTACTATTTGTAAGTGGGATTGCTCCAGAAGGGATTGCATCACACAAAAAGCACTGATCAAGTTTTGCTGAACTCCTGTAAAAAAAAACAGTCTCTCTCTCAAGCAACCAATCGATCATTGTTGATATTGAAATATTTTTGAATAGCATCGGGTGACCTCCATTGATTATCAGGCTTTTGGCTGTCACGTTTAAGAACAAGGCTGATGACTACTACTTCCTACTTTCTCTTTGCATTCAGGTGATGGTGATTAATCTCGAAAAGTGGCGTGAAAACAAATGCACTGCCAGAGTGGAGTACTGGATGGAGGTATGAAACTTGGGTGTTTCTGTGTTTGTCAGACAAATAGTGCTACTATAGTTGTAACTTTGGACTGCATGAAGATTTCAGCAGAAAACGCAGAAGATTGAAAAATAAAACCAGACAAAATGTCCTTCCAGAACACTCAACCACTTTTGCAAGTATGGAGTAAAGGACTATTGTTCTGTTCCAGGAGCATTGATTATTGGAAGGCCCTATAGGTTCCCACAAGTTTGGATGACTGTGTTGCCCAGTGAATGCTCTCAATATTGCTGGCTTCACCATAATCATTGACAATCTTCCATGACCTAGGATTTGGATTGAAACTATGGATCACTTGCAAGGGGGGTTCATGAGTCCTAGTCACTAGGCTGTAAGAGCTTCATGCGTGCAAGAGGTTTCTTGTTGTGCTGAAACAAACTCGGAGATCTTCAGTTGAGCAATCACACTTTCCTGCAGGTTCAGAAAGAGCAGCAAATTTACGATCTTGGTTCATTGCCGCCACTTCTGCTCACATTTGCTGGGGACATACAGGTGTGCCCTCTGTCTTTACCCTCCTTCTCTGACATGAATTTCTTTTCTTTCCCTCAAGGAGTTACGCAATTGGGCTTTGGAAATGGAAAACCAGCTGGACTGAAGTTGTTTGAGAACAAATGGAATAAGCCACACTATCTTCAGCTGTAGAGAACACACACTATGCTCGGTGTTGAAGTTAGAAAGCAGTTAGTGAATATGTTGGGTTTTATGCTTGGGCAGCCAATTGACCATCGATGGAACCAACACGGGCTTGGAGGCGATACTCTGAAAGGTGATTGCAGGTCAGTATTCCTCAGCATGAAGGTGTAAACTTTCTCCAGTTTGGTTATATTGGAGTAGCTGTCATTCATTCATATCCCTGATGTATTATGCAACAAAATTCACTTCCCCCTTAACCACCCTCCTCCTCAACTTCCAATCTTATCTTTCTAAAGCAGCAACAGTGTGACAGGGTAAAAGACCCATCAGGATGAACAGAGCTTTGAGGCCCCTGAATGCTATGATTCTTTGCACAAATTCTTTGAAAATCAGAATTTGAAGAGCAGTTGACTGTCACAGTCTATCAGCAGTATCAAACTTTCTTTTAGGAATCTTTTTTGAGTCCTTGTTAATTGCTGTCACTGGGGGTTTTCTTGTATGGTTTTCAGGCCATCACGGAATGAACCTGCTAGTTTGTTACACTGGAGTGGAGGGGGAAAACCATGGCAACGAATTGACATTCATCAACCATGCCCGGTGGATAACATCTGGGCTCAGTATGATCTACTCGAGCCTGGCCATTGAAGTTGGAAGAAAAAGCTTGACAAAGCAGGTTTCAATATTATAACACACAACTGGATGTGAATTTTTTTACAAAAATGATAGGAATAAAAATTTCGCCAACAACAGCAGCAGGGGGTGGAGATGTTGTTGCATCATCTTGGCAAGAAAGAAATCATAGCAAAAACCACTAGGGAAAAAAAATATACTAAGAAAAAGAGATTGTCGATGATGCAACACCCTGCAGGTACCTAGTGTTTAGTACAAATTTTTTTTACACACCAAATTCTCTCTCCTGAAAACTTGTGATTTGCTATAATGTCAAAAATTGAGCATGGCCTTATTCTGGCCTTGCAGAAATGCTACAAAAAAGAGAGTCATCAACAGCACACAACCATGGCTGCTTCTTCTTCTCTCCATTCTTCTTCACCTCCAACCCTCCTGAAAACTTGTGATTTGCTATAATGTCAAAACTAAGCACAGCCTCAGTCTGAACTGTGTAAACTGAACCCCAAATCCTAAAAAAATGTTACAAAGAAATAGTCATCAATAGTACAACACCACCATGGCTGACCTATTCTTCTTCCTTCCTTTCTTCTTTATCTCCAACCCTCCTGAGAACTTGTGATTTGCTATAATGTCAAAACTGAGCACAGCCTCAGTCTGAACTGTCAAACTGAAACCCTAAACCCTGAACCCTAAAGAAATGCTACAAAAGAGAGTCAAGTTCCAACAGGCACAACGCCACCATGGTTGGGGACCCATTCTTCTTCACTTGTTTTCTATTATTACCAAACCCCCTCCGCCAAGAGACTCACTCTTTCTTGCCTACTGGATTCCAAATTCCAATTCCGCTTTGTAAACTTCCACCAGATGGCGTGCAAAAGCAAATTTAGAACTTCACCAAATGGGGGGAGAGGGTGGGGGACACAGGAAACGAGACGAGAAGTGCATTTTTTTAGAACACGGAACTTGTTGGGAAGACATGTAAGGTGGGGGGGGGGGGGGGGGGGGGGGGGGGGGGGCCGTCCTTGAGAAGGGGGTCGGGGTGGGGTGGGCGGGGGCGGTGAGGGGCAGTTTTGTTCCTTTTTTTTTTTTTTCTTTTTTTTG